>SDBT01005172.1_pt1 | contig 21997 bp, 17 predicted proteins | sample 2277101 | NCBI WGS metagenome assembly SDBT01 (sample SAMN10404973, study PRJNA504765) | marine sediment metagenome | isolation source: marine sediment core GS10_PC15, 103 cmbsf | place: Arctic Ocean: Southern Knipovich Ridge | collected 2010 | reverse complement strand
GGATTGGAGGGTTGCCGCTTCGCTCTCGCCTTCGGCTCGCATAGCGCCTTCGGCGCGTCTGTCACTCTGTGCGACCGCGGCCCGCCTTGGCGGACCATTCAAACGTAGCCCACTGCGTAGCGGCGCGATGCGCCGCGGAGCGGTGGGGCAGAAGTGCCAGCCGCAATCAGCCCCCGCAGGGGGTGAGTCAAGCGGACAGTGTGGGAGTATGTGGGTGTGTGAGTGTGCGGGTGTTCGAGTGAATACTCTTATCGTAATCGTAATCGTGATCATAATCTTCTTCTATTCCTCAGCTTCCCAATGTGGGAGCCGCCTTCGCCAAGGCTCCGGCGCCCAGGGCGAAACGGAAAAAACCATGCCGCGATTCCTGTTGGAGTTCAAACTTTAGTTTGTTCCTCAAAGCCGCGGGTGTCATCGGACAAGCTAAAGCTTGAACTACAAACAAGGAACGCAAGCTGAAGGTTCTTTGATCAGGGCTCATGCCCGGGCAATTGCGAAGAAGAGGGCGAAGCGGGCGTGGATTTGGTCCCAGGCGTCAGGGGATACGCGGCCGCGGACGAGTTTGAGTACCGGCCCGGGATTATAGTCTGACCAGGGGTTTGTCATGGCCTCGTCCACCTGCTGCTGCAACCTGCGGGCGTAGTTGGCCTTCTCATGCGCGCTGGCCTCGCTGTCCTGATAATATGGCACCGGGATATTGGTCTGGTTTCGGTTGAGCTTAAGAAAAATGTCGAACGGCAGCATGTCGAACGCGCCGGGGCCGAGTAAGTTATTGACCAGTTGTTGCAGGTATTGCCGGGCCGTCTCGGGTTGAAGAGCATAGCGGTAGCTGAGGATGCCCTTCTGGTTCGCCAGGTAGATGGTGAATTTATCCGCGCCGGCCAGTTCGCGGCTGGTCTGGCCCTGCTTGTTCGGCTCGGTCCCGGCCAGGGCCGCCAGATAAAACAGGAAAGACATCAGAACCTGCTTTGGCGGCGTGTTGCGGGTACCCTTGGCGCTGTGGCTGAGCACCAGGGCGGAACACACGCCCGCATCCGGGTGGCGCCAGACATAGGGCAGCGTGCCATGAACTTCCACCACACGTTCCGGCTCGCCCGCCTGAAAGCGCAGCGGCGGGAACTTCAGGTCCGCCGGGTCACTGCTGCGGGGTTCACCGATGGTGACGTTGCGCAGCAGGGCTTGCCCGGCCAGTTCTTCGAGCAAACTGTCCAGGCCCCTGGCGACCTCGCCGCCGCCTTCGACGCGCCGGCGCAGCTTCTCGCGGAGTTTATGGCGGTCCAAGTCGCTGAACGCCCCATCCGGGGTCCTCGAACGCCGGCGCGAATCCAGGTAATATTCGTCCAGGAAGCGCAGATAGTCCTGGGGCTCCTCGCTTGCTTCCTGGGCGCTTTCCTTCTTTGGGGTTTTGGCCGCTTTCTCCAGGTAAAAATCGAGAACGTCGCGGGTTAAAGCGCAATCGAGCTCGAATTCCGAGTAGAACGGCTCATCCTCGGCCAGGCTGCGGTCTTCGCTGTCGGTCTCCCGCTCGTAAAGCTCCAGCCGCCGGCGGACCGCCGCTTCCAGTGGATTAAGCAAGAAAAGCTCGAGGTCACGAAGGGTAAGCACCGTCCGTTCCGGCGTCGCTGTCCGCGCACTTGCCGGCGGCGGCAATTCCGGCCGTCGCCGAGCGATTTCAGCCTCGATCCGCTCTTGGGCCGCGGCCAGTTGGGCTCGCGCCGACTCGTCGAGTTCCGGGTCCTCGCGCCTGGCCAGGGATTGCAGGCACAGCAGCCGGTCTACGGGCGAGAAGTTCACCATCAGGTCCTGCCAGTTCTCGTCTCCGGCGGTGCGCAGGTAGCGGTCACTCGAGCCTTTCAGCGGCAGCTCGAGCATCTTGAACCGAGCGTGCAGAACCGATTTCTCGAGGTAGTTCCTGAGTTGAACCAGGAGCGAGCACGGATGAAAAATCTGGTCCCTCTGCAGGTCGCGCGAAACATAGGTCAAATAAAACCTGTAGCGCGCCGCCATCAGGGCTTCGAGGAAGATATAGCGGTCCTCCTCCGGGATAGCGATGTCGCCGAGTTTGCGCCCCGGCCGCCGCAGGTCCAAGCTCGAGTAATCGGCGCCATGCGGGAATTTGCCCTCACCCAGACCCAGCACATAAATCAGCTTGAACGGGATCGGCCGGTTCGAACGCAGTTCGCTGACGGTTACGCCGCCGGAGAGATAGCTGCCGTGGCGGCTGGGAATACCCTCGAGCTGCGACTTGATGAACTCGGAAATGAACTCGGCGTCGAGGCCCCCATCGTGCCCGGCAAGTTTCAGCATTGGATCAATGAGGCAGAGGTCCTGCAGCCCGTCCAGCAGCCGGCGGCGGACCGTTTCTTCCTCAGGGCGGTTAGCCGGAATGCCGAGGAAGGTCTCGACCAAGTCTTCGATGACTTTCAGCCATTCGGCGCAGCTCATCTTGCCGCGGTGCACCTTGCTCAAGCGGCGATGGAGACTCTCGACGGTCAGGCTGAATTTGCCGATGTTCCCGGTGTCCTGGCTGGCCATATCGGCGAAAGGCACTACTTGCCGGTAATCGCGGAATCCCCGGTCCGCCGGCGATGGTTCGGGCGCTTCCATGATCCGGCCCAGGCGCAGGCGCTGGAGACCCTGATGCCAGGTATAGAGTTGGTTGTCATTGAAGCCGCGGGCAGCCTTGTCCCGATGGTCGAAGCTGTGGAAAATCCGCAACTGGTCAGCCCACTGCACCCAGGTCTGAGCATCCTCGCGTTCGAGGTCGCAGGCGGCCAGGAAACAGGGGTTGAAAATCAACTTGAAAACCTCGCGCCGGGAGAAGTTGCCGCCGGCCAGTTCGAGCAGGGCCAGCACGGCCTGGCCGTAGACGCTGTCGCGGGCGGCGCTCGAGTCGGTCAGGTTATAGCTCAGATGCTGCGGGTGGCGCTCGAAGACAGCGCTGAGCACCGGCTTGTAGGCGGCGATGTCCGGAACCAGGACCGCAATATCAGTCTGGTTCAGGTCCGGGTCTTCGAGCAGATTATGGATGATGCTCTCGTGCACGGTCTCGAGCTCGCGATAGATGCCGGGACAACCGGCCATCTGGATACTGCTATCCTGCTCCAGCGGCGCTTCCGGGCCAAGCTGCGAGCGGGTCAGTACCTGGCCCTGCACGGTCCGCAGCACCGTTTCCGGCCCCGGCCCCTCTTCGTCCGGTTCGAGCCAGAAGCTTTCCAACTCCTGCTCGTGGATGGACCGCTCCTCCAAGTCGCTGAAAAGCTTAAGGCTTTCACGCCCGGGCTTGCCCCACCATTTCAGCAGCATGTTCTCCGATTCCTCCCAGGCCAGTTCTTCCTCCCTATTTTCGTTCATGCTCACTTCGGCCTGGCGGATGCTGACCCAGCGGTCTTCACGTTCGGTGCTGACGTCCTCCCAGAATTCGCTGCACACGTTGAGCTGGTAAATGCTGATGTCCAGCAGTCGCCCCAAGCGGAACAGCAGGTCGCGGTGAAAGTTGGAAATCTGCGACAGCCCAAAGACGTGCAGCCGCGGGTAATCATCCTGTGGCGCCGTGTTCCCGGCCTTTTGGCCGGCCGCCTCGAGTTTGCCGAGCACCTGGTTTGCGTATTGCGACAGGGTCAAGCGGCGCTCGCCGGTTTCCGCCGCCAGCCGGTCGCGCAGACCTTCAGGCCGGAAAAGCTCCCGGTAGATGCTCATCTGACACTTCTCCATGCGGGCCACTTCCGGGTCCTCGGCCGAGGCGGGCTGGCCAAGCTTCCCCCCCAGCCAGTCCCGGACCATTTCCTGCCGGTGGAACTCGTACTCGCGGAAACAGCGCGCCAGCCGCCCGGCCAGTTGCCAGAGCCGCTGCGCATAGTTACGGCAGGGCCGCCCCTGGGGATCGTAAAGCATGAAGGCGATGGGCTCGAGCGCCTTGCCGGTCTCGGTCCGCCTGCGGAGATGGCCCAGCAGTACCGTGAGCACCATTAACTGCAAAAATTCCGGCGTCAGCAACTGCGGCTCCGGACCTGACTCGCCGGCCTCGCGAAACTTGCCGATTACCTCCCACAGACCTTCCTGCAAATGCTGAAAATTCAGGTTCGCGGCAATACCGCTGCGGCGCGAGATTTCGAGTTGCAGCCATTTCTTGATATTGGGATTGGGCACGATCACGCCGGCTTGCCCGGGCACGAACGGGTCCCGGCCACGGGCGTCGGCCAGCAGTTCAGCCGCCAGCCGGGCTGCCAGAGTCTCGAGCCGGTGACTGAAGTATATCCGCGTGCTCATCTTGTTCCCAACGTAATCGTAATCATAGCCATCCTATGGAGTATTGGAGTATTGGAGTGTTGGGTAAGAACAAGTTAAACGACAATACAATCCCGGCACGCCGGGACAAAGTCCGAAAATCGTTTCCGGTGACCTTCGCCGAACTGGGAACTATGGATTTCGGACTTGAGTTCAAAACCATTACTCCATCGCTCCATTACTCCATCAATCCGTCATCCTGTGGGATGACAGTGAACCGTAATCATAATGGCATCCCAAAGCAATCCACCCTGTCCGCCGGAGCCTTGGCGGCGGCGGAACATTGCCCGGATTCCCCACGCCTGCAACAGAGCTTATTTTTTGAGCCGGGAAAGGGCAACTACGGCGGTGAGGGCCCCGAAGGCGCCGCCGCGGGCCGTGCACCGTTCGAGAGAGGCGGCGGCGGCCTTGCGGTTACCGGCGGCCAGGTACTTCATGCCGATATAGAACCAGGTCTCGCTTTGCTGCTGAACGTTCTTGGCCCGGGCCTTGAACTCCGTTTCGCTGAGCGTGCCCGTAAGGAACGCCCGGATAATTCCCGCCCGGCCGCTCAGATTACGCGGGACGCCGGCCAGGAACTTGGCCGCTTTTCGGCTTTTGCCGGCGGCGGTCATCAGTGCCCAGGCACGGAAACGGACAGTGGCGGCGCGGGCGCCCTCGGCTTTCTTCAGCGCCTGCTTCAACCTGGTATTCATCGCGCCGCTGTTGCCCTTGACGAAATACAGCAGCGCAAAGTTGACCGAGGCGTCAATGAAATTCGGGTTCAGTCTGAGGGCCTTGCGGAAGTTGTTCGCGGCGGCCCCGAGAAAGGCGTTGCGATCGGTGCTGATGAGGGCATGCTGAAGATAGCTCAGGCCCCGGGTGCTGTACAGGCCGGCATCTTCAGGGTCAAGCTTGATAGCCTTGCCGAATTTTTCAGCGGCGGTGAGCGGCTCCCCACGCATGGCATGTGAACGGCCCAGGTGATACCAGGCAGAGGTGAATTTAGGGTCGAACCGGACCGCCCGGCGTAAAAAGCGAATGGCGCGATCATCATCGGCCATTTTCTGGCAGGCCAAGCCGTACCAGAACCACCCCCGGGCATTCTTGCCGTTCAGACTGACGCTGCGGTCCAACGGCTTCAGTGCGGCGCGATACTTCTCCAGAATGTAATTTGCGATGCCCAGTTGCAGCCAGGCCTGGGACAATTCCGGGTTGAAAGCTACGGCAATACGGAAATCAACAATCGCATGGGAATGCTTGCCCAGGTCCAGCTTCAGCTTGCCACGCTCGCAGTAATAGTCGGCGTTGGTCTGGGCCAGCGAGATGGCTTGGTCGTAGCTCAGCAGGGCGCCTTTCAAGTCCCCCTGCTCGTGCAGACGCTTGGCGTTGCGGGCAAACTTCTCGGCCTGCTCGTCCGCGGCGGCCCCTTCGACAGGCTCAGAAACTTCGTCAGCGGCGGCGCTGAAAATCACCAGGCCAATCACAAGCCAGCGGTACATGAGGACCTCGCGGGGCTGGGGCGGTGCTTCGACCACTCGAACAAACTCGATAGTTCCAAGCTGAGACGGCGTTACGTGTTGCCCGAAAGTTTATCATCCCATTGCCAACATTCAACCCACCCCCCGCGAAACAAGGACAAATTATGGCCCTGCCCGCTTCAACACCCATCAGCCACGCCCACTGCCCCAGTGTTTGTAGTTGACGCTTCGCTCTCGCCTGCGGCTCGCATAGGCCCTTCGGGCCGTCTGACGCTTCGCTCTCGCCTGGCGGCTCGCATAGCGCCTGCGGCGCGTCTGACGCTTCGCTCTCGCCTGGCGGCTCGCATAGCGCCTGCGGCGCGTCTGACGCTTCGCTCTCGCCTGCGGCTCGCATAGCGCCTGCGGCGCGTCTGACGCTTCGCTCTCGCCTGCGGCTCGCATAGCGCCTGCGGCGCGTCTGACGCTTCGCTCTCGCCTGGCGGCTCGCATAGCGCCTGCGGCGCGTCTGCCGCTCCCAGATTGAAAGAGGAAGCGATTAGGATTACGATTAGGAAGGGAATTGCGGGTTTTTTGGGGGAAATGGGGGCGAGGGATTTGCAAGGTGGGAGACGGGGTATATTGTTGGGGCTGTCTTTCCGGAGTTTTGCGGAGTTGTAGTTCAGCTGGTTTAGAACGCCGCCCTGTCAAGGCGGAGGTCGCGGGTTCAAGTCCCGTCAACTCCGCCAGCTTTTCTTGCGCCTTAGAGTCCCTCTTACGCCGGTTGGCGGGCGGGCTTTGTTTTGGCTTTTTTGCGTTTTCTGAATTGAAAACCGGCAATTAGTTCACTACAGTTAAGGGCTCCGTCACTAAACGTAAAGACGCGCCTGAACTGTCGCACCTGAGTACCCGAAAGGGAACTGTTAGTCATGGCTGAAGAACTGCAGGGACTGCTTGACCGGATCAACGAGGAAGGGCTGAAAAAGGCCGAGTCCGAGAAGGAGCGCATCCTTGCCGAGGCGGAAAAGGAAGCCGGGGAAATTATCGAGAAAGGGAAGGCCGCAGCGGAACGGCTTATGGCCGAGGCGCAGCGTGAAATCGAGACGCTGCGGGGTTCCGGCGAGGCCGCGCTGCGCCAGGCGGCGCGCGACGTGATAATTTCGCTCGAGGCGGAGATCAAGAAATTGCTGAGCAGCATCGTGCAGGCAGCCGCGGGCAAGGCGATGACCCCGGCGAAGCTGGCGAAGATTCTCGCCATCCTGGCGGCGGCCTATGCCGACAAACAGGGCGAAATAAGCAGCATCGAGGTGCTGGCGCCGGAAGGTCAGCTCGAGGAACTGCGCGCGGCTTTTCAAAGCGAATTGGCCGAGGGATTCAAGGCTGGGGTTGAACTGCGGCCGGCAAGCGGCCTCGAGGCGGGGATAAAGGTTTCTTTCGACGGCAAGGCCGTGGTGCACGACTTTTCCAGCGAGGCGGTCAGCGACATGCTTTGCGCCTATCTGGCGCCGCGTATCCTGGCGATAATCCGCAACCCGGAAAAATAGGTTTTCTTTATCGTTGTGGCTGCCAACTACTACTACTTCGCCGGTTCATTGCCTTACTTGCGTCTTGGGGTAGACCCGCCGCTGAGCTCGGCGGAATTTCTCGAGCGGGCGCGTGAGCACGTGACCGGCGGCGAATGGGCGGCGCTGGCCGCGGTCGGCCTCGAGCCGCGCGATTCGAGCTGTTGCGTTGTCGAGGCCCGGTGGCACGCCTTCGAGACCTGCGTGCGAAACGCGCTTGTCCGGGTGCGGGCGCACCGCCTCAAGCGGGACGCCCATTCCTTCCTCCGGCCGGAAACTGAGGCGTTCGGCTTTCTCGAGGCGCAGGTTCAGGAGGCCTTCGCCCATGATCCGCTCAGGCTGGAGGAGCAGCTCGACGGCTTGCGTTGGCAGCGCCTCGACGACCTGGCGGTGGGTCACTACTTTGATTTCGAAGCGCTGCTAATCTACCGGCTCAAGTTGCTGCTGCTCGAGAAACGCGCCGGTCTGGACCCGGCGGCGGGCCGGCGTGAACTTGAGCGTTGTCTGACCGAAAAACTGATGTCTCCCGAGCTTCCGGAGTTAATCCATGCAGGCTAATCAAGGCGCCGTCACCGGCGTAAACGGCAATCTCATCCGGGTCAAGTCCGCCGGCAGCGTGATTCAGAACGAGGTGGCCTTTGTGCAGGTCGGCGACAAAGAGTTGCGCTGCGAGGTTATCCGTATCCGGGGGGACCAAGCGGAGATGCAGATTTTCGAGGACGCCCGCGGGGTCCGGATCGGGGACGCGGTCAGGTTCACGAACGAGCTCCTCTCGGTCGAGCTTGGCCCCGGGCTTTTGACCATGGTCTATGACGGGTTGCAGAACCCCTTGGACGAATTGGCAAAGCGGTCGGGCTTCTTCCTCGAACGCGGTGTTTACCTCGAGGCCGTCAACCGCAAGGCCGAATGGGCGTTCACACCCGAGGCAAAACCGGGGGACAAACTGCGCGCCGGCGACGCCATCGGCACCGTTCCCGAAGGCATTTTCACGCACCAGATCATGCTGCCGTTTGCCTGGCGTGACGAGTGGACGGTGGACTGGGTGGCCAAGCCCGGCAGCTATACGGTGGACACGGTGGTCTGCCGCGCCAAAAACAAGCAGGGGGATAAACGCGAAGCTTCGATGCTGCAGACCTGGCCGGTGAAAGTGCCGATCACCTGCTATAAGGAAAAGCTGCTGCCGCGGGACCCCCTGGTGACGCAGACCCGGATGATTGACAGCTTTTTCCCCGTGGCCCGCGGCGGCACGTTCTGTACGCCCGGCGGTTTCGGGACGGGCAAGACGGTGCTGCAGCACGTGCTCAGCCAATATTCCGAGATTGACGTGGTGTTGATTGCGGCCTGCGGCGAACGGGCGGGCGAGGTGGTGGAAATCCTCCGCGAGTTCCCGCACCTGCCCGATCCGCGCACCGGCAAGACCTTGATGGACCGCACGGTAATAATCTGCAATACCAGTTCGATGCCGGTGGCGGCGCGCGAGGCCTCGGTCTATACGGCGTCAACCATCGCCGAGTATTACCGGCAGATGGGACTGCACGTGCTGCTGCTGGCCGACTCGACCTCGCGCTGGGCCCAGGCGCTGCGTGAAATGTCCGGCCGCCTCGAGGAAATCCCCGGCGAGGAGGCTTTCCCGGCCTATCTCGAGTCGGTGGTGGCGAACTTTTACGAGCGCGCCGGGTTGGTGCAGTTGAACGACGGCAAGACCGGCAGCGTCACCATCGGGGGCGCGGTCAGCCCCGCCGGCGGCAATTTCGATGAACCGGTGACCCAGGCCACGTTGAAAGTGGTGAGCTGCTTCCTGGGTCTCTCGCGCGACCGCGCCAACGCCCGGCGTTTTCCCTCGATTCACCCGCTCGATAGCTGGAGCAAGTACAAAAGTATCTGCGCCACGGACCAGGTCGAGCAGGCCCGGGCCATTCTGCGCCGCGGGCGGGAGGTGCACCAGATGATGATGGTGGTGGGCGAGGAAGGCACTTCCGATGAAGATTACATAATCTATCTGAAGGGTGAATTTCTAGATGAGGTGTTTCTGCAACAGAACTCGTTCGACAAGGTTGACGCGGCCTGTTCCGCCGAGCGCCAGCAGTATGTCTTCGGCAAAGTTATGGCCGTGCTCACGGCCGAGTTCGCGTTCGCGGAGAAGGGGGTAGCGCGGAGCTTTTTCAACCGGTTGCGGCAGCTTTTTATTGACTGGAACTACCTTGCCTGGGACACGGCGGAGTTCAAGCAGCAAGGCCGGACCATCACCGAGGCGCTTACGGAGGCCGGTAATGCGTAAGGTTTACCACCAGATACTTCAGATCGCCGGCAACGTGATCATGCTCGAGGCAAGCGGCGTGGCCAGTAACGAGCTGGCCGAAATCCGCAGCCGCCGGGGCGTGTCCCTGGCGCAGGTGATTCGGCTGGACAATGACCGGGTGTACTTGCAGGTTTTCGCCGGCAGCCGGGGCATCTCCACCAGTGACGAGGTCCGGTTTCTCGGGCGGCAGATGCAGGTTTCGGTATCCGATAAACTGCTCGGCCGCGTCTTCAACGGCAGCGGCGAGCCGCGGGACCACGGCCCGGCGATTACCGAGAACATGGTCGAAATCGGCGGCCCGCCGGTGAACCCGGCCCGGCGGATTATTCCCAAGGACATGATCCGCACCGGGATTCCGATGATTGACGTGTTCAACTCGCTGGTGGTGTCGCAGAAACTGCCGATTTTCTCGATTGCCGGGGAACCGTATAACGAGTTGCTGGCCCGGGTGGCCATGCAGGCCGAGGTGGACGTTATCGTCTTGGGCGGCATGGGGCTGAAGTACGATGACTACTTGTATCTGCGCAACACGCTCGAGGAGCACGGGGCGCTTTCGCGGTCGGTGCTGTTCGTGCATACCGCTGCCGACCCGGTGGTGGAGTGCCTGCTGGTGCCGGATATGGCCCTGGCCGTGGCCGAGTCCTATGCCGTGAACGGCGAACGGGTGCTGGCGCTGCTGACGGATATGACCAACTTCTGCGATGCGCTGAAGGAAATCGCCATCACCATGGAACAGATTCCGTCGAACCGCGGCTATCCCGGCGATCTGTATACGCAGCTTGCCTCCCGCTACGAAAAGGCCGTGGACTTCGAGGGCGCCGGCAGCATTACCATCCTGGCCGTCACCACGATGCCGGGCGATGACGTGACCCACCCCGTGCCGGACAATACCGGCTACATCACCGAGGGGCAGTTCTACCTGCACGGCGGCTACATTGACCCGTTCGACTCGCTCAGCCGCTTGAAACAACAGGTCAATGACGATACGCGCGATGATCACCGCACGATTATGGACACGATGATTCGCCTCTACGCCGACTGCCGCGAAAGCCGCGAGAAACAGTCCATGGGCTTTCGGATGAGCGATTGGGACCGGAAACTGCTGCACTACGGCGGACTGTTCGAGCGGCGCATGATGGACCTGAGCGTGAATATCCCCCTCGAGGAAGCCCTGGACCAAGGCTGGAAGACCCTGGCCGAATGCTTCGAGAAGACCGAGACCGGCATCAGAACCCAACTGCTGGACCGATTCTGGCCGGCGGAAAGCCCGGTCGCGGAATCGAACTGAGGAAGGCTGATGGCGAAAGTCAAATTCAGCAAGACCGAGCTTAAGAACCAACGCGACCAACTCAAGCGGTTCACGCGGTTCCTGCCTACCCTGCAACTCAAGAAACAGCAGTTGCAAGCCGAGGTAATGCACACCAATGAAGAGATTGAAGCCCAACAGCGGCAGCTCGCCGAGTTCATGCGGGCCATCGAGGCGTGGGTGGGCTTGTATAGTGTTCCCGAGGCGGAACTGGTGGCGGCTCAGGTGAACATCGCTGAGGTCGTGTTGAACGTGCGTAATATCGCCGGGGTTGACGTTCCCGTGCTCGAGGAGCTGCGTTTCAAGGCGGAATACTACGACCTGTTCAGCACTTCGCCCTGGATGGATTACGGCCTTGAAGCGCTCGAAAAGCTGCTCAAGATGCGGGTCGCCGTGAGGGTACTGGAGCGGCGGCGCCAACTGTTGCATGACGAACTGCGCATTACCACCCAGCGGGTCAACCTGTTCGAGAAGGTTAAAATACCCGAGTGCCAAGAGAACATTCGCGTGATCCAGATTTTCCTGGGCGATCAGCAGACCGCCGCCGTCGGCCGGGCCAAGATCGCCAAGAATAAGCTGGTAGCCCTGATGGAACTGTAGAGGAAGCAGGTAGATGATCGAGCCGATGAAAAAAGTCGCCCTGGTCGCCATGCGGGCGGACCGTGACGGCTCGTTGACGGCATTACGGGCGCTCGAGATTATCCACCTGCGGCCCGTCGCGGGGACCGGCGAGGAATCAGCGGAGTTGGCTTCCTCCCTGGCTGCCTGCGACAGCTTAAAATCCGCGCTCCAGAACCTGAAGAACTTCGAGGCCAAGGGACCGGCCAAGCCCGGTGACTATAGCCGGTTGAGCCCTGAAGACCTGGCGCAAAGCGCCGAGAAACTCCTCGAGGAAAACGGCGCCCAGCAGGAAATCCGGGACACGCTTGCCCGCCAGCTTGCGGAACTGGCGCCGTGGGGCGAGTTCGACCCGGCTGATCTGCGCCGCCTGCGCGAAAAGGGCTTGCAGGTATATCTCTGCGCCTATCCGAAAGCACAAGTGCCTGAGCTGCCGGAGCATGCCGTCAAACAGGTGATTGCCCGGAGCAAGAATATGGTCTTTCTTGCGGTGGTCAGCGACCGGCCCTTGGAAGTCGAAGTTCCGGAACTGCGGCTGCCGGAAGAAGCGCCGGCCAAACTGCGTGAGCAACTCCGGGAATGTGAAGAGAAAATCGCCGGCCTCGAGGCAGAATTGGGCAAGATTGCCCAAGTGGTTCCGCAACTCGAGGCGGCCCTGCTGGCCCGGGAGGACGCCGCGGAATTCAATCGCGCCCGCGAGGGTATGGGCGAGGCGGACGAGCTGCTGTATCTCACCGGCTACATCCCCACCAGGCGCGAGGCTGAACTGAAGCAAGCCGCCGCCCGGAACGGCTGGGCACTGCTGCTCGAGGAACCCGAGGAAAGCGATCGGAACGTCCCCACATTGTTGACCGTGCCAAGGTGGTTGCGGATTGCCGTGCCCCTCTTCGATTTTGTGGGCATTCGCCCGGGTTATCACGAGTTCGATGTCAGCGCCTGGTTCGTAATCTTCTTCGCCATCTTCTTTGCGATGATTTTTGGCGACGCGGGCTATGGCACGGTGTTCGTGCTCGCCACGCTGATCGCCAAGCTGAGCCTGGGCAGGAAGCATGCCGTGGCGCTTAATCTGATTCTGATCTTGAGCGTGTGTACGGTAATCTGGGGCGCGTTAAGCGGCAACTGGTTCGGCATTGACAACAAGCTGCTGCCCATCTCCATGCAGGGCTTGCCGTGGTGCCGGGAAACGAAGAACGTCCAGTATCTGTGTTTTATAATCGGCGCGGTCCACCTGAGCATTGCCCACGCCTGGAAGGCCTTGGTGGCCATTCCCTCACTCCGATGTCTGGCGCAGTTCGGCTGGATCATGGTTCTGTGGGGCAACTTTTTCCTCGGCTCGATGCTGGTGACCGGGCGCAAGTTCCCGTCCCAGGCAAAATGGCTGTATATCGCCGGCGCTGTGTTGATCCTGCTTTTTACCAAACCGAGCAAACGTCTCCTCAGGACCGTGGGTTCAGGCGTGGGCGCGATTGTGGGCAAGGGAGTGAACAGTTTTGTCGACCTGTTGTCCTATATCCGGTTGTTCGCCGTGGGCCTGTCATCGTTTTACGTGGCGAAAAGCTTTAATGATATGGGGTTGATGCTGAGAGGCAATATTCTCACGATGGTTTTCGGCGTGCTGCTGATTCTGATTGGGCATACGCTGAATATAACGCTATGCACCCTCGGGGTGCTGGTGCACGGCATCCGCTTGAATACCTTGGAGTTTTCCGGCCATCTCGACCTCGAGTGGGCGGGGATACCGTTCAAAGCCTTTGCCCGCCGGAGCTCGACCACTGACAAGCCGTAGTGGCCGGGCCGGGCGGCCGCCGGAGGAATGAGTTCGCCAATGGAAAATTTGTAAACCGCAAGCCAACCAACATAAGGAAAAAACTCAGATGACACCAGAACTGGCAGCCGCTTTAACTCAAACCGGCGCGGTCGCCGCCATGTCCCTGGCCGCTTTGGGAAGCGTTTTCGGCACCGGGGCGGCCGGCCCGGCGGCCATTGGCGCCTGGAAGAAGTGTTACATGCAGAAGAAGCCGGCGCCGTTGATTCAACTGGCGGTATTCGTCGGCGCGCCGCTTTCACAGACCATCTACGGGATGATTCTGATGTTGCTGCTCAACGCCGAGGCCATGAAGATGCTCGCCGAGGGCGCTCCCGAGAAGTTGTTGGCCCAATGGCCGTTCATGCTTATCGGCGGCATTATTGCCGGGGTGGCAATGGGCGCTTCGGCCTGGATGCAGGGCCGCGCCGGCGCCGGCGCCGCCGACTCTTTCGCCGAGACCGGCGAGGGTTTCACCAACAACCTGATGGTCTTGGGGATAATCGAGACGGTGGCGTTGTTCGTGATGGTCTTTGTGATTGTCATCCTCCACATGTAAGTCGTCCGGTATGGAAGTGTGTGAGTGTGTGAGTATGGCAATATGCCCGCACCGACTTTTCGACACACGCCCACACACGAACCCACGCGAAATCAGTGGCCGCACACTTGCAAAAGGGGAGTTTCTCTTTATTGTATGATTGTATAGCGATAAAGATGAAAGCCGCTAAGTTTGGCTAGGAACGACCGCAGGAAACAAAGGGAGCAGGAAGATGAGAACTTATGTACTCTTGGGCATTTCCATCCTGGCCGGCGTGGCGGCCTTTGTGATCGCCAACCGTCAGATCGAGCAAATGGAAAAGGAGCTTATGGGTGACGCCAGGCAGCTTAAAGTGCTGGTGCCCAAACGGGACCTGACCCGGGGAGAATCGATCAGGAATGTTGATACCGATCTGACTTTCCGGGAGATGTACGTCAAGGACTTGACCGAGACCAGCCCCGGCAGCAGCAAATACAAGGAAATCACCTATGAGGGGGTTGAAAACGTCAAGAGTATTCTCGGCCTGCGTCTGGCCGTTGATGTGGATAAGCAACAGCCGTTCCGCTGGAGCGACTTCGAGGGCACTGGCGGCAAGGCCCGCCGGGGCTTCGCCGACACGATTAACAAGAAGCTCAATCACCGGGCGCTGTCAATCTCGGTGGATTCCACCAGTTCGGTTTCCGGCCTGATTCAGCCGAACGACCACGTGGACATCGTGGCCACCTTCCGTTTCCCCTCGATGGGCGGCGAGGGCCGCCAACTGGATACGGTGACGCTGACGCTGCTGCAAAACCTCACCGTGCTGGCCGTGGGCCAGCGTTACGGCGGCGGCAGCCGCGCCTCGATGGCCGTCCGCCGCAGCCGCGGTTATACCAACCTCACCTTAAGCGTGTCCGCCAAAGAGGCGGAGATGCTGGTTTTCGCCCAGCAGAAAGGCCACCTGACCCTGACCCTGCGGCACCCGGAGGACGTTTACCTCGAGAAGAAAACCCAGAGGGTGGACTTCAAGTATTTGGAAGGGAACATCAAACATTATATCGAAGAGCGGGCCAGGCTGATGAAATTCGAAAGCCGATTCCGCCGGCCCTGAAGGGAGTATGAGAGTATGGGAGTGTGTAAGTATCTAAGTATGGGAGTGTGTAAGTATGGGAGTGTGGAAGGAGTTTCCTTCACTCACATACCCACACACCCACACACCCACACACCCACACGCTTGCACACTCCCTCACCCACACACCCACACACCCACACACCCACACATTCGCAACATGTTTGAAATCACCATCGCCCTACCGGATCAACCGCCAAGCACGGGCAGTCTGGCCCCCGGCATGTACCGGATCGGCAGCAGCCCCGCTTCGCATATCCAGATCAACCGGCCCGAGGTCTCCCACTGTCATGCCGTGCTGCAGGTCAAAAACGACCTCGTAACCCTGACGGACGTCGGCAGCACCAACGGCACCTTTGTCAACGGCAAACGGCTCAGCGCCGACAAGGAAATCTCTCTCGATCCGGACACGGCTATCGGTATCGGCGCCAAAGTCACCCTGGAAATCCACCGTCAGGGAGCAGAGAAAGCCAGCCAGGATGCCGGCGGAGCGCCCGGCGCCCTCGAAACAGGGACTGAAGGCGTTCAATTGCTGCTGCTTTCCGGTATCCGCTACGAATACCGCAAGGTAGCCCAGGGAATCAAGCGCAAGGTGCACGAGGAATTGCTGAAACGGGTGAACTTGAAGAACCTCACCCTATCCGGCGCCGGTTACGAGGAAATCAAGAGCCAGGCTCGCGGCACGATTCAGGATATTCTGACTGAACTCAAACCGCAGATGCCGCGGGGCGTGGACGTTTCCGCGCTGCAGGAAGAACTGGTGAGCGAGGCGGTTGGCCTGGGGCCTTTGGAGAAGCTTCTCGCGGACGATACGATTACCGAAATCATGGTCAATGGCGCCAACAATGTGTACGTGGAAAAGGCCGGCATGCTCTATAAGACCGACCTGACCTTCGCCGAGGATGCCCAGGTGCAGACGGTGATCGAGCGCATCGTGGCGCCGCTGGGCCGGCGGATTGACGAGAGCCAGCCACTGGTGGACGCCCGCTTGGCCGACGGCTCGCGCGTCAATGCCATCATTCCCCCCTTAGCCATTGACGGTCCGTCGCTGACGATTCGCAAATTCGCCAAACAAGGCTTTGTCATAGACGATCTGATCAAGTTCGGCACACTGAACCGGGACATGGCGGACTTTCTGAACCTATGCGTTAAACTGCGTAAGAACATCCTGATCTCAGGCGGCACCGGTTCGGGCAAGACGACCCTGCTGAACGTGGTCAGCAACTTTTTGCCGAACCGCGAACGGATCGTAACCATCGAGGACGCCGCCGAACTGCGGTTGAGCCAGGAACACGTGGTGCGGCTCGAGGCCCGCCCGCCCAACATTGAGGGGCGCGGGGCAATCGCCATCCGCGACCTGGTGCGCAATGCCCTGCGGATGCGCCCGGACCGGATCGTGATCGGTGAGTGCCGCGGCGGCGAGGCCCTCGATATGCTCCAGGCCATGAATACCGGGCACGACGGTTCGATGACCACCCTGCACGCCAACGGCACCCGCGATGCCCTGGCCCGCCTCGAAACCCTAGTGCTCATGGCTGGCTTTGAACTGCCGCTGCGAGCCATCCGCGAGCAGGTGGCCGCGGCCATCAGCATCGTGGTCCATACCGGCAGGCTCAAGGACGGCACCCGCAAGGTTCTCGAAATTTCGGAAATAACCGGCATGGAAGGCGAGGTGATCACCTCGCAGGAGCTCTTCCAGTTCAAGCAGGAAAAGCTTGGCAAAGACGGCAAGGTGATCGGCCATTACCGGCCCTGTAACATCGTGCCGACCTTTATCGAGGAGATTCAAGTTTCCGGGCTGGCGTTCGATATTGGCATCTTTACCCGCGATAGCAATTAGGGGACCCCAGACATGTTGAAGTTGGCAATGGCGGCGGGACTGAACCAGCTAACGATGCGGCCGGCCCTTTACCTTGCGGCCCTGGCGGTTGGTTTGGGGGTCTGGTCGGTCGGGTCCCTGCTGCTGGCCGGCATTGACCACTGGCGGCGCCGTTTCCTCGAAGATGCGGAATTCGAAATGGAGGAGATGCTGCTGCAAATCCCGGCGGCCACGGTGCTGAACTACAGCCTGCTGGCGGCGGCGGCGGCGGCGGTGATCGCTTTTTTGGTGACGGCTCCCGGCGCCGAGGGATTCAACTGGCAGTTGGGGCTGTTGTTTGGTGTGGCGGCTTTTGTTCTGGTGCTGGTGTTGTCGCGGTTCTTCTTGCGCTTTTTGCGCAAACGCCGGCTCGAGAAGTTCAACGACCAGCTTGAAGACGCACTGATGAGCATGAGCAATGCCCTGAAAGCCGGGTTCAGCATTCATCAGGCCATCGAAATGGTTATCAAGCAGAACAAGAACCCGATCTCACTCGAGTTCAAACTGATGATCCAGCAGACCCAGCTTGGCATGTCCTTTGACGACGCGTTGAAGAATATGGCCAAACGGGTGGAAAGCGAGGATTTCAACCTGGTGGCCAGCGCGACCAGTACCGCGCGGCAAACCGGCGGCGATTTGACCGGCGTCTTTGACCGGCTGGCCGACATGATCCGCGAACGGCTGCGGATTCAGCGGCGGATTCGGACCCTCACGGCGCAGGGCCGGCTGCAGGGGCTGGTGCTGGGCGGGTTGCCCATGATCCTGCTACTTATCCTTTATTTCGTGGTGGACAAGCAGCTAGTGCGCGGTTTCTTCTCGCATCCGGTTGGCATCCTCTTGTTCATTGTGGTCATTTTCCTCGAGATCGGCGGCTTTCTCACCATTCGCAAAATCGTCAATATCGATATTTAAGGTTTGGCTATGGGACTATTCAAGCAACTTGAATTGCTGCCGCTGCTGGCGGCGACCCTTGCCGGCATCAGTTGCGCCTTTGTGGTGTGGGCAGTGCTGGACAAGATCAGCGGGTTCCATTTTGAGCCGCGCAAATACAAGGTACAGACCCCCCTGATGTTCAAGCTGCTCTTGCCGCTGGCAAGGGGCCTCGCCCCGGAGATGCGCCGGCCCACCTGGGAACCGTCCGTCCGGCAGGCTGAGATCAAGCTCACCATGGCCGGTTTAGAGCAGGTCTATACCCCCGAGGAGTTTGTGGCGTTGCGCCTGCTTTACGGCATCATTTTCATTTCCATCGGCCTTGTACTGCTCATGTTGCAGGTGAAGGTCTTGTTCTTCTTGGGAATTTTCGTGCTGATTCTCGGCTTGATTTATCCCGCCTTCTGGCTCAAGGGCCGGATTAAGGAGCGGCACCGAGCCATTCAGCGGGCGTTGCCGAATGTCCTGGACTTGCTGACCCTCTCGGTCGAAGCCGGGCGCGATTTTCTCACCGCCCTGCGGGATATTCTGCAGAACCGGGAACGCGATCCTTTGGGCGAGGAACTCGAGCGGGTTTTCCGCGAGGTCCAGCTCGGCAAACAGCGCCGCCAGGCCCTGCGGGCAATGGCCAAACGCACGCGCCAGAACGACGTGAATACCATGGTAGAAACCCTGGTGCAGGCCGATGAACTCGGCGTGAGCATTGGCCATATCCTGCGTATACTCGGCGATCAAATGCGGCAGAAACGCTTTTCCCGCGCGGAAAAACTGGCCAACGAATCGCCGGTGAAATTGCTGCTGCCGCTTTTCCTGTTCATCTTCCCGGCGGTAATTATCATCATGCTGGGGCCGGTTCTGCTGCGCACGTGGCTGCGTTTCCGCTAATGGTCCGCAATCTTACACGCGAGACGCGGTTAGCCGAACGGGCGTGGGTGGCGTCGAGTCTGCCCTGGCGGCTGCGGGGGATGATTGGGCGGCGGTTCGGGGAATTCGACGCGTTGATCTTCGAGCATACCAACAGCATTCACATGTTTTTCATGGGGATGGCGCTGGACGTGGTTTTTCTGGACGCTAAGGATCAGGTGATCGGGTTGCGGCGGGAACTCCGGCCGTGGCGGCTGGCGGCGAAATGGTCGAGCCGGAGGGTGATCGAGCTGCCCGCGGGGATGATTGCCAGTTCGCGCACTGAACTTGGCGACGTGCTTGAACTGGACCCGTGCGCCCGCGTGTAGTCTTCAACTATTGTATTTGGCGGGTTCTTCCTCGAGGTATTGCGGGGGGATTGGCTGCCGGGTTTCATACCCGGTGTTGAGGAAGTGATAATACTCAAGTCTATCCTCGTCCCCGCGCCAGCAGAGCATCACCTTTGCGTCGTTGATGATGGCGGGGAAATCAACGATGCCGATCGCAAAGTCCCAGTCTTTGAAGGAACAGCCGATATTCTCGAGTTCACACAGCAGTTCGTGCAGTTCTTTAATGCGTTGGGTGACTTCCGTATCGGTCTCGTAAGCATCCCCCAGGTTTTTTTCGAGCCAGCTCAAGCGCTGGCCGGTGGCGAGTATATCTTTCACGATCGGCTTGACCAAAGGCAGGGCTTGGGTCGCTGCCAACGGGGTGAAATATTCTTTTGCGGTCACTTTTTTCCTCCGGCTCGGCGGCCATTTTCACTCCGGCGCCATTCCGCTAATATTCGAGGCGAAATGCCGACGGTCTGAACCTGCCGGCGGCGGGCGAAAGAGCCGCCGGAAAAACAAAATAAAGATACTGCGAAAACTTGGCTCGGCAATCGGAACATGGCGCGAAACCGCCGGTCAAAAATTCCGGCAGGACGTTTGTTTTTGGCAAGTGAAAAGATAAAGTACTATTTCCCGGCTCCGTAATAATATTCGTGTGGACGCAGCCGCCGGTGAATTAAGGAAAGGAAATCGCAATGGCCCAGGATATCGAAGCGGCGGAGAAATTGGCGGAGGCCACCGAGAAAATCCGCGCGGAAGTGGCGAAAGTTATTGTCGGCCAGCGGGACGTGATTGATCAACTGTTGATCGGCTTGTTCTGCAATGCCCACTGTTTTATGGTCGGGGTGCCGGGCTTAGCGAAGACGCTGATAGTCTCGACCCTGGCCGAGGTGCTCTCTCTGTCGTTCAAGCGCATCCAATTCACGCCGGACCTGATGCCGGCGGATATTACCGGGACGGACATCGTGCAGGAAAACCCGGAGACCGGGAAGCGGAGCTTTGAATTTTTCCGGGGCCCCTTTTTTGCCAATATGATCCTGGCCGACGAGATCAACCGGACGCCGCCCAAGACCCAGGCCGCCTTGCTCGAGGGCATGCAGGAACACCAGGTGACCGTGGGCAATAAGACTTATAAGCTCGAGGAACCGTTTTTTGTGCTGGCGACGCAAAACCCGATCGAACAGGAGGGCACCTATCCGTTGCCCGAGGCCCAGCTCGACCGCTTCATGCTGAACGTCCTGGTGGACTACCCCACCGAAGATGAGGAGCTGGAGATTCTGAAGACCACTACGGTGATCCAGGAGCATGAACTGCAAACGGTCCTGACCGGCGAGGATGTTCTGGCCCTGCAAAAGATTGTCCGCCGGGTGCCCGTGGGCGACCACGTCTTCGCCTATGCCTTGGAACTGGTGCGCAAAACCCGGCCCGAGGAAAAGACCGCGCCGCATTTCGTCAAGGAGTGGCTCGAGTTCGGCGCGGGCCCGCGGGCCGGCCAGAACCTGATTCTGGGCGCCAAGGCCCGGGCCTTGATGCAGGGGCGGTTCTACGCCACCACCGAAGACGTCGCCTTCCTGACGCTGCCGGTGTTGCGCCACCGGATTATTACCAACTTCAATGCCGAGTCCGAAGGGGTTTGCAGTGACGACATCATTCGGAATTTGGTGAAGGAAGTTGCGCCCCCCGAGGAGCAGGTCAGCCAAGTGAGCTGAAGCTTGGCCGGGGGCGCTGGCGTGAACGTATGTGAGCAGGATTACGATTACGATTACGATAACGATAAGAGTATGCGCTCACACGCTCACATACTCTCAAACACACATACTCTTGACAAGCTATGCCGGTTAAAGATATTCTTAAGCCGCAACGGCTGAAGGCGTTCAAACGCCTGGAACTGCTGGCGCACGGGGTGGTGGAGGGTTTTATTACCGGGCTGCACGAGTCACCCTTCAAAGGGTTTGCCGTGGAATTCGCCGAGCATCGCCAGTATGTGCCCGGCGACGACCTTAAGCACCTGGACTGGAAACTGCTGGCCAAGTTCGACCGTTTCTACGTTAAGCAGTACGAAGAAAACACCTCGATGCGTGCTTACCTGGTGCTGGACCGTTCCGGCTCGATGGGCTATACCTCCACTTCGTATTCCAAGCTTGACTACGGCCGTTTCATCTGCGCTATGTTGGCGTATCTGTTGCTGCAGCAGAATGATTCGGTGGGCGTGGCCACCTGCGATTCCAAGCTGAATACCTATCTGCCGGCGCGTGCGGCCATCGGCCACCTGCGCCACATTATCCAGGTGCTCGAGGCCACCAAACCAGGCCATGGGACGGGCCTGGGCAACGTGCTGCACAGTCTGGCCGCCCTGATCAAGCGCCGCGCCCTCATCGTGATTGTCTCGGACTTCTTCGATAATGTCGACGAAATTACCTTGGCGCTGAATCACTTCGCGCACAAGAAACACGAGGTGATCGTGTATCAGGTGCTCGACCGCCGGGAAACGGAATTTCCGTTCCGCCGGCTGACCCGCTTCGACTCTGTCGAAGGCCCCGCACGACTCCTGGTTGATCCGCTGCGCCTGAAGCGGGAATATCTGCGCCAGTTTGACCTGCACCAGAAACGGCTTCGCGAAACCTGCCACCATCTGCACATTGATTTTGTCCAGCTCTTTACCGACCAACCCTTCGAGCGGGCCCTGGCGGAATATCTGGCCCGGCGACTGAAACGATGAGAACTCAGAACCGATAAGACGGCCCGAAGGGCCTATGCGAGCCGAAGGCGAGAGCGAAGCGTCAGACGGCCCGAAGGGCCTATGCGAGCCGACAGGCGAGAGCGAAGCGTCAGACGGCCGAAGGGCCTATGCGAGCCGACAGGCGAGAGCGAAGCGTCAGACGGCCCGAAGGGCCTATGCGAGCCGACAGGCGAGAGCGAAGCGTCAGACGGCCCGAAGGGCCTATGCGAGCCGACAGGCGAGAGCGAAGCGTCAGACGGCCGAAGGGCCTATGCGAGCCGACAGGCGAGAGCGAAG
>SDBT01005171.1_pt1 | contig 21999 bp, 5 predicted proteins | sample 2277101 | NCBI WGS metagenome assembly SDBT01 (sample SAMN10404973, study PRJNA504765) | marine sediment metagenome | isolation source: marine sediment core GS10_PC15, 103 cmbsf | place: Arctic Ocean: Southern Knipovich Ridge | collected 2010 | reverse complement strand
TTGAACCACGAACCCTTCGACAAGCTCAGGACATGTTTCACGAAATATACGAATTGATTCTTTCTTTGGTCATTAGGATTTGAACCACGAACCCTTCGACAAGCTCAGGACATGTTTCACGAATTACACGAATTGATTCTTTCTTTGGTCATTAGGATTTGAACCACGAACCCTTCGACAAGCTCAGGACATGTTTCACGAATTATACGAATTGATTCTTTCTTTGGTCATTGGGATTTGAACCACGAATCCTTCGACAAGCTCAGGACATGTTTCACGAAATAAACCGGAATCCTGGAAATAGGTGACTGTGGGGCTGTTAAAAAAGTATATTCCCTCCCCCTTGCCTGTCCTGAGCCCCGATGGGCATCGGGGTCGAAGGGATGGGGGAGGTGAACAATTACAACCAAGAATCTCCAATAAAATCCCCCTCACCTCAGCCTACTTCGCCGTATCGGCTACGAATGCTGAAATCCTCTCCCCTCCTTCGAGACGCTTTGCCCTTCGAGTGCCTCAGGACAAAGCTCCTCAGGACAGGGGTGGGGAGAGGAGGTTTATGGAAAAAATTTCCTTGAAGAAGGGTTTTTCAACAGCCCCACTGTCCCCTAGTTCCATTGACATAAAAATTAAGTTATTATATTATAAAATTTAGATTATATATATTTTTAATCTAATTGAAATGAAGAAAGAAAAGGTTCGGTTAGAAGAAGAACTTAAACTGGCTAAGAAAACGATTGAGTTTTTAGAGCAGGAAATCCTGTATAAAACCATTTCCAATGAGAAGTTAGAGAATCAGATTGAGGAGTTAAAGAAGAACTTAGGGATGCAGTTCGACATTGTCTCCAAGATAAGCGGTGCTGACGAACTGGCCCGAATAACCGGCAATATCCTCAGAAATATCCGAAAGAAAATGAGGATGGATGAGATTGCGATCCTCCTATTTGAGCCCGGTGATGGCATGCTGCACCACTTTGCTTCCTCCGGCCTGAGTAAAGATAAAACCAGGGCAACCTTCGCCCCGGGAGATGGGATCTCGGGGATAGTATTTCAGACCAAGAAGAGTTGTCTGATCGAAAGGGTTGGTCAGGATCCCCGGTTTAAAGGGTGGGGAGTAGAAACTGAGGATTACCGGAATAAGACCTTCCTTTCCATTCCCTTAAAGGAGGAAAAGAGGATTGTCGGGGTAGTAAATGTCTGTGCTGATCATATTAATGTGGACTATGCTAATGACTTAACTGTATTAGCTAAAACAATTGCTCCAATGATAAGCCTTCAGCAGATGAGAAAAAACCAGGAAAGAGCTTACTTTGAGACCATTAGAAGGATAATGGATTTTACCGAGGCATTGAACCCTTATACCTTCGGCCATTCCTACCGGGTTCACCAATATTCCCTACATATTGGTGATAAACTAAAATGCTCCCGGAAAGAACGCAATCTGCTGGGGCGAGGAAGCCGGCTGCATGATGTGGGAAAGATTGCGATTATGGACATAGTCAAAAAGCAGGATTTGCTAACTAAGAAAGAGCTTGAAATAATGAGAAGGCATCCGATCCTGGGAGAGCAGTTTGTCCAGGGATTTGAGTTCCTTAGAGATACTATCCCCATTATTAAATACCACCATGAACGTCCTAACGGTAAGGGCTATCCGGGAGAGCTGGGAGGTGGTGAAATTCCCCTGTTAGTAAGCATAGTAACTATTGCCGATGTTTTCGACGCTATGACTTCGGACAGACCTTATCGAGAGCGTGCTAGTTTAGATTATGCGATAAGTGAACTCAAGAAATACCGGGGAGCTCAATTTGATAAAGGAATTGTTGATATCTTTATCGAGGACTACCACGAGTTGAAGATTCTACTGGCAGAGGTAAAAAGGCAATCCCAGACAATAACCTAAGTAGCTTCGGTTTTGCTTTCTGAGCCTGCCCCCCCATATCAGATTAGATATTAAAAATCAAATATTAAAGTTCATTTTTTATCCTTCGATTTTACTCAGGACAAGTTTTTTAGCTTTGATTTGTAATTTTGCATTTTGATTATTAATTCTTGATATTAAAATGGATTATACCTTTGAGCAGGGGCCGATCCGGCCACCCAGCGAAGCCACCAGCCTACTTATCCGGGTTACTCGAAACTGCCCCTGGAACAAGTGCGAGTTCTGTCACACCTATAAGGGCGAGAAATTTGAGCTGCGGAAGGTCGAGGATATTAAGGGCGATATTCAATCGATAAAGGAGATCAGTGACGAGGTGAGTACCCTCTCCTGGAGCCGTGGCTGTGCCGGGAATGTCGATGGTGAGATCATAAAGCTGATCTACGGCAATCCTCAGCGCTATCCCGGAGGATTCCGCAGTGTGGCGGCCTGGCTTTATTCCGGGGGTGAAACCGCCTTCCTCCAGGATGCCAACAGCCTTATTATGAAGACCCCGGAGCTGGTGGAGGTGATAAGATTTCTCAAGGAAAAATTTCCCCGATTGAAGCGGATAACCAGCTATGCCCGGGCCAAGACGATAGCAAAGAAGCCTGTAGAGGAGCTCAAAGAACTTCGCCAGGCCGGTCTATCCCGAATCCACACCGGCTTGGAAACCGGGTATGATCTACTACTGGAATATATAAAGAAGGGGGTTACTGCGGCCGAGCAAATCGAGGCCGGAAGGAGGGTAAAGGAAGCCGGGATATCACTGTCGGAGTATGTAATTCTGGGGATGGGGGGAGCGAAGATGTGGAAGGAGCATGCCCGGGAGACCGCCAGGGTTCTGAATCAAATCGATCCTGACTTTATCCGGGTCCGCACCTTGTTTGTTCCTCCCGGTACTCCTCTCCGGGAGAAATTAGAGCAGGGTGAGTTTGTAAGGGCCACTGACGAGAATATCGTCGTCGAGGAGAGGCTGCTGATCGAGAAATTGGAGGGGATCAACAGCTATTTTAAGAGTGATCATATCCTGAATCTGCTGGAGGAGGTTGAGGGGAAATTCCCCGCTGATAAGCAGAAGATGCTCGAGGTAATTGATAGATACCTAAGCCTGCCCCGGGAGGAGAAGCTCAACTTCCAGGTAGGAAGGCGGTCAGGTCTCTACCGGAGACTGGATGATCTCCAGAATGAGGAAGTCCATCGCCGGGTGCAGGAAGCGGTTGATTGTATGGAAGTGGAAGGTGCCGCGGGGGTGGATGAAACCCTCTATGCCTTTATGGGAAACTTCATCTGAGCCCTTCGATCCGCCTGAGGTGAATTTTTACGGGGTAAATATTTGAGCAGGATATAAAATACCTTCCTAATATACACCTAAACCACGCAGGATGCTTACATTATTGCTACCATAATTCGGTACTGCCAGATCCTTAATCCCGTCAGAGTTGAAATCACCTACCGCAATACCATATGGCCCGGTTCCGGTAGTGGTGTAGCCCACTGCTGGGTTAAATGTGCCATTGCCCTGCCCGTTGCTGCCTCTGCCTGGAAGGATGCTTACATCGTGGCTGATATTATTCGCCACCGCCAGATCCTCAATCCCGTCAGAGTTGAAATCACCTACTGAGATACCCTGTGGCCCGTTCCCGGCAGAATAACTCACTGCTGGTAGAAATGTTCCAGCTCCCCGCCCGCTGCTGCCGCTGCCCAGGAGGATGCTTACATTGTCGCTGCTAGAATTTGCCACCGCCAGATCCTGGATTCCATCCGAGTTGAAATCCCCTACCGAAATATCATATGGCCAACCCCCGGCAGAGTAGTTCACTGCTGGGTCAAATGAGCCGTCTCCCTGCCCGTTGCTGCCGCTGCCCAGAAGAATGCTTACATTGTTACTGCCACGGTTTACCAATGATAGATCCTCAATTCCGTCCGAGTTGAAATCACCCACCGAAATACCCCAGGGCCCGGTTCCGGCAGGATAGCTCCCTGCTGATGTAAATGTGCCGTCGCCCTGTCCGTTGATGCCGTCGCCCAGAAGGATACTTAAATTATTACCAAAATAGTTCGTAACAGCTAAATCCTGGATACCGTCAGAATTGAAATCCCCTACTGAAATATCAATTGGCCTAGACCCGGCAGCGTAATTCCATGGTGAAGCAAATGTGCCGTTCCCCTGCCCGTTGAAGCCGTTGCCAAGTAGAATGCTTACATTATTGCTGCTATAATTTGCCACTGCCAGGTCCTGGATCCCGTCCGAATTGAAATCGCCTATTGAAATACCGTATGGCCCACTCCCGACAGTGTAGTTTACTGCTGGATCAAATGTTCCGTCCCCCTGCCCGTTACTGCCGCTGCCCAGAAGGATACTTACACTGGCACTATTATAATTCGTAACCGCCAGGTCCTGGATCCCGTCTGAATTGAAATCACCTGCCGAAATGCCAGACGGCCTATCCTCGGTGGCGTAATTCCCTATTGGGGCAAATGTGCCATCGCTCTGCCCGTTGCTGCCGTCGCCCAATAAGATGCTTACATTGAGGCTGCCAAAGTTCGCTACCGCCAAATCCTGGATCCCGTCTGAATTGAAATCCCCCACTGAAATAGCAATTGGCCCGTTATTGGTAGAGTAGTTTACCCTTGCCGCAAATGTACCATCACCCTGCCCGTTGCTGCCGTTACCCAGAAGGATGCTTACTCTGGCACTATTATAATTCGTCACTGCCAGGTCCTGGATGCCGTCCGAGTTGAAATCGCCTACTGAGATACCCCAGGGCCAAGACTCGACAAAGTAGTTATTGTCCCATGTAAATGAGCCATTTCCCTGCCCGTTGCTGCCGTTACCGAGTAGAATGCTTACATTATTGCTGCCAGAATTTGCCACCGCCAGGTCCTGGATGCCGTCCGAATTGAAGTCGCCTACTGAGATACCCCTTGGCGCATTCCCGGCATTGTAGTTCCCTGTTAGTGAAAATGAGCCGGTTCCCTGCCCGTTACTGCCGTTACCCAGAAGGATACTTACATTGTTGCTGCCTAAATTCGCTACTGCCAGGTCCTGGATACCGTCCGAATTGAAATCACCTACTGAAATGGCAATTGGATTAGATCCGGTAGGGAAGTTCCATGGTGCATCAAATGTGCCATCTCCCTGCCCATTGCTGCCGCTGCCCAGAAGGATACTTACTCTGTTGATAGTAGTATTCGTTACCGCCAAGTCCTGGATACCGTCCGAATTGAAATCGCCTACTGAAATGCCCCATGGACTAGACCCGGAAGAGTAGTTATTGTCTAGTACAAATGTGCCGTCCCCCAGCCCATCGCTGCCGTTACCAAGAAGGATGCTTACTCTGCCGATACCATAATTCGTCACGGCCAGGTCCTGGATCCCGTCAGAGTTGAAATCTCCTACCGAGATACCTCTTGGACTACTTATGCCAGGGTAGTTCACTGCTGGTGCAAATGTGCCGTTTCCCTGCCCATCACTGCCGTTACCCAGAAAGATGTTTACAGTGTTGCCATTAAAATTCACCACTGCCAGGTCCTGGATACCGTCCGAATTGAAATCGCCAACTGAAATATCATAGGGCCCGTTCCCGACAGTGTTGTAGTTCACTGCTGGGGCAAATGTGCCGTCGCCTCCGCAGTCAACGATGTAGAATTCGGTCATAATCCCCGAGAGATTGCCGCATTGAGCCTCCGCCGCAATCGCTTTCAGTGTCATATTCACATTGACATCAATCGTTCCCGTATAGACCGGGCTTGCGGTTGTCGGATCTGTCCCGTCAGTAGTGTAGTAGATCGTCATTGCACCGGTGGAGGACAGACTAACCATGGGTGCACAGTAACTGCCACCCGCCGGATCAGCCACCGGATCAGCCGGAGCCGTGGTATAGATTGTGTAAACCTCGGTCACGGTGCCTGCTTGATTATTGCAGTTATCTACCGCCATAAACTTGAGGGTAGTATCAGTACTGATATAAATCGGTTCTATATAAACCGATCTCCCGGTGGTAGGCTCAGTGCCGTCAGTAGTATAGTAAATTGTTCCGTCACTTGCAGTAAGGCTAACCGCGGTTGCACAGTAACTGCCTCCGGCCGGGGTCGCGGTCAGCCCGGTCGGGGGCTGTGTGTCCACATCGATATTTACCGGGGTGGAATCGGCAGAATTACCCGAAACATCCGTTGCGGTCGCAATGAGGGTTAATGATCCATCACCCTGCCCGGTCAGGGTTGCTACCCAGCTTCCACCAAATATTTCAGCGCTCACTCCATTTACTGTAACCTCGGCGATCCCGGAAGAAGGTTCGGGGTCGTTTACACTCCCGCTGACCACCACCGTGGAGCTATTGATGCAAGCACCATTTGTTGGGGTAGCAATGGATACCGTAGGTGCCAGGGTATCTATCACTACGCTTACCGTATCGGCTAAAGAAATATTACTACAGTTGTCCACTGCAATAGCACTATAAATGTGGGGAGCGAAACAGGATACGTCTATTATTCTGAGGCCAGAACCCCCATCCGCCATATAGGCATAGCCCCCGGTAACATAGACTCCATGGCTCTCCCCTGGGGTATCCTGATAGACCGGGAAGCCGGGATTGGTCGGATCGGTCACATCGATGATCGCTAAACCGCTAATATCATCCGCCACATAGGCATAGCCCTCGGTAACATAGACATCCCAGCTAATCCATGAGGTATCCCGAGAGGCCTGGAAAAAAGGAATGGTTGGATCGCTTACATCGATGATCGCTAAACCTCTGCTATAATCCGCCACATAGGCATAGCCCCCGGTAACATAGACTCCTTCGCTCCACCCTGGGGTAACCTGATAGACCGGGGGGCCGGGATTGGCCGGATTGGTTACATCAATGATCGCTAAGCCACTATTCTCATCCGCCACATAGGCATAGTTCTCGGTGACATAGACTCCCTGGCTAAACCCTAAGGTATCCCGAGAGACCGGGGGGCCGGGATTGGTTGGATCGGTTACATCAATGATCGCTAAACCATTACTCCCATCAGCCACATAGGCATAGCCTCCGGTAACATAGACCCCAAAGCTAATCCCTGGAGTAGCCCTAGAGGTCTGGAAAAAAGGGTTGGTCGGATCGCTTACATTAATGATCGCTAAACCGCCAGGCCCATCCGCTACATAGGCATAGCCCCCGGTAACATAGACATCCCAGCTCCACCCTGGGGTAGCCTGAGAGGCCGTGGTGCCGGGATTGGCCGGGTCGGTTACATCAATGATCGCTAAACCGCCAGGCCCATCCGCTACATAGGCATAGCCCCCGGTAACATAGACTCCACGGCTATCTCCTGAGGTATCATAGAAGCCTACCTCAACCGGTTCTCCGTATTGATCAGTAAAGGTAATGCTCCAGCTATCGGTGCCGTTGGCGGTATAACCATTGACCAATACCGAGGCAATCCCACTGCCCGTCCCGTCATCCGCCGTCCCACTTACCACTACCGTGGTGCTGTTGAGATAGGCCCCGTCGGTGGGGGAGATAATAGAGACAGTCGGCAGGGTGTTATCAATAAGATAAACCTCGGTCACGGTGCCTGCCTGGTTATTGCAGTCATCTACCGCCATAAACTTCAGGGTTGTATCAATACTGATGTCAATCGGTACCATATAAACCGAGCTCGCAGTAGTAGGCCCAGAGCCGTCAAGGGTGTAATAGATCGTCCCATCGCTCGCAGTAAGGCTAACCGTGGTCGGACAGTAACTGCCTCCGGCCGGAGTCGCGGTCAGCCCGGTCGGGGTCTGTGTGTCCACCTCGAAATTTTCTCCCCCCTGGATCCAATCAAAATCTATATTCCCGCAGTTATCACTCGCCCGACCAATCGCCGTATAATTGCCATCGGTTAGACCGGTATAGAGATGGGGTGAGGTAAACCAGTTATTCCCCCAGTCAATACTCACCATACAAGTATCAATCCCACTGCCCGTATCACCACAAGTGGCCGATACCGTTAACGAGCCTACCGTATAACAGGCCGCCAACGGATCGACATCCACTGTGGGCGGGGTTAAGTCCACCATGATAATTACGGGAACAGAATCTGCCCCGGAGATACTGGCTATTAAAACGACCCAGCCTTCAGGGAGATCTACATTGTTGATAGTCGCTTGCCCTCCCGAGGTCAATATCAGAGGAAGAGGACTGCCCCCGTTAACTGTGGCCGGGGAACCGTTTACGCTTAAGTTTATGGTGTTACCATCAGCGATGTTGGTGGTAACGGTAACATCGGTCTGGGAGGTATTCAGACAAACACCTGCGGCCGGGGAGGCGATATTTACGCCAAGAGCTTTTTCAGTAAAAAAGGCGGAGATGGTGGTGAGCAAGTTTCCCTCGGCGCTCCGCAGAGGAATGCTGGCGACAACGGTAACCGCCCCTGCATTCGGCCCCAGGGTTAGCAGGGTGCTGACCATGCCCGAAGAATCGGTACCAATATCGAGTGAGGTTACACCTCCGGATAAGGTTGCTCCTCCGGTGCTGTCGCTGGAGATATAATAAGAGATAGTTGCTCCTCCCAGGGTACAGCCGGATACGGTCTGGGTGCAGTCAGGGAGATTATCCAGGGTTACCTCGAGGGGCTGGGGGAGGGTCTGGTTGGTAATCCCCTCCTGGCCATCTCCGTTGGTAATAGTAAGACTAAACGCCCAGCAGACAGGAGGAATGGAGCCCGGAAGATCTGAGCGAAGCCCCAGCAGATATTGACGGATTAGAAGGGCATCGCTAACCGCCAGCCGGCAGTCGTGCCCGCTGGCATCGGCATTACCCGACAGCGGCACTCCAAGATAGCCCCCGGCGTTCTGGCGGATCCTGAGTAAGTCACTGGCATCAATAGCAGTGTCCGGCTCGGCATTACCGTAGGTTTCCAGGCCCTGAGGACCTTGTCCGGTGGCAAAGACAGGACTACTAAAGGCAAGCAGTAGGATAATAGGGAGCAGAAGAAAGAAAACTGTCTTTAGCTTTAGTCTTCTGTCTTGTCTTCTGGAAATTTGGGATTTGGTCATTTTCCCTTCCTTTCAGTTTAACTCCGACTAATGCGCCTTTAGAGCGTGGCACGATTAGACTTATAAATAAGACTATTCAGGAGGATCGCTAATGGTTATATCAATCCCTGTTTTGCTCTCCGTAGGAGTCGAAATAGTGACCGGATCTGGCACACCGAATGCTGGCAGCACATCATACATTCCGTATGGCTCCATCCCTGTGTCGTATGTCATATTCACATTTACATCCATAAACGACTGTAAGTAATATACACCAAGTCCGAGATTGTAAATAGTATAATCTCCCGGGCCCGGAATGACTGTAAGCGACACCGGGTTGCCCGTAAATGTTGTATTGGTATAGGCCTGTACTTGAATAGGCCCTGTCGATGCCCCTGCATAGGTGATAGTTCCGGATATGCTGCCCAGACTCGGGTCCACTACATTAAAGATGCTCACGCCCATCCCCTGGTATCCAACCCCCATACCCCCTGAATCCATCGCTTGACCATGAACTGATGCCATTTGCATCACCATCCACAGATAGATCCCAGGGCTTAGCCCGGTTAGTGTGGTCTGATTATATATCGGTAAGTTAATAAACATACCTTCCTCTGCATTAGAACCCATATACTGCCCTAAAATGAGCACTGCGTTTGTTGTATCCACATTCTGCCAGATAAGTGTGGTCGGGCCTCCAAAGTTTACTGCCTCGCCATTAATAGGGGATACCTGAGTAAGCAAGTCGACAGTAGGCCAGACATATGCCTGATTAGATACAGATATGGTGTGCCCTGGTTGACCATCAGTCACATAATATGTAAATGTTTCCCATCCATCGTAGGTTATGGTCGGTTCATCACCGGAGTTAAAATCACCCGGCATATTGGTTTCGTATGAATAATCACTGGAGCCAGTGGGGGCGGTCAAAGTCCAGCTGTTGCTATGTTCATCCTCAACCCATACTGTGAGTGGATCCCAATCGTCGTCCCAGACATCTATTTCAAACTTAACGGTTACATTTCCATTCTCAAATGATGTGGCATTTGTATCTGGCCATATATCCCATATTCTGGGCAATCGGTTATCTGGCTGTCCGGTGAAGGGCCCCTCAGGGACTGTGGTAAATTTCCACGAATATCCCGCAAGTGGATTCCCGCTTATGTCCTTAATACTGCCGGAGCTTATGGTTAAGGTATATTGGGTATTGGGCTCCATCCCGGGAAAGGCCCTGGTGGACCAGAAATCCAAATCCCAGGTAGTGGGTTCTCCAGCCTCTTCTTGCTCCTCCAATATCAATCCCTTAATAGGTATCCCGGTATCGGTCTCTTTCAGGGTAAAGGCGTAGATATCCACTGTTGAGTAATCAATGGGCTCAGTAAAGCCGATACCCCCGTTTAGTCCCCCCCAGTCTAAATCAATCCATCCGTCCTTGGGCAAAGTGACTTCTACCTGGGGTGGGGTAGTATCATCGGGCTCATTTGCGGTGGTAAAAGAGATGCTCTGGGGAATAAAGCTATTCCCAGCGCTATCCTCTATACCACTGGATATTCCGATAGTATATGTCTCTAATGGATTGAGGGGAAGAGCTGGCATAAGTGTAATACTAAAGGGACTTGGTCCATCGGCTACACCCCAATCCATATCAAAGGAGACCGCGCCGCCTGAATTAGTCAGGGTTATATTCGTCAGGTTAACTGTTTGGGGATCAAGGCCTTCATCAAAGCCCAGCATTATAGCATTCTCGGCAAAGTCAAACAGTTTTCGTGGAACAGCTTCCTGGCCATCAGAGGGTAGAGAGAGTACAAGTTGAGGTGGGGCGATATCGCTCGAAGGCCCATCGGTAACAAAACTCCACCTAATATCCCCGGGCAGCCAGTTATTGTTCTGGTCGCCCAGGCTCCAAGTCTCGATCCGGTAACCTGATCCTTCCTGAATGGGAGAAGGAGAATCAAGATCGAGGGTAAGGGTATCATTACTGATTGAGGTAGTGGTCCAGGTAAGTGTCCCCCCATAGCCGCCCCCCCAAATGTTAGCATCAACCACAGTCATGTCAAACATATTCCTGATCTGCATTTCTCCTTGGGTGTCATCCATCGGTTCATTGAAGATGACAGTGATCTGGGTAAGGGTAGAAGAGTCTACCAGGGTGTTGCCACTTGGATTTTTGGAGATAATTTGAGGTGGTGTGCAATCGCCGGTGGCAAAGTTGGATGGAAAGCTTCCAGGCATTAAGGGATTTCCTGCCAGGTCAGTGGCACCTATTAAATCGACATTATACCACCAAGTATTATCTGTTAGTAAATCAAAGGTGACAAATGTAACTGTGTCGTCTGATCTCCAATAAAAGTTACCGGGCAGAGGTGCCATACTGCCAGTGGATAATGTGAAGCCACTCTCAACCGAGCCCTTATCCATATCCTCACTGAACTCGATCTCTACATTTACTCCAGTAGGTTGGTTGCCACAAAAATCGCAGGGGTTAGTGGACATCACCCATGGGCCCATAGTGTCCACGGTAAAGTAGATAGTTGTCGTCGAAGTATTGCCGCAACTGTCAGTACACCTTGCATCCAGTGTATAAGGCCCATCGGTTAATCCCCAAAAGCCAGTATTGCAGGGCTGCCATCCAAATACGGAAATGCGCTCCTGACAAGTACCCTCAGTACAGGTTATGGTAGTAGGTACCCAACTGCCTACTATGGCGCCATCCGTCGGAGAGGTAATCGTCGGTGGCGGCGGGGGCACATTATCATAGGAAAAATTTCCGGTTAGGATGCACATGCCACCACTCGAAGTGGTTACTCTCACAATTAAGTAATCCCCACCTGGAACGCCATCCATCACCTCAAGCCAACCATCCGTCCATGTATAGACGGACACTGCGGTTTCATCTAAGTATAGGCTACCAAAACCCCCTCCAAAACCTGACCCCCAGACTTGCATGTAATCCCCTGGGCATCCGGTAGTGGGTGAGATGCTGGTGATACTGCATTGAGGAGGCACTACAGGCGCCGTTACCGAATCGCTCGCAGTATTTCCGCAGTTATCCGTCCCCTTGGCGGTGATGTCTATAGAAGGGCCTGAGACCCCTGACAGGACTACCGACCAGCTACCCGAGCTATCTACTCCGGATGACTCGTTGTGACCCTGGTCAGAGGTAACCGTTATAGTGGTTATATCGGTATCCGCAAACCCACTAACCAATGAGTCGCCTTCCGGTATATTCTGGGTGCTTGTTGGGTAGGTGATGGTTACCGCCGCCCAGGTGTCCACATCAAATGTCTCTCCCACCATATCCGAACCAGTATTGCCACAGTTGTCCGTTGCCTGACCGATCGCCGTGTAATTGCCATCAGTCAAACCAGTATAGAGTTGCGGCGAGTCCTCCCAGGACAGACCCCCATTAATGCTCACCTTACAGGTGACAACCCCACTGCCCACATCCCCACAGGTTGCCGATACCGTTACTGAACTTGTCGTTTGACAAGACAGCGAATCCACATCCACCGTGGGTGCCTGGTCATCATAGGAATAAGTGCCGGTTAGGTTGCATTCATTAATAGTCAGGGGTGTTACCGTCACATCACTATAATCCCCGCTTGGAGCAAGGGCCCTGACAATTGTATCGCTCCAGGAAGTAACCGTTACCCAGGTTCCGTTAAAGGTAACGGTACCGGCATTTTGTCCAAAATTTGAACCGTTGATGGTTACCTCCGTGGTCCCGGGGCATCCGGTAGTAGGCCCGACACTGCTGATACCACACCCAATCGCCACGGCAGTAAAAGTTTCCGATACCGTCGTTAAGGAACTACTTTCAGCGCTAAAAAGCTCAACACTAACTACAATGGTAACTGTTCCTGGACCTGATCCCAGGGTCAGCAGGGTACTGACATTGCCCGAAGAGCTGGTATCAATATTAAGTGTGGTTACACTTCCGGATAAGGTTGCCCCTATGGTGCTGTCGCCAGTAATATCATAAGTAATAGTCACCCCTCCCCGGGTACATCCGGAGATGGTCTGGGTACAGGCAGGGAGGTTATTAAGAGTTACCTCCAGGGGCTGGGTAAGGGTCTGATAAGGAGCCCCTTCCTGCCCATCTCCATCAGTGATAGTTAGCCCGATAGCCCAGCAGGCTGAATCGGGAGTAAAGATCGGCAGATCTGAGCGCCAACCCAACATGTATTGGCGTATACCCAGGGCATCGCTTACTGCCAGCCGGCAGTCGTGGCCGGTGGCATCGGCATTACCCAGCAGGGGCACATTGGGATAGCCCCCGGCGTTCTGGCGGATCGTGAGTATGTCTGTGACATCAACGTCAGCGTCCAGCTCAGCATCGCCGTAGATCAAGCTACCCGCTCGGGCCTCTCCCCGGAAGGCAAAGAGCAGGAAGGAAAATGACCAAATTCCAATGACCAATAACCAAATCCCAATTTTCCTGTGCCTTCTGGATTCCTTTGACCCTCTTTTTGTCTCTTGATTCATTTTACCCTCCTTTTTATTAGAGATTATGGAATTTATTACCTTTGCAATTTCTTTAGTGTCCACCTCTATTCCTTCGACAAGCTCAGGACAAGTCGGGCTGACACAGAGGTCAGCCCCTACGTTTTTAATGCTTCTATCTGTAGGGGCGGACGTCTCTGTCCGCCCTCTGGAGTTTTGTTTAATTCGTGAAACATGTCCTGAGCTTGTCGAAGGGTTCGTGGTTACTGAATCTCCACAAATCCATTCTTGACAAAACCGCTAATCGGCTGGCGATTATTATCTGACAGAGTTCTAATTCTCAATGCAAGAGTGCTGATTCCCGAATCAATTACATTGAAGGTCAATTTAGCCACATTGATATCCATCCCGCTGGGGGCTTCCCAGCCAGTTCTCCCATTATTAGCCTCAAAAAAGAAGGAGGTGGCCAGACCGGTCTCCGGGTCAATGGAGTTACTGACCCGGGCCGATACCGAGCTGAATTCTACTGCGTCGCCTCCGGATATTCTTTGCAGTTGCACTACCTCGGGGTCAAAGCTGATGAAGAAGTGATAGGCCCCCAGGCTGCGCCCCTCATCAGGGAGATTGACATAAACGCAAATTTTAAACTGGCTCACCTCTGAGGGGTCGAGCGGATTTTCCAGTTCATCACAGAAATCCATAGTTACCCGATAGAAATCCGGCTCGGCAAAGAAGCTGATTGTAGAGCTTCCTTCCCAGCCGCAGCGGTCAGTAGCTTTGACCGTCAGGGTATTAGGCCCTTCTGGGAAAGCAATTCCCGGAAAAACAAAGTGTCCGTTATCATCACTGCCGGCTTCCCTCCTCTCCCCTGTCCGATGAACGAAAAGCTCCACCCCCGGGCAAAACGGCTCAGTTATTCCGGTTACATCCTGGGTGCGAGGGTTGATTATACCGCCGTCCTGGGGACTAGTTAAATTTACCACGGGAGGGGTTGTGTCTACTTCAAATGTATGGACCGTATCGAAAGAGATATTTCCCGCCAAATCCGTAGCTCGTAGCTTAATGGTATTTTCCCCGTCCGGGAATGGTCCAACATTTGGGAAGATGAAATTGCCCTCAGAATCACTTATAGTTTCTAAGCCCCAATCCGGCAATTCTACCTTGCTATAAGGCTCGGTTCTGCCAGCTATATCTATAGTATTCGAGCATTCCAGTCCATTATCACAAGTTATTTGAGGTCTTGTAATGTCTATCCTGAAGTTGACGGTTGTAGTTCCAATATTACCCGCGGCATCGGTTGCCTTGACTGTCAGACTATTACTTCCTTCTTTAAATGAAACCTGGGGGAAGCTGAAATTCCCCAGTCCGTCACTTAGGGTAGAAGAGTAAGGATTCACGATCTCAACCAGAATATTCGGCTCGGTGCTACCATAAACATCAAGCTTCAAGATAGAATGAATAGATGTATTCTTAGGATTGTCAATTTTTACCAGTGGAGGGTTGGTATCCACCAGTAGGCTGCAAAAAACGCTTTTAGTCCTCCCCTCGGTATCGCTGACAGTTACAATCACCTGATTCATTCCTTCATTGAAGGTTACTGAGGGGAAGAGATACTCTCCGCTGCTTTCGGCTAGGGTAATGAGCAGACCACCGGTGCGGGGATTAATGAGGGTCACCTGAATTCCCGGATTGGCACTGCCGCTAACATCCTGGACTGGCTGGTTGGTAATGCCGCCGCACACCGGTGTGTCGATAGCAGGTTTAGTAGTGTCTATCGTGAAGTTGACTGTTTCAGTTCCAATATTACCCGCAGCATCCGTTGCCCTCACCGTCAAGCTGCTCCTTCCCTCGTTAAAGATAATCTGGGGGAAACTGAAGCCTCCAAGCACATTACTCTGTGTGGAGGCGTAGGGATCTACTATCTCAACCAAGGTATTTGGCTCGGTACTGCCGGCAACATTCAAATTCCGGGAGAAAACAATAGAGTTGCCCTTTGGGTTGTTAATTGTTACCAGGGGAGGAATGGTGTCACCAGGTTCGTCTTCTTTGTCCGCTTCTTCGTCCGGTGGCTGTTCCTGAGGTTCGTCGTCATCTTCGTCCGGGGGAGGTCCAGGTGGTTCATCATCGTCCTCTCCGGTCTCGTCTCGATCCTGAACCAAGAGACCACTCGTCCCCTCATCTTCATCCACTGTCCGGGAGGCCTCAGTGGGAGCTAAAGGTGTTTCGGCAGCTATGTCAGGGCCGACAGGGACGTCGGCCCCTACTTTACTAATCCGAGATTTGTAACTAATAGTCTTTTCTTCCGGCAATGGTTTAACATCCTCCCCGCCGGGAGTAGAAGGAGGACCAGTAACAACCTTATCCCGGGAAGCTGATTTAGCCGGAATAACAGTAAACCGACTGATGGCGTGGCTCAAGAGTCCTGGCCGACAGTCCACCGGAGACGGGCTGCATTCTCGGTAAATCTCCACCTTGAGGAGGTTATAGCCGGAATCGCACTTTACTATTCCGGAGAAACAACTTCCCTTAATTCCCAATTTATGGTTGATCCGGTTTCCGTTCAGATTGGCCGACAGGGAGTATCCCTTAGTCCGGATTCGCTCGCAGCAGATCTCCACCTTTACCCTGGTATTTTTTAGGGTAGAACCATTTAAGGGCGATTTTATAGTAATAATCGGCGGCAAAAGCCTGTCTTCGAGATCTGGACGGTAGCGAATGTAAAAGGCAACTGCCAGTAAGGGAAGGGCTACTGCTATCAAGACTCCAATGCGGGTAGTTCTTTTCATATCAATTTCCCCTTTTTTAACGCCTCTATTGTGGGGGCGTAACTCCGTGTCCGCCCGCCTAATCTGAGCGGTTCGGGCCGACAGTGACATCGGCCCCTACATTGTGGGGGCTCCCCGATGTCCATCGGGGAGCCTATCTAATCCATGACCAAATACCAAAGTGGAAAATTGTTTCGTGTAATTCGAGTAATTCGTGGTTCCAAATCCTTCACCCCGATGTCCATCGGGGCTCGTTTCGTCTTTTCCTTCGACAGGCTCAGGACAGGCATTTGCAATTTGCATTTTTCACTTTGCAATTTCTTTAATTACGGTGTAATGATCACCGTGATCGCCTTTCTGGGTAACTTATCCAGTTGTTCGAAATTATTACTTTCGTAATTGACGACTCCCGAGATGTAGATAGTAGTGGTTCCAGTCCCCACCGGGCTAAAGATCAGTCGGGCCAAGGGGATATCTTCGCCGATCGGATTTTGGCCGTTCTGTAAATTATTCATTCCATTGAAATCCGAGGTAGCGTATCCGTCCCCCTCATCGCTATTGCTAATGGTGAAGATCGGCACCTCGTCAAACTCACAACCGGGGGTGGGGCAAAGTGCCCTATCCACCCCACTGCCTTTGATATCAGCTATGTTGAGTTTCGACACCTTATGCCTTACCCGGAGGTCAAATAAACCCAGGCTCTCCGCCCCAAAGCCCAGGTCCGGGGAAAGCACCCCGCCGATAAGCACACTTCCCAGGACATCAATGGTGAAAGTGGGGGTGGCCGAGAGGCTGACTATTACTACGGACTCTCCTGCGGCTATAAGCCTTAATGCGGCCATCTGCTTTACCGTGACTGCTACTGAATCCTGGTCGCTGAGCAAGGCCCCGTTAATGGCCTCGGCCATAATGGTCAGGGGGCCTTCAGGCAAACCAGTCATAGTGGCAGTCCAGTTGGGCGGTGCCGAGATGTCTGCCGCTGCCCCATTTACGGTCACGCTCTCGATCCAGCTTTCGGGTTCACTGACCGTTCCTCTTACCACCAGCCAATATGCATTTACCGTATCCCCATTTGCCGGAAGTGAAATCTGGATGTCCGGTGGGGTTAAGTCACCGGTGACATTTACCCTTAGAGACCTCCTTGGGACGGTATCCAGATCCACATAGTTGTTGCTATAGAAATCAACGAGTTCCGAGATATAGATAGTAGTCGGGCCCATCACGGCGCCCACGCTGAAGGTAACCACCGCCAGCGGAATATCAACTCCGGTCGGAGTGGTGCTAGTAACTCCCTGGTTGAAGTCATTAAAGGTCGAAGTGGAGTAGCCATCGCCATCGTCAGTATTACTCAGGGTTCCCACCGGTTCTTTGAACTCATAGCCGGGCTCCGGCTCAGTCATACCGCTTCCGGTTATTCCATCAATCGTCAGGTGAGCTACCTCGTGGCGAAGCCTGAAGTCATAGCCTCCCAGACTTTCAGCACCAGAGCCTAAATCCGGGGAGACCTCTCCCATAACAAGCACGCTGCCGTATATCATTACGCTGAAGCTCGAGCTGGGAGGGACAGCAACAGTATCAGTAACCGGTCCGGAGGGAACTCCTACGATAACTGCATAATACTCGGGGACGATATTTACCCGGAGCGCCTTCCTCGGTGTGGTATCCAGATCCACATAGTTGTTGCTATAGAAATCAACGAGTTCCGAGATATAGATAGTAGTCGGGCCCATCACGGCGCCCACGCTGAAGGTAACCACCGCCAGCGGGATATCAGCTCCGGTCGGGGTGGTACTAGTAGCTCCCTGGTTGAAGTCATTAAAGGTCGAAGTAGCATAGCCATCGCCATCGTCAGTATTACTCAGGGTTCCTACCGGTTCTTTGAACTCATAGCCGGGCTCCGGCTCGGTCATACCGCTTCCGGTTATTCCATCGATCGTCAGGTGAGCTACCTCGTGGCGAAGCCTGAAGTCATAGCCTCCCAGACTTTCGGCACCAGAGCCTAAATCCGGGGAAACCTCTCCATTGATGAGGACACTGCCGTAGATCTTGACGCTGAGGGTGGAGTAGGGGGCAACGGTGATCGAGCTAATCGTGGCGGAGGAGAGGCTACCAACGGAAACCGCGTAGTTCTGGCGGACGATATTTACCGTCAGGGCCCGGCGGGGGACGGTATCCAGGGGATTGGGAGTGTTACTCTGGTAATCAATGATATCGGAGATGTAGATGACGGTAGTTCCCGGTTTATCTTCAGCGGTGAAATTAAGGATGGCCAGCGGTATGTTTGTCCCTCGCGGCTCGGTAAAGCCGGTAGCCCCGTTATTCAGATCATTAAATATAGAAGTAGCGTAGCCATCGCCTTCGTCAGTATTATTCAAGGTTCCATCAGGATAATCGAACTCACAGCCGGGATTAGGGCAAGAGGTTCCGGTTTTAGTAATACCATTGACGGTAAGGTAGGCTACCTCGTGGCGCAGCCTGAAGTCATAGGCTCCCAGGCTCTCGGCTCCGTAAGGACCTCCCAGGTTCGGGGATATCTGCCCGTCGATCAGAACACTGCCGTAGATCATTACCTGGAATTTGGAATGGGGAGCTACGGTGATTGAGCTGATACTCACATCCGAAGGCTCACCAACAATAACCGCATTGTAAACCGGGGTATATTCGAAGCAGTTGACGCAGGTGTAAGCGTTTCCGCAGTAATCAGAGATTGCCACATCTACCGTCCCCAGGGTTCCGGAGGGGACGGTTACGGTAATCTGGGTATCGCTGTCCACGGTGAAGCTGGTAGCGGTAATACCTCCGAAAGTGATCGTATTCACCGGGCCGACCCCGGCAAAGCCGCTTCCTTCGATTACCACCTCGGTCCCTCCGGCATAAGGCCCGCTACTTGGACTGATATTAGTGATTACGAGCGGGGTAGCATCAACAGTTATATTTCTAAAATCCGGATCGGAGATATTCCCGCAGTTATCCACGGCTGAGGCACTGAGTGAGTAATCGCCATCTGTGGTTATATTCAGGCTGACGGGAAAATCTGCTGCACTATTAGTAAATATGCCGGAAATACCGCTGGCAATAACGGTTACCCAGGCGATGCCGCTTCCGGTTCCATCATCGGCGACTCCGGTAACCCCGACAGTAGTGGTGTTAAAACACGCACCTTCCAAAGGTGAACTGATGCTTACAGTCGGTTTTACCGTATCCACCTGCACATTAGTTACAGTGTCCACCAGCCCGATATTCCCGCAGTAATCAACAGCCGAAACCACCAGGTCATTGATGGTTCCTTCCGCCACCCCAGTAACATCAAGATAAACCGGGAAGTCGGCCGCCGTTGCGCTGTAAGCACCCCAGGTAGCAGTGATCTCAAGCACATCAGAGCTGGCCGAACCCTCTACTGTAATCGTGCTCACGCTTATGCACTCGTCATTCACCGGCGAACTCACAATTCCAGTGGGAGGAATTGTGTTTACCTCCACATTAGATACGGTGTCCAGACCGATATTCCCGCAGTTATCCTCCGCTCGGGCAGTAATGGTATATACACCGTCCGCCGGGATGTTCAGAGTGATGGGGAAGGAAGAATCCGTGGCACTGTAAGTTCCAGCTTGGACGGTAATCAGGCTCACCCCGCTGCCATTCTCGGTAACCATTCCGGTTACCACTACCGTGGTACTGTTAATGCAATCACCACTGGTGGGGTAAGTAATCGAAACTGTTGGTGGTGTGTAGTCAATGAGAATAGTTATCGGGCTGGAGTCGGCGGGATTGCCGACAGCATCCGTTGCGGTCGCAATGAGAGTTAACGATCCTTCGGCCTGCCCGGTCAGGGTGGCTACCCAGGTTCCGTCAGACAGCTCGGCGCTCACTCCGTTTACCGTGACCTGGTAAATGCTGCTATCCGCATCAGTAGCGGTTCCGGCTACCACTATTGTGCTGGAGTTGAACAACTCCCCATCGGAGGGAGTGGTAATGGTTACCAGCGGCGGGGTGATATCAACATTAAAGTTAACCGAGTCTGAGCTTGAATTACCGCAGTTGTCCCAGGAGATGACAGTTGCCGTGTAATTACCCTGGGCAACCGGGGTGAAGGTTCCGGTGAAAACACCTCCACCGGTAACCGATTCGACCGTAACTGTCTGAATAACTGTCCCGTAATTATTGATATAAATGAGATTCTGCTCATAATAGTTGGCGACGATAATATCCGGGTCGCCGTCCCCGTCCACATCTCCGAAGTCCATGTCCCGGCTCAAGTTCATATCCGCCGGCAGGTGTGGGTCAGTGATGTCGCTGAAACCCCCTCTGCCATTATTAAGATAAAGGCGGTTTTGCTGTTCGTAGTTGGCAACGATAAGGTCGGGATCGCCATCCCCGTCAATATCAGCCAGAGCCACATCTACACTATTATCCACCAGTGGTGGCAGGACAACGGTAGTATAGTCAATAAAGCTGTGACGAATTTCCTTTTTTTGTTCTCCTCCTCCTGTTCCTGACCAATTACCATCGTTGAGGTAGAAACGGTTCTGCCCGAAATAGTTGGCGATCACCAGGTCCGGGTAAGAATTTCCGGTTACATCTACCAGGGCGGCATCCCGGCTGTAGTCCGCATCTTCGGGGAGGTGCTCGGTACCATCACTGAAGATCCCGGAGCCGTTATTCAGGTAGAGGCGGTTCTGCTCTCCCCAGTTGGAGACAAAAATATCCATATCTCTGTCTCCATCCACATCCCCCAGTTCAATATCAAAGCTTCCTTCCACATCTTCGGGTAGGATATCGGTGGCCTCGGTGAAATAACCGCTACCATCATTCAGGTAGATGCGGTTCAGACCGTTGTAGTTAGCAATGATGATATCCGGGTATCCATCCCCGTCAACATCCTCGAACTCGGCATCGCGGCTCTGGTCATTATCTGCCGGCAGTCGGGCAGTAGTCCCATCAGTGAATATCCCACTGCCATTATTCAGGTAGAGACGGTTCTGACCGTAATTGGAAACGAATATATCCGGAGCCAGATCCCCGTTCACATCAGCCAGCTCAACATCGTAGCTTAAGTCGCTGTCCGGGGGCATCCGGGTAGTGCCGTCGGTGAAGATTCCGGTACCGTCATTTATATACAATCGGTTCTGCCCGTTGTGGTTCGCAACTACAATATCCAGGTCCAGGTCTCCGTCCACATCCCCGAAGTCGGCATCGAGGCTGCCGGATTCACTGTAGGTCGGGGTGGCCATAGGAGCAGCAAGCGTGTAAATAACACACTCATCTGACGGGCTAGCCAGACAGAGCATAGCCGATTCTCCGATCTCTACGGCGTCACTCACCGTCCCGGTAATAATTACCGTTCCCCCTGACCAGGAATCGGGGGAAGGGGAAGATATACTGACGATGGGTGCAGTGGTGTCAACGGTAAAACCATGGGGGGGCGAAAATGCCTCATTGCCGCCGCGATCGACAGCCCGGGCAACTGCGGTATGGGGTCCGTCACTCAAGCCACTGATGGTGTCCGGAACATCCTGCCAGACCCCGCCGTCAATACGGACCTGGCAGGAGTCTATCTGTCCGCCGGTATCATTGCATACTGCATTAATATCCACGGCGGAGCTGGTCCAGCAGCTTCCTTCAGCCGGAGAGACGAGCTCGACAGTAGGCAAGTCGAGATCGATGGTTACACTTACTACCTGTGGTGACGATTGTTGCCCGCAATAGTCCACCGCTACTGTCGAGTATGAGGGATTTCCGCTCTGGCCGGTGAAGATAATCGACCAGCTTTCCGTCCCGGTTGCGGTCTGATCATTCACTACCACTACTGCCAATCCACTACCGAAACTATCGGTGGCTGTCCCACTTACAGAAACCGTGGTGCTGTTGACATA
>SDBT01005170.1_pt1 | contig 21999 bp, 14 predicted proteins | sample 2277101 | NCBI WGS metagenome assembly SDBT01 (sample SAMN10404973, study PRJNA504765) | marine sediment metagenome | isolation source: marine sediment core GS10_PC15, 103 cmbsf | place: Arctic Ocean: Southern Knipovich Ridge | collected 2010 | reverse complement strand
GCATGGGCCAGATTAAGACCGTAATGTCCATGTTGCCACAAGACTTAATTGCTGCTGTAGCGGAGATCATGGACGTTGAAGACATAGATATTGATAGAGAGGCTATCCTAGAGGCGACGGGTATTAGAGAGTTTGCAACCAACATGAGAGAGTCTCTTATGTCGGTTAGAAATAGACTAGGAGATGAACTGGAAGTAGCCAAGTTGCCGGGAGGGGTCGGAGCTAGGTTCAAACCGGGAGAGGGAGGCGGTCCAGGAAAAATTCAGGCAACTTCTGCGGTCATGTCTCAATTGACTCAGGGGCTAGAAGTCTTATCCCAAATAGAAGCAGGATCATTTACTGGAACGGCCCAAGAAGCAATGCAATCTCTTGAAGGCATTAATAAATTCTTAGGTTTTATTGCTCACGAAAGAGTCCATCAACTGGGACAGGGAAAAGGCGGAGAACAGGTACGGGCTATCAGTAAGAGTTTAGCTAGTCCTGCTGGGAGTGCCGCCCTAGGCAAGCACAGAGAATCTATTATAGGCCGCATGACAGAAACATTGCCTGGCGTTAGAAGATTGTCCAAGAGGGTAGAAGATTATCAAGCAAAGGCAGAGGAAGACCCGGATAAGGTAAGGCGGGCAAAGATTGCCGGTAAGGAAGTTAGAGGTACCGCCGGCGAAATAGCTGGAGAGCTAGAGAGACAACTATTAACTCTTGTGTCCGAAGAGTTACTAGCTTATCTTGCACAAGGAAGATTACAAGAGATATTAGGAGACATGGACCTCGGCGAGAAGGCCCTGGGTTTCTTAGTCAAGAGATTAGAACAGCTGGCAGGAAAGGATAAGGAAATTCTAGGTGCAGCAATGGCTGCAGGCGAAAGACTAACTTCCTCTGCTCTAGAAGGACTAATGTCTGGAGTTTCGGGAGGCGGGCCTGTAACTACCGGAGGTATTCAAGGAAGGGTTGGAAGCAGACAAATAGGAATAGGCAGTTTAGGTGAAGATGAAGTCGGCCTCGCCCAGAATAAATTAGGACAACTAGAAAATGTTATGTTAGAAGCCAGCCGGGTTAGAGAATTTAGACTTGGTAGCGTTGACGAAGGGGCTTTGGCTGAAGGAAAATTAGCACTTTCTGGTGGACCATCCCTTAGAGGCCGGACCGATATAGAGTCGGAAGAAATAAATCGTTTGAATCAGTTGATAGGCGAGGCCGGTACTCGTGAAATGGGCGGAGAAGAAGCAAAAGAAATTGAAGATATAGCTAAGAGACTTAAGAGTACACCAGAAAAGAGAGACGCCGGCGGCTTCAAAATGTACCAAGACGCTATGCGTCAGTTCCAGACAGCTAAGGCTACTTTTCTTATAAACGATGCGAGACGCCTAGAAACTGAAATGGAACAATTGTTTGCTGAAGGTAAGGGAGATAGCTCTAAATACAGAGACGTAAGTAAGCAATTTAGGGTAGTAGTAGAGAATCTAAATGACTTTTTCCATCGCACCACCCAAAGATTGGCTTCTTTCCCAAATCTAATTCAGAGGGGAGGAGGAGAAGGACCAACTCCCGCCGGAATACAAGCGGGACTAGTAGATATGGGCCAGGTATTCGAAGGTACCGTTGTTGCTCAGAGAGGGCGAGGAGAAGAGGCGGAGAGATTTAAGAAGACAGAAGAAGTTTTGTGGGGAATGCATTCCGCCATAGAAAAGAATAGAGATGCCAGTAAGCAGTTGGCTTTTGTTTGGGAACATATAAAGGACGACCCGAAGATTGCTACCGAGCGGCTGAAGAAAATGGTAGAGGTTACTAAGAATTGGGCTCGAGTTTTCAGACAAGCCGGAGAGCCTGCTGCCGCTGATAGAATGGGAGAGCTTTCTTCAGATATCAATAAGATGTATAAGGACATATCTACGGGAGCCGCAGACCCCACGTTAGAGGGTATGTATGCTAGATTAGGCAAAGGGACCAAGCAAAAGGTTTTTGCGGGCGACACCGGCCCCATGTTGCCTATGAGTGCGCAGATGGAGCAGTTAGAAGCTCGAGCGAAGGCTCACCAGAAGAGACTCCAGCAGCTTTCAGAAAGTCCCCAATTCAGGAAGATGGGACTCAAGCCAGATTTCGAACCCATTAAGGCGCAGATAATAGACCCCCAAACCAATCAGGTAGTTCAAAATCTTGAAGCCAACTTCAAGAAGGTTGGTAAGCAAATTGTCTACTCTATGAATCAGGGAGGAGTAGCAGCTCAGCGCTTCGGCCGCCGAATGAAGGATTCTTTCCGAAGAGTAGTTCAGTGGGGATTCGCTACTGGTATCATTTATGGTACTATGCGAGCTTTCCGTAGCCTTGCTACAGTTATAACTGATGTCCAAGACCGTATTTTTGCGTTGAAGAAGGTTATGGATACTAGTACCACAGACTTCGAGTCCATGCAGGACGCCGCCGTTGGAATGGCAAAGAATTTTGGAATTGCTATTAACGAAGTATTAGATGGTATGGTTGTTTATGGTCAGCAGGGTCTCGAGATGAATGAAATTTTGGACAGAACCAAATCCACCCTGGTCGCTGTAAACGTTACTACCCTAGATGCTACTGGAGCTACTGAGGCTCTCACTGCCGCCCATAAGGTCTTCGGTGACGAGGTCGGTAGCAGTATGGGATTTGTAGATGCTTGGGCGAAGGTTGCTGCAAAGCACGCTATTACCGCTAAGGATCTCGCAGATGCTGTTAAGAGGGCAGGTGCTGCTGCCGGAACTGCCGGCCTTGACTTCGAAGACTTTATGGGAATTACCACTGCTATCGGTGTCGTTACTCGACAGACGGGTAAAGAGATTGGTACTTCACTTAAGTTCATGATGCGAGGTATGCGACGCCCAGTCGCTCAGAAGGAATTTGGTTCGTTAGGAATCAGTAGTTTGACAGAGACAGGTGATCTGCGGCCCGCCATGGACATTCTTAAGCAGCTTGCCGGGGCGTGGGATGGTTTGTCCAAGGCCCAGCAACTAGCTTTGGCCCAATCTGCTGCTGGTATTAGACACTATAACTCCTTCATCATTTTGATGGAGAACTTTGATGAGGCCCTGGATGCTAGCGCCGACGCCGCTACCAGCCAGGGCTTTGCTTTTAGAAAGAACCAGATAGCAATGCAGACTATGAGTAAGCAAATGGGCGTGTTGAGAGAAACTCTAAAGGGACTCGGGGTTGAAGTTGGAAAGGCGATTATTCCAACCGTCACTGCCGCCGCCAAAACCCTTTCTGTATTGGTAGATTCCGCAAGCAGGATTCCTGGCCCGCTGCTTCAGATAGGTGTCCTTGGAGCGGCCGGGATGTTGGCTTTCCACAAGGCAGCAGACATGGTTGTGGACAGTTTGGATGCGATGATGGGATACGGCTCTGAAGGTGGTCCTCAGTTCAAGAAGTTCTTTGAGAAGGAAGGGTATCTTCGAGGAATTCCGAAGGGTATCGGAGCAATGCGGAAGAATATGTTCGGCGGGTTAGGAACTTTCATGGGCATGGCGGATCCTTTCTCGGAAATGGGCAAGAAGAAGAAGGGCGGCCTCTTTGATCCTCAAGAGCAGGGTGTTATAGTTAGAGGGTTGGATAAGATGCAGCTGTCTGTTAAACACCTCGCCCGCTCTTTCATGTTACTTGGAACAGCTTCTAAGGTGGCTGCGCTCGCTGGAGTTTTGGCTCTTGCCACAGCCATGGGTACTCTCATTTATCTTTATCGAGAGGGTGCCCAATCTGGACAAGAGATGGCCGATGAGATGTATGATCAGATTGGAAAAAGTCAGGATTTGGCGGACAGGTATAGAGCAGAAGGTAAGCAGCTGGATAGAGTAAGTTTGGCTGCTAAGAAATACGTTAAAGCTAAGAAGTTAATGGGAAGTGTGGCTGATACCCAAAGAGCCTTGGCCGCCGGAGAATTTAAGGGAGCCGCAATTGCTGCTAAGAATTATGGTGATATCATTTATGAAGTTGGTCTGGCTTTGGCAACATTAGACCCAACCGGGGTTCAAGGTCTAAGTGAGTCGGGAGGATATCTGGTAGATGTTGCCGAAGGCTTCCAGAATATTTCTGCCAGCGCTATTGATGCCCAAAATGCGATCACGATGGCTCTTCAGACCAAGGTTATGAAAGCATTTGCTGAAGACATAACTAAGGCTCGAGGATTCTTTGATCAGATAGGTGAGTTTTTTGGAGCGGATCGAAGTTTGGGAGATAAACTTGAGAAAGCTAGAGATAAGGTTAGAGATATAGCCGATCTCAGAGATAAAATGGCAAACAAGGGAATGGATACTGCTGGAACTCAGTGGATGATAGTAGACGCAGTTGAGAGTGAGCTGGAGTTAAGACAGCAAGCTTTGGTGGCTGCTGCAAAGATGAAGGAAATATTAGATCAAATGCCAGGGTTTGAGGATTTGGGAATGCTGGCCAAGTCAATGGGTCCAGATTTCTCAAAGGCTCTCGAGACCGCTGCGTCCACAGGAATTTTTGGGCAAGGAGCTTCGTCGGGATCCATCCTATTTAAGACGATGGCGAAGAGCGCTGGCGGAGCCGGTTCTTTACTAGACTACACTTCTGCCGCCGATCCTCGAAGGATGTTGGAAACTTTCATGGAGAAGGGAGTTAAACCAACAGTTACCGCTGGAGGAACGGCAGGATTGCCGTCAGAAACCGGGGCAATTGCGGTTCTTACTAAAAATGTTGCAGAAGCCATGTTAAGAGCTTCTACTCCTGGGTTTGAGTCTATGGCTGAGGATGTAAAAGATCAGGCAATTACCGCTGCCCAATCTCTTATCTCAAAGGTTGATGACGCTACTGGGGAGATGGCATGGGCCTATGCTAATTCTCTAACAGGAACCATGGAATTCTTTACTGCTCAAGCTACTAATGACAGCGCGGCCGCCCTAGAAAAATTTGGAGGAGCTCTAGTTAAATTTAGCGCAGGTGCTATTACTGATGCCATGTATGAAACAGAAAGACTTCTAACTATGGAATTTACTGGAGCTATGGCGGGAATTAGAAATCCTGGATCTTTAAATGTTGGACCAGCTACCAGGATGGAACTTAGCCCAGAACAGAGGGTAATGGAGTCTTTACCAAATCAAGTACAGAGAATGTCCGATGTTCATAAGGAAATGCAGGAAATAAGAAGACAGCATGATGAGCAATTAACAGCAGGAGATGTTGAAGGTTCCGCCCGAACCCGCTCTGCGTCTTCCGCAGCTATTAAGATTCTAGATCAAGAAATGTCAGAATTGGTCTACCAACTTCAGAGCGAAGGCTTTGATTTGTCTGTTCTATTAAACTTCAATAAACAGATGCAAGAGTTACAAGTTATCATGGAAAAAGCAGCCCTTTCCGTAGAAGAAGCGGCCGACGCTGAAGAAATTAGAATGAAGTATATGAAGAATACTTCTGGTTCTCTTAAAGGTATGTCAGTCATGCCTTCTATTCAATTTGGAAAAACTTTCAAAGAACTTTCTGGAATGGAAAGATTACAAAAAATGGTGCCAGGTTTTGATAAAGCAGTTTCTGAACTAAGCTCCGCTTCTAAGCGACAAGAAATGGCAGTACAGCTACTTCAAGAAGTAGAAAAACAAAGAATGAGATTCATGATGTCCATGGATGATATGGTAAGATCAGGAGAGAAGTTAACGGCAGAGCAAATGAGGAGAAAGTCTAAGCAATTAGAGAAGGGACTTTCCGAAGCTGATATAGCCATTATTAACTCTATTGAAAGCGGAACAGACGCCTTCTTGACTGAAAGTGAGAAGCAAACTTCTATTCAAAATAACATTCTTAATCTATTAAAGGTGGGATTAGACCCAGAGTCCAGAGGAAGTCCTGAGAAAATTGCTAGAGCTTTAGATAATATGAATATAGACCAATTACAGCAGGCTATAAATGAGCTTCCCGCAATTACACAAGAGAGAATAAGATCTGGAACAACAGGGGTGGGAAGAATACGTTCAGGAGAATTTGGTAAGTTAGATAACTTCTTTAATAGAGAATTCAAACAAACCAATCCCAATCCACATAATCTAAAAGGCAATGAGTTAGGAGAATGGAATAATTTGGTTGATGATTTAATCAAATGGCAAAACAGACTATCGGGATCTAGACGAAGGCTTGATCAGGAAACTACAGGCGGAAATCCTCTTTCATCAACCCAACAAGAAGTGTCGGGAGCAGAAAGTAAAGTAGCAGGAATAGAGAACAAAATGAGAGGATTTGGAAACTACTTATCAACGCTGGAAAAGACTTATAAGTCGGTCGTTAAGGGTTATCTCCTAGCTGACAAAGAAAATGCTTTGGAAGACAAAAAGTCTAGATCTCTAAAACAACAACAGAAAATTAGGGAAGATATAGAGAGACAGAGATTAGGAACCTGGTTAGAATATAAGAAGGGGGAAATGGAAGCCATTCTAGGAATTAAAAAGGCTACCGATATATTGATGGGAGGAATGGAAAGCACTAGGTTGGCTCAGGTAGCTTCTGAATTTGCTAAGTCTCTAGAACAACTAGTAAAGGACTTTAAGAAGGCAGAGGCTATAGAATACACCAAGCTAGAGTCAGACTTGGAAGGACCCCATGCCCGTGTAGGTAAGCCTGGGTTTAAGAGTGATTTCGAAACTAGGCAGGAAGAGGCCGAGAAGAAATTAACTAGTGGAGATCGAGAAGAAAGAAAGGCGGCTCGGGAAGAATTACGTAAAATAGAATTTGATAAGGATGAACATGTTATCAAGTTGAAGCAAGATAAGGAGATCAAGGCTCTAAAACGACAGCAGGCTGAGGCAGAGAAGTTCCGAGACATCCTTTATGAGGCTCTGGCCACTGGCGAATATGCTGACACTGATTTAGAATCACAGTTGAAAAGAGCTTTCGAGACTCTTACTTATGAATTGGAAAGATCAGAGCAGGCAACAATGACACGAGGAGATCTTCGATTTGAAGGTGTTCCTTCTCTACAAGGTCTCAAGGGAATGATTAGCAAGGTTAATGAATTTGCTAAAGATAAAGCCCAGCAGGCAATGTATGAGATCCAGAGGAAGGCATTTGAGGATGGTGGTGGGAAGCAAATAAGCGCTGAGGTAGTAAATTTGGATAGTGATCTACGAGGCCTGAGCGCCATAGAACAGCGAAGCGAAACCTGGCTTGCTCAAATTCATGGGTTGCTGGCCGGCGGTCAGTTGGTTCCCCCAGAAATTATGCAGGCTATCGGAACAGTAGTAAAAGCAAATGAGAATACTAAGAAAGAACTAGCCACCTCGGCCGCCAAAAAAGCAGCTGTTACTAGCGGAGGCGCAGGTTCTCGCAGTGCTAACTCCGCAGCTTCCGCCGCCGCCGCGGGACTGCCTCTTTTGGCTTTGTTTCGCACCGGCCTGGACGATGCCGTAACTTCTATTTATAGGTTCAGTGATGAAGTATTTGCTGTCGTTACCGAGATGGGAGGCCCGGGAGGAAAAGTTCTAGGTTCTCAGAGTTTTGAAATAAAGAACGGTATCATCACAATGGGGGATAACGCCATTGTCAATGAAGGTGCGCGTGGTAGAGGAATTGGACAGAGGCAGCTAGAAGAAGTTGCTCGCTTTGGCGCCCAACGCGGTGCAAGCAGAATGGAGGCTAGCAGCACAAGTTTGGACACAAGACAGGCAGCTGCTTACGAAAGAGCGGCTCAAAAGCTCGGCGCTACCGCCGAATTAATAGACCCCGGCAACCTGGAAATGACCCCAACTATAGGAAAGGGTATAGGAAAGGGGGGCGGCGTGAGCTACTCCAGGAAGTCAGGTTCTGCGCCTATTCTACAGATGATAATTGATGAGATTGAAGGGGGGTCTCCGATAGAGGCCCGTCAAGGATCTAACATTCTCCTCGATCAAATTGAGAGCAGGTTTGCTACAGTACAGGGCTTCAAAGATATGCCGAGATTGTCAGATACAATTGATGAGTTATCTGCTGAGGTAGAAGCTTATGCAAGGGCAACTTCAGCCGCAGGAGAGCCGGATCACGCAACAATAAGTAGAATTTTGGCGGACGCTGCTTTTGAAAGAGGGCCAACTTCTGAACCAGGAATTATCAGTGGCGCAATACCTATCAAAACAGAAATGGAAAAAGTGGCCGAGGCGATAGCTAGGGCTAGAACTGAGGGGGCTGCCACCCGCGCTGGAAGAGAAGGTTTGATAGAGGCAGCCGGAGCCGGCCGCCCCGGCGGCAAGGCCGGAACAACCGCAGATATTCTAGGAGAAATGCTTGATTATCCTTATGCTGTGGGAGGCGGAGGGGCCGATGTCGGAGCGTTCGATGCTCTCCGGGGCCGAGATTTAGGCGATTTAGCAGAACCCGGGGGCCCTCGAGTGGGCGCCCGAGCAGCCGATTTTGCTGGCCAAGAAGACGTTGCTATGCAGAAGGCCATTGAGAGAGGTAGGAGAAAGCAGGCCGCAAAGAGGGCTGCCCGAGAGAAGGCCCAGTTACGAGGGGCCCAGGAGCCTGGACGTGCCCTTGATTATGATACGATAGATCCAGAGCTCGCTCAATTCGAAGCTGAGCACGGAATTGGGCCAGAAACTGAGACCCCTCGTGCAATGACTGAGGCTGAGATACGCTCCGCGCCAGGAGAAGAACCTGGTGGGCGCGCAAGAAAGGATTGGATGAATGAGATTCTCACCGATCCTGCTGATGGTAAACGAAAGAAGCGAAAACACATGCTTAGGGAGTCCAAGTTGCGGGCTGCCCAACAAGCTCGAGGCCCTCGCACTCCTATTGGACAACGTTTGTCAGAATTTGCCGGCCGCCCAGGAGTTCAGAAAGGTATCGGTCGAGGACTTAAGGGCGTCGCAGGTATCGGAGCGGGTCTTCAAGGTGCTCAGATCGGTGGCCTCATGCACCAGGCCTCTTTGGGAGGGAATGTTGGAGAGGGCGTAGGACTAGAGGCAGGACTTTGGGCTCTTGGTACTGGAGGCGCTCTTGCTGGAGGAGCTATCGGCTCGGCCTTGGGTCCGTTGGGAATGGCTGGAGGAGCTCTTGCCGGAGGTTTCGGCGGCGTCGCCGCTGGTCTCCTGGGTGAAGATTATCTTAAGTATGCGGGTGGGTATTATGATGAGATGTCCGGCGGTGGTATTTCGAAGGCCGCAGGCGCTGCTGGAGGATTTATTTCGCAACCAGGAGCTTGGTTAGGAGAGAAATTTGGCCAGACTGGTATGGGCCAAACAATAGCTGGTTGGAATCTTCCTACCTGGCTTGGAGGTCCCGGAGCGCCAGGGGCGGCAGGTCCCCCTGGGGCCGCAAGAAAAGGAGCAACTGGAATGCCTCCTGGACTGGCCCAGCATATAGCGTCAGGCGCTACGGGCGGCATGCCAGGAGGCTTAGGAGCGCGTCGAAGCGACCCAGATCGCCCAGGTATTGGTCATAAGTTCCCACTGGTAGGAACCTCCCTGGAAGCGGCCAACGCCCAAGGAGGAATGTATCTTCCATCTTCTGAGGCCGAGAATGCCGCGGGCGTTATCAGAGACTTAGTAGGGGGAGCAAGAGTTTTTAGACCCTCAGACGCAGGTGCTGGTGTTAGAGCAGGTGCTTCAGGTGCGGCCCAGAGTTACATAGAGAAACTCCGCTCTGCCCGCTCTCCTCACGCAATGAACCAAGCCGCAACTGGTCATTACGGAGGGGCAACCAATACAGGATTAGTGGCGGATAGAAACTTCCTTGGCGAACATGGGGTTGCAGGGACCATGGGCGCGGCACCTACTACAATAGGACCTACAGGGAACGTTAGACAAACTGGAACAGCTGAAAGAGTTAGTAATGAGGCCGATGCTAGCCTTACTTCGCCAACCGGTCCTTCTGAAAATTCTCAGGCCATTCTTCAAGTTTTGACTGAGGTAAGCCAGGGATTGGCTGTACTATCTCAGACAGGGGTGAGGCTGCCAGAAAACTTTACTCAATCCATAGAAGCTGCCAATGAAGCAGTAGTGAGAAAATTGGACGATGTGACCATCACTTCCTTACCGGAAGGTTTGGTAGTTGGAATTACTGAAAGTTCTATCTCAAGCCTCGCTAATTCTATTGGAACGTCGACTGGGGGAGCAGCAGTTGGTGCCCAGCAAATTGCAGATAGTATTGGTATCCTAAAGAGTGAGCTTATAGGAGATCAAGGCTTAGTGGATCAAAAAATAACATCCTCTCTAGGAGGATTAGAGGAAAGAGTAGGAGAAGTGGAAACCCAGTTTACCTCCTTGTCCTCAAATACTGCGGGAACAGTAGAAGGTTTCCAGCAAGCTATCGATGAATCTATTCTGATTTCCGAACAAACGTCTACACGCATTGAATTGTTCGAAGAAGAATTTATCACTATCCAAGACGCGTTAACTTCCGCTAATGATTCTGCCCAACGGGCCGAAGAGCAGGCAGAGCTGCTTAGAGATTCTCTTACTCGGTTCAGAGATGATTTGGATCTTAGAGATAATCAGCTTGAAGCATCTGTAAGAAGTGTCGAAGATAGTTCGACTAAGATTGGAGATAGGTTGAATGTCGCTGAATCCCAAATAGGTAAGATTAATGAGAGAATTGTTACTGTCAGCAACATAGCAAGAAATGCCCAGAACGTAGCTATCGCCTCGAGGAGAGTCTAATTATGATTATTCAGAGAAGCAATGGTACTCTTATTCTGGAAGAAGGAGATCCTAATTACGTAGATCTTCTACAAGTGGGACCAACCAATCCACAGAATATACTTCTAGATCAAGATCCTGACACCCCTTTATCCACATTTATTTTGAATGAGTTTGGAATTCCTTTTGATGCGGGGTTTGCGTTTAAAGGTAGTTCTCTTCCTGGTTACGATATTAAAAACCAGAACGCTGCCACCATGTTAAAGTTGGCCTTGTTAACTGAGCTTATTGGTAGTAGATTTATAGAAATAGAGATAGACGAATTCGGAATTGCCCGATATTATGAAGTGGGAACTATTCCGGCCCTAAATTTGGATATACGTTATTGTGTGCCGACAAGCACTATTACCCAGCCCATAGACTTGGTTATTGTTAGAGGGTATGACCCTCCGCCCGTAAGAGAACTAAGAACTAGTTTCGACGGGCTCAAGAATAAAGAACTCATGCAGTATGAAGACTGTGCGAAAGATTCTTGTGAAGAATCTTTTGTTTCTCGTTATGCTAGTATTTCTTACGACGATCCCCTATTGGACCAGCAGTATTTAGATGAGGTGGTAAACTCCTATGAACTGAAAGCGTTTGAAACATTAATTGGTTATTTAGCGGATTTAGATCTTCCAGATAATGTGGATAATGTTCCAGGATTTAGAATAACCTTTGGAGATACCACTAAAGAATATATTAGGGTGCCTGCCACAATTATGAATAACACGGTTAATACCCCTCCTATCATCGGTTCTGCTTTGGGAAATGCCGGTGCGAGAAATTTCTCAAATTTTTCTAACGTTACTGTTGTTACTCAGCCAGGCGGTCAGGGAAATAGAGTAGGAGGAAGTGTCCCTATTGTAATCAATGTTATTAATGAGAGCAATATAAATAACTTGCCTACTTGCGGAGCAGTTTTATCGTCCATAGCCGGGGGTTTGATAACTATACCAAAAGATAGATTTATTCGTGAAAACAAATTTGGTAGATTAGAATCAGATTTTATAGGCATCACCGATATTGTTTTTGCTGGTAATAAGATCAAAAGTTTTACTGCCTCCCCCGGAGGATTTGGTATTGACGCTTCTATTTTTTGGACAATAGATCCTAACAAAGATTTGGTGGAACTTCCTCATGGTAGAAATTGGACTTGGACTTTAGACAGTAATGAAAATATTGAAATTTATTTATTTAGTATTCTAGAAGACGCCAGAGCAGTAGCTACTTGTGAGGTGTACGCTAATCCTGGAAACTTTGCTTCGTCCACAGCCCCGACACAAGATTTGGTTTATGCTTTCTCTAATGATCTTCTAACCAGATTCCCTGCATCTAACGAACAATTTGTATGTAACATAGGAGATGATTTAGGATATTGGAATGAATCAGGAGAGATGTGCCTTGTTATAGAAAGAAGAAGACCCAGTATTGATATTTTTGATCCTCTAGGAAATGCTGGTGCTATAGCAGCACAGATAAGTATTAAATATACTCCTGTTATTTTGGTTGATACCCCTCCCCCAATTACCTACGCTTCTACTAAAATACTTTCCAGTGTAGATGGAACTAGAACTATTGATTCTACAGGAGTTATAGATCAGGTGGATGGAATAGTTGATGCCGATCCTACAACCACGCAAGATTTAGAAGAGAGCGAAACCTCTATTCTTCAAGACAACACAGATGGATTCACTCTAGATGTTACTCTCCCGTTTTGTGAAGAGGCGGAGTGTTTGATTATTTCTCAGCAGTTATTAGCTCTTCAGGAAGAAGATGTGAGAACCAGTTCCATAATTTTAGGTCCCGATTCAGATCCCCGTCTAGGAGAACTTATGCCGGACGGATCTGTTATTAATGAGATCTCCTATAGTTATTCTGATTCTAGTCAATATCTCATTACTATTTCAACTGGTTCTAAATACCAGACAGTGGGAAGTTTCAACGATAGTAAATATCAATTGAGAACAGAGGATGTAACTCGAGATGGGATAGTCATACAGGACGCCGGCAATGGTGCGGAATATGTTGTTAGAGTGGATGGTTTTGGTGAGATAACAGCTCTCAGTATGATTTTGGATGACATTTCTGTAGGAGACCGTGTTAATGTTCGGATATTCAATAACCCAGTGGAGCATATATAATGGCAACTTGTGCAAATATAACTCTTGAAAGAATTAGGGCTGAATTGGATTTCGGAGGGTCTCTCATTTTCGCTACCCCCGACATAGAGTCCTTTTCTGTTCAAAGATCTAGGTCTCAATTGGCTGCTACGTTTAGCGCCTCTATTAAAGTTCCTGCGTCTACTATATTTCCAGTAGGCCAAGATGTGACAATAAGAGCAGGAACCCTAGGCAATCTCAAGACTATATTTACAGGAAAGGTTTTGAGCATTCAAGTTAATCCCACTTTTGATGACGCTACTAGTTATATGGTCAGTCTTAGTGGGCAAGATGTATTCCAAGAATTAGAAGGTCATACTTTCTCTCGGCGACAGAGAACTAGAGGACAGTCTGTCTTTGCTGGTATTACTGGAATTTCTTCCAGAAATCCCCAGAAGGGAGTGTCTTATGAGAAGAGAATTGGAAATGGTGGGACGCATCGCCTGCGTACCGAAACGCCAAATGTTAGAGAGCATTCCAAGCTGGTTAAAACAGATAGAACCTCCTGGGACCCTTTCAAAATTGCGAAGGAGCCTAAAGGAAATGCTGAGGCGATTGATGAATTGGCAGTTATCGATATTATACCCAAGTCCATTGCCCTATCTCCAGGAATTTCGGCCCGATTCGAGCTCCAAGGCACCACATATTCTGCTGGAGATACCTGGACAGTTAGTGATACAGATTTGGCCACTATCGTGGATAATCAAGATGGCACAGCAACCGTAACCCCAAAGGCCTCTGGGCAGTTTGAGATTCAATTTAGTAAGAGTACTGGGGATGTTGGTTTATTTGTAGGAAGAGCTACTGTGGTTGGGGTTCCGATCCACAACCACCGCAGCTTGGGAGAAGGTGGTCCTGCTTTTGCTGTATATGGCAGTGAGTAGGTTGCTTTTTATACGAAATTGACGTATAATTAGGAGGATAGAACTTGGCTTGTGAATGTAGTATAGCTGGCTTGTTTGAAATAGAATTCAGTGGCATCATATCTGCCCAGATTACTGGTTCCTCTGAGTTTATTGACATCTTAAGCCAATGCGATACCGGCCCCAACGTTCTTGGAGAGGTCCGGAAGCGGCTAAAAGGTCCTTCTACTGGGACTATCAACATTACAGCCTATGCCTTTCTTAAAGGGGGAGACCGCTACCTTGGTACCTCCTGCCCCTCCACTGCGGGCATTAGTTTTCCCATCCAGCAGCGATTCGACTGCGAAAATAACGTAACCATACTTATTAGAACCAAAACCGGTGAGGCTTTCCGTGAAGGAGATCCTATCACAGGTCTTACCGTATTGGGGGAGTTCTGTTCTTTCAGGACTGTCAGCGCCAGTGCTTCGAGCGGCCCTACCCAACGGGTAACAGATACAGAGCGATTTTTAGGATCGGATCTTATTTGGACTGGTCCTCCCATTCCTGTTGATAGTACAGACGCAGATACTTTGGACGTTACTATTTTAGGTTTAGACGCCAAAATGACCCAATTCAGCGTGAACGTAGCTGTCCCTGGTATTGGTACTAACAACTATACTTTTCAGTATTCCATCCCATCATGTGAAGGAGAACTGTTCTAATGGTAACAAGAACAACAGCTTATAGATTAAGGTCGTCGAGCCCCCAGCCCACTAAGGGAGATTGTACTACTTTAGAGGAACCGGCGCCGAGCACCATTGGTTTTGTTCTTCAAACTTTTATGGCTGAGAAGACGATAACAGATACTTGTGAAGATAAGACAGAGTTGCTTTGTTCTAACGACATGCGCGGCCTTGGCGGAACCTATATTTCGGCCAGTTATACTGCTCAGCGCTTCTTGGATCCAGATACAAATGCGATTGTATTCCAAGCTACTGAGACTTTGGAAGAAGAGTTTATTGAGGAGAATGAGGTCCCAGGAGTAACTAACCTCTAATGTTTAACATTTACATAATTGAAAATTTAGTAAATGGTAAGATGTATGTAGGGCAGACTGTAAACCTTTCTGATAGAAAGAGAAGTCATTTTTCTCCGAGTTCTAAATGTCCATATATCTCCAATGCTATACAAAAATACGGCAAAATTAACTTTAACTTCTATTTGTTGGAGAAGCATGGGACGTTAGAAGAATCTAATGTTAGAGAGATTTATTGGATAAAAGAATTGGGTACCCTTTCACCCGGAGGATATAACTTACGAGAGGGTGGAGATGCCGGAGGACGGCCTTCTCAAGAAACTATAGAAAAAGTGAGAAGGGCTAATTTAGGAAGAAAACAAACCGAAGAGGAAAAAGAAAAACGTGCTGCGTCTCATCGAGGAAGAAAGAATAGTCCAGACACTATAGAAAAGATGAGACAGGCTGCTAAGAATAAATTACCAGAAAAATGTTCTATGTTTGGGAAAAAACATTCTGAGGAAACTAGGCGCAAAATGTCTTCATCTAACACTAAAACACATTGCAAGCGGGGGCATCCTTTACATGGTCCAGAGGCTGACGTGTGGTTAAATTCAAAGGGGTATCCTAATTGTAACAGATGTAGACGATTTGTAAGATCCGGGACGGTATCCTAAATGGAGGTTTTCGAATTTATTGATTGCGCAACTATTAGTATCCAGTACCAAGTAACTGGACTTGCTAATGTTTCATTTACAGTGGTTTCTACAGAACAAATACCTGGAGTGGTTCCGATCCGGGATTATACTCAGTTGACTTTTGGGGGTGTAGATTTTAAGGGATTTGTTACCCAATTGGATTCGGGAATTATAGTTGGGTCTATTCCTAGCGTATTTGAACATCGTTTTAGTTTGGTAATGACGGGCTGCGCAGACGATTGTCCGCGCGGATAAGGAGATAAAAATGCCGTGTTGTGGACGACCTAATAACCGTAAACAAAAGAGTAACAATAAAGATTATTACAGTAGGTATGCCTATCTTAATTCCCACCAGAAGGCCGCTCAGGCCCAGCAGTCTGGATCTACTTGTACGAATTGTGCTGCCTTGACTATGGGAGATCCCTGTGTCGTCTGTGGCCAGGTGAAGAATCAGAGCAAGGAGGAACAAGCATAAATGGTTGTCATAATCGGAGCCGGAACAGCGTTGCTGGTTACCTTCCCCTCACCTAACAGTGCTCTTACGGACGGTTTTGTTTCTGTCAATTTTAGTGCTTCTCCGAATGTTGAGCGCTTGTTTGAGTTAGGAACTTTCGACGCATTTGATATTAACCTCACTACTACTCAATCTGTTAGCCTAACTAACTATGGGGGAGTTACGCTCCCCGTAGAGTTAAAAGCTAATGAAGATTGTAGTGATAGTAGTGCCAAGGTGGAGGTTACCATTACTCCCAAAGTTTGCGATCCCGCGGGAACTCCTCTTACTCCCATCGTCCTAACTGGAGACGATGCGGTCTTCATTACAAGTTTCTCCTACTCTAAGGATTTTCAAGGATTTGGACAAGAATCTTGGAGTTTTCAAGGCCCCCCAATTATTGAAAACTTTACGGGAAACTTAGCATTTATTCAAGGGTTTGCTGATGGAAACCGACTCACGGGTGCTGATATAGTGGGGGATGTTTCGACCCCCCCTTTCGTTCTGAATACTCCGGTATCTCTTTCCGCCCAGCCCCAGGACGGAATAGTAATGACTAGCAGTGACCCTCTAAACGTAGATGAGTTTGATGCCGAATCCAGAAATATTCAGGTTTCAGCAGGTTCTCCTGGATTGGGGCAAGATGATACTCAAGCATTTGGTAAGATTTTGTTCGTTGGTGGAGGTGCTGGTAAGCAGGATGGTAAGAGAGCGACTTCTTCTGCTAACATCCCCCACCAACAGGTCTTCTTTTAAACCGAGGATATTATGAGAATTTTAAACAAGTATAGATTAGAATTGTATTGGGATAAAGTAGAATACAATAGAGAGGATGTGGCGGTCTTGAAAGGGGCTTATTTTGAGGGACCTGTTCTTCAAGAGGCAGCTCAGCTTAATGAGGACGATTCCCTGGTCCTAGATATGACCAAACAGCACATGATCTTTATACCAGATTATTACCAGTCCACTCTGTCGTGGAAAGGGGTAGAGTACAAGGATAATCGTATTTATCTAAAAGAGGCATTCATTAAAGGAAAACATGTTAATTCTATAGAGACTTTGAAAAACAACGATTGGATTCTCATAGATTGTCACGAGCATGAGCAGGACACTCACGTGTTTCATTTAGTTTATTGGGCGGAGGTACGTAATCTTGAGAAGGAGAAGAAGTTCTAATGATCTTGAAAAATAGGGACACAGTTTTTGAATTTGAAAATCAATCTTTTCCTAGTATGGTGACAACTGCTTCTGGAAGTAAATTGACGTCTAGCCATTGTTGGAAACTTTGTCCTTACTCTGTCCAATCTACCGCCCAGTCTTTTGATACTAGGGTTCCTGGGGGAGAGAAGACATTCCATGAGGAGACTGATGGTCAGTTACATTCTTATTCTATTTCTGGTATTATGGGATGGGCGTGTGCGGACAATGGTTGTTCCTTCTTTCTAGGATCAGCAATTACAAAAGTAGATCAACGAGGCCGTAAGTTTGTTGCGGCCTCTGGAACCATCTGCGATGCTAATGGGCTGGCTACCCTGAGCGGGACGGTCGAATTAGTAGTCAAACCAAGAACTATAGTTTCGGGGACGCGTTATCTTGAAATATAAGGGAGTTACAAGAATACAGAAAGATAAATTGCTGAAAAAGTTTCAGCGAAACATAGGAGGAAATTAAAGTGGCAGTTAACGTAAGCATACGCGATATCGAAAACTTTCCGGGAGGTACTGCCAAGACCGTGACTTTGGACATTGCACAGATTGTCCCTGTCGTCGGCGAGCCCCTAGAAGGTGATGAGATTTGGATAACCTCCGCCGTAACTACAGCTACAGCTTCAGGAGGCGGATCCATTCAAAGTATTTTCAAGAATCAAATGAAGAGAGGTTTTATTAAGAGTTCCGGATTAGTTACGGGAACTTTTAACGTTCTAGCTACCTCTAGGTTTAAAATTGCGATAGACGAGAGCATAGGTTCTGGTGTAGACATTACACTTACAGAAGATTCCATCGCAACGATAGATTCTGTTGCAAAGGATATAGAAGCTCAAATCAGAGCAGAGGCTGTTATCGGAGGCGGCGGCGGCAAGATTGGTAACCTTTCCTATTTGAACGTACAGGTTAGGGTAGTTGGAAATAAGTTTAGCATTGAGTCGGGTACGGTGGCTACTACTTTTACTAGTACAGGTAGGAGTTCCGTAGCCATAGCGGCCCCCTCTTCGGGTGTTGATGTTCGCGCTCTTTTGGGTTTTGATATTACTACTTCTAGTGAAACCCTAGCTACCCGACAAATTGTCGAAACTTCGTTGGCCTCATCTTATAGTGGTGGAGATATTCTAGAATTGACTAGCACGGCCGGTTTTTCTTCAGGAGTAGGTATAATTATTCAGGACTCCGCCAACACTCAGACAGTAGTTACTTCCGGCGCCGGAGTTGCCGATGGACTCACTGCGGCTCAAGTTAGATTTACGACTCAGTCGGGAATTAGTTTGGGTTTGGGAGCCTCGTATGCTTCTGGCTCTATGGTCAGGTTGCTTCATGAAGTGGATGTATCAGATCCAGTATCTTCTGTTTCTACGGTCGATGAACTGTATCGCTTTAGCATTGACAGTCTTATAAATCAAATTGACTTCTCTGCGTAGTATATAAAATGCCGGTCTATTATCTTCGTAACAGTAAAGCCCCTAATGGTAAAATTGTGCCGATAACAGCTTCTCTAAATTTAGAGGTTCTCTTTCCGGCTCAGCCGCCTACTTCGGGTACTGAATTTCCTGATACTCAAGATCCCGAAGGAGAAGAAATTTGGGTACTAACTGTTGCTACTAATGAATTAGATTCTAATGGAAACCGAATTCCTATAGAAGTGATTAATGTTATTTCAGAAGACACTGTTCACGATGAAACCCAAGCGGCCATGGGGCGTATAGGACAACAAATAGATTGGGGAACTTTGTTAGAAGATGATGTTGCTCCGCAACTAAAATCTTTGGAACCTTCTATAGCTCAAACAGAGAATGTTTCCATTCTGAGTAATGTGGTTGCTAGAATTATTGATCCTCTTCCAGCCGCCGGGTTAGACTTATCCACGCTGAATATGAACATGAACGGCCTTCCTGTAGTGAGTGGAGGTGTGGCGGTTTCTCCTAACGATGTTCAATTGACAGGTAATGTTTTTGATACCACTGTCCTTTTTAGACCAAAACGTATCATATAGAGGTTAGACCATATGGTTCAGAATATTAGATTGCTAAAGCGCAACATGACAAGACTAGGAGGCTACTTCTATAGTTTTGATGAAGCTACTGATACCATGGTTCAGAAAACGGACGATGGTACGTTGGCTTTCTCGTATCCATTAGATACCCCTATTACCCGAGAAATAATTTCCTTGGAGTATGATGGAGAAAGTTTCTGGACTCAGGAACATTTGACTGCGACGGCTAGTGATGGATTTAAGATTCAGAGATGGGTTATAGAAAACTTTGTCATGATACTACAGGATACGTTTACTTTTTCTACAAATGCCACTGATACTTTTGAATCAAACGCAATGACTCTTGAGAATTATGAAGCCACTCTTTCGACAGGGGCGGATATAAACACTTCCATCCTTTTTGCTAATACTTTTTCTACTGACGTTTTTGCCCAACTAACTCCCGGGACTAAAATGTTCATAGGACCCAGTAATAGAGCCGGATTCGAGGGGCAATCTGAGAGTGTCATTGTATCGTCTACGCTCACAGATGGGAGCGGTAAGATAAATCTCACTGCTCCATTATCAACAAGTTTTTCTTCTGGAGATACGATAGTTTTTAGTAAGAACATTTGGTTTTTCAATGAGAACTTCTTAAAGACAGCAGGAGTTGGAGCCCTCTATAAGGTCAGCTCTTTAGGCGGATCTGTTTTAGGTAGAACCTTGGGCGGGGCTTTTCTTGGGGTGAATGGAACTACCTTTGCGGATTTAGCAAAGGATGGAGGTATCTTTCCTTCCGGAGGGGCTTTGGCTGTACATAACAAACCTTCTTTCCTTATCTTTATTAGAACTAACAGTCTGCTATTCATTGATGTTTTGGATTCTAATTTGACTACAGAGCTGTCCTCTATTCAGAATAATTTAAACATTGCGACGACCACTGCCTTTGATGTTTTTGATCTGGCCCAAGAGGGAGATACTATTTTCCGACTACAAGAAGAGTTCAATATAGCAGCGAGTGAGTCTACCAATCCTTTCAATTACCAACTAGCGACGTTTGATCCTTTTCCAACAGCAATTGCTCTGACTGCGGTACCGGCCATTCTTCCTGCCTCTGCCGGCGCGGCCACCTCTATTATTACTGCTACGGTAACCGACCAATACTTGCTTCCGTTCGTCACCTCCCCATTATCTACTATTACCTTCGCTGGCGGGTCTGGAGGAACAGGATCTGGTCTTTCTCCTCTGGGACCTCTTAGTATAACTTCTCCCAACGGTACGGCGACCACCACTTATACTTCAGGCACTACTGCCGGACTTATAACTATCTCCGCCACGGTTACCATTGCGTAATGGCGAACATAAACATTACTGATGGAAACTTTTCTTTTGGTCCCAGCAGTGGGTTTTTCTATTATGTTAATTCCAGCCTGGGCGTTTTACGCCAAGTAGAGGCTGATGGAGATATAGTTGGTAGTTTTCCCCTAACATTGTCTACGCTTAGAAATCCAGTTAAGGGGCTCCATTTTGATGGTACCTTCTTTTGGACGTTGGAAGATCTTCCTTCCGATTTAGGAATAGTGATTAAGAAATGGAGACTTTTCCCGGTTAAGTCTGCTATATTTCCCAGCGTTTCTCCTTCGGAGTTGCGTTGGCAAGATGAATTAACTTTGATTAATGCTACCAATATCAAATATGCGTCTAGCTCTTTTGTTACAGAACATTTCCATAGAACTTTTCAAACTTCTGCGTTACAGGGGGCTAGTACTATAAAGGTGAATGATGCTAGTAGATTGTTAGTAGGAGATACGCTATATTTAGGACCTAGTACTTTTGGAGGATTCTCAGGAGTAGAGGAAGAGATAGCTATCGGCGGCATTTCAGGAAACGATATCTCTTTTAGTAAAAGCGGAGGATTAGAAGCCAGTTATTTATCTTTGGATCCGCTAGACTTTATTAAAGCTCTTTGGGTTTTCAATGAACATTCGTTTACAGGCACAGAAGATAATAAAGGAACACTGCAGAGATTTGCTTATCCTTCTAAAAACAGGACTCTAGCAGATCAGGGACATAAATACTCTTTAGTTACCGCCGCCGATTTTGATGAGACTATTATTAGTTTTGTTAGGGCGGATCAAATTATGGACCTTAATATAGATACCCCCACCTTTGATTTAAGTTCTTCTTTAGAGGCAAATTTGAGAGAGTCAGACAAGAAAACCCCTATTGAAGTCTTCGATTTAATTTCAGATAAAGATGGGGATCTCTACTATAAACTACAGTTGAAAGTAACCTCAATAGATGGAAGTTCTACTGAAAATACCACGCCTCTTTATAATTTTCAAACCATTTCTAGTATCGGATTTGTTAATTCTACTGCTCTCCAGTTTGATCAAAGATTCACTCTTCCGTTTGCTTCAGGAGACACTATAGAAGTTAAAGCCCACGTTAGAGACCAGTTTAATTTCCCAGTACTCGCCGCTACCATTCAGTTTAGCGCGACAGTCAATCCCTTATTTGTTGGATCTCCTGGAACCTTTTCTCCTACTACAGATTCTACAAACTCCTCGGGTATAGCCGAAACAACTTATAGTCCAAGTATTACTCAAGATGAGATACTGGTAGATATTAAAGCGGAGGTGCTATAGTGGGCACTCCTACAGAGGTCGTAGCATCGGTAAGTCAAATAGGAAGATTGGTCCAGCCCTCCGGTAGTAGTAGCCCAGTTGAGCAGGTGGCAGGCGCAAAGACGAAGTCCGGTAGTTCCAAACCAGTCGAGCAGAGAAAGCCTGTAGAAATAGAGGCAGGGAGCCTCACTTCTAGACCCATAGAGCAGTTGGAGCCGGCACAATTTTCCCCCACTTCTCCTCCTCGCCAAGCGGCTATAATTGAACAAAAAGAAGAGGTTCTCAACGCTGCTTCTTCCCAGCCAGTGGAACAAAAAGAGTTTGTAACTTCTAGCAGCCCTGTGGAACAGA
>SDBT01005168.1_pt1 | contig 22011 bp, 25 predicted proteins | sample 2277101 | NCBI WGS metagenome assembly SDBT01 (sample SAMN10404973, study PRJNA504765) | marine sediment metagenome | isolation source: marine sediment core GS10_PC15, 103 cmbsf | place: Arctic Ocean: Southern Knipovich Ridge | collected 2010 | reverse complement strand
CGCTGGCGCGGAACAACCGATGAGGTTCTCCAGCCTGGGCCCCAGCCTCCTGCGGGCGTGCTTCCTGTCGCCGCACCACGTGGCGTGCCTGCGCGGGTTCTCTGCCGAGGGCGAGGCCTCCGAGGTGATCGAGGTATCCGGCGAGTCCCTCACCGTGAGCCCGTGGCCGGAGCGGTGCGGGCCGATCGCCGCCTTGCTCGCGGGGGCCGGCGTCGACGTGGACGCCCACTACGGGGACCGGTTCATCGTCTGGCCCCGCGGTGACGCGGTGGTGCGCTGGGCCTACGAGCTGATCCGCAGCCCCCCCACCCTGCGCGCGCTGCGCAGCAACGGGGAGGCCTACGACGTGATCACCGGCGTGGGCCGCGCCAAGCTGATCGGCTGCCTGCTCACCGACGTCATGGACCAGGCGCACCACTGGGGCTACCCCACCGGTGTCACGCACCCACAGATCGTGGCGCTCTCGCGGGGCCTCGCGGCCGACAAGCATTTCTGGTCCAGCGACCGGGTGACCTTCGAGTCAGGGCCCCTGCTGGAGGTGGTCCTGGAGAACGGGGGGAGCCGGCCCGCGCACTTCCTGGACCCCGAGATCGATCCGCGCCTCGGGGCGCAGGGCGACCCACAGGAACTGGCCGGAGTCATCGGCGTGATCCAGGGGGTGTCCCGGGCCCGCATCGACGATCTGGGCATCAAGGTCTGGCGGCTCTCGATCGAGGCCGAAGACGACGACCTGTTCCGCCGCATCGTCCAGCGCTGCCGGGGCTTCGTTGCCCCGGGGGCGGTCCTCCAGATCTGCCGGTGGGGGAGCACCCAGCCGGAGGTCCGGATCACGGGGTTCGGCTCCAGGGCACAGGAGGGGCGATGAGACCCGCCAATCCACGCGAACAGTACGTCTACCCCGGCCGCCTCGTCGACATATTCACGATGGGCCCCGAGAACGTGGACATCGAGACCATTGCCCACTCACTGGCCCTGCAGAACCGGTGGCGAGGGATGACGCGGGAGCCCTTCTCGGTAGCTCAGCACAGCGTGCTGGTGTCGCAGTACTGCTCGCCCGAGCACGCGCTCTGGGGGCTGCTGCACGACGCGGCCGAGGCGTATGTGGGGGATCAGCCGGGGCCGGTCAAGGGGTTCATGCGGTTTGAGTTCGCGGGACAGTACTGCGACTTCTCCAGATTGGAGGGCGCCATCCTGAACCGCATTGCCGTACACCTCGGCCTCGCCAACAAGTACGGCGAGGCACCTACCCCTGACGAAGTCGCAACCGTCGACGCCCGCATGCTCGCCACCGAAGCCCGCGACCTGCTCATAGAAGGCGAGTGGGACTGGCGATCGCTTGAGGCCGTACCCTTTGAGACGGAGATCGTGCCGTGGGGTTGGCAGGTGGCCGAGCGGCGGTTCATGAAGAGATTTCGGGAGTTGACTGCATGAGCCGCCCACCGCCCAGCGACAAGCCCATGCGGCAGACCAACTTCTACGTCCCCATCGAGCACCACGAGCGGCTGGTGGCCCTGTCACGGAGGCGGGGCGACAGCGTCACCGTGGTCCTGCGCGAGCTGATCCGACGGTTCCTGGGCGTGCTGGAGAACGACCAGGAGGGGTGCGACGGCGTCAATCTGATCATGATCGACCACGGGGCGCGGGCCCAGTGCCCGATCTGCCACCGGAGCGACGTGCGCACCTACCCGCTCCGGCTGATTGACGAGGGCCACCGTCCGGTGTCGCTGGTGGTGCTCGGCGAGCACCGGCCCTACGAGGCGCCGGGGGCGCCCACGGAGCCTGAGCTGGGCACCGCGGGGTCCCCACCCGACGAGCCGACGCGTTGACGCTGCTACCAGCGGCCGCCTATGCTCTCGAGCGCTTCACCGGGCGAGGACACCATGGCCACCGACGACAAGCGACCTGACCCCACCCAGCGCTTCCGCGACCTGGCCACCCGCCAGGGCCGGGAGCGCCGGCGCGACGCCGTCCGGGGGCCCTCCCCGGGGAGCGAGGGCGCGGTGACCCGCGAGCTGAAGGGCGCGGTCTGCGCGGCCCACGGGCGCGTGAGCTGCCCCGCGTGTGGCTGATTCAGAGTTCACACGGGTAGGTCCCTCCTCCTCGCCCGAGTTCCGTGAGGCCGCCCAACGCTTCACGCTGAGGGTGAAGGGCGGCGGCGGCGGCCGTCGGGGCGTCCGGCGCGACGTCCAGCCCTCGAAGCAGCCCCAGCACGACGAGGGCAACCGGCTCACCTCGTCCGGCCAGCTGATCGAGCCGCCATGGAAGCCCGACGACCTGGTGGTCATGCGCGAGGGCTCCTCCGTGCTGGGTCAGTGTGTCGACTCCTACGCGGTGAACATCGAGTCGCATGGCCACGAGTACCCGCTCGCGATCTCGCCCCAGGAGGCGGCGGACCTTGAGGACGCGATCAAGCTGGAGATCGACACGCTCGACGGGTTCTTCGACAACGTCTCCTGGGACCAGAGCTTCAGCGACCTGCGCCTGGCGCTGCGCCAGGACCTCGAGACCCTGGGCTACGCCGCGATCGAGGTGCTCCGCGAGGAGGACGGGACGCTGTCGGGGTTCCAGTACGTCCGCGCCTACAAGCTGCGGCTCTCCCCAGTCGACAAGGAGCCCACCCGGGTGCACCTGTGGCGCATGGACACGGCAAAGCGGCAGTGGAAGAAGAAGTTCTTCAACGTGCGCCTGCGCCGCTACGGCCTGCTCAAGGGGTCCGGTGGGCACGGGACGGTGACCTGGTTCAAGGAGTACGGCGACCCGCGGTCGATCTCGTCGAGGACCGGGAAGGTGATCGAGGCCGAGGCCGAGAACGAGCTGGAGGGCCAGACCCGCGAGAAGGAGGAGGAGGCCGGGGAGCTCCTGTTCTTCCGCATCCACTCGCCGCGTACGCCCTACGGGATCCCGCGCTGGATCGGCTGCCACTTCGCGATGGGCACCAGCGGCTCGGCCGAGCGGCAAAATTTCCACCACCTGGAGGACAACGGCATCCCGCCGTTCATGATCCTCACCACCGCCGAGCTGGACGAGATCACCGAGGAGGACCTGGCCGACGAGTGGGACGCCTTCAAGGGCAACGAGAACCGCTGGACCCCCCTGGTCATCCAGGCCCGTGCGCCGGCGGGCGATGGCGACGTCGCCGCGGGCATGATCGACCAGCGGCAGGCCCGCTCGCCGGTGCTCCAGGTCGTGAAGTTCGACCGGATGACCGAGGGCATGTTCATGGCCCTCGACAAGACCGGGCGCGAGAAGGTGCAGCAGGCCTTCCGCCTGCCGGACATCGTGCTGGGCAAGAGCGAGCACACCTACGCCACGGCTGTCGCCGCGCTGCGCATGGTGGAGCAGCAGGTGTTCACCCCCCTCCGGCGCCCCTTCGACTGGGTGATGAACCGGCGGATCCTCCCCGAGCTGGGGGTGGTCCTGCACCGCTTCGCCACCCGGGGGCCGACGATCACGGACCACGATGCCGTGTCCAAGCTGATGACCGCCGCCGGCCCGCTGGGCGTGGGCAGTCCCAACGACTGGGGCAAGGTGGTCGGGCGCGCACTCGGGCAGAAGATCGAGGCGCACCCCGACACCTGGGGCAACCTCCCGCTGACGCTGGTGTCCACGCTCGTCGAGCAGGGCAAGCTGGACGTGGTCGAGGAGGAGGGTCGCTTCACCCTGGTTATGGCGCCGCCGCAGGCCGGCGAGGAGCAGGACGACTTCGTGCGATCGCGGCAGCAGATCGTGGAGCTGGCCCGCCAGGTGGGGGCGCGGCTCGCGATCATCGGAGGGCCGCCGGCGGCCGACGAGGCCGACGAGGTCGCCCCCCTGGCGGCTGCGGGCTGAGCGTGCGCGCGCTCGACGCCCTGGCCCGCCGCACGGTCGACATGGCCGGCTGGCGGGGCTCCGCGGCCCAGCTCGTGCGCAGCCTCAACGCGGCGATCCGGGCCAGCGGGGCCGTCAAGGACGTGGCCGAGCTGGCCGACGACCAGGCGGCCGTCACCGGGGCCGCGTGGCGATCGATCTGGCCGGACGTGCTGGACGCGATCCTGCTCGAGCTGGACGGCGACCCCGAGGGCGTGGTGGTCTCGGCCGACGTGCAGCGCGGCATGGTCCGGGCCGGCGAGGTGCTGGAGGACTGGCCGGGGCCCGACGTCATGCGCCGCGTGGTGGAGATCGCCGCCGACGCATACGGGTCCGGCAAGACGCAGATCTTGGACTCGGCTGGCCTGCCCGTCCCGCGCTCGGTCGACGTGCTGCGGGTGGTGGTCGACCCGACCACCGGCCTCACCTCGGACGCGCTGTTCGCAGAAATCCTCGGCGAGGAGCTGTTCGGCCAGGCCGACCAGCGGGCCGCGGAGTGGCTGGCCGAGGACACGATGTTCTGGGTGGGCGACGCCTGGGACAACGGCCTGGGGACCCAGATCGGCGACGCGGCCCTGGTCACCCTCCAGACAGGCGCCCGTCGGGCCGGGATGGTGAAGCTGCTCAAGAGCACGCTCAACGACCGCTTCGCGCGCTCGGACGACTACTGGGACATCGTGGCCGCCTCCACGATGAACCGGGCGCGTACCTTCGGCGCCGTCGGGGGGTTCGAGGAGGCCGGGTCGACGGCCTACAAGCTACTTACGGTGCCAGATGAAAGGCGGTCCGAAATCTGCGAGGCCCTCGACGGAACAGTCTTCGAGGTCCGCCACGCGGTGGAGCTCCGGGACAAGGTCATGGCGAGCCAGGGGCCCGACGAACTGAAGGCGGCGCACCCCTGGCACAGCACGGCGACGGTGTTGGACCTGAAGGAGCAGGGGCCGGGGGCCCTGGCGGCGTCCGGGGTGGCCCTGCCCCCCTTCCACGGGTTGTGAAGAACGGTGGTGGTTGTCGCGTAGCGACGACGGTTGACAGACGGGCGCCGTTCGGGATTAGTGGGGGTACACGGGGCACGCCCCACGACGCAGGAGGCCCCGAATGGGCACCGCCGAGAACGAGGTCGCCGCCAACAGGGTGGCAATCGATTTCCGCCTGGGGCGTCCGCCCGCGTGGTTGTTCATGTGGGCCGGGGACGAGTGCGAGGCGTCCCATGCCTACATGGCGGCGTGGTGCAATGCTGAAGCTGCCCAACGCGAGATGGAGCAAGCTCTCGCCGACACCTGCGGATGCAACGGCGGCGTGGTCCCGTGTCCAGACTTGGAGCTGATCGGGGTGCACGAGGATTGCCGTTACGGGTGCACTGATGGCGTGCTCGACTGCGGGTGCGACGAGTGAGCGTGGCCGTCCCCATGTCGGAGCTGGGCTGGCGGATCAAGCGGATCCGCGCCCAGCTGCCCCCGTGGCCCAGCCCGATCCTCGGCGAGCACCTCCGCGTCGTCGACGGGACGGCCGCGGAGTTGGGCTGCTTCAGCTGGACGGCCGGCCCCCCGATGCAACGACGACGGGCGCTGGACCTGGTGACCGACGACATGCTCGCCGAGGACGGGATCGAGCCCCTGGTGGCGCCGCCCTCGGGCCTCCGCCACGTCGACATCGTCCGGTGCCTGTCCTGCGGGGGCGACCTGGCCGGGCGCAAGAGCCGGTGCCTGGCGTGCTCGACGGCCGCCCGTATGGCGATCAAGCGGTGGCTCCCGTGAGCGCCGACGAGGTCAGCGCCATCATCATGGAGACCGCTCGACGCGTACCGCTCGGCGGGACCATCCGCATCAAAGGGAGCGAGGCTGTCAGCGCCTACAACTTCGCCGTCCGGTGTGCCGTCATCGTCGCACGTGCCAACGCCGGCCAGGACGTCTACAACCTCATCTGCAACCAACCGCCCCGCTGCCCCCACGAGCACGTCACCACCGCCGATGGCCTGGAGACCTGCGACGACTGCAAAGCGACGCGAACCAAGCTCAGCAACTGGGCCACAGCCACACCCAAGGATGCCTCCGATGTCTGACCCCATGATCACCCGATTCGACGAGCTGGCCGCCGAAGGCCACCCCTGGGCCGTGACGGCCATCGACCACCACTCGCTCCACATCACGGCGGGGTTCGCCGAGGAGGAGGTGACGGTGTTCATCGGGGACCTGCTCGTTACCCCGATGCAGTTGACCGAGCCCACGATGATGCTGGCTGACGGGAGCATCGTGCCCACCGGCTCCCCCGGCGTCTTGGCCCCCGTACCCGGGGCCGTCGACCAGCGCTTGGCCCTCGCCGCCATGGCGCTGGCCTGGGCGCGCTACCGGCTCGACGACGCTCAGGCTGCCTACCGGGGGTGGTGGGCCAAGGGGTTCCTCCACCATCTTCAGGCGGGGGCCAAGGTCAAGCCGGCGGAGCGCAGCCTCGAGGCCGCCCCCGAGTTTCTGGAGCACAAGGGCGCGATCGCGCGCTACGCTGCCATCCATGAGGCCCTCGGGCCCATCGTCTCGCGGCTGGCTCCCCCTGGCGGCCGTGAGGCCCTGTGACGTCGGCGTGACCTAACTGCCTCCCTACGGTCACGCTGACGTCACGCTTTGTTGCGCGGGCCCGGCTCGGCGGCGTACGCTCCCGGCGATGGGAACGTTCTCCAGAGTGCGGCTCAGCGTGGGGCGCCAGCTGGCCGTAGGGCTGCCTGGCGACCGCGCGCACTACCCCAAGAGGCCCAGGCGCGCCTTCCGCGTCCCGGGCGGGGCCGCGCCGGTGGACCGGCTCCACATCTCCGAGGGCGACTGGGTCTACGTCTCCGGGGAGGTCATGCCTGCGGCCCCCGATTTTCAGGACGGCCAGATCGTCACCGCGGCCGAGCTGGAGAACGTGGTCCACTTCGACGGGGCCTTCATGCCCGTCGACGAGGTTCGCATCCTTGCCTGGCGCTACCTGAAGAAGCGGCCCAGCTTCGACCGCAACCACGACGGCAACCCCCGAGGGGCCACCGCGCTGGAGTCGTTCGTGGCGCCGGCCAACTCGGAGGTCTACCTCCCGCTGTCGTGGGTGGTGACGGCGGGCGTCTACGAGCAGGAGCTCCGGGAGTCGATCGCGGCTGGCGAGGACACGGCCTACTCCGTCCAGTTCATGGTCGAGATGACCGAGGTCACGGTCCAACTGCAGACCTCGGACGGCCTGATTCCGATCGTGCTGACCCGGTTCTCCAACGGCGACCCCCAGTATGTCTCGTTCACCGGGAACCCGGCCACCCTCGTTCACTGGGCGTGGACCCAGGCGAGCGAGCGAGCGATCCCCGGCGCCGTGGACATGGCGTGGGATGCTGCGGGCGCGACCGAGCGGCTGATGGAGTGGGCAACGGTGGACACGCCCTACGGCCGGGGCCTGGACCTGCGGCGCTACTCGCAGGGCTTCGCCTCCACGGAGGGCGGGGTGCTCTCCGACCCCTTCATGGACGTGGTCAACGGGACCCCCGTTATCGTGCCCCGCGCGCTCGTCGATCTCCCCCGTTTGGTTGACAGGGAGCCTCAAGCCGTGGCACGGATTCAACGTCACCTGTTCACGTGACCGAACCCTCCCGGAGGTCTCAGATGCGCACGGCCAACGCCCCCACGACCAGCCTCCTCACCGATGACTGCGACGGACCGGGCACGGACCGCACCGACAACGCCTGCGCCGACGAGCCCGCGCCGGCGACCCCCACGGTGAGGGTGTCGAAGTGGGCCTCGGTCGCTCGGTTGCTCGGCATGCCCAACGTGGTCAGCCCCGAGGAGGCAGCGCGCACGGCGGCTGAGACGGCCGCCGCCGGCGGCGCCCCGGGCAGCGACGCGGGCGGCGGAGCCGAGGGCTCGGCCACCATGCGCGCGGTGGCCGACAAGCTCACCGGCCTCGCCTCCCTGACCATCGAGGTCTGGGCCGAGGAGGCCGCCTACGCCCTGCTCCGCGAGTACTGGGGCATCAACGACGGCGGTGGCGACGTCGCGACCCGCGGCAAGGCCATGAAGGCCGCGAACCGCGAGCACCTCGCGATCCTCGACAGCCTCGTGGACCGCTTCATCTCGCTCGGCGCGGACGACCAGCTGGTCGCCCTCACGTCGCTCAACGTCAAGCTGGAGGCGATCAAGGAGGCGCGGCTCGCCGCGCAGCCGGCCCCCGACAGCCCGGAGGCGATGATCGCCCAGCTGACGGCAACGGTCACCGCGGGCGTCATGGCCGGCGTCAAGCGCACCCTCAACGAGCGCCTCGGCGGCATCGAGACGCGCCTCACGGCCGGCGAGACCGAGCGCGCCGCGGCCGCCGAGGAGCGCGAGGCCATCGGCCGCACGGCCCCGGCCCCGGCCTCCACCACCCCGGCCCCGGCCCAGCCGGCCGCCCGCACCAACGGCGCGGGCGCCCACGGCGGCCTGTTCTCCGGCGTCATCCGCGACGCCACCGGCCTCTAGGCCCCTCTCACTCCCCCAACCCCTGGTTCGAGGTACACGATGAGCGCATCCACAAGGGCAGTGAGAGCCGCAGGGCCGCAGACCACGGGCGACCTGGCGGGCACCGCCGGGATCATGAACGCGGAGCAGTCCACGAAGTTCTTCCTGCTCGCGTTCGAGCAGGACGACTTCGGCCCGCTCCACCGCGTCGAGATGCGCGTCTCGCGCACCGGCGAGATCGACCGCCTCTTCGTGGCCTCGCGGCAGATCCGCCGCCGCGTCGAGGACGTGGACGACGGATACCGGGCCAAGACCACGCTCAGCGCGGTCCCCTACGCCCTGGTGGGCCTGCGCCTCCCGTTCGACCTCACCGAGGAGACGCTCAAGTACAACATCGAGCGGGAGGGCTACGAGGACACCGTCGTCGAGCGCATGGCGGCGCGCTTCGGCCTCGACATGCAGGACCTCCACTGGAACGGGAACCCGGCCGCGCCGGCCGGCCCCGACCAGCTGTTCCTGAACATCAACAACGGCTGGCTGAACCAGATCAGCACCAGCGCGGTCGGCCAGGTCCTCGACGGCTCGCTGACCAACGCCGGCGACCTGGCCCCCGAGCACTTCATCCTGGCGTTCAAGCTCCTGCCCGAGCGCCACCGCTCCCGCTCGCAGAGCATGCGGTGGATGATGACCAAGGGCATGTTCATCAACTACGTGAACACCCTCAAGGACCGCGCCACGCCGGCCGGCGACCTCGCCCTCATCGGCCAGGGCCCGGCGATGTCCCCGCTGGGCATCGCGATCGTCATCTCGCCCTACATGGGCACGAACGTGGTCCTCGGCGACCCCCGGAACTTCATCTCGGTCATGCGCGACGAGGTGATCATCCGCTCCACGAAGGAGGGCCGCGAGGCCATCCACCAGAACAAGCGCCTGTTCGCCATCCACGCCGACACCGACCCGATCATCGAAGAGATCGAGGCCATCTCGCTCATCGAGACCCTCAACCTCTGATCCCGACCCGCCCCCCAGCGGGGTACCTGGAGCAAGCACATGGTCCGCCGTCACGAGCCACACAACCAAGGCGCCGTCGGGGTCATCCAGTCGGTGATCCGCACCGTCCTCTGGTCGGACCGCGCCGCGCCGATCCTCGTCCCGGAGATCCCGGTGGGGGCCACCATCCACGGCCAACTCCTGACCGTGGACATCATCACGGCGTTCAACGGCGGAGGTACCGACCTCCTCGACGTCGGCACGTCCGGCGGCCTCAACGCGGATCCCAACATGTTCCTGGCCGCTCTCGACGTGTCTTCGGTCGCGGGCGTGCCGGGCGACCTGTCGGGTGGCATCGCCATCGCGCACCGCCTGATTCCGGCCAGCGTGGGCCCGGTCGTCACGCGCGAGCAGGTGGCGATCGACTACAACGACCAGAACGCCGACGCCACCGCCGGGGAGGCGGAGGTCGAGATCTTCTTCTCGACGGTGGGCGACGCGGTCTGATTCAGCGGGAGCGCTGAGGAGCAATCATGACAGTCACGAAGGTAGCCCTCCGGACGCCGGGCCGGGGCACCATGCAGGCAGACAGGTACCTGTTCCTGCGCGACAGCGCGGGGCGGGCCATTCCGGTGGACGTCGACGACCACGACCTCGACCGGCTCCTGCACGAGAAGAACAAGCGGTGGCTGGAGGTCCTCTCCGGCGACGCGGCGCGGGCGCGCGTCACCAAGCCTTTGAGCGTGGCCGGGGCCGAGATGGCCCTCAAGGACCACCTCATGAACGAGGTGGAGAAGGCCATCGCCGCGGGCCTGGCGGCTGACGTCATCGGCACCGAGGTGGCCCGTGCGCGGGCCGACCTTGCCCGTCAGGTGGCCGACCTGTCCGCTACGCGGCTCCTGCTCCGCGGCCTGCTGGAGGGTGCCGGCGAGGCCGCCCTTCCCGGCGAACTGGACGGGCTGGGCAAGGCCGACCCCTCCAAGCTGGACTCGGCGGTCCGCGAGATCGCGCGCCTCGACGAGGAACTGGCCGGTCTGCGTGACGACCTGGAGCAGGCCGGCGAGCAGGCCAACGCGGCCGCCGAGGCCAACGGGCCGCTCCAGCGCCAGGTGGCCCACCTGGAGCAGACGATCGAGGAACTCGGCGAGAAGCTCGCCTCCCGTCCCGCCGAGGCCCCGGCTGAGGACCCCGACGAGGTCCCCGGCGGCACTGAGCTGCCCGGTGGCGGCGGCGACCTCTCCGCGGTCAAGAAGGCCCGCGGCGGCACCGGCAGCAAGAAGAAGAAGAAGTAGGGCCAGGTCGTGGCCTACACCACGACTGCGGCGGTCTACGCCGAGGGCGTGGTCGAGGCCAACTTCCCCGCCCCGCTGGTGCAGGGTCGGATCGACGAGGTCACCGAGCTCTTCGACAACATCACCGGCACGTGGTTCGAGCCCCGCACCTTCGACGTGGCCAGCGTCTACGGGATCATGCTCCGCAACGGCTCGGGCCGGCGCATCCTGCGCATGCCCGCGCCGATCATCTCCATCGCGGAGATCCGCTACGTGGACCACACAGTCGACCCGGCGACCACGGAGGTGGTCCCGTCGACCGAGTACTTCGCCCACGACCGCCTGTCCGGCCCCGACGACCGCTGGGCCCCCAAGGTGAGCCTCATCGGCATCGGCGGCCGGTTCGGGAGCAGCGTCGGCGTGAACCGCAGGCGGGAGAACCGGGGCTGGACCCGGGGCTTCCGTAACATCGAGGTCGACGGCACATTCGGGTTCATGGAGATTGACCCGGCCGGCCCGGCCGGGACCCTCCGGACCCCGCTGGAGATCCAGCGCTCGGCCATCGCGATGGTGATCCATCTTCTCCCGGATATGGCAGACCCGGCGGCCGCGGAGGAGCGGCGCCTCGGGGACCTGCGCGCCTTCGAGGTGGCCGACCGAAAGGAGACCTACGGCCCCATGCTGCGGAACACCTCCTCGACCGGGCTCCCCGATGTTGATAGGGTGCTGCTTCGCTACAGCCACCGATTCCGGGCCCGAGGGCTCCACGGGGAACAAGGATGAGCACGCACTCGATCAGACGCACCGGCCGCTCCGCCCTGCCCCAGGACTTCGTGCTGGACGACGAGTCCACGCTGACCGTCAAGGGTGGCCACAGGGCCACGCTGGCCACGCTGACCGAGGCCGAGGCCGCCCGGCTGGCCGTCGAGGTGCCCCAGGTCCACGTCGTGGCCATCAAGCTCAGCGGTGGGCAGGGCCCCGTCGATGACAACGCGGGGGTGAGGATCGTCGGACGCGAGGACGCCACCACCGTGGAGATGACCGGGTGGCCTGCCCCCGCACCCTCCGAGCCGGTCGAGGGCGACAAGGGCGCAGAGCCCGCCCCCGCCCCCGACGCCAAGGCCAAGGCCGCGCCCAAGGGCAAGAAGAAGGGCGCGTGAGCCGTGGCGCGGGCCTACCGGCCGCTCACCCGCCTGCTGGCTGAGCAGAGCGTCCGCATCACGCCGGTGGACCGCACCACCACGCCGCTGGACCGGCGCGCCCGCTCCGCCCCCACGCGCCCCAGGTACGGCACCCCGATCACGATCGCGGCCCAGCTCAACTTCGGCGAGAAGCGCGTCCGGGGGGCCAGCGACGCCCGCGCCGGCAGCCCCCAGAAGACCACCGCGGTCATGTTCATCCTGGCCCGCGTGGCGGCCGCGGCGAGCTACGTGCCGCGGCGCGACGACAAGGTGGAGCCCCTCGACGGGGACCTGGCCGGGCTGGTGTTCTGGGTGGACCAGGATATGCCCACCGCCCCCAACGTGGCGCGCCACGAGATGATCAAGGCCCGCGTCACCAGTCGGGAGCACCGGCCCGACGCGTCGTGATCCGTACGGGGGCCGTGCGCCCCGGGCGCCCTTGCACGTGCGGTCGGGGCGGGGTGTGCCCGTGGCCGTCGTCGGATCCGATGGGGTGCCCCGGTAGCTTCGCGACGGTTCCGTCGTCGCCGGCGTCGCGCTACCGATCCGTCGCTCTCGGCCGAGGGCGACCGATCCGTCGCGGAAGTACTCTCGCGACGGATCCGTCGCCCCAGGTCCTCCGCTACGGTGAACCATGAGCAGGGAGGACGACTTCAAGGAGGGGTGGGAGGAGTGGATGGGGGCCACCGACCCCCGGGAGGCGAAGGCGCGGGTCAAGTTCTACTTCACCCGTGCCCACCGGCGGATCGGCCTGGCCTTCGTAGCCCTGGCCCGCCAGAAGATCTTGGCCAAGGACTACGAGCCCAACAGGCCGCTGACGCTGGCGCTCAAGGGGTCCAGCACGCCCCTGGTGGACAAGGGGGACCTGCTCGGCGACATCACCTTCGAGGTGAAGGGACACCGGCAGGTCATCGTTGGCATCGGGCGCAGCCCCAAGGCGGGCAGGCGACAGCTCTACCAGCTGCTCCACGACGGGGGGTCGTTCAAGATCACGGGCAAGCAAGCGCGCGCTCTGATCGCCAAGCTCGACGATCTGATGGAGGCGGGCAAGTTCAAGGGCCGGAGCAAGCGGGCCCAGCGTGATCACAAGGCCTGGGCGGAGTCAGCGCGCAAAGGCTTCCAGAGGCTGGCGAGCGCGGGCGGGGGCAAGTGGAGGATCAAGCGGCGACCGTTTATCACCCGCCCCCTGGAGTCCGCCGAATTCGCCGCGGTGGTGGACCGTGAGTACACTGAGGCGCTCTTGCTCACCATGATGGCGCCCCTCAAGGAGTTCAAGGCGCGGGCCGCTCGAGCCAGGGCCGACAAGGCCGCACGCGGCCGGCGGAGTTCCAAGGCCAAGAAGCGCCGCTCCGCCATCAGGAAGCAGCGGAAGTTCTTCGGCCGAGCCCAGCAGCGCAAGAAGAGGTGACCCCATGCAAGCCATCGTTTACGACCTCAACCCGGAGATCCGCCCCGCCCCGCACCCGGCCGACACGCTGGGCGCCGGCATGGTGCGGGAGCCGCGCCTCCAGGAGATCGGCCCCAGCGTCACGCGGACCCACTGCTTCACCCTGGCCGCCGGCACGCTGACCGCCGAGGTGCGGCAGGCGGCCCGGGGAGGCACCCTCGTCACGTCGTGGGACCAGTTGGACCTCTTCTTCCTGGAGCCGACCGGGGCCACGGTGCTGGTGCGGGTCCACGACGGGGCCGGCAACGAGTTCTACTGGGACGGCGCGGCATGGGCGCCCGCCACGCTGGTGGGCCACTGGAACACCCCCGCCGATCTCATGGCCAACTTCTCCGCCCTCACGCTGGCCCTCCTCCCCGCCGTCGGGGTGGCCTGGCGGATGACCACCGACGTCACGATCAACGGGTCGACCCCCCGGGCTTACGGGGGCTACGTCGCCGCGACGCTGACCTACGGCGCCCGCTACGACGTGGCCGGGGGCGCCTTCGAGGACGGCCGCATCGACGGCCAGCTCGACGACCTGATCACGCGCACCCTGCTGCCCTGGCTGGAGCTCGCCCGGCCGGAGGTCAGCGACCAGGCCGTCACCAGCGGGGTCACCGGGGCGCTGGACTACTCGTCGGGGATCCCCAACCGGTCACACGACGTCGTGACCGTCCTGGCCGTCTACGACTTGGGGGCCGACCCCAACCTCCGCTCGCCGCTCGCCGGGGTCTGGGACGCGGGCACCAAGATCTTCACGCTGACGGTCTCCTTGCCCGATGCCACCGAGTACCTGGCGCGCCTGGCCTTGCGCCCGTTGGTGGCCTTCAACGCCGACGAGGACTGGTTCGAGTCCAACGAGTCCGAGCCGGTGATCCTGATCGAGAGCTTCGACGCGGACCGCGACCAGTCGGGCCCCACGCCGTTCTTCGTGCGCGACCTGGCGGCCGGCACCGCGCTGGTCATCCCCCAGCCGCGGCAGCGGACCGGGGTGGCCCGGTGCCTGATCACGTCGGAGGACTCGATGCTGGCCCAGGAGACGCGGGACGCGATCGAGCGCCTCAAGCCCGACGGCGCTGACGGCGTGGCGCTGATCTCGTCGGGCTCAGGATTCGAGTCCACGCTGATGGGCCCGCTTGAGCCCTCGGTCGACGGGGGCCAACTGGACGAGGCCGGGCGGGTGCGATTCGACCTAGAGATCACAACGGTGGCATGGTACGGGAGTTCGTCGACCGTCAACCTGCTGGTGCCGGGCGGTTTTGCTCCGACGGTCACGGATGATAGTGTGCCGGTGGTCCCGATCGATGTTGCGGGGTGTTAGATGATTGACGTTAGGGTCATTGGAGCAAGGGCTGGACAGGCTGGGCCGCGCGTCCGGCTGGAGGCGGGGGCCCCGCCAGTGGTCCCCGCGCCCCTGGGGACCACGCTGATCCCCTCCCTCTTCCGCTGGGGCCCTGCGGTGCCCGTCGTGCATCCCAGCGAGAGCGACTTCCTCCGCGTACGCGGTGGGGAGATGGTCGAGGACGCCGGGCCCACCGCCGCCCGTGACTTCTACGCCCTCTCCGGGGGCTCCGGGCGCGTGGTCTCGCACCGCGTCGTCCCTCCGGGGGCCGCGGCCGCCAGCCTCGGCGCCTATGCCCGCGACATCAACGCCCACGTGCGGCACCGCGTGGCCGAGGCCGCGCCCACCCTCCTGTTCACGCTCGATGGGGCCTACGTCGGCCGCCGGGGTGGCCGGCTCAAGCGCCTGGCCGGCGACGGCTCGGCCTCCTTCGACGCCGCCGCGGGCACCTTCGCCACGGCGGTGGCGGTCACCGAGGACGAGTGGCGCGGCGCGCTGCTCACCTTCGAGTCGCACGCCACGGTCTATACCGTTACCGGGAACAGCACGGCCGGGCTCCTGACCATCGAGGTCAACCCCACCGATCCCGGCCCGCCCACCCTCTCGGGCTGGTGGCTGGAGATGCCCAACACGAACGTGCGCCTCGAGGCCGACGGGTTCGCGGCCGCGTTCGGCTCCGGCCAGCGACTGCCGGCCACCGAGTTCTCGCTCAAGCTGGCGGTCGACGGCGCCAGCACCCTCGACGAGCAGAACCTGTCCGTGTCCACCGGCCAGACCGACGTGGTCGAGAGCCTCCGCGCGGCCGTCCAGTCGGGGCGTCAGAACTTCGTGCTGGCCACCCTCAACCTCACGCCGCTGGCCGACGACCAGATGCGGCCGGCCAACTGGGTCGGCCGTGCCAGCCCGTCCCAGGCCAACAACGCCTCCACCGTCGTGACCAACGTGGTCACGGTGAGCACCCAGTTCTGGGCCGTGACCAACGGCGCCACCGACGCCTACGCGCACATCCAGGAGAACCCCTTCGGCGCCACGCCGATCAAGCACCGGGCCGTCATCAGCTACACCGACGGCGTGGGGGCGTTCACGGTCCAGTACCAGCTCTGGGACGGCACCGTGATCTCCGACGGCCTGCCCGCCGGCACCAGCGGCACCCTGTTCAACCCGGACTGCCCGTTCCTGGCGTCGTTCCTCGTGCGCGGCTCGGCGTGGTCGGCCGGGGACGAGCTGACCATCTGGTTCGACCCGCTCCCGCTGGGGCTGCGGGACCTCTCGGGCTTCCTGTATCCCCACGGCCGCCTGCAGGGCGCCGTGGACCTGCGCACCCGCTACCGGATCGTGGGCAACACCGCGACGACGGTCACGCTGGCCACTGCGGTCACGCTGGGCGTCACCGACGGGGTGGTGGAGGCCATCGCGCCGATCGGGACCGCGATCACGCCGGGCGCGCCCACCTACACCCTGCCGATCGGCACCGAGACGTTCATCTACGAGATGAACGACGACGGCACCGACAACACCCTCACGCTGACCGAGGGGGGCGGGGCGATCACGATCGTGGCACTCGCGGCGGCGCTCAACGCCCTCGAGACCACGCTCCACACCGCCGAGGAGCGGATCTTCTTCTTCGTTGACGCGGCGGGCACGCGCCTGTCCTGGCGGGCGCTCCTCGACGAGGGCTCCACGGCCACCATCGAGGTCAAGGTGGCCGGGACGCTGTTCGCGGTCCTGGGCATCGTGGGCGACACGACCTACACCGGCGTCGACGGGACGGTCATGGCAGTCCAGTACGCCGAGGACTTCCACGGCGGGATCGACGACACCGAGGCTCTCACCACCGAGTTCGAGGACACCGTCTTCGACGTGGTCGACAGCCCCCTGAATGTCCTCGACGAGCAGAACCTGGGGCTCGTCGTCATCGGCACGCCCGGCCGGGCCGCGGTGGTGATCCAGCAGGCCGCCATCGACTACTGCTTCGCGCAGGGCTGGCTGTACCGCGGCGAGGTCACCCCGGCCAACGCCGCCAACCAGGCGGCGGCGATCGCCTGGGTGACGGCCAACATCGACCCGCGCGGCTCCTACGTGACCGCCTTCGACTCCTACGGGCGCCGCAAGCGGGTCCAGACCCCCGGGGTCCCGGAGACGGGCACGATGAGCGGGGCCATCTGGGGCATGGAAGCGGCGGTGGCGGCGGACAGCCGCGGCTACCACGTCGCCCCCTCCGGGCGCGACGCCCGGATCGACAAGCGCTTCTCGCTCATCGCCTCGGCCACCGCGGGGGTCCCGGTCCCCCTCAAGGACGACGGCCCGCTCAACGCGGTGGGCATCCAGACGACCCAGCAGCAGGGCGGCCGGATCTACATCTTCGGCGACCAGGTCCCGGCCTCCAACTTCCTGGGCACGCTCTGGTACCACAAGCTGCGGGCGGTGCTGCACATCGCGCGGGAGCTCTTGTTCGTGGGCCGGCGCTACGACTACGCGCCGATCACGTCGAGCCTCTGGCGGCGGGTCGAGTCCGACATCCGCGGGCTCATGCTGCCCAAGTTCAACGACGACTGGTTCATCCGGGGGGCGGGGCAGGGGTTCGACGACGTGCTCGCGATCCGCGCCGACGCCGACCTGAACCCGATCGTCGTCCAGCAGCTCGGCAAGGTGATCGCGTCGCTCACCATTCTGACGGGCATCATCGACACGACCAAGAACACCGAGTTCATCGTGGGCGTCGGCAGCGTCGCCGTCATCGAGCGATAGGAGGCCTCCCGTGGAGCGGTACGACACCAACCAGCAGAACACCCGCAAGTTCCGGCTGATCACGCAGACCTACGGGACCTTCGAGTTCATCACCTTCGGCGCCCTGGAGCGGGCCTTCAGCACCGCCCAGCTCGCCGACGGGTCCGAGATGTCCACGGGCCTCATAAGCGTCACCGAGACCGAGTCCACGTTCTACTTCGCCGACCGCGCCGACGCGGTCCGGATGGAACTGTGGCACCGACGCTCCGAGGAGGCGGCGGACGGCTACATCCAGCGCTGCACCCAGGAGCTGCTGCTGGCCGACAACCAGATCGGCGGCGTCATCGAGGTCGAACGCATGTTCCCCAAGACCATGACCTACCCGGAGGGCGATCGCTCGGGCGACGGCGAGGCCGGGACCTGCAGCGTCACCTTCAGCACCTACAGGCCCACGCGCCTGGACACCGTGACCCCGGGCTAAGGCCCAACACACCGGAGCCGACATGAGCGAAGCGCACCCCCAGCCGGGCGAGGGTGACCAGGCGGCCGTTCCGCGGCACGACCTCGTGGCGACCGCTGCCCCCGAGGCCCCACCGCTGCCCCTAGCGGAGGCCCTCGAAGCCCTCAAGCCGGGCGAGTACCACGTCACCGGCGTCAAGGCGGTCGTGACCACCCTCGGCGAACACGGCCCCCGCACCATCATGGGCGTCCCCAAGGCCTTCGACGTGCGCCCCAGCCGCGTGCCCCTGCGCCGCGAGCTGGGCGCGCTCCGCCGCCGCGCCGAGATGTCCGGCCGGCCCGGCAAGCTCCACGCGGCCCGGGTGGCCGTGTCGCTGTCGGAGATGGAGGGCGCTGACGGCTCCAAGGAGTACCGCAAGCAGTCGGTGGGCGCCCGGCTGGGCCACCTCTCCCTCATGACCGTGGGCGACCTCGGCTACATGAGCACGTATCTCGGGCAGGCGGCCAACGGCGGGGTCGTGAAGTATCCCTGGGAATTCGAGTGCCCCAACTGCCTGGACCGGATCGCGGCCCGCACGGCAGACGTCGACTTCAAAGATCTGAAGATCGTCACCTACCCCTACGACCTAGCCAAGCCGGAACTGGGGGGGCCGCCGCGCATCTACTACCGGCTGCTCCAGAGTTGGCGGGTCCTCAGCCGGGATGTGGAGGTAGTGTGCCTGGCCCCCCCACAGGTCTCCCGGGCTGTGATCGACTGCCGCGAGGATGAGTGGGATGACAATGGGCTGGGCGCGATCCGCATGGTCAACACCTCCATCTGCGAGATCAACGGCCACGCCACTTCGATCCCCGACTCGGCGATGTACGGCCAGACTGACGATGATGGCCTCCACGACCACGACATCGACCGGATGACCGTGGCCGTCAAGGTCCTAGTCGGCGGGCCCGTAGACCTGATCAACTGGATCCACGACATCCCCAAGTGCGGCAACCTGATCGCCCTGGACACGGACTGGAAGACCGATTTTTTTTCACGCTAGGGGGCTGCTCCCGCGAGTTCTACCAGCTGCTCCGGCAGGAGTTCTGCACCCTCCGCGGGATCCCGCTGGAGGTCTTCCATGACCACGAGGACGAACTCTACTTCCTGGAAGCCATGAGGCTGCGCGCTGTTGAACTGGCGGGGGTCAACAACTGGTTCGCCCTCGTCACCAAGCTGCTGGGCTTGTAGGCTGACGCGATGGGCACGAAGGTCGAGCTAGGCGGAATCGTTGAGATTGAGGGCGATCGCGTAGTCGTCACCAAGCTCGGCAAGATCCACAAGGCGGGCGGCCAGGCGGCCGAGGGCTTCGAGAAGGCCAAGAAGGGCGGCACCAAGCTGGCCAAGGTCTTCAAGTCGCTGAAGCGCGCCGGCAAGGGCGTGGCCAAGGTCTTCAAGGGGATCGGCCGGGCCGCCAAGAAGATCGCGAAGATCGGCGGCATCGCGGGCGCCCTGGGCGTGGGCACCGCGGCCCTGGGCATCAGCGCGTTCGGCGACTTCCAGCTGGACATGGCGCGCGTGGGCACGCTGCTCGACGGCAACACCAGCGCGATGGACAAGTTCGGCACCTCCGTCGAGCGCGCCTCCGTCCGGTTCGGCGTGGACGCCAAGGACGCCGCGGGCGGGTTCTTCGACGCCCTGTCGGCCGGCGTCACGGAGAGCGAGCTCCCCGCGTTCATGGAGACGATCGGCCAGGCCACCGTGGGTGGCTTCACCTCGCAGGCCACCGCCGTCAAGGGCGTGAAGAAGCTGATCGACTCGTACGGCCTGAGCATCAAGGAGGCGGCCAACGTCTCCGACGACCTGTTCGTGGCCAACAAGCTGGGCGTGACCACGTTCGAGGAGCTGGCCAACACGGTCGGCCGGGCGGCCCCGCTGGCGCGGGAGGTGGGCCTCGACTACCAGGAGCTGCTCGCCAGCATCACCTCCACCACCAAGGTGCTGAAGACGTCCGAGGCCGTGTCGGGGATCAAGGCCGTGATGGCCGGCATCGTCAAGCCCACCCAGGAGGCGCTTGATGTGGTCTCCGAGCTATACGACACGGACCGGCCCGAGGACTTCTTCGGGGTGAGCGCGGTGAAGGCCAAGGGCTTCCTGCCGTTCCTGCAGGATCTTCGCAAGGTCACCGGCGGCAGCGCCACGATGATGGCCAAGCTGTTCAGCAGCACGGAGGCGTTCAACGTCGTTTCGCGGCTGGCCTCCAAGGAGGGCGCCCGCGACATGAACATAGCCCTCCGGACCATGAAGGACACGGCGGGCCAGACGGCGGAGGCGCACGACAAGGTGGCGAAGGTCACCGGGTTCAAGCTCAAGCAGATGCGGCAGGGCATCTCGCGGTGGGTGCGCGACATCGGAGCCGGGCTGGTGGAGGGCTTGAAGCTCGACGAGATCGAGAACGTGCCCGAGTTCATCGACCGGGTTTCCAAGGGGGTCCGCGCGGCGGCCGGCGGGTTCGCGGAGGGGCTCCTGAGCGCCTTTGATCCGGCCTTCAGTATCGGCGACATCGACTGGGCGGAAGTAGGCCGAAGCATGGGCGAGATGGCCGGCAAGATCGCGACCGGCATCAAGGATATGGCGGGGGCGATCTCCGACCTGATCAGTAATAGCGGGGTCCTGGGTACGGCGTTCGAACTCCTGAACTCGATGTTGGGGGGCGGGAGCCCCATCGAGCGTGCGGCGAAGCGCGCCGGGGCCAAGCTGTTCGACAAGGGCAAGCTCAAGAAGGAGGAACGGCTCAAGGCAATCAACCGGCGCGCCTTCGCCGAGCAAGGGAGGACCTTTGGTAGCCTGAAGCAGGCCGAACGGCTCGGCCGGGAGTCGCAGGCAGGCGGCAGCCTCTTCAGGCAGATCGGGGAGAACGATCCGGCGGTGGCGGTCACCGTGGCCCTCCGCATCAAGAAGGAGATGGACGAGATAGTAGCCAAGACCAGGGAGGCGAAGATGGAGGCCGTGCGGCTCGCCACGGCCCAGGATCAGCAGGACAAGCTGACCGCAAGCGCCAAGGCCGACGCGGAGAAGGTGATCGGCCTCCTCAAGGACGCGCAGACCGAGGTCGGCAATCTGGCCGACAGACTGCTCGACAAGCTCGCGGTGACGCTCAACCTCACGCAGGAGGTAAAGACCAACATCGACAAGAAGCCCCGGCGGCCCAAGCGCTCCAGCACCAAGTTTGAGCGGGGCCAGGGCGACGCCACCTTACCCACCACGTTCACACAGATGTTCATGTTCTTCGACGGCGAGGTCACCGCCGTGCCCGACGAGTTCGTGGTGAGGCCCACCTGATGGCGATCCCCGACCCGACCCGCCCGATCCGTCGCCTGGACCGCCTGGCCGACTTCGCGGCCGTCCAGGCGCGCGGCCTGCCGTACGTCATCTACCTCAACGCCCAGTCGCGCCTGGACCAGGTGCCCTTCGACGGCCTGGGCTGGACGCTCTCGGCCCCCGAGCTGAACAACGTGGTGCTCCAATGCCCGCTCGACCAGCGGAGCGCCGACTTCCAACGGTCCCCGGAGGTGCGATCGGAGGGGGGCTTTGGCACCCGGGTGGCCGTGGCCTCCCCCTCCCTCTCGGGCGCCGATCGGCTGTCGGTGACCGGCCAGTTCCCGGCGGTGTTCGCGTCCGTGGACGTGCGTCCGATCACCCAGCTGCTTCGACAGATGGACTCCTACGACGCAGAACTGGCCCGCAAGCCGGTGGTGATCCTGTCGTATGCCGGCTTCGAGGTGCGCGGCTTCATCAGTCAGTTGAACTGGAAAGTCGAGCACGGGCTGTTCCCCAGCACCAAGTTCCCACGGATGATCACTGTCAGCCTGGAGGTCACACAGGCCAACCCGATCCAGCTGGAGGTCATCAAGATCGGGGCGCAGGAGCAGTCCACCAGGCACGTGGAACTGGTGGAGGGCCAGACCTTCGAGAGCGTGGCCTACGACCTCTACGGCGACCCCCTGGACGGCCTGAAGCTGCGCCGGATCAACCCCAAGGTATCGATCCTGGGGGAGCAGGCGGGCGATACGATCAACGCCCCGGAGTCGGGCCACTCTATCCTCGACGAGGCCGATGAGCCGATCGCCCCCCCGATGGCCGACGCCGGCTTCGGGGACCACCTCCAGGGGATCTGCGAGGGCCTCGAGAGCGCCAACAGCCGCACCCTTGAGGACCTGGAGGCAGCGCTCGGGCTCGCCTCCTGATGGACCAATTCGCGCAGTTCAATTGGCAGCTCATCGTCAATGGGAAGCCGCTGCCTCCGGCCTACATGGACCTGGTCTCGTCGTTCCAGCTGGA
>SDBT01005167.1_pt1 | contig 22013 bp, 18 predicted proteins | sample 2277101 | NCBI WGS metagenome assembly SDBT01 (sample SAMN10404973, study PRJNA504765) | marine sediment metagenome | isolation source: marine sediment core GS10_PC15, 103 cmbsf | place: Arctic Ocean: Southern Knipovich Ridge | collected 2010 | reverse complement strand
CTGAGCTGTACATAAAGAACAGCCCAAACAGCCTGATGCCCTGCGCCGCCACGAAGGCAAACAAACCCCAAATGGAAGGTCCAATTCTGCACTGAGTGATTGTCTTACGCCTTGACCACAGAATATAAACAGCCAGGAAAGGCACTAAAAGGCCGGAAGAGTATTCATCACTTCTTTGCCATAACTTCCAAAGATGGGCAAAGCCAGGCCAGTAAGACCAAAGAAATGCAATTAGAACGAGACCTCCTGCAAGCCATGGAGCAATCTTTGTTTTGCGAGATTGTACCCAATCGGGCATTTTTTCATTGATTTTACGAAGTGGCAACTGCAATGCATGTTGTAATCTACTCGCGTTATGTTGCACAACTTCTAAAGCTTGGCCGGCCAAACGTTCCAGCATTCCTTTCGGTTTGAATAATATGGATTTTTCTTCCACAACAGTATTAGCTCGCAAAGCCGCATTGTAGTCGAGTATGCACTGTTGGATTTGGCAATTTGGCCCTACTTGTGCGCCATCCCATAGCACGCTGTTTACTACAACACTATCTTTGCCGATAGTGACATTGTTTCCGAGTATAGTCGGCCCAAGAATGACCGCGTCATTTGAGACGCAGGCGCCATCCATAATAACGGTCGGCCCGTAAATTCGCGCACCCGGCTCAACTTTAGCATTAGCTGCTATCCACACAGTTTGTGAATCAGCACCCTTAGAGGGTTTCAAGTCCGCATCCAGTTTTGGGCTGTTTTCAAGATAATTAGCGATGGCGTGTAGATATTCTTGCCGACCTTGGAAATTGCCGGCGTGATTTGGTAACGTTGCCGCGTGAACAGTTTTGCCGGCACGGAGCATTTCAGGAATTAAGCCTTCCTTGATGTCGAAGTACCCTACTTTTGGAATATTCTCCAGGATGCTGGTTTCACAGACATAAATCCCTGTTGGTTCGCCTGGGGATTTACGGTTTCCCCGGCCTGGATTGAACATCACAGTCAAATCGGACTGACCATCGCGGTGTGCGTTTATGAGCACATTGATTTTCGGGGGAGGTATTGTACTGGCAGGAAATACAAGAAGTAGTGCATTTGTTTCATCGCCGGCAGCGTCGCGAATACAGCCTGCGGTACCAGCTGGTAGCGGTTCGTCCAGAAACTTCAACTCCAAACGACTATCAGCGTGGATTGATTTTGCCAGCAGTGAATCGTCACCGTTGGAACAAATTGTTGCCTGCTTTATACCCTGGGCGGCTAAAGAAGTTAGCAAATGTTCCAAGACGGGTTTTCCGACAACCGGCCACAAGGCTGTGGGTAAACGCGACGCCAGCGGACAGCGCCCAAAGTCACGACTGCCGGCAAGGATAATAGCTGTAATATTTTGTTTACTTCCGAAGTGCTTGCCCATTTTAGCTCTTCATATAAGCCCCGTCAGTTCCTATGGAAGATGTTGGAACTGTATTTTCTGCTACCTTGGGGTACTTCTTACTTTTGAGATAAAACTTTATCCAGCTTATAAAATGGTTTATTATTGAAGAGTTGAAGACTGTTCTGGCGCTGGTTCTTTGATGGTCATGGACCATTTTGCTCTGGGGACAATACAGAACATCCCACCCTCTTTTTTCGGCGAAGTAGCAAAGGTCGACATCCTCAAAATAGAGCTTGTAGCGAGTATCAAAAAGTTCTCCTCCACTAAATGCAGACCTTCGAACACACATTGCGGCACCTAATATCCAGTCGACACTTAGCAATCGGTTAAAGTCACAGTCTTTCATAAGATGATAATCGTTTATTTTCTTTCTTCCTGGTATTGGAAGTCGTCTGCAAGCTACCGTGCGCCAATTGTAAAATCGTCTTGCAGAAAATTGAAGTGAGCCGTCAGAGTTTAACAAGCGGGGGCCTACTATAGCAGCTTTAGGAAATCTTTCAAACATCTGAACAAGTGTTTCTAAGCTGCCAGGTAAAACCTTGACGTCAGGATTTAAGACAATAAATACAGGACTGTCTGTTTGAGCATAGACGATGTTGTGTCCACCGGCAAACCCCAAGTTTTTCTTGAGCCGGATAAGTTTTACCCAGGGATAACACGCCGTTACCATATCGGCCGAGCCATCCGACGAATTGTTATCCACGACGATTGTCTGCCAGGTAGTCGGCAAAACCAGACTTTTTAGATGAGCCAGACACCTGTCAAGCAAATTTTTTTGACAGTAGCTAACAATGGAAATAATCACATCACTCATTATCTTATCCATTGTACTTTTTGGGCGGCCAATTTATCGAGGAACGTTTCGACGGTTTGAATAATCTTGCTGCAATCAGCTCTATTTGCGGGAATAAATTTTTCCGCCTCTCTTAATTTGGACGCGATATCGTCGGTATCATAGGCAACTAAAATCTTACCTTCCGATTCGAGTACCTTGGCTGTAGCAAATTGATGATCATCAAAATGTTCACCTAAGGAGGCTTTTCTGGGAACCACAATCACAGGCTTTTTCAGCTTCATTGCATGGCTTATGGTGCCAATGCCAGCATGGGCAATAACTACTCTAGCAGCATTAATATTATTATCAAAATCGCCCGGGGAGCAATAAACAATAGCCGTTAAGTACTCTGGTTTATAATTGCTCGGTCCTATCTGGGCAATTACTTTCTCAGTAATTGTGCCACAACCTTTAAGTTCGTCAACAGCTTTTACAAGGCGGTTAAAACCTTTGTGCCAATTGCCAACGGTCAAGAATATCAAAACAACCTCCCTTCAAATTGCGCGCGGGGGAAAAATTCCAGCAAATTGGGCCATTGTACAATAAATAAATCTGCAAATGGATAAAGGACCCTTGCGGTTAATGTTGGCTTTTCAACTTTAGCCATGCTCTCTAAGAATATCAATTTGGCACCCAACAGCTTAGCAAAGATACAGAAAAACACTACGACTCCGGCGCCTGTAGTAATCACTACATCTGGTTTTTCAGCGATAGCTATATAGGCGGACAGCACTGCACCGATAAACCAGGAAACGGGATTATGCCTGAAAATATTGGGGATAGCACGAACATGATCCGTTTTAGCTAATTCCAGCGCAACGGCCCCTAAGAAGGTAAAGTAAAAGTAGTCATACTTTTCGTATGCCCTAGCCAATTGCCTAGCCTGCACCATGTGCCCGCCAGGTGAACAAGCAATGCAAACCTTTAACTGTTTTGAACACGCTTTTTTCAATATCCTTAACCCCACCTAATCAAGCAGTGGACACCGCTTTAAACCTTGACACAGTTATCGAACTCACGCATTCTCAAGAAATTTTCTCCGGGTTCTGTTTTTAATAAAGCGCTTAACAAATGTAGGGAGTATTCGCGGTGCTAATCGATGAAGAGGATACATAATTTTGGTCGCAAAAATATCGATATCCCTGACTGTTCCCACCCGCTTCCGTCTGAGGATTGAATAGAGTTTATGTTCAAGCAGGGGCTTTTCCTCAAATGACTCCGGCTTGCGGGCCTTGATAAATACACCGGGCAAATAGGTGTCTTTCTCTACTTTCTCGATGTCAAAATCTGAAAAGATCGTCTGAAGGTCTTCTACTTCGTATCGCCAGTAATCATATGGCCAGCCGTGATACCAAAATCCTTTAGACCTGGTCGTGACGAGCAGCACACCACCGGGTTTAAGGATATTCTTGAAATTACTGATTGCTTTTCGCCAGTCCCTGATGTGCTCTATCACTTCAGTTGAAATTAGCAGGTCGAACTTTTCAGGACCGAAGCGTTCGATTAGGCAATTCGCATCACAGACCTCATCAACGCCAGAACCCTCTTGAATATCGACCCCTGTATAACTGGCCGGGCAAAGTGCTTCCACAATGGGTCTGTATGAACCATTGATATCATACGCCCCAACTTCGATTACCATCTTTTCTTTGACATTTTCTTCCTTTATATTCCGAAGCCCGAATTGAAAACATGAGGGGGTACACATATCGCATTTCCTTTCTCACTTAGAGGTTGTCAAATAGCTGCTGCACCTTGCTGTCCCAGGAAGCGCTTTCAACCTTTTTTCTTCTGGCTGAAATTCGTTCTGGACTGTCCTCGGCCAGAGCTTTTTCTATGGCTTGTGCGAAATCTTGAGGGGTTTTGGCCTCATAAACCACATCAAGATACTTATTCAATTCATTGAAAGGGGTACTGACAATGGGTTTGCCCAACGCCAGGTATTCTTTCAGTTTGATCGGGTTACACGCTTGTATCCAGCGATTCTGCTTCCACGGCATAATAGCCATGTCAAAACACTTGCCGTAATGTGGAATCTGCTCATACGGCCTTTGGCCCAGCATCCATACGTTTCTTCTGTTCTGTAAACCAGCGCATTTCGGTGAAACCTTACCGACAAATACAAACGATAGGTTCGGTGACAGTTCTACCACCTTTTCAAGCAAACCGATGTCGACGGTATGACTCGCAATTCCTCCAAAAAAACCTACAATCGGCCGAGGTATATCTGCCATATCTGACGGTTGATCGGGGATTTCATCCGCTGATGCAAACATGTCATAATCTACACCGTGGTCCAAATAGAATGCCTTCTTGCACTGGTTCGATTCTTCGTGAAATAATTTACTACTCACGAATATTGTTAAATCTGCATTGGCTTTTAATTTTCGATCATAATTTCTTATTTTTTTAGAATCGACATTTGGAAATAACTCATATACATCTGTTCTCAAATAAACCATTTTGCTTTTTCTTATTTTCATAGCAATATCACATGCAGTAGGACAGACAACCCAGATGATAGGGTCATGCATCTCTATTTTGCGTATAACTTGCCAGATCTGAAGCCTCAAAAGCGTTTCGTTTAAAGGCTTTGCCCAGTTGATGTGTTGAACCGGCAATGAGATCGGACTATATACCCAGAATCCGGTGTCCACTTTTTTTAACCCTCTGAAAATACTTTTTGCTTTGCGAATTAGTTTCTGAATAAATTCTTTGCCATTGGTCAGGTTGGGCTTTTGCATCATGATTGAATTAATATAAAGCGTATTTCCAAGTTTCGCATAGCGTCTCATCAGCTGCATATCTACTCCAGCTCGGTTGTGATACCACCAGTCTTGACCACCAAAACATATGGTATCGATTTGTTTCTTATTGCTGTTCATTTCTTTTTAAGAGAGACTCTCAGCCCCTAACAGGGCTTTGCAGGCTCCCGTAAAATATGTTCGTGCGATTAGAATATTGTTGCTTTTGTTATTGCGCTCAAGAGTTAATATCCTTAAATATAGGCCTGAGTTTAGATGACTTGCCAAAAACTTTCTTCTTGCTTAAAGGCCTGCTATCAATGACGATGCTTACTATATATTTTCCTGTCTTTCAATTTCTTTGCAATGACAAACATGCTCTTCGCTAACGGTTGTATTCTCCCAAGATATTTGACTCGCACTATTCTAAAGCCTCTTGTTTCCAGAACCCTGCGCAAACTTTTTAGCGTATAAAATCTTAGATGTGGAAACTCTGGATTAAAATGCTCTTCAAAATTATAAAGGGATATGATGATGCTCTTCAGTCTGTTGTGCATGGGAGTGGTTAATATGAACAAGCCACCGAGCTTCAGTACTCTATTAACTTCATTTATAAAAGTGTCCGTAAAATGTATATGCTCGATCAAATCTCCAGCCCATACAACGTCGAAGAATTTATCCTCAAAAGATAGCTGCGTCTCACAGTCCCCTACTCTAAAATCGATTTTCGGATACTTGTCTCTTGCAGTATCTATTACCTCTTCTACTACGTCAATCCCATAAGGCTCATGCCCGTTCTCGTACAGCTGATAACACACATCTCCACTTTGACAACCTATGTCCAGAATTTTCTTTCTTTTGGAATTCTTCATCATTTCCAAAAAAAAATCTACTCTTTGTTTTTGAATTCCACTCATGGTAATGTTACTACACATATATGAGCCCTTTGTTCCGTGTTTTGCTCTATAATATGATTGCTCTTACCTTAACTTGAAAACTCTCATTCTTTTATGGGTACTCGGTTTTCTTAAATGGTATGAACGCCTTAATCTCCATTGTTCTGATTTAGGCCAGTACTCACTGCGGTCAAAGGAAGCAATTATCTGGTCGGTGCTGCTGCTGGTGTGAATCCAGGCAGACATACAAGTTTTTCTTCGCACATGGAGTAAACAATATTTTCCAATCCGCTTTTTTGAACCGGTAGCACCAATCGGTTTCCTATCCATACATAAAAACCATCACATCAATTGCATGTCGATATGCCTGCGGTCATGATACAACCAGCCCTCATGGCCCAAGCAATGTACGTATATATTTCTTCGGCCCTTCATTTCTTGCTCTGTTAAATCACCGGAGTATTACTTTGAGCCATACCTCTCTTATATTCTCCCCTCGATTGCCTGTTTGTTCATTAATAATTTTTTCCAATCCGCCAAACAATAGAAGCCACCTATTAAGTAGGTTCCTGCAGTTTGGATTGACTTTTTCCTTTCGTTTTTATGGAGGATTGCCCTAACAAGCCAATAAGGAACCCGCAAAAAGAAGAACATTACGGCGAGGAGACGAGCAAGTGGAAATGCCAGCTTATTTCTGTGCAACTTCATAAAAATCAATCCGCTTCCTTGTAGCTGCAACCTAAATTCTTTGGTCATCTGCTTTGTAGTTTGGCCACCGTAATGAATTATTTGAATCTCTGGTGTAAACATGATCTTCCAGCCGTTTTTCTTAAAGCGATAACACCAGTCTGTTTCGTCTGCATAAATAAAGAACCGCTCGTCCATTACGCCGACCTGGTCAATCGCCTCTCTCCGAACCAGCATATAGCAGCCGGTCGCCACATCAACTTCTCTGGTGTCACTCCTGTCCCACCATGTCATTCGCTCGCGTCCAAAGAATTTGCTCTTCCGGAACAGTTTATATAGATAACTGGTCGATAACAACATGTTCAGAATTGATGGGAACATAAAACACGTTGGCTGCAATGTTTTATCTGGGTTGAGTAGCTTACAGCCTACCACGGCTGCTTCAGGGTGAGTATCGGCAAATTCAATCGTTTTTGCTATTGCATTATCTAAAATAACTGTATCTGAGTTCAAGAGAAGAACGTACCTTCCCTTGGCTGCTTCGATCCCCTGGTTATTAGCTACTACGAAGCCCTTATTCTGCGTATTCTGTATTATATTGGCTTCCGGGAAATGCTCTCTAACCATTTCAACGCTTTTGTCTTCTGAAGCGTTATCGACATATATGACTTCAAATTCCACGCCTTCTGTTTCTTTGTAGATTGACTCTAAGCAATTCTGTAAGAAATTCCGAACATTCCAGGCAACAATGATTACTGAGACATCCATAAAGACCAAACCTTATTTTCTGAATGAGTTTTACAAGATCTACAACGATTATCCGAAACAAAACCTAAGAGCCTATTCAAATAAGTTCCCGCAGAGCGGAACATCCATCTATCGGTTCTGTTAGAAGCTCATAGAATTTGTCAATAAAGATCGTGTTGTTCTATATCCGATATGTGCTCTACTCCTGTAAACTTCAGGCCAAAACAGTCTAATCATTCTCATAAATTAATAGCCTGCAATTGACAGCTTCCCGCAAAAAGAAATCGAGCGTGCCTTCTATGGCCTGTTCAAGAGCAACCTTGGGTGCCCACCCCAAAAGTCTCTGCGCATTCCTGATACTTGGGCTGCGGCGTTGAACATCCTGGTAACCGGGACCGTAGTAGGTTTCACTTTCTACCTCGCGGAAGCCAGCAAAAGGCGGAAAATTTGAATGCAGAGGATGCTGGTGAAATTTCGCCACCAGCATTTCCGCTAATTCCCTGATGCTGATTTGATTGTCAGGATTGCCGATATTTATGATCTGTCCATTACAAACTCCGCCCTTGTTCTCGATGATCCTGTACAAGCACTCAATACCATCTGATACATCCGTAAAACAGCGTTTTTGGTATCCACCGTCAATAAGTTGGATAGGATTACCCTCCACAAGATTCAGAACGAGCTGCGTTATGACCCGCGAACTGCCAATCCGCGCCGATGCCAGACTATCCAGTCTGGGTCCAATCCAGTTGAACGGCCGAAACAGAGTAAACCGAAGCCCTTCCTGCTGTCCGTAGGCCCAGATAACTCTGTCGAGCAATTGTTTGCAGCAGGAGTATATCCAACGCTGCATCCGGATGGGCCCCTGAACCAGTTTGGAATTATCTTCGTCAAATGTCTCTTCGTCACACATTCCATACACTTCCGAAGTGGACGGGAAGATGATACGCTTTTTGTATTTAGCGCAATACCGGACCACGCGCAAATTTTCTTCAAAATCAAGTTCAAACACCCGAAGAGGATTACGCATATATTCGATTGGTGTCGCTATAGCCACCAGGGGGATAACGATATCGCACTTTCTGATGTGATATTCGATCCATTCGCGGTGGATGGAGATATCCCCCTCATCAAAATGAAAGTCTGAACTGCTCAACAGGTTCTCAATGTGGTTCGACCGCAAGTCCAAGCCGTGCACTTGATATCTGCCACCTTCCAGCAGCTTTTTGCTCAGTGCATTACCAATGAAGCCATTAACTCCCAGGATTAGTACGCTTTTCTTCCTGGCTGCCTCCACCTTTACGCCCTCACGCTGTCCAAACATGGTACCTTTTATGAGCTTAAACTCTTGGGCAAGCTGCGGGCCATTCATATATATACCCACCTCCAACTGGCCAAAGTCCATCCGCACGGACCCTTTTCCGCAGACAACCACAAGTGGATCTGTTGAAATGATGGTTCCTGGAAATGGGCGTTTTTCGCATCCGTCCAGTCCAACTTCGGAGTTTGACACCTCCGTAACCGCCCAGAAGTAATATTTCTTTTCACCCACATAACTGAAGGCTCCGGGATATGGGTGAGTCACGGCTCGGACCAAGTTCCTGACTTCGGTGGCGCTCACGCTCCAGTCAATTTCGCCGTCTTCAGGACAGCGCGGGCCGAAATACGTCACCTTCGAAGGATCCTGGGGTGTGCAAGGGGCAGTACCGTCCTTTATTTTTGGAAGAATCTTGTCAAGCAAATTGGCTGATGTCTTTGTTGCTTTTGCATGAAGGGACTTCGCAGAATCGGCATCTGAGATTTTGATCTTCTCCTGACAAATAATATCTCCATTATCCAAATTGGTTGTCAGGTAGTGTAGCGTAACGCCGGTTTCCTTCTCACCGTTCACTAAGACCCAGTTTATGGGGCACTTCCCTCGATACTTAGGCAAAAGTGAAGCCCGAAGACTAAGGCATCCCGCCGGTGGGATTTCCAGTATGGCTTGATTGACGTTTCTGCGGTAGTGAAAAGAAAAGATAATATCAGGATTAATCTCTTTAATCTTCCGAACCCATATGGGATGATTGATATCGTTAGGGGCAAAGACAGGAATATTCTCAGTCGCGGCAAGTTCAGCTACAGACCTAAACCAAATGTTTTCCTGGAGATCATCGTTATGGGTAAAAACTGCGGCAATCTCGAATCCATTTTTCAAAAGCGCTTCGATACCGGCGCAACCTATGTTATGATAGGCTAAGACTAAAGCTTTCATTCTGGTTCCTCTCAATTTTTTATTTAACTTTCCAAGCCTTCGGGCAGAATCCTATATCCTACGATTTATCACGCTACGCAACTTCACTTATGCTCTGAAGCTGATTTCACTTGACACAACCGACATCTTTAAAAACAAAGAGACTATCTCGTCTATAAAAAAGGGATGAAAAAACTGTTTCTCTGACAGAAGATTGTCATAATGTCGAAAGTGATTCGATCATCAGCATCAAAGTGCTGGAGTCGTTTCTAATGACTAAACGGAAAATCACTCGGGCGAAGTCTCTATTAATCTATCACATCTGTCACAATTAAGTGATGTGTCAACCGGAACAGCAAAATTCACGTCATTAATAGATAGCTCTCCTATGTCGCTCGTCTTGTTCAAACTCTTCGCATATTCGAATACGGTTCTCCTTTTGCCACCGACGTGTATAACCCCAGTCATATTTTTATCTATCAATTTACTAATCTTTTCTGCTATAATTGAAACACTTTCTCTACTCGTCCACTGGTCAGTAAAGGCCTTCTCATATGGAAAAACGGCAGGCCCAAATGTTGTTCTTACAATTAGAGATTTATCGTACATTCTCACGGCACATTCACCACCCAACTTTGACCAAGCATATTTATTAACCGGGTAAACAGGGTCAGTTTCTGTGTAATTACCTTTGTCGCCTTTAAAGACGTAATCTGTGGAGATGTAAATTAACCAAGCATCAAATTCCATACATAATTTTATAACGTTTGCGGTACCGACAATATTGATTTCAAGCGCCTTTAGTGGGTTCTTATCAATCAATGGCGGTGAGGTAAAAGCTGCAGCATGAATAATTAACTCACAACCATTTGATTCCAAACACTTTTTCATCTGATTATATTTTGTAACATTGAACTCTTTTGAAGAAGGATAGTTTATATCCGGCAGAATTCTCCTAAATTCCGAGCCTAATAGTCCGCTTCCTCCCGTAAATATGGTTTGTGACTTATTTGTCACTTGTTGATCCTTCTTGAAATTTGTGTATCACAATCTTCCGTAAACAAAATTATTGGAACGCTCATCGCGATTCCACTCATTGACAGACAACCCGTTTTTATCCTTATGAGAAATCAAGCTGGTTGACGGAGCTATGCTGTCAAATAACCTTTTTAAGCTCGCGTCACAGACGGTCCAGTCAATGTCTTCAGCTAAAGACGATATACCAGCCTCACAATCAGGGTTGTACTCACCAGAGCAGAAGTATTCAATCATAGTATCTTCTGTAAACAAGTAGCCGTGCGCAAACCCGGGCGGAACCCAAATCCATTCGGCATAATCGGCTTTGTGATCGGCTGGCATATCGTAAAGGATAATTTTGCCAAAGGTTGGAGAACCCTTTCTTATATCCAAGGCCATGTCGATCATTCTACCCGTTAAAGTACGGGCCAATTTCCCCATATATGGATTCCATTGAAAGTGTAAACCGCGCACTGTGCCCTTTTTGGAGTAACTTTCGTTACTTTGCACAAATTCCACGTCCTTCATAAAGGCCATTTCCGCATGATTTTCGAAGTCACTTTTGCGATAATATTCGGTGAAATACCCCCGGTGGTCACAAAAGCGGGCAAATCTGATTACTTTTATGGCTTGAATTTGCAGTGTTTTAACTTCATATAATTTCATATTGTAGTCCCTAATCAATAGCCCATCAGAATCACGTTGACCCAGCAAAAAGTACGCTCATGAGCTTCACTCGGGTATCGTTAGCCGGGCCATTTTCGAAGTATAAACAAAGCGACTGAAACACCATCACATTTCTGCTAGGCTACGTTCAACAGCATAACGTAATGCTGCTCGGGCAATTACCATGCCCTGCTTATTAGCTGCTGCAAGACCGCGATTTTCTGAATTTTTGATGACCGTTGCCTAAGGGAAGTTTTTCTTGACCATTTCTACCGAGCCATCGGTGGAGGTGTTATCTATGACAATCACCTCGAAATCTATTTCATCTCACTGCTCGTATATGGGTTGCAGGCAGCTACGAAGAATATCTCGAGTATTCCAGTTGACTATAATTACGGATACATCTAACATCTTTGTGTCCTATCTTTGACCATCAAGTAATTGCGAAACAGTAACCACCCGCATGCTACTTCCTTTACTTTCATTAAGAAAACCAACTATTGCCAGTGTCATATACCACCACATCATTATTTGGCCGAAATAGCTGACTCCCAAAAAAGCCACGCAATGCCCCAACATCGTTACGAAAAGACACCAGGCTAAGAACTGCTGTTTATGTTCTTGGTATTGGAGAGACAGACGTAAAAAGGTCCTCAAGGCCATATATATCATTACTAAGAACAGAACAAGAGTTACAAATCCGCCTCGTACTCCTTCAAGAATATATTGGTTGGTAATATCTGACAGCCCCCAGCCCCAGTGTGCCGTGCTGCGACAGCCTAAAAATAACCACTCGCCAAAGTGGCTAATTGCCCTGTCAATAAGAACAAAACGGTGCCAGCCTGCCGAACCTCCTACAACGCCTATCCTGGAGATCAAGTGCCAAACCGGCGCTTGCATAACAATATGAAGGGCAACCAGCGAGGCAAAAAGACCCCACCCGGCACAAGCCGTATATTCTCGCCATCTGTACCCGCATAGCATAATCAGCACTATCAGCAATGTTAAAATTGGCGTGCTCGATGCTGTAGCCGCAGCAATAAAAGCACTCGCCGCCACTGCCGACCAGAGCAACAATTTAGAATTGTCCTGTCGTGCAAAACCTATAAACAACGGAACCAATGTGGCCCAAAACAGCCCCAACATCATGGAATGCGGAAATGATGCCTGACATCTATAGCGGCCTTCCCGAACGACAGTTCCTACCCTACCCAGCACCACAAAAGGATTCGTTCCTGTTGCCCATTCCAGCCCTACGAAAACTGCCAATACCAGAGAGCAAATAGCGAAAATCTTAGATACTGACTTTATATCACCCCAGGAACTTATATTTATTCGAAAAAGCCAGTATAGACCTATGACATCAAACAGCACCCCACACTTGTAAATCAATGCCCGCATATCTGCCCACTGTATTATGTATATAAACGATCCATAAATCGCCCATACTAGTACTAACTTATCAAAACGGTTCCATTTTATCGTTCTGACCTCTTCCAGCAGTAAGAGCCGCGACGCACCCGCGAGGATCAACATCCGCAAAGGCGTAAAATCCAAATCAAAAATGATTACACGCTGGTCAGCGGGGACAAAACAGGCAGCTAAAATAAATGGAAGCAGGAAATATTTCTTGGGAACAATGAATAATAGAATTACAAGTAATACAGTTATCACTATTGTTGTTTGATATATCATAGTCAGGATTGCTTAATATTTGCTTGGTCGTTCGTTGTTGTGAAGTAAATTATTAACCTTTTCTGCCAACAAGGCAAACTTGCGACGCAATGAATTCTCGAACTAAGCCTAATAAGAGGCCCGACAGCAGTTTATCCCTTCGGCGATATATAATGTATGTGCAGGAGGAAAGTGCAAGGCCAACTTGTTCAAACCATTCTAAAACCATTTTGCGCGTCGTAATTCGGAAATGGGTGCGGTCCAAAATACCGGCGTCCTTATAACGGACATGGCCTCTCACAAACAATTCCCAAAACAGCGAGTAATGCCGAAAATTCGGAACCGAAACATACACAATACCATCAGGCTTTAAGTACTTTACATGTCGTTTGAGTACGGCAACCGGATCGGGCAAGTGCTCAAGAATGTCGGCATAAATAAGACAGTCATAAAACTCACCTGTAACACCTATGTCAACTTCAGATGCATCCCCTTCCAAAACAATTAATCCGCGCCGCCTTGCAATTGCAGCCGCCTCGTGGTTAATTTCCACCCCCACAACTTTCACGCCGCGATTTACCAGTTCTGCTTCTGTTCTGCCTGCCGCACAACCCACAGATAAAACACATTTTGCGTTTAACGGTACTGCTGCAACTACATCGCGGCGAAAGTTCTCAAAGTAAGGCGAAAGATGGTGAGTATTCACAGAATCTGTTGACATCGTTGAAAACAACTATAATTCTCGACCTGCTTTACACTAAGCTTCTGTGTGGAGAGAAAATATCGCAATTTAGTGACTAATATTGTGATTGTGTTTATTTAGCATTTCTCACCATTATTTTTTACTAACAAATTTTTTCCTCAGTCGTCTCAATTTGCTGCGCCAACCTATGTACAGCTTCGGATTTATAATAGCAGTTTGAGCCCTTACCGCATCATCACGGAGCCATTGCACCCACTCATCTAAAGAACTCATACCGAAATTCTTTGCAGTCAGTGGCATCTTACACTGAAAGTCCTCTTCCGTTTTCAAGAGAGTATGCGATGCTCTCGGATCGTCCATATGTTCCTGGTAAAGGAAAGGATAATACCAGCCGTTTACCCATCCTTTAGCGGCAAGTCTTATACAATACCCCGTGAAGGAGTACTTTGTACTTAGCAGCTTCATTCTTCTCGTGCATTCACGCTTCATTAAGTAACCACTTCCCTCAATCCAGCAGTTCTGCATCAATTGGTGTCCACCGGCAAACTCCTTAGTCTTCTTATTTGCAAGTTCGGGAACAAAATCTTCTTCGGGAAAACGCCAGCAGCCGATAACGCCAAACTCCGGCACATCAGTATGTGCTTGTCGAAGTACATTGGCCCAACCGTACGGCATCAGGCAATCGTCATCTACTTTGCTCAAAAAATCCCCTTTCGCATGAGTCCACAACCAGTTGGTTGGCTCATTGAGCTTTTTGTTTTCAATGCTGTGATGAAACTTAAAAAAGCTGGGGTGGTCTCGAAAAGATTGCACAATTTCCAGAGTTTCCTCATCAGTACCGTTATGCCAGACCCATACGCGCATGCTTTCATCGCAGGTGTCCAGCAATCTCTTTAGAGACAGCCTGGTATATTCCGGCCGATTGTATGTGATAAAAACTATATCTATTGTCATTGGACTCGACATCAAATGAGCTTCAACAAATGCGCAACCTGCCATTCCCACGCCAGGACGCCACACGAGCGGTTACCTGCATCCAGACAAGCGCCGCTTAACTTTTCTCAACGCCTCGGCTCGGTCTCGTACTAACAGCTTCAAAAACAGTTGCCACCTATGGTAATTTCTACTGGTCAAGCTCGGAGTAGCAAGTTCCCTCGTTTCCATACACAAGACATCTTTTCCCGTCAACCTCGCAATCTCCGAAGCTTGCCAGAGTGAACTCTCGATAAAGAGCAATGCCCGGCTATTCTCATATACTTTAGCTTTGTAATTAGCATGAGATTTTGACTTAACGCGAGACTCCTTGTCTGGAAAATCCATCATAATCAGATGTTTATACTTAACCCCGTGTTTAGCCAACCATTCCTCAGTCAGAGCGCGGTATTTCTCAAGACGACACGTTACCAACCAACCAATAGTCTTACTTGGTACTATCAAAGTCTCTACATTTCGAATAAAGGTTTCGTACATCTCACCATCGTCATTCTCTTCTCTCGTGGGGTCTCTGCATAACACACCATCTATGTCAACACAGAAGCCTGCGAGCGCTCCATGGTGGAAAACGTTCCATTCAAATACACGTCCGAACGGGATTACCTCATAGAAGTAATCTACCACATTTTGGCTGCCCGGCTTAACATACACTGCGGCGTAAAGAACCTCCTGTCGCATTTTAGCGTCCTCTATTTTTCTTTTTATTGCCACCATCTGCGTGCCGTTCAGTACAGAATCATCAACAACGAGTATTTTCTTTGCCGAGGATAACAGCTCTTTCGTGTCACCGTTATACCGGATGCCGGCTTGGATCACTCTTCCTTCGAGGAACCCTTCTGCATCCGTTAATGGGACGTTCATATAAAGTGACAATAAACTTGCTACAAGAAGCCCGCTCCGAGGAACTCCTACAATCAGCTCTATGTCTCGTGGCAATTTCTGCACCCAAGCAAAAACGTCCCTATTTAATGTTGCGATGCTCCGATAATTGATCATGCCTTTGTCCCTGCCATACCCAGGTTAATCCACCCGTGGTCATATCCGCGCACCTCTGTATTACTTAGCTTTCTGATGTTTTTCAGCCCTGCTTTTTCAAACAACAGTCTCAAATATCGCTCTGTAAACATGGACCGGTGCCAACTCGGATAGATAGAATTAGCACCCCAGAATAATCGCCCGACTGCCCAAAGATAAGGGTTCCTATCCGGATTTTTGACACACCAATCATCCGGGATGGTATCGCGCAAAGCTGCTTCTGCCTCAATTACTACTTTACAAATTTTAAGACCATCAGGCACCCAAACCTCCAAGCGTCCCCCAGGTTTTACGATTCGGGTCCACTCCTTAAGTGTGCCTTCGACCGTGTACCACGGTATATGTTCAAGTATGTGGCTTGCATATACTATTTCGAACGTACCATCCCTAAATGGCAGAGGCTTTGACGCATCCAGCACATAGTTAATATCTCTTCCCCACTGAATGTTAAGTGTTTCAAAGCCGGTTACTCTGGTTCCGCTCGCGCCGATTTCCAGCTTTCGGTCACCTTTGTAGCTGTTGAGAATTAGCTTTACGTGGGTACGGACTATTCTGACAGGCGCACACCCAAGGAACATCGCTTCTACATGTCTTCCAATGGTTTTGATAGTCCTTTTCACAAGGCACTTTCGAGTTTCACAATATCATCTCTACGACCAACAAAGATGGATTGAAATCCGCTTTCATTTTTCATTAGCCTCCAGCTTTCTTCCTCATCCTCCGTCTAACATATTTAATGGGGAACAATGCATCCTCAGCCCAATGCCAGTACAATTTTGTCAAAAGATTGAAATAATTACCTGTTGGGTTGACTGGAACTTTGAGTAACTCCGGCGCTATTCGTCGTATAATATCGATGTGGTGTTGACCCTTAGCTCTCAGCTTGGGCGGTATCTTCAACAATAATTCGAACGCATTGCTCGAGCTGATCGGGTTAAGGTGATCCACGTGAGTCAGATCCCATGACTGCATGTCTGAACTCAGCCATCCCGCCAATCTTTGCTCGATATGGAACCGATCTTGCCAGGCCAACCCTTCATGTGGAGTTTGCTTCACCCAGTCGATCCATTCTGCCATCCCCGCTTTCATAGTTGAGACGGCGGGCTCGCCAAACGCACGCAGCAGCTTTTCTGGACTGGGCAGGTCTCGGCCGGGCAATTTATCCCGATAGAGATAGCGCCCGACTTCGAAACAAGACGCCCGTAATATCAAGTCCCCTTTGTTGGCAAACCTCCACTGGTTTCTTGCCCAAAAATCACGATCCCGTTCTGCGTGAGATCGCGCGGTATGAGCATCGTATAAGGCAGCTTTTTGTTTGTCGAACTTTGCGGTTCGGACAAAGACGTGTTCGAGCCCCACTATGGCTGCAATCTTCTCTGGTAACAGCCGATCTCCTAACGGCATACCTTTGTATTCTTGGGTATATGTTCGCACAGGAATCCCCGACTTCGAAACGACCGCCAATAGAAGCCGTGAATCAAAACCACCAGTCAACGCCAACCAAACCGTGCGCCCCTTGATAGGCATGCGATGCATGAAAGTTAAAAGGCTTACCTGCAACCTATCCAGGATTTGTTCATATGAAAGCACGCCAGATATGTCTTTGAAAAGTAGTCGCTTCAAAATGGCACCATCCTTAAGTCGCAGCACCTGACTCGGCAGCAAATGAGCCATAGAGGCAAAACGGGTTCTCGGCAGCGGAAACCACTCTATCCCCACTCCACGGCGAAGTTCGTGCGGATCCTCACGTCCGACTCGATCACCTGCAACTTCGGCCAGCAGGGCTGGACTACTTGAGGCCCAAGGCGTGTGTCGCTTGGCTGAACTCGTATTAGTCAGGTAATAGCAGCCCAGCAAGCCGGTGGCGTCCAGGTGCACTTCGCCATTGCCGATGAGCACCCATCGTCCGGACCAGTAGCGATAACAGGATGGGATTTCGGCTGTAGGTGTACAAGCGATTTCATCGAGCGGATCAAGTCGATGCGGTTCAGTTTGAACCGCAATCCCAATGAGATGCCACACCATCCCGTCAGTATCCCTACTGGATTTGACCGGCAGGTTCGGACAGTGTGAAAGAAAGCACTCAGAGTCCAATTCAACTGTTCTCCAATCTGCTCGATATTTGACTGGTTTTGAGCCTATCACAAACTGCCGGCGATGCAAATCAGAGTTCACAGAATCCGACAATAATTTTTTGTCCACTGTCACCTATATCTGTCCTTTCATCTTTCGTCCCATTAAGGCTAAACAATAGGTTACCATTTCTTCAAGCATTGACCTTCCATTAGGTAGGATGCATAACACAATCAACGTAATTACAGCAGCCACTCCAAAGCTACTGAGACTTCCGAGAAATGGACTGGATATAAGGCAGTATTTGCGAAAAGCTAATACAGCACTGAGCACAGATATCGAAAGAACACCACCAAAGAAGAAGGTTGGTAAAAAGTCCATGGGTCGAATAGGTCCTTTGCGGCAACAAAACCATATAAGCAAGGGCGCCTCTATATAATACCGTATTGCAACCGCTACGGCCACACCAGTAACACCCCATTGAAGCCCTATTACTACTGAGAGTATCTTGATAAAAGCATCAATAGCCCCAAGGTGTAACATATCGCACGTCCGCCCTTGGGTTATGAAAAGCCAACCGAGTGGGTTGAGAATGGGCATTATCAGTCCAGCGAAACCCAAAATTGCAAATATTCTGGCAGATTTATCCCATTGTGGGCCAAGAACCAGACGAACTATCCAATCCGATGTGCCTATCAAAAACGCAACTCCAGGCACTGCTAACATTACGATATAATTTGACATTTTAAAATATGCTTTACGGTACCGAACTGGATCGTCGACAATCCTACTCAGTGCAGGGATAGCAACAGCAGTAACTGGCGCATTTATTTGCCGTAATGGCAATAGAAGCAAGTTGTAAGCCTTATGGTATAGACCTACAGGCCCGGATCCTATGTACCGACCAATTAGAACCCTGTCGATTTGAGCAGCCGAGTAGTTAATAACACTAAAACCAGTCAAATTTCCACCGAAGGCCAACATCGACCAAACGCCCGAGCCCCAGCGAGGCAAACCAGGGCGCCATTCAGATGCGATCCAAACACCAACCGCGATACTAATTGCTGTTGCTAATTGCATTACTACCAGTGACCAATAACCTGCTCCGTACAAGGCTGTGATGATAGCTGCGGCAACACCAACCGACATGGAAATTATCTCAACAACAGCCAATGCACTAAAACGCATTTGCCTTCTCAATAAAGCTTGATGCTGGATGGTGAAACCGCCGAAAATAAACGCACTTGCCAAGGCCAATGTAATCCAGGTCAATCGAGGCTCGCCGTAGAACCATGCAATAGCCGGTGCCAGAACTGCGGTAACCAGCATTATACTGAGACTCAATGCCACATTTATCCAGAAAAGCGTACTGATCTGCCCGTGATTTATCTCGGCCTTCTGAACAGTTGCCATCGAAAGGCCCATATCCTTGAACATCATTACAAAGCCGGTAACGACGGCGACCATTGCAATCAGGCCAAAGTCTTCAGGCGTGAGCAGCCGTGCCAATACAACTGTTGAGCATATCTGAAGGAAAAATCTCGCCCCTTGAGCAGCCATCGTTACAGCCCCACCCCGGACAGACCGGCCTTTCAAATCCGCCTTGAGATATTCAGTATCGAAAAAGTTGTTTTGAAGAGATTCTTCTGCCAAAATCTACCTTTTTTTGCTTCGAGTACGCCAGGCAATGAGTGCCGAGTCTCGGAGATTTTTTAGGATTTCACTTATTTTTTGAACTATCTATCGTATAATACGTATCTAACTAATGGATTAGGGTCACAATAAATATCGAAGTCAAAGTCAAAGATCCGCCGTCTTCTGGCGGAATCAATCAGAAAGGCCTCCTGATGGTCATCATCTCACAAAAAAAGCCGTCAAACACGTCTTTATTGCCTCATCAGGCAGAAATCAGCGGAAAAAACTACGAAGTTTTGACTACTTTTTATGCAAAACAAACCCAATTTCCGAAAGTCAAAAATTAATGTAAGTATCTTTTCAACAATGGCTTATGAAAATATACAAAATTGGATACTTAGTGAAAACAAACCCAATTCAAAACCAAACAAAGCCAATTTCAAAAGCCCTTCGTAATGGGCCTTGTTATCAGAGATATTTACTATAAATATACTCCGTCCCCGTCGGTTGCATTGAAAAATCAATGTAACTTCCAGTAACTACACAACTTATTGTTACCATCTGGTTCCGGTTTTCGCCTGCATCTGGATGGTTAATTTTAAAACACTATCTATTGAGGTTGTTATATTTAACTGCACGGACTTTGCCATTCTGGTCCGGGAGATAATCCAGAATCAAATCTACTACATCCTTTGCCATCGTTCGGATGAAATTCTCCAGAACCGAGCTTATCTGTACCTGTGCCACGTAACGAGCAGGGTCGCCCTCGATATTAGGTCTTCGACCAAGTGGGCCGGAAAAATCATTCTCATCGGTAGTAAGTTGGCCGTTCAAGATGTAGAAACTCAAAACAACAATCTGGCTGTGACTTGGAGCGGGCTTATGGAAGCGATGTATCAGATAAGGTATTCGTCGGCCTGCTCGCGAGATAAATTGCTCAGTTTCGGTACCATCGTGGATCCAGCCATATCCGGAATAGCATACCCGAGGCCGATGACCTAATATACCTCCTGGCCGGGATGAGCAATATACGACATAAACGTCAGCAAATGCCTTGGTGGCAGAGTTAATATATCGTCTGCTCAAAAAATCGTCCGCAAAGTTCTCCTCCATATATTCCTTAACAGTACTGGGAATGGGCAAGTCTCTGCCGGACCAGCTACCGATTTGAGCAGGGAAAGCACTCAGGGGTACAGGCAGCACAATGGGAGTATCAACAATGTGCTTCAAACCAGATGCCAGAACACGGTAAGTTATGCCGGCAGATATCAACAGCAGAACCGCCAAAACCCAAACGAACCATAGTGGCGTTTTACCTGATGCTGTTCGCATCGAATATGATACTTTGGGTGCTCTTACCAAATAGTTATGCCTATTGGGATACATCAAAAAATATAACCTCAAAGTAGTGTTCTAAACCCAAAAAAAAGTAACGCTCCGCTCCTTCTACCACAATGATACACTATTCCTTGCTGGAAAAACTTGAGGACGCCTCACTCCTTGAGTCTGCCAATTACGAACCATTTTATACATTCTCGGTTTTTTTTTGTCAAGACTATAATTTTATAATTTTGCAAAGAGCAAGCACTGCATGTTTACGGATAAACTCTAATAACAGCCGAAAAATCAACCAATATTGTGCAATTGCTCCATTTTATCGGTCATGTATGTACTCCTGGAACAATTGATGCACCACTTAAGACAATACAGAAATTTGCTGACATTGCTCTACCAGGAGATACCTGTATCATTCGCCAAGGTACCTACAGAGAGACTGTTATTCCTGCCCTTTCAGGAAATGCCCTTAACACTGATTACCTACAAAGCCTATTCTGGAGAGACTGTAACTATTAGTTAGTGGTGCTGATCCACTTACAGGAGGCTGGACTCAACATCAAGGAGCAATATATAAGACTACAATGAATTGGAACTTAGGCCTGGGTAATAATCAGATTTTCGTTGATAGAAAGGCAATGATGGAGGCACGCTGGCCTGATGCAAATGATGTGATGAAGACAAACCTTTTGGATATCGATAGGAATGTCCACAAAGTAGATTATGAACGCTTCCCTGTATAGCCACAATCAGGTTTTGTAGTCTGCCCCGGCGCCGTGTTCCCATACAAACAACCGCGTCCCCCGGTTCCTTAAAAAAATGTGATCTGACCCAAAATATCAATACAGAAAACCAAAAAAAACGTTACTTGTGAGATACAAGGTGGCACTTTTAGGTGGGCTTATAAATAAAGAAAAAGGGCGAATTGATTTCGCATAACCTATTCAAAGGACCACGTGATGATGGGAACTGATACTTCGACGCTTGACAAGGGCTTCGGCCAGGAGCAGGGCCTCCCAGTTCCATCGTAACAGTGAGACCATGGAGGAAGATAAAATGAAGCGCATACTGAAAATGCTTCGAGGTAACCGGCGTTCGCGAAAACACCCCAAGGGCTTGGGAACACCCATGTTTGAGCGTCTTGAGCCCAGACTTTTGCTGAATGCAGTTCCGTATATGCAGGACTTTAGCCTGGGCAAGCCGACCGGGTCCCAAGGTTGGGAGTACTATTCGGACAATGAAGGGCGGATCGAGGTGGTAAGCGGGCGTCTGCGTATGGACGACATGGTAGGCAACACCACGTTCTCTCAGAACGAAGCCATT
>SDBT01005166.1_pt1 | contig 22014 bp, 10 predicted proteins | sample 2277101 | NCBI WGS metagenome assembly SDBT01 (sample SAMN10404973, study PRJNA504765) | marine sediment metagenome | isolation source: marine sediment core GS10_PC15, 103 cmbsf | place: Arctic Ocean: Southern Knipovich Ridge | collected 2010 | reverse complement strand
ACATTGGATGGCGTTCAGCGCGACCTGAGTAGCATTCTCGGAGCAATATAAAATCACACCAGCAGCATCTTTGCGCGTAATTTTTCCACTATCTGCGTTTTGTGTAACGCTGTGTAAATAAGCTCGGCTCGCGCTTAATAGGGTAAACATATCAGCAATTTTGCCTTGCATTAACTCAAATTCACCGATGGCTTTGCCGAATTGTTTGCGTTCGTGAATATAGGGTAGAACCACGTCCATACAAGCCTGCATAATGCCGACAGAGCCCGCAGCTAGGATCAGACGTTCATAGTCAAGGCCGCTCATGAGCACTCGCGTGCCTTTGTTTTCGAGGCCTAGGAGGTTTTCGGCGGGTACTTGGCAGTTATCGAATACCAGTTCACACGTTGGTGAGCCGCGCATGCCCAGTTTGTCTAGTTTTTGTGCTGTTGAGAAGCCAGCAAAGCCTTTTTCTATGATAAATGCACTAACGCCCCGGGATCCAGCCTGCATATCAGTTTTTGCGTAAACGACGATAACATCCGCTTCGGTACCGTTGGTGATCCACATTTTATTGCCGTTTAGCACATAATGATCACCTTGTTTCTCGGCTTTGAGTTGCATTGCCATCACATCTGACCCAGCACCTGCTTCACTCATGGCCAGTGCGCCAACGTGTTCACCACTGACAAGTTGTGGTAGATATCGCTGTTTTTGTTGTTCACTACCATTGATGTGGATTTGGTTTACACACAAATTGGAGTGTGCGCCGTAGCTTAGTCCTATTGACGCAGAGGCGCGGCTGATTTCTTCCATGGCAATGGCATGGGCTAAATATCCCATGCCCGCACCACCATATTGCTCTGACACAGTAATGCCCAAAAGGCCCAAGCGGCCTAATTTGGGCCATAAATCACGAGGGAATTCATCGCTTTTATCTATTTTCGCTGCAAGTGGTGCAATTTCTTTACTGGAAAATTGATGGACGGCATCGCGTAATAAAGTGATTGTATCTTGTTGGTCAGTTGTTGCCTGCATAATTAGAAATTCCTTTGTAGGTGCATCATATGATAGAGCGATCCTAGCCGGTTTGGCGTCACAGTGCAATCTGTAGAATTTCTGCTATGCTTATAATTAGTTAATGCAGATTAAAGGAGAATAAGGACATGGTAAATTTGCTTTTGTTAGGACATACATATGAAGACTATCGGGATATGTTTGCACTGAGTGAGGATGATTTGCATAAATCCATCGTTGACTTTGCCAGTGATTTCTCAAGCTTTGCGTCGGAAATGAATCGGCGAAAACACAATGTGGTGGGTATTGATAAAACCTATGATATGACCGGGCGTGGTATGGAAGAGCACGTTTGGTGCTTATTCGAAGAGATGTTTCAGTCCATTAAACAACAAAGTGACCGTTTAGAATGGGAGCGCCATGTGTCGCCAGAATTTTTAATTCAAAAGCGTCATGAAGCCGCTGAAATGTTTTTACTTGACTATGGGGTAGGGCGAAAACAAGGACGTTATATACCTGCGACACTGCCAGATTTATCTGATGTTGCTAATACAAAATTTGAATTGGCATTGTGCTCTCATTTTTTCTTTGCGGATGATGAGTTGGGTTATGACTTTCATTTACAGTCGATTCAAGAAATTTGTCAGATGACACAAGAACTACGAATTTTCCCTTTATTAAATGGACAAAGTGAAAATTCCCCATTGCTGAAACCATTGATGTTAGATCTACATGAAAGCGGTCTTGATGCCGAAGTGGTGGAAGTGCCTTATGAGTTTCAAAAAGGTGGTAATTCTATGCTACGGGTTAAATAAGACCGAGCAAACCCTAGGTGCCGCAAAACTATCCATGATATACTCTTTATTTGAATAATTATCATTTGATTTGAAGTTATGTTTTATAATTTAATTAGGAAAATCCTTTTCTTATTTGAGCCAGAGGCAGCGCATAAAATTACCCTTAATATGTTGAGGTTAGTGATGCGCGGTCCCATTGCGGCATGGTCAAAAAAACGAATGCTAAATAAGCCACGTATGGTCATGGGGATTGAGTTTCCAAATTCGGTCGGTTTAGCGGCAGGTTTAGATAGACATTGTGAATATATGGATCCTCTAAGCGCACTGGGCTTTGGTTTTCTAGAAGTAGGCACAGTGACATTGAATGTTCAGCTTGGCCATCCAAAACCACGTTTATTTCGAATTCCTGAGAAACAGGCATTAATTAATCGTATGGGTTTTTATAGCAAGGGTTTGGAGCACGCTTTAAATAATATAAAAAAATCTCGTTATAAAGGTGTGCTAGGAATTAGTATTGTAAAAAGTTTTACGACGCCTTTAGAAAAAGCAACCCCTGAATATTTGCAATTAATGGAAAGTGTTTATCCCTATGCAACATTTATTACGGCAAATATTTCATCACCCAATACGCCCGGGTTAAGAGATCTGCAATACACAGATTATTTGGATGAGTTATTAGTCGCGTTAAAGCAAAAGCAAGCGGAATTAGCTAAGCAACATAATCGTTATGTACCACTTTGTATTAAGGTGTCACCAGATTTATCCGACGAACAAATTAAGTCGATGGCCGTGCAATTTATTCAATATGAAATTGATGGTGTGATAGCCGGAAACACGACATTATCACGAGAGGGTGTTGAAGGGTTGAAGTATGCTGATAAACCGGGTGGGTTAAGTGGTGCGCCATTATTTCCTAAAACGCTGCATGTGACGAAGAAATTTCATCAAGAATTACAAGGAAAAGTCGCAATAATCGGCATGGGTGGCATTATGTCAGCAGGCGATGCCAAGGCCATGTTTGACGCCGGTGCAGACTTGGTGCAGATTCTTACTGGATTCGTCTATCACGGCCCAGGCCTAATTCACGAGATCGCTAAAGAGGACAGATTCGCGACCTGACCCCTTTTGTTCTAGCAGCAAATCCTTGAATCAGGTATTATCACGTCATGGCTACCGATATATCAGACAAACTTATTATCGCAATCTCTTCTCGAGCTCTGTTCGACTTGAATGAGAGCAATCAAGTTTATGAAACTAAGGGTGTGGAAGCCTATGCAAAATACCAGATTCAACATGAAAATGAAGTCTTAGAACCTGGTGTTGCATTTCATTTGGTGCAAAAACTCTTGCGTTTAAATGAGAATGAAGATTTAGTTGAGGTGATATTACTCTCACGTAATAGCGCAGATACTGGTCTACGCGTGTTTAATAGCATTCAGCATTATAATTTAGATATCCAACGAGCCGCATTTACCAGCGGCGAAGGCCCATATCGCTATGTCACAGCATTTGGCTCACATTTGTTTTTATCAGCGCATGCAGAAGATGTTGCAGATGCATTGCACGCCGGTTGTGCGGCAGCAACCTTAATTCCATCATCAAACATTAATGAACAAGGTGTGGATCTACGCATTGCTTTTGATGGTGATTCTGTCATTTTTTCTGATGAAGCAGAGCGAATTTATCAAGAATCGGGGCTAGAAGCTTTCGCAAAAAATGAGCAGCAAGCGGCGCATCAACCATTGCCTGGTGGTCCATTCAAAGGTTTTCTGGCAGCTTTGCATGCCTTGCAAAAACACTTTCCAGAAAAAGACTCACCAATTAAAACTGCTTTGGTGACAGCTCGATCCGCGCCAGCGCATGAGCGGGTGATTCGTACTTTACGTGCGTGGAATATTAGAATCGATGAAGCCATATTTTTAGGTGGTCTAGCAAAAGGTGATTTTTTGAAAGCTTTTGGTGCTGATATCTTTTTCGACGATCAAAAAGTTCATTGTGATTCTGCTAGTGAGCATGTTGCGACAGGCCATGTTCCACATGGCGTGGTGAATGAATCGTCGTAAGCGTATCTACAGAATATCCATTGATAGAGATGCTTTTGAGAGCATGTTGTCTAAGCAGATCCAAGCAGCAATACTAGGAAAATATAGGCCCAGCTGTACGGTTCGCTTTTCAGTCATTGCAATTGCTTGCGCATAAGTGGCTAATTGACCCTTGTATTGCTCGCATTGCTGTTGTAAAAAGTCATCTAGCTTTTGGCCATCTGCAGGCAGTGCTGTTTTATAATCAATAATCCAGCGAGTGTCATTATCGTCTATAAAGGTTCGATCAATAACGAGATGCTTAATTTCTCCATCAATAATAGCTGTAATAGGGAATTCACTATGCGCCTCTTGATGTTGATCAGATAAAATCCATCGTCCTCGTGAATCATTAAGTGTGTTTGCCAGCGATACATTAACTTGCTTTATTGCATTGTGTATATATTGAGGCAGAATACCGTGTTGGCGTAGAGCTACTTCGATTACATTATCATTGATGTGGCCAGTTTTTATAGACACGCTCAGTTGTTGTAAAAATTCATGGATAACTATGCCAATGATTCGTGGGCTATCATCGCTGTTTTCGGGTGCAATGGGCATATTGTCATTAAAGGAAACAGCCTTTTGTTCTGGTATATAAGGGCTTTTCCAAGTTGATTTTAAGCGCTGTATTGTTGGTAAAGAATGATCGTCCTCTTCAACAAAGATTTCTTCATTAGTTCGCACCGGATTAAACTGTTGATGGCATTGCTCAGGCAGTAGTGAAAATAGGCTTTGTGATGCTGCCGTTTCGATATCTGCAAATAAATGCAGTGTTTTTTTTGCTCGTGTAGCGGCTACATAGAGTAATCGCATCGACTCATAATGTTGTTTTTGTGCTTCTAGGCTTTGTAAATAGGAATAAATAGGTTCATTGTTTTCTGTGCTAGCTTTAATCGGTGCCATAATTAGATCAGTTTGACCAAGATGGTTAGTGCGTTCTGCGGTAAATAATAATGGGTTTTTATCTCGTGCTGGTCTTTTATCTAGGCTTGGTAAAATTACATGATCAAACTCTAAGCCTTTGGCTTTATGCATCGTCATAACATAGACATTGCAATCAGTGCTTATTGATGAGTTAGCAAATAAACGCATAACTTGCTGCTTGAACAATTTGAAATCGGTAATAAGGCCTGCGGTTTCATGTTGTTCGAGTAAGTCAAAGAAGCTATGGGCATAATCTAAGTCAACTTCGTCTGTAATACATGCCGGGCCGCCCAGTGCAAGCCAGGTTGACTCGATCAATTCACGCAGGCTTGATTTACATCGACTGGAAAGTGCATTTTCAAATATGGGTATTATCCGCGTTAACTGCTCAGGTGGTGTCATTTTTGCTGGCAGCTTAGTTGTCACCTCAGCTGTCATTTCTGATGGCACCCCAGTTGTCATTCCTGATGGCACCCCAGTTGTCATTCCTGCGTAGGCAGGAATCCAAGTATTATCCTGGACTCCAGCCTTCGCTGGAGTGACGGTGGTGGTGTTCGCTGGGGAGACGGTGGTGGTGTTCGCTGGGGAGACGGTGGTGGTGTTCGCTGGAGTGACGGTGGTGGTGTTCGCTGGGGAGACGGTGTTTTCAGTAAAAAGTGACTGTATATTCTGCCATATACAGGTTTCTTTATTAAAGGTGGCAATACGATGCAGATCTATGAGGCTAAGACCACACCAAGGAGCACGCAAGACGGCTAACCAGCTTAGTCGATCAGCAGGATGGCACAATGCTTTGGTCAGAACCATTAAGTCGTAAATGACACTGTGCTCGCTTAAATTTTCTAAGTTTACGGCTTGAAATTGAATTTCAGCTTGTTTGAGTTGCGCGATAATATCCCGTAAATGTGAGCGTGATCGTACCAATATAGCAATGCTGTCGTGAGGGGATTGTGTTGTATATTGCTTAATTAATTCACTAACTTTAATCGCTTGTGATGATTGTTTTTTATCAAGGGCATAAGAAAAAACAGCTTGTTTTTGTGTGTCAGGCTGCGTTGGATCTGCATCGGCGTAGCTCACTGCACCATCACTAATATTTTCGATTTGTGGAAAAACATTAGCGAAGGTTGTGTTAAACCAGCCGACTAGACTTTTTTCTGAGCGAAAATTACTTCGCAGCTGCAAGGATTCAAGCTGAATATCACCGATGCCATGTTGGCGTGCATGTATAAATAAGCCAACTTCGGCTTGGCGAAATCGATAAATTGACTGCATGGGATCACCAACTAGAAATAATGTTCGTCCATCGTCCGTTTGCCAACCTCCCGTGAGTTGCTGTAATAAGTGAAATTGGCTAATGGAAGTGTCTTGAAACTCATCAATTAACAAATGTTGAATTTTATAGTCTAAGTTTAATGCTTGCTGAGTCGGCTGATTAGTGTTGCCAAGGGCAGTCAAAGCGCTATTGGCAATTTCTATAAAGTCGACACAGTTGTGTTGTTGGAAAACTAAGCGAAGTTGAGCGGCAAGATAGGGTAGTAATGAGATTAAAGTCTTCACCATATGCCACTGAGATTCTGCATAAGCTATCGGTGGGCACAGTAAAATCATTTGTAGCGCTGTGCGCAAGGCTTCATTGTCTTGCAAATCACTGAGCAAGCTTTTAATGCGTTGTTTCATCGATGTTATTAACACTTTTTCTTGTTCATTACGCGCGATTGATGCTGCAGGAAATCCCTGGTTTTTAGTAATTGATTTGCGCCAAGTAAACTTAGTTGTGAGTAATAAACGTGCAATTTTTTGCCAGGCGTCTAGTGAGTTAATTTCACTGCCTGGGAAAATATCAAAATCAAAACGCTGCTGACGATAGTTCTCGCTAAATTGAATTAATGTCATTAATTCATCTATTAATAACGAGTCAAAACAAGTGACACAATTATCCAGTGCTTCTTGAGTTATTATTTTTAGGCTGTTTTCCAAGATTATGCGTAACTGAGTACTATCTTGTTGTTGTAGAATTTGCGGCAACCATTGATCGCGCTTACCTAACATCGAGACAAATAATGAACTCAACCAGGCAGTATTATTATCTAAATGCATGAGTAAACCGGATAAAGCAGCTTGCCAGGGTCTATCTTCATCCAAGCCTTGAATAAAACTTTCTGCAGCTTCTTGGTAGAGCGATCTTGCATCCTCAGCTATTTCTGGTTGGCCGCCAAGCTGTGATAAAATGGGTGCTTGGCTAGCAATGCCGGCACATAAGGCATCAATGGTTTGAACACACAATCGGTTTGGGTTATTAATTAATTGCCAATCAAGTTCTTGGTCGCGAGCCAGTGCCTGGCGAGCTAATTCCCAAGTTGTTCTGCCATGGGTTGTTTCGGGTGGTGAGTCATCCAGGCCACGTTGCAGCGCAGCAATAATTCGACTGCGCATTTCAGCCGCTGCCTTCCGTGTAAATGTGAGCGCCTTAATTTCTTCTGGTGCTTGATTTACTTGGCTTAATAAACCCAAATATCGTTGTGTCAGCAACTCAGTTTTACCAGAGCCTGCTGGTGCTTGCACAATAAATGAAGCGCTCGTATCTAGAGCGCGCTTACGTGCAACTTGATCAGATAGCATGTTCATGGATTCGACATAATTCCTGTAATTCACAATATTGGCAGCTTTTTAATGGGTTCCAAGGCGTGACACTGGCGATACCTTGGCTAAATTCATCAGCTAGTTCAGTGAGCTGCTCGCGCCAGGTTGTTTGCAGGTCTGTCCAGCTGCTCAAACTGGTTTGTTTTTGCATTTGTTCTAGTGTTTTGGTGCCAGGTATTAGATCTGCAAATTTAGTGATACCTTTAAAGCGCATATCATTTGGTCGCAGTTGGCCAAATACAACGCCGACAATCTTTTTGTCACTTGCAACACAATATAAAGGTAGCTGTGGTTGCACTAGGCGCTCGCCAAGCCAATCATTAATTGTAGGAAGGCCCGTTTTATAATCAATAATAATTTCACTGCCATCTGGCAATCGATCGCGCCTATCAACTTGTAGGTGTAAATTTAAGCCTGATATTTGTGTGTTTTGCCATTGTTCTTCAGCGACAACAGTAAAATCAGGTCGTTCTTTTTCAAGCTCTAGCCAGCTCTGTATGCGCTGCTCTAATCGACTTTTTTCAAGTGCTCGAAATCGTGGTTTAAATGTAAGATGGCGTTTTTGTGCAATTTTACGAATGGCATTTTCAGCTGCTTCGCTAACTAATTGTTTTAGCTCTGTTTTGCTGATGGTAATTAAATTTTGTTGGTTTTCTAGTCGATGCCAGACAAAGGCAAGCGCTAGATGAATTAAACTGCCACGTTCGGCAGCATCAAGCCCTACTTGTGGGTCACATAGCTTGCGAGCATTAAGGCGATATCGCGCAAAAGCTTGGAATGGACAGGCACTTTGTGCTTGCAAAATACCACTTCCGCCTTTTAAATTTTCATTCGCCGTTACCGCAGGTGCTTTATCAAATTCTACAATTTCTATTTGTTTGCTTTGAAAAATACGAGTTGCTTGTGATGTAAATTCAGGTAAATTAATGTTGCCTGGTTGAATATCTTTAATTAATGAACTTGGATTCAATTCGCGATCGCCATCCTGCTCGGCGTAGCTAAATATTACTTTGTCTGAGCTGTGAATTAAACGCTCAATAACTTGTTTTGCAAAATGTAACTCACGCTGAGCAGAGCTATGCGGCATTTTATATTGTCGCTGCAGTGTTATCGGTAAAAAAGGATTAAGTTTGGCAGGTGCAGGCCATTGTTCATCTGTCATGCCCATGACCCAAAGCTGATCAAAATTCATGCCAGCAGCTTCCAAAATACCGAGCACTTGTACACGTGGGTTATCTGTAGTTTGTGCTTGAAATAATGTGCGCTGAGCCAGGCTTTGTAGGTGTTGTAATGCAGAAGTGAAATTAATGTGATTTAAAACCCAATCTAATGCTGAAAATTCCTGCAGCAATGAATGCCAACGTTGCACTAATTGATATTGCAAACTATCTAAATTTCGTTGCCCAGGCCAGCCAATGGTCTGTAATTGTAAGGTGAAAAGGTCTGCCCACTGTGATGGTAACCGATCTTCATTAATATTTTTACAGGTTGATAAATAACGATCCAAGTGTTGTGCGAGGAGAGGGCAATGATAGTTTTCTTCGGTTTGTTTCACGCATGCAATGATTTGGCGAATATGAATCTCTGTTTCACTATGTTCACGCAGGGCAGCATCACATAGTGCGCGTTGATACATTTCAGTTTCAGCGTTACCTATGTGTGGTGACAATAAAATTCGACTAATACTTTGCCAATTAAGTTGCTTTTTACCAAGCTTTAATAGGGTCAATGCATCTTCGATAATTGCAAATTGAGAAAAGCTCTCTCCTGCAGATATATTTATGTCGCTGCTGTTTGGGAAAAACTCTTTAAATATATGCTGGACTTGACCGCGAATAGCCGTGAGATTTGGAATAATACAGCCTATATGAGAATTTGGATTTTGCTGCCAAGTTGTGTGTGCCCAATTGGCTAGCTGTGTTAATTCATTTTTTTGATCGGTGCAGGCGATCAGAGATTGTGATGGTGCCGGTGTTCGGAAATTTTCGATAATAATTTCACACTGTGATTGCAGAGTTAAACTTAAGCGCTGTATTTCAATTGGGAGATAATCAAAGCCAACGATTTTAATTTTGTCAGCTACTTTCAATCTATTGTTCTGCAATATAGGAATCAGTTGATTAACAATTTGGCTTGAACATAACCACTGTCGCTTGGTACAAGCTTCTTCAAATGCATTTGCCCAGTGATAAAATGTTTCAATCTCAAGGCTTTCTGCAGGTAACAGGTCATCGCAACTGAGGCCATATAATTGCAATAGATTCCAAGCTTGGCAAGCTTGCTCGGCGGTACTTGATTGATTGAGAAGGGCGGAACCAGTTGGCGAGTTCTGAATGATTTGTTCCCAAAGAATGTGTGCTTGGGTGTCATTTAATACCACATCAGAGAGCTGCACTTCGCTATAACAGCGCTTAAGCCAAGCAGAAAGTGGCAAAATATCAGGGCTTTGCCAGACTTGCTTGCCTAATGCTTGCAGCTTATGGTCAGACTGCTCAATCAAATAAGCAGCTAGCCGGCGGTTAGCGGTGAGAGTGGTTATCGTTGTCATGACGCTAGTTTAGCATGATGTGCAATGGGGTGGCACTTAGGTAATTACGCGCTCAAATGTGACAGTTACTTCTAAGCCATGTCCCCACTCGGAGGTGCCTAGCTTCACATCTGCATTATGGATGCTGGCGATTTGTGCGACTATGCCAAGACCCAGTCCACTGCCTGGGCTTGCATTACCTAGAACACGGAAAAAGCGCTCGAAAACACGCTCGCGTAATTCTTCTGGAATGCCTGGGCCATTATCACTGACAATTAATTTAACTTTGTCAGCGTCTTCTTTAATGCAAACTTTAATATTGCTGCCTTCAGGCGTATAGCGAATAGCGTTGTCGACTAAGTTGCGAATCATAATGCCAAGTGCAGTGGGGTTACCCATAATCAGCGCGGGTGTATCGGGTGCCTCAACTTCAATTTCAGTATTCTTATAGAGCGCAGCAGGTGCCATTTCAGCAACTACTTGAGTTGTTTGTTTAGTGACATTCACTTCCTCAAGTTCATGTGCGCCAGCTTCAGGTAGGGTGCGGCTTAATGTGAGCAGTTGTTGGACCACATGTACGCTGCGATCAACACCGGCCAATATTTTTACTAGTGATTTTTCGCGTTCTTTTTCGTCGGTGATATTCATCGCCACTTGAACTTGTGTGCTAATGGCTGCAAGCGGTGTGCGTAACTCATGCGCGGCATCGGCAGCAAATCGTTTTTCACGCTGGAAGGCTTCACGCAGGCGTAAGAATAATTTATTAAGCTCATCAATTAACGGTTGGATTTCAATGGGCACGGACTTTAGATCAACCGGTTCCAAGTAAGTGGGCGCACGATGGCGAACCTCGTCTGTGACGCGACGCACGCTATCTAAACCACGGCCGACAATTAGCCAGATTAACAGCCCTAGAAATGGGAAAGTGAGTAGCATGATAAAAATTGAGTCTTGGGTAATGCGGCCTTCAAGCTCCTCGCGAAAATCGTATTGTTCTGCAACAACAACTGTGATGTCGCTATCTTCTGCGTGAGTGGTAAAAACTCGCCAGGGTTTTTCGTTCAACCATTTATCGCTGAAGCCAATTTTGCCTGAAGATAACGGCTCAATTGGAACTGATGCAGAATGCAGCAACAGTTTTCCGTCTTTATCCCAGACTTGAAATTGAACTTTTTCATAAGCAGGTGCTGGGTTTGTCTTATGAGCTAAGAAAAAATATTCATTCGATAGTTTTGGAATTCGATTGATCTCGGCCTGAATATTTTTGAGATTCTGTTGGCTGACATCATTACTTGCAAATGATTGGATGGTTAAACCAACGAGGGTTAATTGCGCGTCCAAATGGCCCTGAAGATCACGGTGTTCGAGAAACAGGTTACCGACTACTGCTAGCGAGGTGATCAGCGTCACGCTGAGCAACAGGTTGATCAGTAGGAACGTGCGAATCGATGTTGTCATCGGGCTTTTTCTATCATATACCCCACGCCACGAATGGTGCGAATATCAAGATGCGTACCGAACTTTTTGCGTAAATTATGCACATGAACTTCCAATGCATTACTGTCCACGTCATCACCCCAGCCGTAAAGTGTCTGAGTTAAGGCTTCACGCGACATAACGCGGCCAGCATTTTCCATAAGCTTGTTTAACAGGGCGAACTCACGACGTGAGATATTGATCGGTTCATCGTTGATGGTCACGCCATGTGAAGCTGGATTTAAGCACACGGAACCGATAGTGATGGTGGGCTCTGATCTTGCTGTAGTACGGCGTTGTAGTGCTCTTAAGCGAGCACACAGCTCTTCGAGCTTGAAGGGTTTTACCAGGTAATCATCAGCGCCGGTGTCTAAGCCCTTCACTTTGTCGTCAGTGCCTTCACGTGCGGTCAGGATGACAACCGGTGTAGAAATATTCTTGCTGCGCATGGTTTTCAGCACATCCAGCCCTGACAGGCGGGGTAAGCCGATATCTAATACGACAAGGTCAAAATTTTCAACCAAAATGGCTTGGCGGGCGGCATGGCCGTCTTTGACCCAATCGACAGTATAGCCATACTGCTTAAGGCCCTCACGTACGCCATCACCTAATAATTCATCGTCTTCAACTAATAATACTCTCATATCTCTTTCCTACCTCGAAAAATCGTTGCATCTAACCGCATTACGGTCTATCTTCCCCAATTGCATAGGCATTATAACAAAAAAAAGGCTCAAAGGGAAACAAAAAGAGATACAATGTCCATAAATATCAGTCTCTTAGATGTCTTGATTAGAGCTCCAGAGCCAATGCAGGAGACATTATGCTAATAAAAAATGGGGTACAGATGAATACTGATAGTGCAGATCGCCAAGCCATAATTAACCGTATCGTCAGTATTGCTAAGAAAAAGATCAAAAGTGAGCAATTACCTCTGATCACTAAATTCATTCAATACTATTTTGCTAATGTTAGTATTGCTGATCTACGTTCTCATGAGATAAGTGATCTGTGTGGTGCTGTGTTGTCCCACTGGGAGTTTATGTATCAACGCAAGCCTGGCGAGAGCAAAATCCGTGTCTTCAATCCTAATTATGAATCTGATGGTTGGCAGTCTATTCACACGATTGTGGAACTGTGCCATGACGATATGCCTTTTTTGGTTGACTCAATGCGTATGGAGATCAACCAGCTGGGTTTGATATCGCATTGGATCATTAATTTGGGTGGCTTCCAGGTACGGCGTAATAAAAAGCACCAGATTATTGATATCTTGCCTTATGCGACAGATGCTAAAGATGCCGTTGCTGAAGCGCCAATTTACATGGAAATTGATCGGCATACCGACCAACTGATTTTGGATGATATCTACGATAACCTACAACGCATATTGGCGGATGTGCGTGCCGCGGTACTTGGCTGGGAGCCAATGAAAGCTCGAGCTAAAGAAGCATTGATTGAGCTTGATCAGTGTAAGGCGCCGCTAGACCCTGAAGATATAGAAGAATCCAAAGCATTTTTACGCTGGATGCTGAGCGATCATTTTACCTTTTTAGGCTATCGTGAATACAATATGGTGGGTACGGGCGATAAAAAAGCCTTACAAATCGTTAAAAAATCTAGCCTAGGTGTGTTACGTGATGACACGCACAGTAAAGCAACTCGATATGTTGCTGAATTACCACCGGCTGCACGTAAGCAAGCCTTATCAAAAGAAGTCTTAAATATCGCAAAAACCAACACGAAATCAACTGTGCACCGTCCTGCATCTTATACCGATTATATCGGGGTAAAATGTTTTGATGAGAAAGGAAAAGTTATCGGTGAGAGGCGTTTTATTGGTTTATACACCTCTGATGCTTATAATAGCAATCCCAAAGATATTCCTTTTTTACGACGTAAAGTGGCTACTATACTGCAAACCTCAGGATTGCCGCCTAAGGGGCATGGACCAAAAGCGTTATTAAATATTTTAGAGACTTTGCCGCGTGATGATCTACTGCAAGGAAGTGTTGAAGAATTAAGCACTCTGAGCATCGGCATATTGCAAATGCAGGAACGCCGCACTACACGCTTATTTGTACGTAAAGATGCTTTCCAGCGCTATATGTCCTGTTTGGTTTATGTACCGCGTGAAAATTTTAATACTGATTTGCTCTACCGCATGCAAGAGATTTTACAAGATGCGTTTAGTGGCACGGAAGTTATTTACACCATGTATTTCCCTGAATCTGTATTGGCGCGTATCCATTATTTAATTCGCATTAATCCCAAAAAAACCATTCATTATGATTTAGACGAAATAGAACAACAATTAATTGAAGTAGGGCGTTCATGGCGTGATGGATTACGTGAAAGTTTATTAGACTTTTTTGGTGAAGAATCAGGAAATGAACTTTTTTACAAATATAGCCGTGCATTTCCCGCCGGTTATCGCGAAGTGTTTTCACCACGAACGGCTGTTTTTGATATTGAGCATATAGAACAACAACACTCATTGGGTATGAGTTTTTATCGTGCATTAGGTGCGGCAGGCAACGCAATACGCTTTAAATTATATCGACCCCACCAAACCGTGCCATTATCTGATGCATTGCCTATGTTAGAGCATATGGGGCTGCGTGTTATTGGTGAGCAGCCTTATCAAATAATTTTTAAAGATGGCTCTAATGTTTGGATTAACGATTTCAATATGGTGTATTCCAGTGACATTGCATTAAATGTTGAACAGATCCGTGAGCGATTCCAAAATGCATTTAGTATGGTATGGCATGGATTGGCAGAAAATGATGGCTTTAATCGACTCGTTTTGACTGCGAATTTAGATTGGCGACAAATAACCGTCTTTCGTGCCTATGCAAAATATTTTCGACAAATTGGTTTTACCTTTAGTCAACGCTATATCGAAGAAACATTAAACTGTAACCCTGACGTCGTAATCTTGTTAATTGAATTGTTTGAACAACGTTTAAATCCCAAGTTTCTCGGTAAAAATCAAGCACAGCGCTGTGATGAGCTAGAGCAAAAAATTCAGACGGCCTTGGACTCTGTTGCAAACCTTGATGAAGATCGGATTATTCGCCGTTATCTCGATGTCATAAAAGGTACCATTCGCACTAATTATTATCAGAAGGATAGCTCGGGTAAATTTAAATGTTATTTATCATTTAAGCTTGACCCTGGTGCGATTCCAGATATACCACTGCCGTTACCCATGTTTGAAATTTTTGTCTATTCGCCTCGATTTGAAGGCTTACATATGAGAAGCAGTCGTGTTGCGAGAGGAGGTTTACGTTGGTCGGATCGGCGTGAAGATTTTCGTACAGAAGTCCTGGGCCTAATGAAAGCGCAACAAGTCAAAAACTCGGTGATTGTTCCTTCGGGTGCCAAAGGTGGTTTTGTGCCTAAACTGTTACCACCAGAAGGTAGCCGCGAAGAAATAATGGAAGAGGCAATATCATGCTATAAAGACTTTATTCGTGGTATGTTGGATATTACAGATAATTTAATCGCAGGTGAGGTTGTACCTGCACAAAACACCATGCGCTATGATGGTGATGATCCCTATCTGGTGGTTGCGGCGGATAAAGGTACGGCAACGTTTTCTGATATTGCTAATAGTATTTCAGACGAATATAACTTTTGGTTGGGTGATGCATTTGCATCGGGTGGTTGTACGGGTTATGACCATAAAAAAATGGGTATTACTGCCCGTGGTGCTTGGGAGTCGGTTAAGCGCAACTTCCAAGAGTTGTCCATGAATACACAGACAACTGATTTTCAAGTTATGGGTATTGGGGATATGAGTGGCGATGTCTTTGGTAATGGCATGCTGCTATCTAAGCACATTCAGTTGGTTGGTGCCTTTAATCACATCCATATTTTTCTAGATCCAGCCCCAGATTCAGCAAAAAGTTTTAAAGAACGTCAGCGTTTATTTAATTTGTCGCGTTCAGGCTGGGATGATTATGAGCCTAAACTAATGTCTAAAGGTGGTGGTGTTTATAAACGTTCAGCCAAATCAATACGGCTTTCAGCAGAAGTAAAAAAACTGTTAGATATTAACAGAGATGTAATAGCGCCAAATGATTTAATTCAAGCAATGCTGCGTGCTAAAGTTGATTTATTATGGAATGGGGGCATCGGTACTTACGTCAAAGCGAGTAGCGAGACACATTTAGATGCGGGTGATCGCGCCAATGATGGCGTTCGAGTTAATGGTGATGAATTAAGAGCTCGAGTTGTTACTGAGGGTGGAAACTTAGGATTGACCCAGTTAGGTCGTGTCGAGTTTGAACTGAATGGTGGTAAAATTAATACTGATTTTATCGATAATTCAGCTGGTGTAGATTGTTCAGACCATGAAGTCAACATTAAAGTCCTGCTTAACTCGGTGGTTGCTGATGGCGACTTAACTGAAAAACAACGCAATAAACTCCTGGCAAATATGACTGATGAAGTTGCAAGTTTGGTATTGAAAAATAACTTCTGCCAAGTGCGCTCAGTCAGCTTGGCTGAGCACCAAACTTTTCTCTATTTAAATTTATATAATCGTTTTATTAAAGATCGTGAAGCGCAAGGCAAAATTAATCGAGAGCTTGAATTTTTGCCAGAAGAAAAAACCATTATTGAACGTAAGGCAAGTGAAAGAGGCTTGACTCGCCCTGAGCTGTCGGTGTTATTGTCGTATAGTAAAATTATATTAAAAGAGGAGATTCTTCAGTCAGGTATTTGCGATGAGCCTTATTTAGCAAAATATATTGAGTATGCATTTCCTTCGCAACTGATTAAGTCATATAAAAAACAAGTTTACCAACATCAGTTGCGTGCTGAAATTATTGCAACCCAATTGAGCAATACTTTGGTAACAGATATGGGTATTACCTTTGTTTACCAAATGAATGATGAAGCGGGTGCGTCGACAGCGAATATCGTGCGTGCCTATGCAGCTGCGCGCGAAGTATTTAATCTTGGTTCATATTGGTCTGACATTAATTCACTGGATAACAAAATTGATGCAACAACGCAAATGAAAATGAGTAGTGAAGTGGTACGATTAATGCGTCGTGCAACACGTTGGATTTTGTCAATGTATCGTTCAGATATTGATATTGAAAAAATTATTAGCAAATTCTCTGTCTCTGTAAGAAAGATACAGCAGAATATAGGCAAATACATTGTCGGCAGTGAGCAAGAGCACTTTGAAGAATTAAGAAAAGAGCTGGTCGCGGCGCATGTGCCAGATGAAATCGCGAGTAAAATTGCAATCTGTAGGGCTTCATATTCTGCGTTAAATATCGCACACTCTGCTGATAAATATAAGGCTGATCTGTCACGTGTGTCTCACATTTATTTTACTTTAGCCGATCGTTTGGAGCTCGATCAGTTCCGAGAGCAAATTAATACATTCCCGGTTGATAATCATTGGACAGTGTTAGCGCGTGCAGCTATTAAAGGTGACCTCGATTGGCAGATGCGTGCATTAACAGCGGGTGTGATCAAGCTAAATAAATCAGCATCAGGTTATAAGCATTGTGTTAATGCTTGGTTTGAATTGCATAAAACATTAATTGATCGTTGGGAGTCAATATTAACGGAATTACGGGGCAGCAGTGCAATTAATTTTGCAATGTTGTCGGTTGCTATTCGAGAATTAGAAGACTTGGCGCAAGCCAGTTTGCGCAACTCTGCGTAGAAATAACAGGAAGGAGTAAATAACATGATGGAACAAAGAGTGATACCCGCAGAATTTCCGTTTGAATCACATTATAGTGAAGTCAAGGGTGCAAAAATACACTATATAGATGAGGGCGAGGGTGATCCAATTGTGTTTTTACACGGCATGCCAGCGTGTAATTATTTATGGCGAAATATCATTCCAAGCATGTCAAAACGGGCTCGTTGTATTGCGCCTGATCTGATTGGGATGGGCAAGTCGGACAAGCCAGATATTGCCTATACGATATTTGACCATATTGATTATATCAGTGAGTTTGTTGATAGCTTAAAATTGAAAAATATTACCTTTGTGTTGCATGGTTGGGGATCAATTATCGGTTTTGACTATGCGATGGCTGCAAAAAACAAAAATAAAATCAGAGGTGTTGCATTTTACGAATCGCATGTACGTCCAGTAACAAGTTGGGATATGTTGTCCCTTCCTGTGCAACAACTTGCCGCAATGTTGATTGATCCTAAATCTGCAAAACGATCGATTATGAAAGATAACTATATGATCGAAAAACTACTGCAACGCGGTGTATTGCGCAAACTTAGTGATGCTGAAATGCAATATTACAGCGCACCGTTTCAGACGGAAGAAAGCCGCAAAGTTTTATGGCAATATCTCCAAGACTTACCCTTGGGCAGCGGTCCTGCCGATGTGGTTGAACTAATCGCACGTTATTCGACTGCATTGCAAAAGTCAAAATTGCCAAAATTAATGTTTTATACCATACCAGGCTATATCACGACGATCGATACAGTGACTTGGTGCCGTGACCATCTACAAAACTTGAGCTTGATTGATTTAGGCGAAGCATTGCACTTTATTCAAGAAACCAACCCTGAGATGTTTGCTCAAGAGTTTGAAAAATGGTATAAATCTCTTCCGTAGAGTTTACTTTAATCGAAAAGGAATTTAATCATGTCAAAACGGCTATGGCTAAGGTCGCTGAGTGCGATTGCGATATCTTCAACTTTAGTATTAGTATCCAGTGCGAGTTTCGCAACCACGCTGCAACAAGTGGTAAATCGCACAGTACAAACCAACCCAAATGTGTTGGCATCTGAGAAGATTCAACGCGCTGCTGTTGAAGGTGTTGAACAAGCCCGAGCAGGTTATTTTCCGACATTGGATTTTAGTGCAAGCTACGGCCGAGAAAAAACCGATAATATCACCTTGCCTGGTCTTGAGAATACACTATGGCGTCGTCAGTTAAGTCTGCAGGCCCGACAAATGATATTTGATGGTTTATTGACACCACATGAAGTCGCACGTAACAAATCTCGTGCAAATGCGGATTCATTTCAAGCTCTAGGCTCAGCGGAAGATGCTGGCTTACAAGCGACACAAGCGTATATTGATGTTTTACGTAATCGTAAAATTGTCAGGATTGCCCGCCAAAACTTAAGTGCTCATCAACGCACTTATGATATGGTGAGAAAGCGCAGTGAGTCAGGCATTAGCCGCAAAGCAGACATCAGCCAGGCAGAAGGGCGTTTAGCCTTAGCTAAAGCGAACCTTGTTGCTGCACAAAGTAATTTACGTGACTCATTAACGGCTTTCCATCGTGTTACAGGCATGGATGCACGCACCTTGACCCGAGTTAAATCTCCAGGTAACAATGTTTTACCTAAAAATGAACACCAAGCAGTGCACGCAGCATTAGAAAATCACCCTATCTTAAAAGCAGCTATGTCGGATGTTGAAGAAGCGAATGCTCAGCACCAGGTTGCCAAAGCGGCTAATTACCCACGTTTAGATGCCGTATTAGCAGCAAATGACGATCGTGATATAGACGGCATCCCCGGTCATAACAAAGACTATGTGGCCATGTTGCAGTTACAATACAACATCTTTAACGGCGGTGCTGATTTTGCTCGGCAAAGAGAAACAGCTTATTTAACCCAACAAGCTGTTGAAGTGCGTAATAACGCACGTCGTCAAGTTATTGAAAATATGAAGCTTGCTTGGAATGCGCTGGTATCTTCACGGCAACGTTTAGGCCAGTTGCGTCAACACGAAATTTCATCAGGCCAAGTTGTGAAAGCCTATCGTCAGCAATTCCAGTTAGGCAAACGGACTCTATTGGACTTGTTGGATTCTGAAAACGAATCTTTCACCGCCCAAACTGAATATGTTAATGGCCAAAATGAAGTTTTATTATCTAAATATCGCGTCTTAAATGCGATGGGTAAATTACTTTCATATTTGCGTGTACAACCTCCCGCTGAAGCATTTCCTGCTTATTACCATCAAATGGCACAGCAACCAGTACACAGCACTGGCCCAGAAACCGTCTTTTCTAAGAGTCAGTACAATGTGCATAGCTTGACGTTCACCCCAAGTAAAAAAGTGGTGATGCCAAATACTAAAAACGTTGCAATACGTCCTGAAGGGTATGTGAAGTCGCTGAATAATCGTCGAGTCAACCATCCGGCTGACCACAAAGTGGTTAAACAGCATAAGCTACCTTACAGCTCTAAAATGCAACGCTCAAATCAAAACCAATATAAACGTCATGGTGTTTATACGGTTGCACCTACCAGCAAGGTGCATCATGTGTTAAAAGATGAGTCGACAAGAAATGTCAGCATTAAACAAGCACATAGAAAAGGCGCGATCCAGGCTAGTAATAAAGTGACTAAGAAAACTCATGTTGCTAGTAAAGACAGCAAAAAAGCATTTGCGATAGAGTTGGGCATCTTTTCTACTAAAAATAATGCAGATAGAATTGTTCAACGTTTGAAGAAAGAAGGTTTTGCGGCTGTGGTTCAACAAAAAATCATAGAAAAAGCGACGGTATATATGGTTTATGTTGGGCCTGAAAGCAGTAAAAAAACCGCTGCGCTGGTTGAGAAAAAATTACAAAAGCAATTTAATGTAAAAACTAAAATGATTGAAATTACTGTTTAAGTGTTAATTCTTCAGGGATGGTTATGCCATCCCTGTTTGTTTCAAATGTAATTGTTAATAAAATTAACAGTTGTGGTGTTGTGTAGCATACATGATTTAGGCGAGGCCTGGTTAGTTGAGATTTGCACTGTACGTCATTCCTGCGTAGGCAGGAATCCAGGTCGTTTACACATTATCAATAATCATTTTAAATGGAATATGGCTCTGGATTCCTGCCTACGCAGGAATGACGATCGCTAAGGTAGGCGTAATAAACGTGATGACCCCACAGCCCGATGACCCTTAAATAACAATTTAAGCCATTGCCGTAATCATTTCAATGCTATTACCATCCCAGACTTGCGCAATATCCCCCATGTCCGTTCCGGCTAAGATTACAATATCATAGCTGCTGGCAAAGCTATCATCACTGACGCTCAGCGTATCGCTACCGGCGCTAAGCTTAACATAGTGATTAATATCAAGGTCTTTGTGATAGCCTAAGCCTGCTAAAAGATCCCCAAGGTTGAGGATATCATTATATCCATTACCATTATCTTTGAAATCAAAGTCACCGATAACATCAGTGGCGGGAAGATCCATCGCAGTTGGTGTGTGGGCGTAGGTGAAAATATCATCACCCGCACCACCTGAAATGGTGTCTATACTCTTACCGCCGGCAAAAATGGCATCATCGCCATCGCCACCATTGATGATGTCAGCTAGGGTATCAAGAGGACCATCATCCATTTCATTATATTGACTGAGCACACTGGCATCAGTAATGATTGTGTCATTGCCACTGTCACCATTCAGCGTATCTTTACCACTAACATCAATGAGTAAATCAGCACCAGTGCCGCCATTGAGTTCATCATCGCCTTCATCGCCAAACAATAAGTCATTATGGGCATCACCAAATAGAGTATCATCTCCTATGTTGCCATAAAGGAAATCAGGGCCACGATCGCCATCTAAAGTATCATCAGCAGGTGAAGCAAATAGTATCGTTTGACCTTCAAATCCCGTGTCGTTTAAGCCTGTACCTTGTCTCGGGTTAAAATCATCAATATATATGATATCTCCATTCAGATTAATAAAGAAACCATCCTGAGGGTTACCGAAGCTTGCTGTAGAGTGATTAGAACCTGTGCCATCTTGGTTATTATTCCCAACTGTCATTTGTGGCACAGGGCTGCCCATGCTATCAAGATGCGCAGTATCCATGTTAGTCGTTGTCCAATCATCTTCGCGATTAGTATCTGTAAAGAAATCATCACTGGTATTTCCACCACCAATTAAGAATTTATCGTAAATTCGAGCAAACACCATATTTTCATCGTTTGCTACAGGTGGTACTAATGTAGACATTGCAGAAGCAACTGTTGGGATAAATAATGCGTTTGTTGATGTCATTGTATTCAACATATACATTGTTCCGCGATCACCAATATTGCCATTAAATTGACTGTTATCGATAAATGCAGGATCAATTAAGTCGGCAAGTGCCGTATTGCTGCTGTCATGTCCGAACCAAGATTTGCTACGATCTAATACTGTATCGCCTTCTAATCCCAGTTGACCAATACCTGTAAGTGAGTCTGCTCCGTCAAACTGGCCTGATGTTGCAAAGGAAATTAAGCCATCAGTTTCAGCATCATTGGCGATAAATAAATCTAATGTGCTACCCGTGCTATCGTTTACATCAACTCGTTGTACCATGTTCACGGCAATGGCATCAGTGGTATCGGTACCCAAGAACCAATTATTGGTAGGATCCGATGCCAATGCAACATTTGTATCAGAGGGATCACTTTGATCTGTTTGATAATAACCCCACTCTTGTGGGTTAGCATTATTATTAAATGTTTGAAAAGTACCATCTTCGTAAAGTACGATAACGCCATTACCTGAAACTGCCGAGGAGTTATCACCAGGTTTACTGCCATC
>SDBT01005165.1_pt1 | contig 22019 bp, 13 predicted proteins | sample 2277101 | NCBI WGS metagenome assembly SDBT01 (sample SAMN10404973, study PRJNA504765) | marine sediment metagenome | isolation source: marine sediment core GS10_PC15, 103 cmbsf | place: Arctic Ocean: Southern Knipovich Ridge | collected 2010 | reverse complement strand
TTCAGGCGGAACGTGGTGCCGGCGGCGGAGACCACGTTCTCTTCCATCATGACCGAGCCCATGTCGTTCGCCCCGAAGAACAACGCCAACTGCCCGATCTTCGGTCCCATCGTCACCCAACTCCACTGCACATTCGGGATCTTGAAGTTCTGGTGGAAGGCCCAGATCTCGGGCGGACTGAAGGCGTGGATGTGGATACCCGGGTAGTTGCGCTTGATGAAGCGCAGCAGGTCGAGGTACCACGCGAAGCCGAGTCCCTGCCCGCTGGGATGGTCTTCGGTCGGCACGAGCCCGCCTTGCATGAGGATCTGGGTCCCGCCGATCGCGAGCAGCTCCTCGATCTTCTCGCCGATCTGCTCGTGGGTGAGGATGTACGCTTGGTCGCTGCCGGGCTTGGCGTAGAAGTTGCAGAACGTGCAACGCGCGGTGCAGACGTTGGCGTAGTTGACGTTGCGGTCGACCACGTAGGTGCGGTACGGCTCCGGGTGCAGCGCGCCGGACCGCTCGAACGCCAGCCGACCCAAGTCGTGGATCGACGAATCGTGGTACAACCCGAGCGCTTCGTCATCGGTGATGCGTGTGAATGACGTGTTCGTTGGCGTGGTCGCGGGGCTCACGGTGCTACGCCTCTTTGGGCAACGGGAGAGACGCGGGCCACAAGATCCGGGCGTCGCTCGGCACGATGTCCGCCTCGGTGCAGAGCCGACCGAAGAAGTTGGCGCCTTCGATGTCGCGCGGCTCGAGCTTGTACTTCAGACAGCGCATCAGGTAATCCCGGGCCTGATCGATCGGCCAACCCAGCTCGGGCCCGTGGACGGCGGCGATCCGGGCTGCCTCCGCGACGCCGCGATCACGCGCCGCCGAGAGCATCACCGCCAGCTCGTCCGTGTCGAGCGGCGGCGTGTCGTCCGGAGCGCGATCGCTTCGCCACGCCCAGACGGCGAAGACGAACGGCAATCCGGTGTGCAGCCGCCACGCGCTGCCGAGGTCTATTTCGTACGAGAAGCCGCTCTGCGCCGCCTCGACGACCTTGTCGCCGATCAGCAGCACCGACTCGAGCCCGCGGAGGTTTTCACGCCGTGCCTCGAACCGACGCAGTTCCAGTTTGCGGCCGTAGATTCGTCGCCAGAGGACGGTTGCCAGCGCGGCGGAGGTGTGCGAATCGCCGTCGGCCCAGAGCACCCGGATGCGCTCGGGCGGAATCTGCGAGAAGACTCGCACGGTCATGGTCTCGCGCTCACAACCGATGCAGGCGTCCGAGAGCACGCGATAGCGCCCGCCGGAGCGCAGCACGTCGATAATCGGGATCAAGGCGGCGTCGACGTGGCCATCGTCGAGCCAGTCCGGCAGGCGGGCCGGAACGTCGTACAGCAACTCCACCCGGCTGTCGGCGGGCAGGCCGGCGACGAGCGGGCGGGCGTTGAGAAACGAGACAACGCCGAGCCGGTACACCCGATTCGAGCTGGGCTGGTTTGTTGCGTTCATACTACCGCGAGTATAATCCGCCGCGCTGCAGGCCCCCAACGGCCGCGCCCGTCGTTTTTGAAGTTTCGAAAGTGATGAAAGCCCGGCCGGTGGCGACCCGACGTCGGCGAGAACCGCAGTCTGGCACTTGAGGAGGAATTCGGTATGAGCCCGAGATTCTGGTCTTTCCGCATGTTCGCGGCCCTGTGGGGCGTCCTGCTCGCCCCGCTGGCCCCCGCGATGGGCGACGAACGCGACATTGTGGAGCTGCTGCCGGCCGACACGCTGGCGTACGTCGCCTGGGCCCAGCCTTATCAGCAGGGCGACCCCGAGTTCGAAATGCTCGAGCGGGTTGCCGAGCAAACGGCAGACGCCGAGTTCGGTGAGTTGGCCTTGAGCGGCGTTAGCGAGCTGTTGGGACTTTTCACGCGCGCCGCCCGGCACCCCGGTGGACTGGTGCTGTATGACCTGACGGCATCGGCGGGGATACCGGACATCCAATTGGCACTGCTCATCGCCGCCGACCGAGAATCGGCGGCTCTGGCCGACGGATTGGCGGGCTTCATCCAAACTGTTGCTTCCGGTGTCGAGATCACCACCGTCGAGGTCGGCGGGGTATCGCTGCGGCGGGTTGCGATTCCCGATACGCCCTTGGCGATCTGCTGGGGTGCGCACGCGGGTCACTTTCTAGCGGCACTGGGCGAGCGGGCCGCCGAGCGGACCATCGCCGGGCTCAATGGAGCGGGCGGCCCCTCGCTGGCGTCGAGCGCTGAGCTCGAGTTGGTCCAGAGCAAGCTCGGGAGCATGGAAGGAGAATGGAGAGTTAGCGCTTTCGGCGACGCGCGGGCGATCGTGGCGAAAATCCGCGCGCTGGTCGAGCAGTTCCACGGCCCATTGCCGCCGGTGGTGGACAAGGTCATCGAGGCCCTGGGCATTAACGGCGTGCGGTCGAAGTACTTCCGCGCCACCGCCGGCGAGCATGGCTTGCTGGGCCGGATGTTCGTTCATCTGGAAGGGGAGCGCAAGGGACTGCTGAAGCTCTGGGATCAGCAGCCGCTTTCGCCGGACGATCTCGCGATCATCCCCAAGGATGCCTACTGGGCCCAGGTCTGCAACCTCGATCTCGCGCGGCTCTGGGCCGACGCGCGCGTGGCGGTCGAAGAGGTCGATCCCAACGCTTTGCCGATGGTCGAGGGCTCCCTCGCGATGGCCGGGGCGTTTCTGGGACTCTCGATCACCGAGCAGGTGCTGCCGGCGCTGGGCGATACCTGGGCCGTCTTCGACGCGCCGAGCCACGGTGGGGTGCTGCTGACCGGCTCGGTGCTCGTCGTGGACGTGCGCGACGAGGACGCGATTCAGGCGGTGTTCACCCGCCTGGTCGGGATACTCAACCCCATCTTGGCGAACAAGGACGTCCACCTCGCACTGCGTCAGACAACCTGCGACGGCCGGACCATCCATCACGTGATCGTCGGCGGCGTGCCGAGCCCGGTCGCGCCGGCGTGGACGTTCGTGAACGACCGGATGGTCTTCGGACTCTTCCCGCAAACCGTGGCCGTCGCCGCCAGACAGGTCGATCCCCAGACGCGTGGCGAGAGCATTCTGGATCACGCGGCGGTCAAACGCACGCTGCGAAACGTGTTCCCCAGCCGCTTTCAGAGTTTCGGCTGCAGCGATGCAAAGTACTTCGCCCGGCTGCTGTACCCCCTGGGGCTACTCTATACGACGGCGGGCGTCTCGGCGCTCTCGGTACCCGGGGTGGAACTCGACCCGATGATCTACCCCATGCTGGCCGACGCGGTGGAGGACGCCCACTACTCGGTCGGCATGTGCTCCGCCGACCAAGACGGCATTCACTACGCGCAGGTCGGGTCGGCGAACGGCGCGTTCATCGCGGTTGCGGCGGCGGCGCTGGTTGTCTCAATCATGTTGCCGTCGCTCAGTCGAGCGAGGGAACTCGCGAAGCGCGCCGTGAGCGCGTCAAACCTCCGGGGGATCGGCATGGGGTGCCAAATCTACGCGAACGATAACGCCGGCAGGTTCCCCGAGACTTTGGAAGCGCTGATCGACGAAGGCATGATCACACGTGGAATGCTCGTCTCTCCGCGCGATCCGGCGGCAAGGATCAGCCCAGAGAATCGCGAAGAGCTGACCAAGCTCGGCTACCTAGATCCCGACGCGGAGCCGGCTGCCGAAACGTCCGGTTCATACACTTATATCAGCGGGCAATCGCAGAAGGACGATGCGCGCAACGTCGTCGCCTACGAGCGCGTGATCGGCGACGAGGGCACGAGCGTCCTGTTCCTGGACGGCCACGTGGAGTGGATGACGCTGGACCGGTTCAAGCAGGCCCTGATCGATACCTACCAGCGGCTGGACCGCGCGGACGAGCTGCCACCCGACATTCGCGATCTTCAGCCGTAGCATGCAGACCGCGGTGACGCGGCGATTGCGGAACGGTCTGCGTATGGGATGAATCTATGCTGCAAGCGGCTAAAATGGCCGAGCGTCTTTGAGACGTGCGGTTCACGAAGGGAGTAAACCATGCCCAAGGTTGGCGTTCTGCTGTCCGGCTGCGGCTTTCTGGACGGGGCCGAGATTCACGAATCGGTATTCACGCTGCTCGAGCTCGATCGCCACGGGGCGACGATCGTCTGTTGCGCGCCGGACATCGAGGTCCGACAGGTGATCGACCACCAGACCCGGCAGCCGTCCGGCGAGACGCGCCAGGTCTTGAAGGAGGCCGCGCGGATCGCCCGCTGCGAGATTACGGATGTCGCCAAGGTGCGCGCCGACGATCTGGATGCGCTGGTGATTCCCGGCGGGTTTGGGGCGGCGAAAAACCTGTGCGGGTTTGCCGACGACGGACCGGATTGCGAAGTCGACCCGGACGTCGAGACGCTGATCGGTGACCTGCTCGACGCGAAGAAGCCGATCGGAGCTATCTGCATTGCGCCGGCGTTGCTGGCGCGTGTCGCGGGGAAGCGTGGTGTGAAAGCCAAGCTGACGATCGGTAACGACGCCGGCACGGCCGGCGCGCTCGAGGCGATGGGGTGTCAGCACGAAGAGTGCGCGGTGACCGAATGCGCGGCTGATGAAGACCACAAGATTGTCACGACCCCGGCGTACATGCTCGGGCCGGGTCCGGCCGCCGTTCACGCGGGGATTGCCAAGCTGGTTGAAAAAGTGCTGGCGCTGATTGCCTGAACGCGATGAACTTTTCACATAGCGTCCGGGCCCCGCACCGGACGTCAGCTTCTCATGTAGCGTCCGGGCCCCGTACCGGACGTAGACTTCCACGGCCGCTACGGTTTTTCTGCAATCAACGCAGTGCGCCGCGCAGCCGGCGCGCGATCGAGCCGACCGCGCAGCAACCGTCCGCGGGTTTTCTGCCCGGCCGAAAAGTACTGAAAAACAAGGGGAAAACGGAGATGCAGCCCGCCGCCGGCGCAAGAAAAGATGGAAGGTCCAGCCGTGGCGCACTTGGAACCTTCCATCAATCTGATGACACGCAATTGAAGCTAGCGTGTTCAGTTTTTTTTGCAAGCGCTTTTCGGCGACTTGCATCAGCTAAATCTACCGCAAGCTTCCAGCGAGTGTACAGCGTTGCGGCCGAGTTTTTTCAAAATGTTTGCGGACCGTTCCGACAGCGCGGCCACCGCGACAAACTTGGCGGCGCTGTAACCAAGCAGGGCGCGACCGTTTGTCCGGAGCGCAACCGCCTGCCGTTCCACGCCGAACGTCTCGGCGCGCGCCGTTGTTGAAGTGCAGCGCGACACGCCGGCGCGCAGTGCAGGCTGGAGCGGTTTCAATAATGGTCCGTTGCCTCGGGAGGGCGAGCCTCCCGGCGAGCCGAGGCTCAGCGGGAGCTTCGCCCTCCCGCGGAACGCCAAGTGGTTTTCGAAACCGCTCTAGGTGAGAGGGGTGAGCGACCGCCGACAATCGGCCAAAGGGGAAAGCCGACGGTGGGAGTCGAACCCACAACCCCGGCTTTACGAAAGCCGTGCTCTGCCATTGAGCTACGTCGGCATTACCAAATCGAATTGCGATTCGGACACTTGGAAGCGTAGATACGATTTGGGGTGGAATCAAGCACCGGGCCGAAAAACCTGCCCGTACGGCCGCACGGGCCGATGTTCGCTCGCTGGTTGGGGCGTGGCCAGGATGGGGTCGGCAAACTCTTCAGAAAACCGGCGACAAGATGAGGAAAACGGGTTGCGTTCTCGCGTGCGACTTGCTTTGATAGTAAACAGACGAAAGACAGGAGCAGGCTACCACGCGGCGACCCCCTTCCCTTCGGCCCGAACACCCCGGTCGCCGCAGCCTGCTCCGTTTTTTGCGCCTCACGCGTCCGAGGGGTATTCTCGGCTGTTTTAACCGCCAAGCCGCCAAGAGCGCCAAGAGCGCCAAGCTGTGCATAGCGTGCAATGTGTGGACAGTCGTCTGATCCACTTCGCGTGGTAATACACGTTTCAATCGAGAATGATGGTTGCCGAGCGGGGCGATTCCGGCTGATAATTACGAACATATGAAGCCGGTCGACCGTCATCCCGACCTACTCATCCGCGCGCGGTGCTGCTATCCGTTGCGGGCCGGTCGGCCTGTGGTCGAGGCGCTCGCGATCAAAGGTGGTCGGATTATCGGGCTGGGCAGTTGGCCTGCGCTGGCCCGGCTCGAGGGCCGCGCGACCAAGCGGATTGACCTGGGCCACGGGGTGGTCACGCCGGGGCTCGTCGATTGTCACACCCACTTTTTTTATTGGGCGCTGCACCGCGCCCTGGCGATCAGCGTCGCGGACTGCCGATCGCGGGCGGAAACTCTGGCGCGCATCCGGCGGCAGGCCCGAAAACGTTCGCTCGGCGATTGGATCGTGGCGCTCGGGTTCGACTACAACCCCTGGCCGGAAGGCCGGCCGACCGCGCGCGAACTCGACCGGGTCATCCCCGATCGGCCCGTCATCGTGCTGAGCCGCGACGTGCACACCGCCTGGCTCAACTCGGCGGCGCTGCGGCGCGTGGGCATCACGGCCCGCACGCCCGATCCCAAAGGTGGCCGCTTTCTGCGCGACGCGCGTGGCCGGCCGACCGGAATCGTTCAGGAAGCCGCCGTCGATCTGCTGCCCGATCCGGTATGGGAGTTTGCCGAGCGAACCGATGCCGCCACGCTCCGCGTAATCGATCGTGCCCTGGACCGCGCCTATCGCGTGGCGTGGTCGCACGGCATCGTCGGCGTACACACGATGGATGGGGCGGCGTCGCTGACGCACCTGCAACGACACCGGCGCGAGCAGCGGCTCGGCGTTCGCGTGGTGCACGCGATCCCGCTCGCCAATCTGCCGCATGCGAAGAAGCTCGGCCTGCGGACCGGATTGGGCGACGAGTGGCTGCGGCTCGGCGCCGTGAAGATCTTTGCCGACGGCGCACTGGGGTCGCAGACCGCGTACATGTTCCGGCCCTATCCGGACAGCGGCGGTAATTGCGGCGTGCCGATTACAGCCGGCGACGAACTGCGTGAGGTCGCCGTCGACGCCGCCCGGAGCGGCTGGGCGCTCTGGATTCACGCGATCGGCGACCGCGCCGTGCACGAGGCGATCGTGGCGATCGACGCCGCCCGTCGCGTCGAGCAAGCGCCGCTCGTGCACCGGATCGAGCACGCCCAATGCGCGCGGCCCGCGGATATCCGCAGCATGGCGCGCCTGGGGATCGTTGCCTCGGTGCAGCCGGCTCATATCATGGGAGACATTCGCACCGCCCAGCGGCATTGGCCGCGGGCGTCGCGAAACGCATACGCGTTTCGATCGATGCTGAAGGCGGGTGTGACGCTGGCGATGGGTTCCGACGTTCCGGTCGAATCGATCGACCCGCGGCGCGGCCTCTTCGGTGCGGTGGCGCGAACCGACGAGCAGGGTTATCCCAAGGGCCGGTGGTATCCCCAGCAGCGTCTCTCGGTCCGGCAGGTGCTGCGAGGGTTCACGAGCGGGGCGGCGGCGGCGGCCGGTGGACCGCGGTTGGCTGGCACGCTGGCGCTCGGCGCGCCGGCGGATCTCACGCTCTGGCACGACGACCCGCTTACCGCGCCGCCCGAAGCGCTGCTCGATCTCCGCCTGGCCGGTTGCGTGGTCGACGGCCAACCGCACCTAACGGACCGCGACTGACGCGAAGGAGCGTGAACGTTGCCTGGCAAGCACACCATCGGAATCGACCTGGGCGGCACCAACATCAAGGCCGGGATCCTCGACGGTGACGGCGCGCTGATCTACCGCTGCTCGATCGATACCCAGGCGGTGCACGGCTTCGAGCACGTCTTCGGCCGGCTGGTGCAGCTCGTCGAGGACTGCATCCGCGCTGCTGACCTGACCAAGTCCGACATTGCCGCGATCGGCTATGGCACGCCGGGACCGATGTCGCGCCGGAAGGGGATCGTCTACGCCTCACCCAATCTGCCCGGCTGGGAGAACATCCCCCTGCGGGACAAGTTCACCGAAGCCACCGGTCTGCCCCTGATGCTCGACAACGACGCCAACGTTGCCGCCTACGGCGAGTTCGTCGCCGGCGCCGGCCGGGGAACGCGCGACATGGTGATGCTCACGCTGGGCACCGGCATCGGGGGTGGCATCGTTCTCAACGGCGAGTTGCTGCGCGGAGCGTTCGACAACGCCGCCGAGATCGGCCACATCATCGTCGTTCCGAACGGCCGCCCGTGTCCGTGTGGGCAACGCGGTTGCCTCGAGCGCTACGGCTCGGCCAACGCTGTCGCCGAGCGATTCGTTGAAGCGTTGCAAGCCGGTGAGGATTCTCCGTTGAAGGCCCGCCTGGACGCCGGCGAGACGTTGACATCGGTGGACGTTGCGCGGGCCGCCCAGGCGGGCGACGCGCTCGCCGCCCGGATCTGGGACGAAACTTGCCTCTATCTCGCGATTGCCGTCCTGAACATCCAGCACATGCTCAATCCGGAGTGCGTGGTCTTCGGCGGGGGCCTGATCGGGGCCGGCGATCAGTTGCTCGAGCCGATCCGCGCGCACTTCCAGCGGCAGGCCTGGACGGTAGCGAAGGACTTTCCGCGGATCGAGCTGGCCACGCTCGGTGACGACGCCGGCGTGATTGGCGCGGCGACACTGGCGCGGATCGAGCAGGCGGGGGGATGAACGAGCCTGGCGGGTGGGACCGCGGTCAGGGAGACGCACGGTGTTTGCCAAGCGGCTGAGATGGTTCGTGATCCTGATGGTCGCACTGGCGCTGGTCATCGTGGCGCGGCTGGTGGACGTTCAGGTGCTGCGCGCCGATCGCTACGAGACGCTCGCGGACAACCTGCTCACGCGTTCCGTACGCCATCTGCCGGCGCCGCGCGGAAGCATCCTGGACCGCAACGGGCGTGTGCTGGTCAGCGACGAACCCGTCTTCGACATCAGTGTGAGCTATCAGGTGCTCAAGGCGCTGGCGGCCGACGAACTGCCGGCCTCCAGCCTTGACTACCTGGAGGCCATGGCCGCGACGCTTCGTGAGCGCGGACGTTATCCGGCCGACATGCCCGAGAGCGAGATCGTCGCCGATCTCTTGAACCGGATCGAGCGCTTGTGGGAACGGCTGACGGAACTGGCCGGACCGCCACGCACCGAACTCAGACGCCGCGCCACGCGTATTCGGAACGGCATCGAGCGGATCAAGGCCAACGTGCAGCGGCACTCACCGACGGTACGAATCATCCGCGAAGAAAAATGGAAGTCGTACCACGCCCTGATTCCCGCGATCGATGAAGGCGTTGCGCTTGCCGTGCGAGTCGAGCTCGAGGCCGAGCATCCCTGGCTGCAGGTGATCCCCAGCACGCGGCGCGTGGCCCGCGACGTGGACGCGCTGGTTCACGTGCTGGGACGGACCGGTGCCGCCGGCCCGCGGAGAATCGAGAGCGATCCGCTGGCGGAGGTCGAGCTGCGCGGGCTGCGCGCCGGCGATCGCTGCGGGATCAGTGGCGTAGAACGCGTGGCGGAGCTGACGCTGCGCGGCACGCGCGGCCGAATCGTCGAGGACTTTGACCGAAAGATGCTCAGCCGCATCGTGCCGATGCGCGGCGACGACGTCCGGCTCACGATTGACGCCGAGTTGCAGGGCCAGGTGTTCGCGATCCTCGAACGGGCGGTGGCCGAGAGTCTGGACAGCAAGAATCCGGCCGGGGGTGCCTCGGCGGTCGTGATCGACGTCGCGACGCGCGAAGTGCTGGCGCTGGTCAGCTACCCGACCTATCGCTACGACGACTATCGCCGCGACTATACCAATCTCGCGCGGGACAACCGTTGGCAGCCGTTGCGTTTCCGAGCGGTGGCGAACATGTATCCGCCCGGGTCGACCTGCAAGGTGATCGCGTTGTACGGCGGGTTGGCCGAAGGGGTGATTACCGTACACACGCCGGTGCAATGCACCGGGCATTTCCTGCCCGATCGGCCGGATAGCTTCCGCTGCTGGATTTACAACCAGTATGGTGTCACACATGGACCGCAGAGCGCGGAAGAAGCCGTTCGTAACTCCTGCAACATATATTTCTACACACTCGGTGACCGGTTGGGCGTAGATCGACTCTGTCGGTGGTTCTCGGCGTTCGGCCTGGGGCGTACGCTGGGGACCGGGCTGATCGAGGAGAGCCCCGGCATCGCGCCGACATCGCAGTGGATCGCGGAGCATCGCAGGCGGGATCCACGCGTCTATCCCGCCGACGCGTGGAATTTCTCGATCGGCCAGGGCGAGGTCTCCGCAACGCCGCTGCAATGCGCCAACGTGGCGGCGACGGTGGCGTCCGGTCGTTGGGAGCCGGTCAAGCTGGTGCGCGACAGTGCGGGAAACGTGATCGGCGACGAGCCGGACGAGCCGATCGTCTTCGACGAACGGCACATGCAGGTTCTCCGGACCGGGATGTGGCGGGTAGTCAACGAGCGGGGCGCGACGGCGTTCGAGGCCCGGCTCGGCAGCGGCGAATACGAGATTTGCGGAAAGACCGGCTCGGCCCAGACTTCACGCCGCGTCATCCGCAAGTGGTACCAGCTCGAGTGGCCGGATGGGCGCGGCGAAAGGGTCGTCGCCACTTCCAAACGTGAGGCCCTGGCCCGTTACCCGGACGACAAGCCGCAGGTGGTCGCCGATGGGATCGACGAGCTGTTTCCTCCGCGCGGCCCCGATGGCAAGCTGCCGTCGCACGCCTGGTTCATCGCCTACACCCAGCCAAAGGCCACGCCGCGCGGGGTTGCTCCGCGGGGGCCGTCCTACGCGATCAGCGTCATCATCGAGTTCGGTGGCAGCGGGGGCAAGATCGCCGGCCCGGTCGCCAGGGCGATTGCCGAGCTGCTGGTGGGGAGGGGAATAGCGAATTAAAAGCGCCTATCAATACCATGTGTCAATACCATGTGGGACAGGCCTCTGGCCTGTCATGCGACCGGCCGGAGGCCGGTCCCCAAGTCAGTCTATGGCCAGTCAATCTATGTGGGACAGGCCTCTGGCCTGTCATGCGACCGGCCGGGAGGCCGGTTCCCCAGTCAATCTATGGGGGACAGGCCTCTGGCCTGTCATGCGACCGGCCGGAGGCCGGTCCCCCAGTCAGTTCTGTTAGGCGCTCTAAAATCGCGAATGGCGAATTGTCCGCGTTGGGGGATAATCACCTGTGGCGTCGGTTGTTAAGCTGCCTTTCGGAGTGGAAGAGTGGTGCGGTGTCGATTCCTTAATTCGCTATTCTTGATTCGCCATTCATGAACCTTCCGCAAGTCAACCTGACACGACTCGGTTGGGGGCTCGCGATCCCCGTGCTGGTCCTGTCGTTCTTCGGGATCGCGTCGATTCACGCCACCGACCGGATGATCACCAATGTGGTCGAGCTTGGTCAGGCGGGCCGTGTCGCGCCCGCCGAGAAAGACTGGGTCGACTGGTTTCTCAAGCAGGTTGGCCCGTTGACGCTGCGGCAAGGCTTGTATCTGGTCACCGGCGTGGGGTTGCTGCTGCTGGTATTAGTGCCGAGCTACCGCCGAATCGGCCAGTATGCCTATTGGATCTACTGGTCGCTGGTCGTGCTGCTGGCGCTGCTGCTGTTGGATAAGTACGGCATCGATCTGCCGTTCATCTCCGGCAGCCGCCGCGACACGGTCTGGCGCTGGATCCGGTTCGGGCCGATGTCGATTCAGCCCTCGGAGTTCATGAAGGTCGGGCTGATCCTGGCGCTGGCCTACTACCTGCGCTATCGCAGCTCGTACCGCACCTGGCGCGGATTGATCCCGCCCTTCCTGCTGACGCTGCTGCCGATGCTTCTGATTCTGAAGCAGCCGGACCTGGGCACGCTGCTGATGTTGCTGCCGGTGCTGTTCGTGATGCTGCTCGTCGCCGGCGCGCGGCTGCGACACCTGGCGACGATTGTGTTGCTGGGCTGTGCGATGGTGCCGGCGTTCTATTTCTTTGGGATGGAGGATTACCAGCGCGACCGCATCCAGGTGTTGTTCAAGCAGAACACTGACGACCAGCAGTGGCACATGAAACAGGGCTATCAACTGCGCCAGAGCCTGATCGCGCTCGGCACCGGCGGGCTGACCGGCGAGGGTTACGGCGCGGGCGCCTTCGTGCGCTATGATCTGCTGCCCGAGGAGCACAACGACTTCATCTTCGCAGTCATCGGAAACCAGTGGGGCTTGATTGGCTGCCTGGTCGTGATTCTCGCCTACGTGGTCATCATCATCTGCGGACTCGAGGTCGCCATGGTGACCAACGACCCCTTCGGGCGGCTGTTGGCGGTCGGCGTGGTGGTCATGATCGTCGTCCAGGCCCTGCTCAACATCTGCATGACCCTGGGCCTGGCACCCATCACCGGCATGACCCTGCCATTTGTCAGCGCCGGCGGCAGCAGCCTGTGGGCCAACTTCCTCGCGCTGGGGTTGCTGGTCAATGTCGCGCAGCGCCGGCCGATGCTGATCGCGCATCCCCCCTTCGAGCACCAGGACGACTGATCCGGGTCACCGCGCGCCTGATCGGTCTGGCCGACCGGTTCCGAATCAAAAAACGTAGCGCCGGGTCTCCGTGCCCGACGAAGAAACGTAGCGCCGGGTCTCCGTGCCCGACGAAGAAACGTAGCGTCGGGTCTCCGTGCAAACGTAGCGCCGGGTCTCCGTGCAAACGTAGCGTCGGGTCTCCGTGCAAACGTAGCGTCGGGTCTCCGTGCAAACGTAGCGTCGGGTCTCCGTGCCCGACGTAGACCGGCATCAGAGCCGCCAGGCGACCACGTCGGGCACGGAGACTCGACGCTACAAACAGCGATACGAGGCGTGCCGGGGCAACAGCTCGTGGCGTTGCGACTATTTCTCGGGAATCTGGCGGACCCAGTCGTAGTCGTCCGGCTGGTCGCCGACCTGGATTGCGGTCAGCCTCTCGTACAGTTCGATGGAGTGCTTGCCGGCCTGACCGTCCTTGGAATAAACCACCTTGCGATCGCGATAGGTGATCGACCCAACCGGCGTGATTACCGCCGCCGTCCCGCAGCAGCCGGCTTCGGTGAACCCGAAGATCTCCTCCACGTCGACTTCGCGGCGCTGCGGCCGCAGGCCGAGCTCCTCGGCCAGCGTGATGATGGACTTGTTGGTGATCGAGGGGAGGATCGACTCGCTGTCGGGCGTCACGTATTGGTTATCCCGGGTGATTCCGTAGAAATTCGCCGGTCCGGATTCGTCGATGTAGCGTTTGTGCTTGGCGTCCAGGTAGAGCACCTCGGTGAAGCCCTTGTCGCGGGCCGCCATGCTGGCCCGCAGCCCGGCGGCGTAGTTGCCGCCGACCTTGACGTCACCCACCCCCAGCGGTGCCGCCCGGTCAACTTCCTCCTCCACGATCAGGTCGACGGGCTTGAAGCCGGTCTTGAAGTACGGGCCCACCGGCGTCACGAAGACCATGAATACATACTCACTCGCCGGCTTGACGCCCACCTGCGGCCCGGTTCCGATCACGAGCGGGCGGATGTAGAGGCTGGCACCAGTGCCGTGGGGCGGCACGAAACGCCGGTTCGCGTTTACCGCGCGGAAGACCCCCTCGATGAACACTCCTTCCGGCACCGGCTCCATCATGATCTTCTGGCACGAGTGCGCGAAGCGCTTGGCGTTCTCATCGATGCGGAACACGACCGCGTCACCACTTTTGGTCTCGAAGACCTTCAGCCCCTCGAAACACTCCTGCCCATAGTGCAGACAGGTGGCGGCGATGTGCAGCGGGATGGTCTCTGCCTGCGTCAGAACACCCTTGTCCCACCTGCCGTCCTTCCAGGTGTAGCGAATGTTCGCGTCGGTCTTCCGATATCCGAAATCGAGATTCGGCCAGTCCAGTGGCGCTTTGTCCATCGTGACCTCCTCGGTAGCTTGCATAGCGTGTCCTCTCGGGAGGCATTATAGCCGCTGCGCGAGTGGAGCCCAACTCGCCAGCCACGCGATCCGACGGGGTGTGACCATTCTTGGTGGCAGGGCTAAGTCCTTGAAGCAAGGCGAGCTGCGCTGACATATCCACGATTCGGGGTGGCACGGTCTGGCCTCGCCCGAGCCACCCCGCATCTGCCGAAAAAACGCCCGGGCGAGGCCAGGCCGTGGTTTGCGTCGAGAACACAATGTCGCATCCGAACCGCCACGGCCTGGCGTCGCGGCGGCGCTTCCCACCAATCGCGGCCACCCAACGCGACGCCAGACCGTGCCACCCCAGTCGCCACCCAAGCTAGTCACACCCATCCGACGCCGGCGGGGATCTTCACGTCGTAAACGCGCTGCGGTTCGTGTATAATCAAAAGATCCTGTGTCCAAAGCAGCGTGGGTTGTGCCGGAACACCGTTGGAGGGAGTCGCGCCATGCCATCAGTTGGTATTCGTTTCTTTGCGCTTGCTCTGATAGCCACCGGTCTGACGCTGCTGAATCGTGCCGGTGCCGCATCGCCGGCCCAGCGGCTGGCGGAAACCACCGCCGAGAAAATCGGCCCCGCGCTGCAACAGGCCTGGGACCAGACGGCCGACGCGCTCAAGGTCTGGGTCTTCTTCACCGACAAAGGTGCGACCACGCCGGAGGCTTACGCCGCAGCGCTGGCGGAGGTCGAGCGAGAGTACGACCCGCGCGCCGTCCAACGCCGCCGCCTGCGCCGCACCGCACCCGGACTGTTCGACCGGCATGACTTGCCGGCGGTGGCGTCGTACGTGCAGGCCGTCACCGCGACCGGCGCGGCACACCACATCACCAGCCGTTGGCTCAACGCCATCAGCGTCTACGCCAGCAAGCCGCAGATCGCAGCGATTGCCCGCCTGCCGTTCGTCCGTCGCATCGAGCGCGTCCATGGCGGCCGCGGAAACAAGCTCGTCGGCGGGCCGGTCCCCGTGGAGACACCCACCCCGCGGACCAAGCCCGGAAACCTCCGGGGCGGCCTCGATTACGGCGTCGGCGAATACCAGCTCGAACACGTTCAGCTCATCGACCTGCACGAGCTCGGCTACACGGCGGGCGGCATCATCGTCGGCATCCTCGACACCGGCTTCCACCGCGCCCACGAGGCCTTCAACGAGCCCGGCCACCCCGTGCAGGTCGTGGCCGAGTGGGACTTCATCGACAACGATTCCGACGCCGGCATCGAGCCCGGTGATCCCGCCGGACAGCACAACCACGGGACCTACATCCTCGGGATCGTCGGGGGCTACAAGCCCGGCTCGTTCGTGGGGGCCGCCTACGACGCCTCGTTCATTCTCTGCAAGACCGAGGACATCACCGGCGAGTACCCCGCCGAAGAGGACAACTATGTCGCCGGTCTCGAATTCGCCGAGGCGAACGGGGCCGACGTGGTCACCAGCTCGCTGGGCTACATCGACTGGTACACGCAGGCCGACCTGGACGGACTGACCGCGGTCACCACCATCGCGGTCAACATCGCGACCGCCAACGGCCTGCCGGTCTGCACCGCCGCCGGCAATGGAGGCAACGACTTCGACCCGACCACGTCGCACCTGATCGCGCCGGCTGACGCGTTCCAGGTCATCACCGTCGGAGCACTGGAGGGGCACGCCGGGGGACACGCGGAGTTTACGTCCGACGGTCCCACCGCCGACGGTCGGGTCAAGCCGGACGTGATGGCGATGGGCGTCGACACGCGCACCGTCTCGCCCAGCAACCCGACCGCGTACGTCGCAATCGACGGCACCTCGGCTTCGACGCCGATCGTCGCCGGCGCCGTGGCCTGCCTGCTGCAGGCCCACCCGAGTTGGACGGTGGACGAGCTGCGCGAACACCTGCTCTACACCGGCCGCTACTATCGCGTCTATCGCGAGCTGGGGCCCTATTTCATCAGAGGCTACGGCCGCATCAACGCCTGGCTGGCGCACCGCTTCGTCGACTGCAACGGCAATACCATCACCGACAGCGTCGACATCGAAGAGGGGACCAGCCTGGACGAAAACGGCAACGGCATCCCCGACGAATGCGAGCCCGACTGCCCCAGCGATCTCAACGGCGACGGCGTGATTAACCTGGAAGACCTCGCCATCCTGCTCGCCAATTACGGCACCGCCGGTGGGGCTGCTCCCGAAGATGGTGATCTCGACGGCGACGGCGACGTCGACCTGGCCGACCTCTCGGCCCTGCTGGCCGTCTACGGCACCACCTGTTCGTAGCGGGTCACACGCGCCGGGACAGACGCTCGCGCGCCTCACGGCCGACACGGCCGTGCCACCCCGTGTATTCACTTCAAGTGTGGCACGGCTGTGTCAGCCGTGTTTTGACATCGCTGGTGCGGGTCAGGATTCTCGCTGCAGTCAGAGTATTTTTCATCTGCATGTAGCGGCCGACGCCCCTGTCGGCCGTAGGCGTTTCGATAATCCCACGTCCGGTACGGAGCCCGGACGCTACGGTTTAATGAAGAATGCTCTACCCCAGCATCTTCGCCATCGTCTCGCCGATCGTGGCCGGGCTGTCGGCAACCGCGATGCCGGCCTCCTTCAGCGCGGCGATCTTCGACTGGGCCGTGCCCTCGCCACCCGAGATGATCGCGCCGGCGTGTCCCATCCGCTTGCCGGGCGGGGCGGTCTGGCCCGCGATGAACGCCACCACCGGCTTGCTGATGTTCTTGTTGATGTGCTCGGCGGCCTGCTCTTCGTCGGTCCCGCCGATCTCGCCGATCATCACGATCGCGTGGGTATCGACGTCGGCCTCGAACAGGTCGAGCAGCTCGATGAAGTTGAGTCCCTTGACCTGGTCGCCGCCGATACCGATGCAGGTGGTCTGCGAGTAGCCGCGCTCGGTGCACTGCCAGACCGCCTCGTAGGTCAGCGTTCCGCTGCGCGAGATGATGCCGACGTTCTTGCTCTTGTTGTCGACTGGCTTGTGAATGTAGCCGGGCATGATCCCGATCTTGCACGCCCCGGGCGTGATCACGCCGGGGCAGTTAGGCCCGACCAGCTTCACGCCCAGATCGTCCAGGTACTTGCGGGCCTTGACCATGTCGAGCGTCGGGATGCCCTCGGTGATCAGCACGCACAGCTTGATGCCGGCGTCCGCGGCCTCCATCGTCGCCGCCGCCGCGAAAGCCGGCGGAACGAACAGCATCGACGCGTCCGCCCCGGTCTTGGCGACCGCCTCGTGTACGGTATTGAAGACCGGCAGCCCGTGCTCGGACTTCATTCCGCCCTTGCCCGGCGTCACGCCCCCGACGACGCTGGTGCCGTACTCGAGGCACTGCTTGGTATGAAAAGCGCCGGCCTTGCCGGTGATTCCCTGACAGATGACCCGTGTGTTCTCGTCAACCAGAATGCTCATCGCTGTCGGTTCCCTTCGCAATCGTTGTGGACGCCGCCGGCCGCGTGCTCCAAGCTGGGCCGGGCCTCGTAAACCACGCTTTATATCGCATCGCGGCGGCGAGGGAAAGCGTACGACCCGCCATTGCCGCTTGGATCGAGTAGCGCGCGTCGGCAATCGTAGCGGCCGGCGCCCCTGCCGGCCGTAGGAAATCGAAGACGTCCTTGTCTCGACGGCCAACACGGGGATCGGCCGATACGATTCTCACGTTGCCGGGTGCCCCGCCCCTTCCAGCCACGTAGGGTCCGCCGTGCGGACCAGTCGGAAAGCGCGCGGTGCAACTCTGACCGCGGTCGCGAATAAGGCGGTCCCGCCCGGGCAAGCACGGGGGATTCACCGCGGACGCCCCCGAGATCTTCAGCGGCATCGTCGACCCCCACGAGCCCCGCGGCCCCTTCGGCGCCAAAGAGATCGACGAAGGCTCCACCCTCCCCGTCCTCGTCGCCCACGCCAACGCCACCGGCGTCTGGATCAAGGATTTGCCGATTACGCCGGAGAAGATCCTGAAGGCGTTGCGCGAAAAGCATCGCCCGGAGGCGTCGACGCCTCGTGTCGCTCTCGCTCAAGATAACCGATGCGGGAATACTGAAGACGCCAGAACACATTCGTAGGTTAAGGCTGTAGCTCGACGCCGTTTGCTATCCACCCGCCCACACGCGCACCGCGACGTGTGCGGCCCCGCCGTGAGATTTTGCACGAACGGGAGGCGGGCCTACGATGCAGCGTGATCGAAGGAGGCGTGGCCAAATGGCGACAGCACGTCCGTTAGTTGGCGGGTTTCTCGAACGCATCTCGGTAAAGGCGTTTGATAAATACCACCGCGAAATCACCGATCTGGTTCGGACCCAACACGGTGTCTACGCGCTCTACAAGCATGACCGCCTTTACTACGTTGGCCTGGCAGTAAACCTTCGTCGACGAATCAAGCAGCATCTGCGCGACAAGCACGCCGGGCGCTGGAACCGCTTCAGTCTTTACCTCGTCCGCAAGGTCGACCACATCAAGGAGATTGAGTCGCTACTGCTTCGAATCGCCAATCCGGCAGGAAACAAGCGAGGCGGGCGACTCCGCAAAGCGACGAACCTCGAACGAAGACTGCGTCGGATGATGGAGCAAAGCCAACGAGCCGAGCTGGACGAGATTTTCGTCAAGCGACCCGGCAAACAAGTCAAGATCAAGCCGGCCGCACGCCCTCGGCGTGCGAAAACCGTTGCAGGGCCGAACGCGAGTCGTCCGCTGAAAGGAATCGTCGGCGGCAAGCGAATCTACGGCACCTGCAAGGGAAGAGAGTTCAAGGCGGTCGTCTACCGGAATGGGCGTATCAAGTTCGACGGCCAGTTCTACGACAGCCCATCCGCCGCTGCCGTGGCAGCATGTCAACGCCCGACCAACGGTTGGACCTTCTGGCGCGTGCGCAAGAACGGCGAGCTTGTCAAACTAAGCGATCTCCGTAACGCATGAGGTTACCGCTCCTGCGCCATGGCCTAATTGCCATCGCGGAGCTTCATCGCCGCCTCGCGCACCTCCGGCGGCACGTAATAGCGAAAGCGATCTTGTGTTTCCGTTGTGATCGGCTTCAACCGTGGGAGCAGCTTCGATATCTCGATCGGCGACGCTTCGCCGTCTACCTTGATCCGAATCGCATTCTTCGCGCTCTGCTCATCGCTCTCTTTCTCGGGGAAATAGGGCTGGTTGTATTTCGCCTTGACTCGATCACGAAAAACGTACGTCCGTGGGTCGTACCCGGCCTTCCTGACGACATCTCTCAACTTGGCTTCCCAGTCGTCGCAGTCCTGTTCCAGGTCATCCGCCGGCGCGGGCGGCTCAATCATCGCAAACCGCTGACGGTCCAGAAACCGGCCCGCCAGGTCGCTCAGCGCCTTGTCACGATGATTCCGCCACCGTTGAATCTGCTCCAGAACGGTGAATTCCTCAATCGCCAGGTATTGCTCGACGCTCGGATCGTCGGCATCCCAATAGCCCTGGATAGCAGGCATCAAATCGACGTCGTGTTCGTCGCGGCGCAACTGTTTCGCCCAGCCCCACATGGTCTCCAGCATCTTCTCGAAGCCACGCGTGGTCTTGTGCAGATAGACGTTCTGGTACATGTAGTAGCGGGCGAAGATGTACTCCTCGATGGCGAATTTCGCTTTCTCGGGCCACACAATATCCCACTGCCCGCCCGATCCCTCATGAAGTTCAAGCGTGTTAATCAGGCGGTACCAGTCGAAGTGCCCGTATCCGCCACCTGTGAAGAGACTGTCGCGACGCAGGTAGTCCATCCGATCGACATCAAGCTGACTCGACAGGAGGAACTTCTCCCACTGCGGCAGCTCGTAGTTGTCTTTTTCAATGAGTCGCGCAACGTTCTCCGGGAACGTGGAATCAAACCTCTTCCTCAGCAACTCGTTGACCGAGCCCTCTTCGTTTCGGATGATCCGAACCGACCAGTCCTCGTGATCGATACCCAGACACGGCTCGAAAAGGTGTGAGAACGGACCATGCCCGACGTCATGAAGGGCGGCTGCCGCCAGCAGGCGCGCCCGACAACTCTTCACCGATTCGTGATCGGTAACCCGCTCGATGTATTGATGAACTTGCTGCAGCAGATGCAGCACGCCGAACGTATGCGACAGCCGTGTATGGCTGGCCCCTGGATAGGTAATGTCACTGACGCCGAGTTGATGAATGCGCCGCAGACGCTGAACCTCCGGGCAATCCAACAACTCGAGCAGCCAGCGATCACGGTTCAGGTCGATCGCGATGTAGTTGTACAGCGGATCCCGGATGATCTTCGACGCCATCAGCCACTTGACCCCGCGACCACGACCTCCTGCGCCAGTTGCTCCGCGGCGCGCATTATCAAGCCGGCAGGTTCCTGGCGTTTGAACTTGGCCGCCGCCTCGCGCGCTTGTTCCCAACTCTGGTCGGGCTTCTTGGTGCGGAAGTAGGCAATCGTCGCGGCGAATTCGAGCTTCCGGAGACTCGACTCCCCCAGCAGCTTCTCGGCCAACGACTTGTATTTTCCCAGGTCGCCGAGGCGCTGTTGATGGTCAGGGCCCTGCCCCAATTGCTCCAATTGCGTCTGGGCTGATTCGGACAGGCGATACGAAAACGACGTTCCCGCCTGCGCGTTGCGCATCTCCTTCTCGCAAAGCAGGCCCGCCTGGGTCATCTCGTCGGCCAGGCTAGCCACGTCCTGTGAGTACGGACCGTAGTGGTGCAGCATGTACTCCGCGCCAAGCTCACATCCGCCGGCTTGGAGGAGGTAGACGACTTTCTGAAGCCGCTTGCGCGTCTCGAGCGTCCCTGCCCACTTCACCAGCGTCGCCAACTGATACCGGTTCATTTCCGTGCTCCTCTGACAGGGATATGTTAACATTATGCTAACACAGCCCGGCCGGCTCGTCAAGTCATTCTTCTCGCATGCGTTCGTGGAGCATCACCCTATCTCCCGGTCGGCTCGGCGTCGAGTGAGGAAACAGCGTAGACGGTGCCCTCAACGCACCACAACACTTGCCACGCATCATCCCGAACCGCCCTACGCCAACATCCGCATCTCAACTTGCGGCGACGGGCGGCGGGTGGCACGGTCTGGCGTCGCCCAGATATGCGTGGTCTTCGTGTAAACGCATATGCGACGCCAGGCCGTGGTGCGGGACGGGGATGATCGCTCGGTGTTCGAGGAGACCACGGACTAGCGTCGCGACGATCTTGTTCGCAAGCCGTGTGCTCCTCCAGCGACGCTAGACCGTGCCACCCCGGGGCACGCCCATAACGTGCCCGCTTGACCCCCGCGCCTCCCCGTGCTATAATATCTAGAAATACCAGGAAACCGACGTGACCCGCCCTCGCAGGCCCAACCCGCCCACCGACATTCCCGCGCCCGGTCCGTACGCCCAACGTCCGGATAACGAAGGTTCTCAATTAGGGGGCGCGCAAAATGAACACCTTGCGCACCTTGGGCTCACAGCCCCCAATCACGGGTGCCGGGTGCCATGCGCACGCTCCGCCGGAGTCGAACCGGCGCGGCCTTGTCCGCTACGGCGGGGCACCCACTCTAAGGTTTGCTCGCCGGGGGGACCTCGATCGGCTGCAGCGGCTCGACGATCTCCTCGTAGTCCTTGGGCGCCTCGATCTTGAACTCGCTGTCGCTGAACCCGCTGTTGAGCTCGATCTGGCTGAACGTGATTTCGATGTACGAGTTCACCGCTCCGGTCCCGTCCTTCTTGCCCGCGACGACTTTCACCGGCAGACCGGCGTGTTTGCCGACGCGGGCCACCCAGAAATCGAGCGTCTTGTACGTACGCCCCGTGTTACTCCCGGGTCGCGGGACCAGGTGCAGGTGGTCGGTCTTCGGCGGATCGTCCTTCTTCGGCGGAACCAGCGTGACCGCGAACTCCGCCAGGATGTCCGCCTTCTTCTGCCCGAACGGCAGCGGAAACGCGCCTGCACCCAGCTTGTACGGGTTGGATGTCTCGCCCTCCCGGCGGATCTCACGCCGCGTGACCGTCTTGGTCCGAGATTGCAGCTCGACGTACCAGCGGCCGTCGAACAGATGCTCTTCGTCGAGCTTGCGCTTGCGGTTGCCGGTGATCTTGGTGTCGAAATGCACCTTGAACTTCGCGACCGGCTCGCTCTCCTTGTACCAGAGCGTGCCGAACTTGACGTCGGGCGCCTCCTCCTCCTCGATCGCGTAGGTGAGTTTCCAGGTCACCTTCGCCCGCAGGTCGTGCAC
>SDBT01005164.1_pt1 | contig 22023 bp, 18 predicted proteins | sample 2277101 | NCBI WGS metagenome assembly SDBT01 (sample SAMN10404973, study PRJNA504765) | marine sediment metagenome | isolation source: marine sediment core GS10_PC15, 103 cmbsf | place: Arctic Ocean: Southern Knipovich Ridge | collected 2010 | reverse complement strand
ATTTAATTTTTTTAAAGAATTATAAACATCTAAAACCTTTTTATTAAGATTTTTTTGAATAACATCTTTTGAAAGTTGATACTCACTAGATTTTATATTAAGAGAAACAACAGTATTAGCCCACACCTTAATTATTTTTTCGCAACTAATTAGCTTGAAAAATCTATTATTTATTTCTCTTATAAAATTTAGAAAATGTAAATAAACAGATATTTTAACAAGTTTAAAAAATTTTTTTATTCTAATTTTATCAAGCTTTAATCTAAAAAAATTTAAAATTACAACCATAAACATAAGAAAAAGAGATTTTTTTGTTTTATACAACTTATCCTCTTTTAATTTTTTCCCAAAAACACCATAAATTATTTTAAGAAAAATCTTATTTGCTAAAGCAACAGTACGATGATATATAAAAGTGTCATCAATATCAATAATCAGAAGATCTAATTTATCAATTTTCATGCAGCCATCTGATGATATCTTTTATTTTGGCCTTCTTCTTTCTCTAATACTTGCCCTTTTCTTTTATATCTTGGAGGTTTTTTTCCAAGCATATCAATTAAAAGTTTATTTATAGTTGGGTTTACTCCGCTTGTTCCAAAATGAGTTGAATCAGGATGCTCAATAACATAGTGTGCTTCTGCATGTTGATATGCTGCCTGTTTTGGAGGAACAAGGCTATCATATCTTCCACCAATAACATGAACAGGAACCTTTGGGCGTCTACTTGATAAATCAACAGCAGTTCTTTTTCCTTCTGGATATTTTACATTCTCTTTACTTGAAACAATAGGCATAATAAGTTTTTGCCCTATTGTCTTTGCCTCAATTCCAGTAGGAGCAGGAGCTCTTGCCTGTACTTCCTTTATTCCATACTTTTTGATTCTTTCATCTCCAGCCATATAAATTCCCCTATCTGCTCCGCTACTATGGCCACTAAAATAATCCCTTCTTTTATATGGCTCTTTTAATCCAGTTTTTTTATGGAACTTCTCAATCTGCTCAAATGCTTTATCAGCACCTTCTTTTCCTGCTAAATGATGATGGCCTTTCAAATGATAAGGTTTGTAACCTCTTTTTTTGAGCTGACTTCCTAATTTTCTTTGAGAACCTTCATTCTGGAAAAGACCATGCATAAGATATACTATTTTATCCTGGCTTTCTGGTTTTTTCTTAAAATGCCTTCTTGTCCGATGGCTTTGATATTTAGCAATACCATAACCAACAGTATTATCAAATGCATTTCTTGCAATATTTCTAACATTCTTAAAACTACCTCTTACTCTTTTTCCTAAAGAAGGTCTTTCAGGTAATGCTCTCTTATAAGGTTCAGTCTCTGCTACTAATTGTTTATATTCTCTTTGAACAATTTGAGGATTAGGTTTATTATTACCTTTACCTTTTGTTTCTTTCTCAACCTTACTTTCAAGATTCGCTAATAATATAATAAACTTAATCATTTTTCTTTACAAATTTACAAGGAATTCCACCCCAAACTTCATTAGCAGGAATTTCTCTTTGAGCCATTGTATATGGCTCTGTAACTACATTTTCACCTATTGTAGTTCCTGCTGCAACATATGTATGATGTTTTAAATGAGTTCCTTTCTTTACTAATGTTTTTCCAAATATTGTTTGACTAATAGTATAGCTATGCCCATCAAAATAACAATAGTCATCAATTTTTACATTACCCTCTACTGTAACATTATCTCCATACAAATGATCAAACACAACACCTTTGCCAATTTTACAATTTTTACCAATCTTAACACCAACCATCCTCAACAATAAAGTTTTCAAAAAACAATGAGGTAATATTCTTGTTATTTCTATTATTATACCATTATAAAAAATCCTTAAAACATTTCTTGCTCTCCACCAATCATCTCCTGCATTAAGCCTCTTTCCATTATAATGTATCTTAAAAAACATTTGATTTGGATCTTTAAGAAATTCTTTGACTTTTTTCTTGAAGGTTTTATAATATTCTTTGTAATTTCCATCAGAAGGCTTAAAAAACTTATCAATATCATCATCTGTTAACTTTTTCATTAGTTTTGCAGGTTTTCCAACCCATAATTCTCCTTCAGGAATTGTATCATCAAGAAAAGAATTTATACTTAACATAGAATTTTTGCTTATCTTTCCACCCGGCAGCAAACTGGATAATCCAGCCATAAGTGTTCTTTCTTCTAAAACACATTTTCCTAAAATAAGAGTTTTTTCTTTTATCTGATGACTTATAACTTTTGATTCTCCGCCTATTAAACTACCCTTTTTTAGATAAATTAATTCAGGAAAATAAGGATCAAAATAAATATCATGAGGTATACAAACATCATGACCAACATTCATCCCAGCAGTTCTTAAAAGAAAATCCTTTATATGGCTAGGAACTATCTTTTTTTGTATAGTTAAAATAAATTTATTATATAATAACCTACATACACATTTTTTATAATCTTTTTTAGATTTAAGAGGAACTTCTATTTTGGCTTTATCAGACTTTTGAAGCTCTTTAACAGCATTTTTTATGTATTTTTTCATTTTTATCCCCTCTGTTATCTAAAAAGGGTATTATGTTTATATTATTTATTATTTTTTAGTATTTTAATTCTTCCATGATTTGCATTAACTTCAATCATCATATTGTCTTTTAAAGCCCTTGTAGCAATTCTTGTTCCCACAACACAAGGAATTTTTAATTCCCTTGAAACAATTGCAGCATGACAAGTAATGCCTCCTTCATCTGTTACAATAGCAGCTGCCTTTTTCATTGCAGGAACATAGTCTGGCAAAGTCATACTCGCTACTAAAATATCTCCTTTTTCAACCTTCTTTATAGCATCAGATGCAGAAAAACAAACTTTTGCTTTTCCAGTAACTTTGCCCAATGAAACACTAATACCTTTAAAATCATATATTTCCTCAATATCAGCCATTAACTCTTCTTTTCTCCTCTTTATTGCCTCTTCTCCTGTTAATTCCTCAATTCCATTTTTAGTTACAAGTATAAAATAAGCCTCTTTCCTCTTTCTTATATTACTAAAATCAATTGTTCCTGTTTTTAGATAGTTTTCTATCTCAGAAGGCCAGGCCCAAACCAAATCTTCATAATTTACACCCCTTCTTTTAGATATCTCAAACAAGAACTTATTCATAACATATGTCCCTTTCATCTGAATCTCTTTTCTGTAGTCATGATAAGCAACATACTTCTCAAATACTTCTAAATAAAATCTTAGTTCATCATCAAAACTAAATTCTTTTGCTAAACTTTCTTTTGCTTTTTTTGAATTTTCTGCAAAATGCTTTAATCTATGTATCTCCTGATCAATATTTCTATTACTTTTTACAATCTTCTTAATATCCAATACATAAGTTTTAAAATCTTTTTCAGTTCTTACTTTCCATCCTAAACTTGTCCACCAATATTTTTGGACAAGATAATCTATTTTCTTTGCAAGACTCTTATACTTCTTCCTTAAATCTGATATTATCCTCTCAACATCATCATTAAACAATTGAAGGAGTTTTTCGTTTTCTTTTATCTCTTTTACAATTCTGTATAATTCCAACTCCTCTTCATTTACATAAGATAATTCCGTAGGATTTGTTAAAATGCTATATTTTGAGCTAAACTCTTTTTGCTTTCCTTTTTTTGATAGAATCTTCTTGAATTTTTCTTTCATCCTCTCTTCAAGATAGATGTCTATTGCATCAATATCAAAAGCCAACGCATGAAACCTCATAAATTTTTCATCAAAAGAAATATATTTTTTCAACAACCCCTGTCCTGATAATTTGCTTAAGTCTTTTTTTCTTAATTTTAAACATTCTACTATCATATCATTAATAACTTTCTCATAATCTTCATGATATTTCTTTGCAAACTTTTTGTCATTAAAATTTGAAAGAAGATATTTCCCAACATTATTGATATCCTCATTATGATTACACCACCAAGATTTATCACCTTCACTTGCAACAAGAATCTTTGTAAATCTCTCTCCAATCATTTCTTTTGAAAAATTAATAATCCCTATAGCAATTGGCGCAATAATGTGTATTGGAAGTAATTCTCTGATATATTCAACCCAGTCTTCTTTTGAAGGCTTTTTTACTGTTTGTCTGAATTCTTCTCTTAATTTTTCTTGCAAAAGAATGTGTATTTTCTTTGAGATAGGATATCCTTCTAGATCTTTCCTTATTTTTTCAAGTTCTTTTAGCTTTTTTACCTGTTCTGATGGTATTTGTATTATTTGCCTTTTTTCCATTCTTAACTAATATGTTTACATATGTTTACTTTATTGTAAGAAATAGAATTTTATTTATAAATGTTTTTATTTTTTTACTTTCTTAACAAACCCATCATCAGCATTTATCTCAATTAAATCTCCATCTTTTAGAATTTTTGTAGCATGATTTGTCCCAACAACACAGGGAATATCCAATTCCCTTGAGATAATAGACGAATGACTTGTAACACCCCCTTTGTCTGTTACAATACCAGACGCTTTTTTCATAATACTAACAAAATCAGGAGTTGTATAAGCAGTCACAAGAATTTCTCCTTTTTGAAATTTTGAAAAATCTTTGTTTTTTACAATAACCCTTACTTTTGCCTTAACATGTCCAGGATTTCCACAAACACCATCTAATAAATCACCCTTATGTTTTTTTTCCAACACCTTTCTAACCTCTTTCTCTTCTTTTTTATCCAAAAACCATACACCAAACCCTTCTGCAAAATAAACAGATTTTTTATATCTGTCATCAAGAAGATTTTTATCAACTTTACAATCAATTAAAACCTTTTCAACTTCATCTGGTGTTAAGTAATTAGCCTGTGTTAAACTTAATCCAAGCCTTTTGCCAATCTCTCTAATTAAAAACTGTACATGATAGTGAGCTTTTGAATAAACTTCTTTTTTCAAATCCATCAAAACCATACACTTTTGAGTTGTCAAACAAAGAGAAAAAGTTTCATCATCAATATTATACTCTTTTTTAGCTTTTAATTGATCTTCTTTTAGTTTAACACTATTTTCCTCAATTTCCTTTAACCTTTTGTTAGGATCAATACCATATTCAAGAATTACTTTTATTCTTTCTTCAAAATCTTCTAAAGTCCACGCATCTCCATTATAATCAACAGGAACCCAATTATATTTTGAAATATGTTTATCTAATCTTTCTATAGTATCTTTCTTTTCTTTAGTTAATTTAACAATTTCAAGCAAATCCTTTTCTTCTTTAGTTACAAAAGATTCTTTAGTAGGAATCGTTAACAAACTAAAAATTTTGTTTAACTTTTTTTTATCTTTAACTATACTTAATAATCTCTTATTTAGTTCTGGCTCAAGAAATTCTTTAAGTGTTTCTGCAGGACACTCACCATAAATAAAACTATTAACATAATCCTGATTATACTTCTTATATAACTCTAACAAATCCTTATTAGATAATTTTGAATAAGCTCTATCTAAACTTTCTGTAAACTTAAGAAACTCTTTTGAAACCTCTCTAAATTTTTTGCTAAACTCATCTATAATCTTTGTATTTTTTTTAAATAATTTAGACATACTCTCCTTTCCTTCATCCCAGTTTTTCTCTTCTATAAAGGAATCCCACACACCACTATCAATAAGAACATAAATGCTTTTTAAATTTACCTTGAGATATTTTTTATAAAAAACATCATAAGCAGGCACAACCAATAAAACAGGATAAGGACATATATGTTTCTTGTAAACACTAACAAAATTTTTCAAATTCATCTTTATTTTATATTCTTTCATTTTGCCTTTAAAACAAAAAGCCTATAAAAATTTTTATAAACAGGGTGTTTCTCCTCAATACTTTCTTCAACTATTTTGAAAACCTTTGTTAATTTGTTCCTTGTTTCCCTACCTGATAATACTGTACCACGCCAGTTCAAGGCTATTCTTGTATTATAAAATTCTTTTTTTGTTATTTTGCCTTGTTGATATAATTTTTTAAAATTATTGTCTATTTTGTAAATAGGAACCCAGCCAGATGGTGTCTTATGTTTCCACCATAAAAAAAAGTGTAGTAGTGTTTTATTTCTAAAATCTTTGAAATAATCTGGATTTTTTCTATATGTCTTAATCAAATCAATATAATCATATTTTGGAAAATTTGTTTTAAAAAAACTAGTAATCTCAGTAATAAAAACACCATTATCAGAGAGCCAGGATCTAACTAAATGCTCAAATTTTAACCATGTTCTTGAGTGAAGGTTGTTTAATATAGTATCACCAAAAATAGCATCATATTTTTCTTTAGGATGGTATTCAAGCCAATTCTTAATAACAATCTTTTCTTTTGACTTTGTTCTTCTTAAACTAGTCATGGCTTTGAGCATAGCACTACTTTGGTCGACTAATGTTACATCACAATTATCTTTAGCTAACATGTCTCTTAATTCTGGTGTAGCACCTAGTAATAAAACCTTTTTGCCAGGAGAATATTTTTGAAAGAATTTTTTGTACAACTTAATTCTTTCAGAACCTGGTTTGTAAGGTGGTTGCAATATTGTCCAAATTTTTGCAGTTTTTTTCCATTCTTTTTTCTTTTTTTGTTTGAATTTCATTTTTTCGTCAAAACATAAGTAAGACACATTTCCCAATATTTATAATCTTTTATATGCTTAAATAATATTAAACATACTCTTCTATTTGGCCTTCCAGGAGCCCCCATCTTTTTCCATGAGTCCATAAACCTTTCCCATTGTTTTTTCTGAACACTTATCATTATATCCATATCTAATAATCGAATATATATACTTTTCGGATATTGGTCGGGAAACACAAAATATTTAAAGCCAACTTAATTAAATTTAGTAAATGAAAGGAAAACTCAAAAAGCATTATGCAGATCCATGGAAAGAATATGCTAGCAGATATGAAAAGTTTTATTGGCCACCAGGAAAACCAACAAAACAGGAAAAGAAGATATTTAATAAATTCATTAAACAAGCCTTAAAAAATCAAAAATCAAAAGCTTTGGTTTTAGGAGCAACACCAGCAATAAGAGACGAACTAGCAAAATTTAATGTAGAAATTACTCTAATAGACATTAACAAAAAAATGATTAATGAAATGTCTAAGTTGACTACACACAAAAAGAAAGAAACTATTGTTAAAGGAAATTGGATTAATACCAAATTTCCAGACAATCACTTTGATATTATAATGGGTGATTTAGTCTTAGGAAATCTTGATGCAGTAAACCAACCTAAATTTCTTAAAGAAGTAAAAAGAATACTTAAACCAGAAGGATACTGGATACACAGAATGTTCTTTTTTCCATCTAACTGGAAATTTGAATCAACAGAACAAGTTCTAAAAAAATTTTCAAAAACGAAACACAACTATGACAGAAGTACAGAGCTTTTAGTATATTTCATGTATAACATATATAACAAAAAAACCAATGAGGTAGATACAAGCAAAATAAAAAAAGCATTAGAAAAATATAGGAAAAACAACAAATATGTTTATCCAGATAATTCTAAAGTAGAAGAATTAATGAATGAAATGTATAATATGTATAAACCTCTAAAGAAGACATGGTATACTGGAACTAAAGAAGAGGTTTTTTCAAGAATTTCTAAATTTTTTAAAATTATTAAAGAAGATTGTGCAAAAGATCATTATTTTGGCAAGAGTTTTATTATTATAGTTTGTAAACCAAAATAAGAAATTTATTTCTTTGTTAAAACATGAAGAGGTAGTTTATTTTTTAAATGCTTCTCATTACCATAAAATATTTCTTTTATCTTAAAAAACTTTGAAAATTCCTTTTCAAGATCACTCCTTAAAGGCATAAAAAATAAAAAATCTCTATTAAGAGATAGATTCTCGTAATCTTTTAGTTCTTTACTGCTAATAAGTTTCTTATTATACAAATTCAAAATCACTTTCCACGCATCTTTCAACATTGTATAATCCTTCCTAAAATCATAAGAAGCTAAAATCAGATTTCTTATAGTTCCACTACAAACACCCGATTTTGGATATTCTCTCCTGTATTCTTTTATTGAATTCTCTCCTGTATACTTTTCTCCTTTATCTCTAACATAATTTCTTGGCATAAAATAACCACCACCTTTCAGCATCTTAGAAACATTTGAAAATAATTTATTGATATCTTTCTTTTTAATCATATTAATAACATTGTCTGCTAAAATAATATCAAATTTCTCATCTAATACTGTTTTAAGCCAGTCTCCCTGGACAAATTTCTCTTTAGGCTTATTTTTAACTGCTCTCTTTAGATATTGATAGTTTTTTTTGCTAAAATCAATTAGTGTAACAGGAAGCTTAAGTTGTCCGCACATATTCCTGTACTCTGGTGTTGCACCTAAAATCAAAATTTTAGCATTTTTCCCTTTTGATTTTATCTTCTTCTTGATAAATCTAAGATCAGAAGTAGAAGGCCTTGCAGGACTTTTGTAATACTTCCAATAATAAACAAATTCATCGCTCCAGTCTTTTTTCATTTTTTTGTTAAAACATAGATTGGATGAAGTTCATGTTTTTTAAAATCATCTCCATATATTCTTTCTTTAATTTTAAAATATCTCCTTATCTTAGTTTCCATTTCATCTTTGTCTATAGCATTTAATCTTAAGTCAGATTCTACTAATCCTCCCCAAACCTTAAAGAAATCATCATACTCTTCTTTAGATATTTTTTGTTCTTTCAATATCTTATCAAAAATTTCTTTTAAGGTTCTATGGCCCACTTGGCCATTATGATAATTTTTCTTGAGATTCAATAATTTATCATATAAATAAGGAATGTCTCTTTTTTGTTCCTTATAATCTTTTATTATTTTATCTTCACAGTCTTTGTTAGGGTTGATTGTCTTTAGAATGAAATTTTTACCTTTTTTTAGGACTCTACCTACTTCTTTTAGGAAATCATCAAAGTATTTCACTTCTATGATGTTGATTGATTGTTCTGCAAAAACTATATCGAACGTTTCATCCTCGAAAGGCATTTCTAGCCAGCTACACTCAACAAACTCTTCAGAATCATTTTCTTCTTCCATAATCTTCTTCATTCCTTCAAACATGTTTGGATTTATATCTGCGCATGTAACTCTTAGCTTATTTCTTACACCTAAATCTCTAAACTCTGGTGTTGCTCCAAGAATAAGCAGTTTTTTGCCTTCCTGCCCTCTCATTAGTATATCAAAAAGAACCATCTCTTCAGGACTTGGTCTTGCAGGAAAAACATATGTCTTCCATACTTCAACAATGTCATTATACCTATCATAATTCTTCATTTTTCTAACACATAAATAGGAATCTTGTTTATACCAAGCGGTTTTGGAAAAACTATTTCAGATATTTTCATATGTTTTTTTACTATTTTAGAAAATTCATTTCTTAATGGAAGATATAACACTAATGGTGTTGTTTCATAACCTAAACCCAAAATAGAACTAAACTCTTTTTTAGTTATTTTTCCCTCTTCATAAAGTTTTTTCATAGTTAAATACTGTTTATGTAATGAACCATGATCTTTATCATAAAAATAAGAATGAAGATACAAATTCATGTAATTTTTAAAACTTTTACCCTTGTATTTTGTTCTGTAGATCTTTAAAATTTTCTTCCATGATAATCTGTTTTTAGGAATTCTTATCCATGTTTTTGTAAGAAATAATCCGTCATCCTTGAGTATTTTTTTTGCGTTCCTTAAAATAGGACTAATTTCACTTTCTTTAACCATATTTAATGATGCTTCTGAAAAAACCAAATCAAATTTATCTTTTATCTTTAATTTTCTCCAGTCCTGAACAATTAGAACCTCTTTACCTCTAACTTTCTTTAATAATGTTAATGCTTTATAATTTCTTTTATTATAATCACAAACATAAGCTGTTAATTTTTTTGAATTAACCAAATCCCTAAACTCTGGTGTAGAACCTAAAATAAGAACTTTAACATCCTTACCTTTTTGCTTAATCTTTTTTTCAAGAAATTCTCTAAAAACTCTAAGATCATCTTTTGAAGGCCTTATAGGGGCCCCATAATTCTTCCACTTTTGAGCCATATCATAAGTCCATTCCCATTCTTTTGAAGCCATCTCTATATAAAACATAAAAATAACTATTTAAAATTATCTAATAAAAAGAAAAATTACTTTTTTTGATAGACATGATCAAATGCTTTATTCAAATATCTAATAACTTTCATTGCTCCTGGTTCTCTGCCTACAGCAAACCTAACAAAACCAGGACTATAATACCTTTCTCCTATTAATAGATGATCTCTTTCACCTAAACTAACCCTGTTTTCTATCACACCAGGATTAGCTATAATATAATCTTCTAAGGCAACAACATTAGCTAATCTTTCTTCATCATTACTTCCTTTTAATGTAAAGTTTAAAACAGCACCAGGAACACAACCCCTTGTATGTGGCAATTCCTCAGGTATATAAGTAGCACTATCAACATTTGGATGTTGACTTAAGAAATCATAAATTACAATAGCATTGTCAATATGTCTTTTCATATTATCTGGCAAATTTGGGATTCTATCATAAAAAAGTTGTGCAAGTTGTGAATTGGGTAATACAGCTCCAGTTACTTCTTGTAATCTTTTTAAGCTTTTGATAAAATCAACTGGTCCAATAACTGCTCCACCAAGTGCATCTCCTTCCCCATTCATGTATTTAGTCATACTATGAATTATAATATCTGCACCATCTCTTAAAGGCTGATATAAGAAAGGTGTTAAAAAAGTATTATCAGTAACAATTGGCACATTATGTTCTTTTGCAAGTTTATAAATTTCTCTAGTATCAGTATGTTCTAACAAAGGATTAGTAATAGGTTCATAATAAATTGCAATTATTTTACCATTATTTTCTTCAAGAGCAGCTCTTACTTCATCAATATTTGTAGTATCTACCTTAAGAGCAGATTCTATACCCATTTTTTGTGGTATTACTTCACCAAGTAAAGGATCTGTATGAACATAAACATTATTTCCTTGTAAAAATTTTAATCCCCCTCTATCTTCTTTTGGGATAAGCATTACTAATGCTTCTGCAACATTTGTTATAGCAGACATACCACTAGGAAAAGTAGTTGCTCCAATATGATCTTGTGGATTAAGACCTTGTTCTTCAAGATAACCCGCTTCTGCCAGTACTAATCTATGAGCTAAAGCATCTTTTGCAGCACTACCTACTCTCTCATAAAAATGACCTTGTGATTTTCCCTCTATAATATCATAAAGTTCTCCTCCTCTACCTAAAGCAGGATTTATTCTTGATGTATCAAATGTAGTTTGATCCCTAGAAATCCTTTTAGAAAAAGCCTCTACACTATCACAAGGCTCTTCACTAATTAAATACTGTTCTTTGAATTGTTCCCATGCTTTATTAAACCAATCTGCCATTTTATACATTAATATAAGAAAATTTAGTATTTATAAATCTTCCTATTTTGTAACTACTTTAAAGTTACAATAAATAGAATTTATTTCTTAGGCTTCTAACTCACTTTCTGTAAACGCTATCTGAATTTCTTTTTCGTCTTTCATTTTATTATCCTAACCCATCCATGGTTAGCATTAACCTCTACATTCATTCCATCCTTTAAAACCTTTGTGGCTATTTTAGTACCAATAATACAAGGTATGCCTAATTCCCTGGAAACAATTGCAGCATGGCATGTAACTCCACCTTCATCTGTAACAATTGCTGATGCTTTTTTCATAGCAGGAATATAATCCGGTCTTGTCATTACAGCTACAATAATATCCCCTTCTTCTACTTTATTTATCTCTGTAACACTCTTCAAAATCTTAACTTTTCCAGTTGCCTTACCCATTGAAGCTGTCAAGCCTCTAAAATCATCAACATCAGACAAATCAGTACTCCCTAATATTTCATTTTTAACATCATCAGCATCTTGACCATACAAAGCCTCATGACCTTCTTTATCCCAATAAAAAACACCATTCTTTTTTCTTCCTTGTAATTCTTCTCTTGTAGGTTTGCTTTCAAATATTTTACTAACCTCTCTAGGGCTCATATACTTAAGCTCATCTATAGGTATGTTTAATCTTTTATTTATCTCTTTTAATATTAAACTAAAGTAATGTGTTGTCCAGAATGTTGATTTTTTCCTTTCATCCTGCCAGTATGTAAAATCTTCAGAAATTTTTATCAAAACTTTTAGATCATCACTAATATTTAATATATTCATAAGCTCTTCTTTCTTTTTCTTATTTACTTCAGGAGTATTTTTGATCTTTTTAACTTCTTCCTCAACATTAATCTTAAGAGAAAAGATTTTATCAAGCTCTTTTTCAAAATGTTTAACATCTAAAACATAAGAATCAACATAATTGTTTCTTGTCCAAAAGAAATTCTTTTGATGTTCTTGTAAAAGTTTTTTTGTATCAGCACCTTTTTTTACTTTTAATACAACATTCAAAAGCTCAACCTCAGCATCATTAATAAAAGACAGATGAACAGGAGCTGTTAATGTTGAAAAAACTTCGGTAAACCTCACCTCATCATTAATTTTAGAATTATCATAAATCTTTTTTATTTTATCAGCAATCATTTCGTCTGTTCCTAAAGCAAAACCATCAATAAGAGAGCTTGAACTGTTTTTATTCAAAGCAATTTGTAGAAATTCATCATGTAATTTTATTAATTCTTCATTATTTAATTTTATTAAATCTATTTTACTAACTTCAAAACATTTTTTATAAAATAAATCCTGGTCAGATTGCCATTGTTTAATAAAATATGAACTAATATTTGGAATTTTTTTGCTTGCTTTAAGAATAGAAGTATAAACCCTTTTTATATCATCCATACAAATATACCAATCAGCCTTGCCTTCATCAAAAAAACAATAATGAACATTAAAATCTCCACCAAGTTTTCTTTTTTCATGAGTTTGAATTTCTGCTTCAGCAATAAAATGTAAAAAATAAGGACTTCCATCAAATCTTTGATGATACCATTTCTTCCCCATCCAATCTTTTACTTTAGTTTTAGCATACCCTTCTATATATTTCATTTTATCTTCCTAACAATACCATGATTTGCTCTAACTTCGACTTCATCTCCATCTTCAAAAACTTTAGTAGCTATCTTTGTTCCTATAACACACGGAATTCCTAACTCTCTGCTGATAATTGCTGCATGACAAGTTATTCCTCCTTCATCTGTAACTATTGCCCCTGCTTTCTTCATAGCAGGAACAAAGTTTGGTGTTGTCATTGTAGTAACCAAAACATCTCCTGTTTTCATCTCATCGATCTCCTTTGAAGTGAGAATCTTCCTTACTTTGCCAATGTATCTGCCTGTGCTTGCACACGCCCCTATTATTTCTTTATAATCACTTAACTTTGTTTTCCCAAGTATTTCTTCCTCTTTTTCTAAAGCTTCCTTTCCAATATAGATTTTTGCACTAAGATTTCTATCATTATATATTATTAAACATCTGTCCTTTTGTTTCTTAATAAGTTCCAAATCCGGTTTTTTTCCAGATAATATATCTCTAACCTGTTCTGGTATTGCATATTCTAATAAATGGAATTCAATATTTTTTCTTCTGGCAACTTCTCTACAAAAAGAGTCAAGTACTCCATTAGCTTGCATGTCTAAAGCTTTTCTATCATCTTGGAATAAACAAAAATTCTCAAGTAATATGACTAGTTTTATGATTTCTTCACTAGCATCTATATCTTTTAAGATTCTTTCTTTTTCAATTCGAACATTTTCTAATCTTTTGTCATTATCCTCAACTAGTTTATCAATATCTGCATTGTCTTTCAACTGATTCTTGACTTTTTCTATGAAGAAATTTTCATCAAGAATTTTAGTTCCACCAAAACTATTCTGCAACCAATAATATTTCTCTGCATGAGCTTTTATTTTCTTTTTGAATTCAGAATCTTCAAAACCTTTTTTTGAAGCTAGTTTAACTATTTCAAAGAATTCTTCTTCTTCATTATTAATAACTGATTTTTTAGTTGGAGTAACTAAGGTATTAAAATATTTCTTTGACTGTTCTTCTATTAATCTTTCTTTTAGAATCTTTTCTCCACCATATGCTATTAGCTCTGCAAATTGTCCAAAACCCCACCATTTAAGATAGAGTTTATCAAACTCATTATAAAGGTCTAATAGCTGTTTATCATCTAATAATTTAAGGTCTGTTTTACGCACCCTTTCAATCAATTTGTGTAATTTTGAACTTAGCTCATCCCATTCCCTAATCATTTTGTCATACTCTTTCTTGTCTAAGAATCTTGGAATCACTTTCTTACCATTGTTACTAAGATTATCAAGATCACAAATCCATCTGACCATGCCGTCTTTGAAGAACCCATATATGTAATCAGAATAACACTCTCCAAATCTTTTCTTCAAAGGATACATTGTTCCTAACGCAGCAGTATATATTATGTGAATTGCTGACGGTCTTTCCCAAATCCACCAATTCTTTTTCATTCTATCTTCCTCACAATTCCATGATTAGCATTTACTTCAATTAAATCACCATCTTTTAAAATTTTTGTGGCTATTTTAGTACCAATTACACAAGGAATGCTCAATTCTCTTGAAACAATTGCAGCATGTGAAGTAATTCCACCTTCATCTGTTACAATAGCAACAGCTTTCTTCATAGCAGGCACACACTCAGGTCTTGTCATTGTTACAACCAACACCTCCCCTTTTTGAAATTTAGCCAAATCATCTTTTGTTTTACAAATCCTTACTATACCACTAACCTTTCCAGTAGACGCACACATTCCATGAATATCCGATTGAACAGCTAAACTTTCATGATAACATTCCATAAATTTTTTAAAATAATCTTTTATATAAAACTCAGAAACAATTCCATCACCTTTTCTTTTCATATAAACAATAAAATTTTTTACTCTTTCTTTACCTTCTTCCATATCAAAATCAGTTAACATATCATAATTAATCTCATCAGGAGAATATCTTTTTAAAATATCTAAAGGAACATCAAACTTTTTACTAATATCTTTCAATAACATATGCATATAGTAAACACAACTTAACATATTCTTTTTTCTATCGTCCTGCCAATGAAGAACTTTTATTGAAAGACCAATCAAATCTATAATTTTACTATCAAAATTAAATTTTTGAATCAATTCTTTTCTTTTATTAATATTATTTTCATACCTTTGATTTTCCTCTTTTGTTTGTTCATCAACATCAATTCCTTCTTTGATTAGATTTTCAATTTCTTTTAAGTAATCATCATCTTTTAATCCTTCACCATCAAAATAGGTTAATTGATTATAGAAATATTTCTTTCTATGAGCAGACACCAATTCTGAAACATCTTCACCTTGTTTCATCTTTTTAATAATATTCATCAAATCAACATGCTCTTCATTCATCAAAGAAGGTCTTTCAGGTTGTAATAAATCAGTAAAAAGTTTTCTAAACTCTCTATCATGCCTATCTGACTTTATTATTTTCTCTAACCTTTTTTTTAACAAAGGCTCTACTACAAAAGGTATTGCCTCTACTAAATGACTTACACTTAAAAGTCTGTGATAGGTTCCCCAAAATTTTTTATAAAGCTTAAGCAATTCTTTTTTATTAAGATTTTTAATATCTGTTTTATCTATCTCTCTCATAACTTTTTGTGTATCATCTACAAAAACCTTATCTTTTTTTAATAAATCTCTAAAATAATTCTTATCTTTTTCATATCTCTTAAGAAAATTGTTTCCAACATCCACCAAATCCTGCTCAAGATAACAGTATTCTAAATAATCTTTTTTAAAAATAAATAATTTTTCTGTATATCCATAACCAAGAATTTTGTGACAATCAACCATCGATGAAACAGGACCATGAAAAATATAATTTAAACAACTATTAAATCCCTGTACATACCATTTCTTCTTAGCAATCTCCTGAAATCTCTTAGATAAATTTTTTTTCATTCTATCTTCCTAACAATACCATGATTAGCATCTACTTCAACTAAATCTCCATCTTTCAAAACTTTTGTAGCTACCTGTGTTCCAATAATACAAGGTTTACCTAGCTCTCTAGAAACAATTGCAGCATGACTAGTAATTCCACCCTCATTTGTGATTATAGCTGCTGCTTTTTTCATAATAGGAACAAATTCAGGTCTAGTCATATATGAAACAAGTATATCTCCTTCTTCCATTTTTGAAAACTCATCTTGTTTCATAATAATCTTTACTCTTCCTTTAACACAACCCTTGTTTGCAATTTGTCCTTTTAATTCCTTGAACTCCTGCTTAATCCTGTCATCATAAACCTTTTTTAATTCTTCAGCTTCATCACCATAAAAAAATGCAGGATCTTCTTTCTCCGAAAATAATGCAATCATCTTATTGCCAATTGCTTTTAATTCTTCCTCAGATATTGTAAATATTTTATCAGATTTGTTTATGAAAGGTAATTGTTCATACAGTCTCCAATTAATATTCTTTCTTCTTGCTACTTCTTCTATAAATCTTCTTAATATAGCATCTCCTTTACAGTTTACTCTTTTCCTCACATCTCTCCTATGACCTAATGAGGACATTAATCTAAAGAATTTCAACACGTTTTTAGGCATATCATGATTTTCAAATATCTCTTTTTTCTTCTTCGCAAGAATTGAAAATTTTTCTTCAATCTCTTTAAGTTTCTTTTCAGGATTTTTTATTTTTTCAAGTTTTTCTCTAAAATGCGGTACTGGTTGTGTGTCTGCATTACCATAATTATTCTTATACCAAAAAAATTTCTTTTGATGTTTCTCAAGCCCTTCTTCAGAAAAATTGATTTTAAGCTTTAATAAAGATATCTCTTCTTCCTGTATAAAATAAGGAACATCAGGCATTAAAAGAGTCTTCACCTCATCATCTGTAAGATTATTCTTATACTCTTTATTTAGAAGATTATTTATTATTTCCTCCCAATAAAGATCAAAAGAATCTATAAATATAAATGGTTTCCATGCTTCCTCAAAACAGTCACAGAACTCCTCAAAAACTTTTTTTAATTCATCATCTGATAAAGATTTCAAATCAGGAAGATTATCAATAGCTTTGTCAAGCTCTTTTTCAAGTTTATCATGAAGTTTTTCAAGTTTATCTAAGAAAGAATCATCACTATTATTTTTATCTAGAATATATTTATACATCTTTTCAAGAGCACTTTTATTCAATCCCAGATAGAAATTCCCATCCCCTATGGTAACAACAAAATTTTCATATCCCTTTTTATGTACATTAAATAGGTTTCTAACTGCTGTGTATAAAGGAAAGGAAATATAGAATGATTTTCCCTCTCCACCTTGATCATACCATTCAGTTTTTTGAATTATTTTTTTAAAATCTTCTTTATTCATTTTACTTTTCTCACAATTCCATTATCAGCGTCTACCTCTACTAAATCATTATCTTTTAAAACTTTCAGAGCAATTCTTGTACCAGTAACACAAGGCTTTCCTAATTCTCTTGCAACAATTGCAGCATGACAAGTAATTCCACCATCACTTGTTACAATTGCTGCTGCTTTTTTCATTAATCCAATATACTCAGGTCTTGTCATACCAGCAACAAGAATATCTCCTTTTTTAAATTTAGAAAATTCTTCAACAGTACTAACAATTTTAACTTTTCCTATAGCTTTGCCAGGACAAGCACACATACCTTTTATCTCATTAATTTTATCAGAATCCTTTAAATTCACAATCCTATTAAAATAAGATATTGCTTTTTCTCCATATACAACTTCTAATTTATTTAAAGTATGAATAGTCATAAAAGGACCTTTTCTCTTTCTAGATTCCTCAACAAATTTATTTTTATTTTTAATAAACTCTTCAACTTCATTTATATCAAACAACATAATATCTTTAACATCTAATTCATATCTTCTAGCAAACTCTTTTGCAAACCTTGTTTCATAATAAATAAACTTCAGAGCATTCTTCTTTCTTAAATCCTGCCAATAAGAAACAAACACAGTTAAATCTGATAATGCTCTTATTGTATCACTAAACCCATATTTATCTAATAATTCTTTCCTTATTTTTTTATTCTCTTTAGATATTTGTCTCTTCTTTTTCTCTAACTTATCTAAATCCTCCTTTAATATTTCTTTTACTTCTCCAATTACCATATCAACAGAATACTCATGAGCATAACCCCAATTACTTTTAATCCAGGAATATTTATTAAGATGTTCCTTAACAATATCTAAATTATCAAACTTTTCATAATCATCTACTAAATTACTTTCTTTTACTTTTTTTGCTATTTCTATAAGTTCAATCTCAAAAAAATTCAAAAAAGAATTATTTTCAGGAGATGTTAACACCGAATATATTTGAGGCATATCTTTAATTTTTTCTTTTTTACAATAATCTTCTAACTCTTTTATCATCCTTCTTTCTGAACCAAAAATAAAAGGATCCGTCATCATAGAAATTTTTCTCGATCTTAACAACTGTTGCCATATTTTATTGTGCTCATCCCATAATTCTTCTTCTGTCAATGATTTTAAATCAATTTTAATTAATCTATTAAACATTTGCTTAAATTTATCAGATTCTTTCTCAAATTCAGAAAACCAGCTATCAAATTTTTCTTTGTTATTCATATAAACAGATAATATCTCTTCAAATAATCTATCTTGATCCTCAATTAAAGTTAACCATCTTGTTTCTCTATTTTTATAAAAGTTTAAAATAATCTTATATTGGTTTTTTAAAAAAGCAATTCCATCTGCCATGGCATATGCAGGAAGACATATAAGCAAAGGGCTAGCTTCTGCATGTTCTTCATACCATTCCTTATCAAAATTCTCTTCAATTAAACTCATTTTATCTTCCTAACAACACCTTTATCAGCATCTACTTCTACCTTATCTCCATCTTTTAATGCTTTTGTTGCAATTTTTGTGCCAATTATACATGGGATATTTAATTCTCTACTTATAATTGCTGCATGACAAGCAATACCTCCTTCATTTGTAACTACTGCTACAGCCTTTCTCATAAAAGGAATATATTCTACTCTCGTCATTGAAGTAACTAGTATTTCTCCTTGTTTAAAATTTGTTTTTAAGGGATCTAATACTATTTTTATTTTTCCTTTCACTTTTCCTTTACAAGCACACGTTCCCTTTACTAACTTGCTTTCCTTTTGACAAGCTAAATTAATTTCTTCAGCATCCTTTCCAAACCATTCAACCCTACCTTTAGAATCAATATATGCAAAAGAATTTTTTCTATTCTCAAGTTTCTCAGTAGAAACAGTCGTCTTTCCTTTTTTTATAGACTCTATTAATTCACTGAATAAATAATAATTAGTCAATTCTCTTGAAATCTTTAATCTTTTAGAAACTTCATCCATTGTTTTTAGTATATAATAAAATGATTTCATCATTCCTGTTTTTCTGTAATCCGCCCATCCAACAAATTCTCTTAATAACTCTACTTCCTTAGTTTCATAGTTCTTGAGTTTCTTTTGCTTTTCTTTTATCCTTGTATATTCTAAATTGATCTTTTCTATTTCAAGCCTTATTTTTTCTAGACCCTTCTTTTTCTCTTTAGTTATAAGTTCTTTAAATGATTCAGGCGTTAATTCTTCTGCCTTCATAAAATCTGTTTTTAACCAGAAATAATTTTTAGAGAACTCTTTAAAATTAACGCTCCCAGGATTAATAGCTTCATCTAGTAAGATTTTGTGAGCATTGTTAATCTCAGATAGTTCTTTTGGATGCGTTAAGTTATATAACTCACTTTGAGTGCCTTTGAAATTTTCCAGCACTTTCTTTTCAAAGAACTGCCCTTTTTCTTCACCAAAAAAGAATATTTCTGTCCATTCAAAAAACAGTTTTTCAAACTCAACCAAAAAATTATATAATTCTTTTTTAGAGAGTTTATTTAAATCTTTTTTGAAAAGTTTCTTAACTTCTCTTTCAACTCTCTCCTGTGTTTTTTTGAGTTCTCTAAGTTTCCATTTAAAAACACTTTTGTAAACATATTCTCCTAACTTGTCTGATTCTTTTTGTAAGAAAAATTGCCAGACAAAATCATTCTTACAATAAGTTAATTGTCTAATATCTAAGCCAGCATTAGCTGCATATTTAACATATGAATGGAAATAGAAATTACACACAAGAAAAGATACTTTTGAGTTTTGAGTGTATAAATTATCATTCTTTATTAATGTCAATAATGCTTCTTTATTCATTTCAACTTCCTAACAACACCTTTATCAGCATCTACTTCTATTAAATCACCATCTTTTAAAGCTTTTGTTGCAATTCTTGTACCAACAATACAAGGTAATCCTAACTCTCTACTGACAATTGCAGCATGTGAAGTCATTCCACCTTCATCTGTTACAACAGCACTTGCTTTTCTCATAGCAATAACATAATCAGGAGAAGTCATTGGTGCAACAAGAATATCTCCTTTTTGCATTTTATCTAAATTTTTAGGACTAAGAAGAATTCTCGCTTTACCTTTTACAATATTCTGTTTACCTTTGCTAACAACAAGACCCTTAAACTCTTTTAGATTTTTATCAACATGAACCTCAAGATAAGGTTTAACAAGATCATTTGCTTTTTTACCAGTTAAATAACTTGTATCTTTATTTTCATGATAATACATTATAAAACCATTATACCTTGGTTTTGTATTTATTCTCTTATTATTTTCTAATAATTCAATAATTTCATAAGAACAATAATAACAAAGCTCTTTAAATTGAATATCTTTCCTTTTAGAAATTTCTTTCATAAAACAACTTATAATATGATTGTCTATAAAGATAAACTGCTTTCTAAAATCCTGCCACCAGACACAATAAGCAAGTTTTCGTGCTATTTTAACAATATCCTCATTTATATTGTATTTTCCAATAATATCTTTTTTCTTTTGCAGTATTTTATCAACATAATTATTTATCTCATTAATTTTCTTTTCAGCATCCTGCTTTGAAATTTTATCAAGCTCTTTTTTAAAAAAATTAATATCCAAAACCTTTGTAAAACCATAACTGTTTCTTAACCAATAATATTTTTGCTGATGTTCTTTTAATTTCTCTAACTGTTTTTCTTTACCTAAAAGCTTTATCTTCATAAATGCTAATTCTTCAGTCTGAAAAAAAGAGAGATCTTCAGGAGCACCAAGAGCTTCAAAAATTTCAATAAAATTAAACTTATCAAAATCTAATATCTTATTTTTTAATAATCTCTCTCCTCCCCAATTACTTAACTCAGGTAAAAAACCAGTTAACCAAAAATTAAGATGTGCTTTATCCCATTCAACAAAAAGATTTTTTAATTCACTATCACTCAAATCAGAAATACCTTTATTAACACTAGCTTCAAATTCTTTAAATTTATTTACAGTTAACATCCAATCATCAAAAGCCTTTCTAAGAATTTTATCATCTAAAACATGTTTAACAAATAATTTCTCTCCACTATCCCTTAGCTTTTCATAGTCTGCAATAAAAACAACCTTATCATCTTTAACAAAACCAAAAACATCTGGCCAAGAAACACCTATAAATTTAGGATATTTAACAAAAGCACCTGTGAAAGGATCAACATAAATTGGTCTTCCATCAATAGGCCCCCATTTCAATAACTCTTTGTTTGGATTAATCACTTTGGCCCCCCAATAAATATAAACTAAAAGTAAAATCAAGAATCAATAATATACCTGTTTGAATAGCTTCTTTTTATTTCATCTTTTTCATCCTTAAACTTAGCTATTGTATTAGGCAAAGGTAATTTTCCTAAAATACTTAACCTTGATTTTACACCATATTTTATAACTGTTTCTTCTTCTTTATCTAGGTTATTAATAACCCATTTAGCTATAATTCCTCTTTTAGTATGAACAACTTTTTCTGGTTGTAATGTACCAACTTCTTTCTCTCTATCAAAATCAGCTATATCAGGTATTCTA
>SDBT01005163.1_pt1 | contig 22024 bp, 30 predicted proteins | sample 2277101 | NCBI WGS metagenome assembly SDBT01 (sample SAMN10404973, study PRJNA504765) | marine sediment metagenome | isolation source: marine sediment core GS10_PC15, 103 cmbsf | place: Arctic Ocean: Southern Knipovich Ridge | collected 2010 | reverse complement strand
CCTCGGGACGAAGCACAAGCGACGCCCAGCGCGCATCCCTGAACTCCAAGGGTGTCGCCCCGCTGGTTATCAATCTGGAGGAGTCGTTCAACAACAACATCATCCCGCTCAGGTACGGGCTGGGGTACTACGAGATGGGTTTCTCCGTGGATCAAACCGCGCGCGAAGAGGCCGAGATCGGAAAGCTGAGGTTTGGCGCCGGTTGGGCGATGAACGAAGTCCGCACACCCCAGGGGCTGGACCCCCGGAACGATCCGAAATTCGACGAACCCCAGCAGGCGGGCGCGGGCCAGGAGCAGACCGACGCCCTCCAGGATATGGCATCATCTTTAAGGGGTTGACTTTTTTCCTTCGTGTGCGATGTTGGGTGTGGAGGAACGCGATTAATGCAAAACTACACTGTTAGAATTGAGATCACACCGGAAGGCGGGCGGCGGCTTGGGTGCTCTTTGGAATTGATAGGGCCATTTGCCGTTGAAGGTACCTGCGAAGACACAAGATGCTATGCACTATCGGAAATTCGAAGCGAATCTCACGGAGGGGATTGGCTTGGGACTCTGATGAATTGCCTGGCCCTTGAGATGACACATTCAACTTCGCTCCGTAAGATGCGCAAACTCCAAGCCGGCAAATTTGCACACTAAGTCGAATTTATAAATGAAACTTAACGACTCCGCGTGTGTGATACAGGGTTCGGGGATGTCGGTCGGCACAATCATCGCATTCGTGAAGGCCGGGGATCCGATCCGACGCGTGGTCATTGCTCTCGGACTCGTTCCGAAGGATTACACGGTCGAGCGCGGGCGCTGGGATAGGGTGGTGCTTAAGACGGACGCGGGTTATCAGACGCCGCGCCGCCAGAACATTCATGTAGTTGCGAACGGCCGGCCATACTGGGATTCTGGATTAACGAGGCCGTTCAGGTCGCAGGTGATTGAGCGTTCGCGTATTTTAAGAAGACGCGGATCTGTCGCCGCTGCGTCCGGTTGTGTGTTCTGATGGACGAACGATGGGATAGGATCATCAAGGCGGTCGGCGGCCCTGTTATGAATGCATTCATAATCGCGGAGGAGCGTCCCTGCGACAGGCGAAATTGTGAGACTGGTGGAGCTGTCGTGCATGATGCTGCCCGATAAGTACATTAACTAGGAGAACGATATGCAGGAATTTGCTTTGTATTTTTCAGTGGCGGCCTTCGTGGCCAGTTTGATCGCACTGGTGCATTCTGTGATCAGGTTGCGAAAGGCAAGGGATACGGTGCGCTTGATGCGCGAAACGAATCATTATAATTATAAATCCAGAGGTTACCTTAAGGTCCCGCCGAAACCGCCGAAGCTGTCACCGGAGTATATCCGGGAAGATAAGGGAGGATGAATGGCCCTATCAATTCCAAAGAGCACCCAAGCCGCCGCCAAGCGATTGAGATCCGAGATGGCCCTTGATTTCACGGCCGCGTTCCGGGTTCTGCGCGACGACGCGAATTCACTGATCCGCAAGGCGGGCCGGGAGGAGTGGACGGTTAAAAAGTTGTTGAAGGAACTGGACGCGCTGACAGACTGAACACGGAGGAACGAACAATGCCAATTGAAGTAAAGCAATGGGCTCCTGGAGCGGCGTGCAGAGTGTGCGCAAATCCGGATGTGGTCTTACTTGTCAGGGACGATGGGATTCGCCCGATTGGCCACACGCCATCTCTTGTTGATAATGAGCCTGCAGTCGGTTACTACTGTCGAGAACATGCCAAATCAATTTGAACGCGCCCGCCTGAAAAAGAAGTACAACTTCAAAGGCAATCAATACGGAAAACTCATGGAGCGCATCGCCCGCGAGAACGCGGAGAATATCGGAAGGGCCGTAGCGAATTCAGACAAGAGAAGACTCGCCCGGAACATCAAGGACTTGATTCCGAAGGGCAAGCGCGGTAAGAAATTCAAACTGCCCGACGTCTCGAACATAATCCAGAGGTCCCCCACCATCGGGAAGGCGGCCGAGCGCGGGAAACTTCTCACCAAGACCCTGCGTGAGAAGCTAGGGAAGGACGTCAAGGCTGTCATGCTTGAAACCGGAATATCCACGACGCGGGGCACGGTACCAAAATCCCTGTCCCGAAAAGTCGAGAAGAAATTCCAGGAGACTTTCAAGGAATATGCGGAACGCAATCCCAAATTCGGGATGCCTTCGCAGGTGCACACGATAGCCGTGGTCGAGTCGCGCACGGCCGCCAACGGGATCAGGCGCGAGTACATGGACGCCGTCGCCGAACAAACGGACCGGCAACTATTCAAACGATGGGTGCACAACGCCGACATGAGCTCCCATCCACGGAGCAATCATCGGGCGATGGACGGCCGGGAAGTGAAGCAGGGCCGCAAGTTCAAGCTGAAGGGCGCCGACGGGCGGACGTATTTCACGGACGGACCGCACTCGCCCGGATTGCCGATATCCGAGAAGGCCGGCTGTAATTGCGAGGAGTCGTTTCGATTCGCGGAGAAATGATCATGGAATTAATTTTGACTGGTATTTTTTATCTGGCTTGTTTGATAGCGGGGCTATTCCTGGGAAAGCTTCTATACTGGTTCTTGTTCGAGCGTGGTAAATAGTTTGACGCGCGAATAAGGCGCGATAGATTGGCGGTGCGTGATCTTGCGCCGTGATGAAAACGGAACGCGGTGAAGCGCCGGAGAAATCCGTGTGAGCCCAGGGTGGCGCTAGTCTTAAACCGGCATCGTGTTCCTCCAAGTCCCCGCCGTCGGGCCCAGGGTTCGCTTTTTGCATTATGAAAACAACTCATCCATTCTTGGCAATAACCGCACTCGTGCTTGCTTATATCGCGGTTCTTTTCGTAGTCAGGGCCGAACCGTCGAAAACCGTGACCGACTTGCAACGGTTACAGGAAATCAAAAAGATAACAGCGGCCACGCTTCACAAGAAAGGCAGGATGGATCGCTCCGTCTTCACACCCAACGGAAAGAAGTGGGTCCAGATGATAGGACTCTTCGCCACCACCAGAATAAATTTCCTGATGGGCAAAACGAAAACCAGCACCAAGGCGATAGTGCTGCTGGACAAGATCAACATGCGACTCCGTGATCGTGTGCGGCACGGTGACTTGGATTACTTCCTGGACCATATCCACTGGCTGGACTTGGCGGCGGGCGCTGCTCTCGAATCGCTTAAATGATTGACGTTTTCTCCAGGTGTGGTAGGGTGGCTGTGGAGGGATACGTATGAATATTTTCAGTAGAATTGGATTGGTTTATCTTTTAGCCGGGTGGATTGTTGTTGGGTTTATTCAAGAGCCAATCATCAGCACGGCGTTGTTTGGCGTGGCAATCGGATTATTTATGGCTGAACTAATTCATGATTTGCGCGGGTTTTTCAATGCGGACAGGACGAATAGTAAGTTACCGGGCTCATAACCCGGAGAAGCGGGTGCGATACCCGCTTCTCCGAATGTCTGGGTTTAACGTATTGCGGACATTCTAAATGCAAGTATGCTCATCTGTAATGGCTGATGAAAAATGCCAGGTCAGCCGGTTCTATCCGGTGATGGCTTCCATGAGATAGCTGGAAGCTAGTCGGTCTGAAAAGCCGGCGCGTCCTGGGTCTGACGTTAAACGGGGCGGGGAAGCTGCGCAGTACACGCGGGGACCCTGCCTTCGCCTTTCTCCTGAAAGGGTGGAATGAGTTATAGCTTAACAGGCAAAGCGCCCGCGGGACATCCTGCGGTATGGTTCTCGGTTCGAGCCCGGATAACTCAAAAACGGTTGAGCCACCCGATGAAACTATAGGTGAATCGGGGGCGGAGAATTACAACGCCGGACCCGTAACCGGGGCCAGTCCTGTCGGGAAGCGCATCGATGGGGCTGGCCTTCGCACCATCATTTGGTTGGAATGACATGAGCTTCATAGCAATTTTCACAATAATTTTCCTGGCGGTGGTCGTTTTTATATTGATATGGATTGTCGCAGTGCTGATCATGCCTATTCCTGGAGAAAAATTAGCGAGGTTCAACTATGACAGTGCGAGCAGAAGGGCCGGTCGGAAAGGCGTTGCAGCCCCAGCATCTTGACAAACAGAAGATCAACCTGAAGCAATACTTCGGCCAGGCGGTCAACAAAACGAAAACCGTACAGCAGAAGACTGGGACGGGGGTCCGAAAGAAATGATTTTCTGGCTTCTATTAGGAATAGTGATTGGCGTGGTGCTTTTCGAATGCTGCTGCACCAGTGTTCCACAATCACGGCGAACCGCGCGCTTCGAGGTGGGTGGATCTCGTATTGTAAACACAGAGGAGGATATTAGGGGAATCGGGCCGCCTCCGAAATTGTTCGTGTCTCATGGTTATCAGCCGAAACCGACTCCGAATTTCAACCGCCGGCAACCACCGCCGGGAGCCCGTTCCGTGATCAGGAAGGAATGATAGGCATCCCGCCGATTACTAGAGCTGGATTAATTTTGCTTTGACACAATTCAGGGCTGTCATATATAGTCCCTGAATTGGGACTAACAGCCGAAAGACTCCAGGCGGCCCGCGACCGCCGAAAGCAGTTCTCCGAATGCAAAGACGGGGACTGTAGAATCAAGTTTGATTTCCATATGGCGGATCACGCCAACCGGACGAAGTGCGAAAGCGCCGAACCGGCTTGGATGACCGAGAAGCAGGAAGGCGGCCGTAAAAGGCGCTACCTCTCCGGGGTGGCATCGGGCCTTGCCGTAGACGCGCACGGCGAACAGATGACGGAGCAAGCAATTGCCTCGTTTCTGACGCAGGCGCAGGACACGGACATTCTTCTGTACTTCAACCATGGAAAGGACTTTTTCGAGGACGTGGCCATTCTCGTCAAAAGCGAGAAACTGGAGAACGGCGATTGGTTCACGGTTTACAGACTCTACGACGAAGACGACGACGTACCCGAAGAAAAACTGAAACGAATCGAAACGGTGTGGCGGCAGATCAATGGTCTCGCCCCGTACCAGAAGAAACGTCAATTCGGTTTTTCCATCGAGGGCATCATCCCGGAAGGGAAGATAAGATCGGAGTTCGGCGGCGAAAACGAGGGGACTTTCATCGATGAAGTCCAGCTCGACGCCGGCGTCACCCTGGTCACCCGCCCCGCGTATCTTACATCCGTCGCTCACGCGATTGAGAAGGCTGTGAAATCATGGCGGACTAAAAAAAACAGCTTCGATGACAATCTTCAATCCGCGCGCGCGGAGAGGGATTTCTTCGACCGCAAGGACGAACTTGATGCGATACTTGAGAGGAGCATCGGGGATCTGTTCAAGTCGACGGCGTCGCTAGAGGAGAAGGCCGAACAATTCAGATCAGTGTACATGTCGTACGTCGATCAACTCGTTGAGTTGCATCGCGCGGGCGGGTTCCGCATCTTCGAGGATGAGGAACCGGAACGCGAACTGGACACAGCGGAAAAGCCAAGGGACCAGAATCCCAAAAAAACAACCAGGGTTTTCGACGCAGCCAAACAGCTGCAACGTTTGACGGTTTTGGCAGGTAAAATGAAAACCAAGAAAAACGTAGATGAGGCGCTCGCGATCATCGAAGATCTGAAAGTGGGTCTCGATCGTCTGGGCGCCGCCATGGTCAACGATCCCGACAAGGAGGATCCCGACTTCAGCGAAGGGCCCGAGGACCAGGAACCAATCGACGCCCCGGCGAAGGAGGCCGAAGGCAACGTAAGCCAGGGCACCACGGCCGAGGAGACAGTCGAATCGGTCCAACCCGGCGTTGACCCGAATTCCATCAAGCAGGAGATCATGAGTGATCTGATTGCGAAACTCCAAGGCGTAAAACCGAAAGAGGAACCCAAATCAGATCTCGAATTGATCGCGCCTCTACTGAAGGACATCACTGAAAAGATGACCGCGATGAACACCAATCAGGCGACGCTCACGAAGTCCATCGATGAAATCCAGGATTTCAACGGCGAGCTGTTAAAAGGTTACGGCATCTCAAAAGAGTTCACCAAGGAAGAGCCCGCGCGTCAGACGGCGAAGGCTGTCCGAGGCGAACAGATGAGCCACGAGCTTAAGTTTCTGGCGGAGTACATTCAGAAGGCGGCCGGCGGTGCGGAATCCGGAGGTCATGCGAAACCTAAAGAGCAAATCACGTCCAAGGCTGCGATGACGTATCTCCTGGGGGCCGGCAAATGAGCGCAAAGGAAATATTCAAACAGTACAACAAGCACGGCGAGAAAGGGCTTCTTCAAAAAGCACTCACGTCGGCGGTTGGCAGCGGCGACGCTCTGATCCGTGAGTGGTGGGAGGACCAGATCACCAATCTGATAATCCATCTTCAGCCCGAATTCGCGATGATCGACGCGTTGAGCATCGAATCCAAAACCTACAACTATCGAAGACTGATCACTCAGGGAACCGGCGGCGGTGCCATGGGCGAGAGCGCCGTCACTCCGATTGTTGACGACGTGTGGGCCGAAGTGGATCTGGCGATGAAGATCATTCGCAGAAGGCTCCAGGTAACCGGATTCATGCAGGCGTCGGCCCGTCAGGATTACGATGCGATGGCGCTCCAGATCGAGCAGGGTGTCCGCGGGCATGTCCAGCAGATGATGTACTACATTCATCGCGGGAATGCGAACTTCGGCGATGCGTTGGAGCACGACGGGCTTGACAAGATGATCAAGACCAACCGCTTCAACAGCTTCTCGGGCGGACTCCCGACAATCCCGACCAATCTGGATTTCGTGGACAACCTGATCGACGCAGGCAACATCGAGGGGGCCACGGCCCATCGCAAGATGCTCATCATGAGCCCGCAGATGTTGTCGAGAATCTCAACACTTCTCACCAACGTGCGGAACGAGCAGAGCCGTGGAATGATCACCCAGATCGACATCGAAGGCGGCTGGCGCTTGAACGCCTATCGCAACGTGCCGATCATCGAGTCCACTTTCGTCGGCAGCTCTAAGAGCGGCACCATGGGAACCATCATCGGCGCTGGCTCCGACCCGGGGGACGGCGGACTATCGGACGATACGTTCTTTGCGATAGTGACGTTCGTGGGTCTTCGCGGCGAGAGCATGGCTTCAGCCGAAGTGTCTACCGCGATAAGCGCGGGCACCGGCACGCAGATTGTGACGTACACCTTCACCGAGGAACCGGATGCATTGTCGTACAAGCTCTATGTCGGTCTGACGACGGGGCTTGCGAACCTGACGCTCAATAATCAGGTCTCGGCGAACACCTACGACGCGGCCGGCACAATTACGGGCCGGACCACAACGATAGTCCTGACGTCGACGACTCCGGATCCGTTGGTGATTCCCGCTGAGCTGCAGGCGGACCTGCCGCCCAGCGCCGTCAACAGCGGAGCGGGATTGACGAACGCGGAGGAAGTGATTCTCTGGAACGTTGATCCGGTCCAGGGGTTGGGTCGCTATCCCTATGTTCACGAACAGGGGAACCGTGTGGACGGGCTGGTCAGCATCGAGCCGCTCTCCAAGAACGACGATGCGAACACCATGCTGCTCAAGAGCTACGTGGCACTCGCGGAGAAGTTCGAGGCGACGTCATCCCGTCACAGGGGTCTGTTGCCTCGATGAACCTCAAGAAAAAGAAAGAGGGCCCGAAAGGGCCCTCTGAGCTCGTTCTCGCGCACCCGACAATCAAGACGGACGCGAGCGGCGGGACGCAAATCCGGGTGCCGGGTTCGTCACAGGCTACCGATAGAATCAAGACGGTGGCGCTTAACATCAAAGCCGGGCGGGTGACGCTGACCAATAACGAGGAAAACCTTCTCGTGTGGGAGCAGCTCATCAAGGACGGCTGTACGGATTTGTCGAAATGGCCGACAAGCAAATCAATTCCGTCGGTACTCGTTAAAAGTCAGCCTCCGCGAAAGTTCATGTCAGCGAAGTTCTTCCACCCCAACGCGAGCGACAAGGATCCAATCAACGGAAACGTCGCGGTCCTTCTTCCGTACGTGAAAGGCCAAAAGCAGCGCCGTCAGGTCCAGCTTGAGTGCGTGAACAATGTGGTAAAGACGAAGGAATTCGAAGTGTACGAGAAGATGGTCCGGGACGGCTGGACGCTTGCGGAAAATCCGAAATACGAAGAGGCAAAGAAATGAAACCATTGGACGCGGCGACAGCCGCAAGAACCGACCAGAACACCCCGCAGGCGTTGCTCGCGCGAACAGCGGAACGCATGAGAACCGGGCTGCACACCCAGAAATTAAGGTACGCCGTCAGTCTCCAGGGCGGTGCGATCGGAGCCGTTGTCGCCGACGTACCCGATACCATCCCGGAGAACGCCGTTGTGACGAAAGCATGGATACGGGTGACCGAGACGTTCACGAGCTCCACCGACGCCGCTACGATTGCGGTGTCCCTTGTGGGTGCGGACGACATTGTGGCGGCCATCGCAATTTCGAACGTGGCCAATGCGTGGGATGCGGGATTCCAGGCCGCAATACAGGACGGTGCAGCCGCCAATTTTCTCGCCGTCACCGCGGACTTTCGGATCACGGTTACGGTCGCGGTTGAAGTCCTGCTTCTCGGCGCGATGGACATTCATCTGGAGTACTCGCTACCGGCCGATGCCTGATGCGCTTGACGTTCTCGATCATCTGGTTGATTTCGATCTTGATTCCAAGGTCGAAATCGCCGGGCCTTTCCCGATTTTATCGCTCTCGCTGGGCTCGCCGAACAACATTGTAAACATAGCGTTCGCCAATGACATCTCGTCCGTCATCGTCGGGCATGTAATCCTGATCGACACGCCCTTTAATTTCGGACACCACGTCATAAAGATAATCAATACGATCCCGACCTCAATCCACCAGTTCAGCTTCGAGAACGGCGACACGGTGGCCCAGGGCGCGTCGGGTGTGGTGACGATATTCAGCTTTCGCCTGGGGCAGCTCAACAACATAATCGACAACCAGATAATTCCCTGGGTTGAAAAGATCATCAGAATGTCCGTGAGTGTGGAGGAGACCGTCGTCGAGCATCACGACGGTACCGGGCAGGAGGAGCTCGCGCTGGATCGCAAGAACGTAAACTCGCTGGTGAACATCGAGAATCTGGACACCATCGAGCGAATAGGCGGGCCCTCCGTGAACACGGTTGAAATCGCGGCGGGCGGTATCCTGAAGATCAAGCAGAAAAGCGAAAGCGAATTCCCGCTTCACGGCATCTGGCACCAGGGCCGGCGGAACTACAAGATAACCTACTTGTCGGGCGGACCGATACCGGACGATGTAAATCAGGCCGTGATACTTCAGGCGTCGGCGATTCTATTAGGCAACACAGCAGGCGCGGACGGCGGCGCGTTGTCGATGTCGACCGAGGGCCATTCCGAATCGCACGGAGCCGGAGGGCGGTTCATCCAGGCGCAGACGCAGATGACGAATCAGGCGCGGGCGCTCCTCAACAAGTACATGACCGGCATCGTCGGGGATTAGGCTTGACATTTTTCTTTCGTGTGCGAAGCTGGACTCGGAGGACGCGAAAATGAATGAAGAACCCGACTGTGGACCAGGCCGGCAAATTTGCACACTAAAGGATTTTTATAAAATGCACAATATAAAGAATGGTCTGCCGACGCTGGAATCTTTGGATGAATTGGATCGATTAATCCGTGATTCAAGTCCTAGACCGAAGAGTTATATTCTGTTCCCTGCGAAATGGACTTATAATGTCGCACGATTTGCGGGGTATGGATTTCTGCGTAGCGCGTGGGTGCATATTGTGGCGAATTATTTGAGGCGCGATAAATGGTACAAGGCGTATATCCGCGACATTGTGGTCGATTGAATGAGCACACAAGCCAGCGCACTTGAGGAAGTCCGTCGCACCCGCGAACGGAACGGAACGCCGATCACGATTCAGATCTTGGATGAAGCCGGAGTCACAAAGGACAACTACGGCAACATCATTGCAAGACCTTCGCCCGTGACGAAGACCATAAAGAGCTATCCGATACGGTTCGATCCGACTGACAAGCAACTGGAGAAGGCGGGAATACGAACCAAGGTGGACGTCATATTCTGGCTTTCCACAAAGCGCGCCGACCAGCTTTCGCTTTCCTTCAAAGATATAGACACGGTGCGCGCGGTCGTCATCCACCCGGTTAAAGATGGCGTCGAGTACAGGATCAAACAAAAACAGAACATCGGGCAGTACGGCGACAAGTTCCTTTACATCACTCTTGGATGCCTGCGAAGCTGATAATATTACGGGTGTGATTGCTACCGGGGGCGGAAAGCATCGTCGTTGTTAGTTTGTTGGCATGGCCAACGAGATGTCCAGGATATCCCTGCCGGGCGCGAAATTCAACAACGCCTATGAAATGGATGAGACGAAAACGGTAGTCGGACCAGGGGAATGGTTCCATGTTCCTGCGGGGGTAACGCAGGTATACGTTACGCTTGAGATCACGGGAAAAGGGAGGTTGGAGGCGACGACCGACAGCAGGGCGAAAGTAAGCGATGATACGGCGACGGCGTTTCTTCCGTGGCCGTTGGGTGATCAGAACAAGACATCGCAGGCAATCCTGGGCGGCGGTTCCGCGTTCCGCCAAGTGAATATTTCCGGCACCACGAGACTCACTGCGAGGGCCGAATGATCTGGCTGGAATCGACGGAGGGGCTTTGGAGTAAATCCCCGTTCCGGGCCGATGATATTCTAACACACAACCGCGACACCGCCGGACGTCTGCTGCCCGCGTCCAGAGAGGTGTTTGTCGTGGTTGACAATTCGGGAAACGTAATAACGTCTGGAAAATAGATGTCGTTCCACAGAGACCAGGCGGGGCTGGACCTCCACGCACCCAGCAACCAAACGGCTGAGAATGTAACCGGCACCGACATTGCCCGGTTGTCCATCGTCAAATACACCGGGTTCGGCGTTGATTTTCCGCAGATATCGGTCATCAATTCAACACTTGATTTCGCATCGGGAATAGTGGACGAGTCCGGCGGTATCGCGGACGGCGGAACCGGGCGGGTTGTCCAGATCGGTTTTGTGTCCGACATGAACACCTCATCGTTTTCCGTCGGCGCGATATTCGCGGATGCGTCGGGACAGATAACGCAATCCGTGACCGCCTTGGAAATCGGAATAGTGCTGGTGGTTGACGCAATCCAGGGCATAATATTCTTCAATGTCCGGGGACTGCGCGGGGCCCAGGGTCCCTCCGATCCGAGAGTGGTTGGAGGCATCCAGAGCGTGAGCGCGAATGCAACGAAGGTGGCGAGTTGGGGGCAGCAGAGCGCCGTCGCGGAAATCGCCATGGACAGGGCCGGGGTACTGAACGCGATTACAATATCGCTGGACACGCCGCGCACCGCCGGTATATGCCAGCTGCAATTGCTGATTAACGGCATCGCCCAGACCGGCGCGGGGCAGACCGTCGACATCGACGCCGCAAATCCACAGACCGCCACATTGGTTTTAGCGATAGCATTGCCGTTTCTGGCCGGTGACACCATAGGTCTTCAGACCGTGACCGTCGCATTCACGCCGAACGGGGCTGATGCTACGGTGTCCGCGAGGTACTCGGAATGATTTACGCGATAGTCAGAAAAGCGGATGACAGGGTGGAGTACGTCAGAACGTCCACCGATCCGAATCTCAACACGACAATGTTCTACGAGGTGGCAACCACTCATTCATTCTCACCACCCGCCCATGAAGTATGGTGGAAACATTCTGAAGGTGTGTTTACAAACGAAGGCGCCCGCACAACCCCCGAACAGGATAACGTTAAGAAACATCTTGCCGAGTACGCATCCGCGTTACTGTCGGCGGGGTTCACGGGCGATCCGCAGGATATCGAATCGGTGGAAACCTGGTTCTTCGAAGCCATTGATTCGGTGACGGATCTGGACGGACTCAAGATACTGATGAAATACATAGTCAAGGCATCCGGGCGGGCCCAGGCGGCGTCCGTCTACGGATGGCGGATATTCGCGGATTAATGTGTTGCTGAATTGCCGGGCCGTCCGAATGCTAGTAGTATTGCGGGTGTGCGATTACCGGCTGCGAAAAGCCGCATCGGATTTAATTGAGGGAAAACATGAATGACGGAATAATCATCAGCGCGATACTGGGGTTCGCCGGCATGATAATCACGGCGATGATAAGATTGGTGCCTTCGCGTTCCAAGACCGGTGAGGACGAACAAAAAGCGTTCACCCAGATCGTGCAGGTGCTTACCAATATGAATTCCCAGCTAACCCAGTTGATGGCCATCACACAGGAACAGCAAAAAAAACTGTCTGAGGTCGGCGGTGAGGTGCACGAACTCCACAAGGGATTCGCACCCGAGGGAAGGCAGGCGGTCATTCTGACCATGCAGGAAATCAACCGCAAGTTGGACGAGCTCCTGGAAAAATAATGCCTGCGAAAATCAAAAGCAAGGACTGGAAGGCATTGCAAAAAAACATCCGCCGGATGCCGAGACTTGTCCGCGACAATCAGGTCCAGTCCCTTGCGCGCAAGCACGCCGAGGGGCACAAGAAAACCCTGGTGAACGGTCTTCGCGACGGCTCACTCGTCAAAAAGCAATCCGAACTCACACGTAAAATCAGACAGAAGACCGGACGAAGCGGTGAGGCGCTGTTCGGCCAGCGTTCAATGATCCGCGGGCTGAAGGTGCGCAAGACCGCCCGGGGCTATTTGCACGGTCCCGTCGGCAAACACAAATCGGGGATGTCGCAGAAGAAGGTCTGGAGCATTCACGAACTGGGTGCGAGAATAAAGATAACCCCGAAAATGCGTCTGGCGTTCGTCCGCTTTCTCGGCGCGTTGGGACTGCTGGACGGTGACTCACGACCGAAAAGCAGGAAAAGAATTATACGCATACCGGCGCGCCAGCCGATGAAGAGAGCGCTGAACGAGTACCTTCGAAGCGAAGCCAGGAAACAGGTTGACGTTGAAACGCGCAAGTTGGTGAGGTCGAAGATACAGAGGTTGAAGTGATGGAATGGAGAGAATGGATTAATGAAATCGCTCGGCTCCATCGGGAGTCCAGTGATCCGTTGGGCGGGGAGCTTGCTGAAAAATTAGATCATGAATACTGGTGGAGCGATTTCAACGATGGGCTAACACCATCGATGGCGTATGGGGAATCTCAAAACATGTCGTCACCGTATATAACCCCCTACACTGTTGTGCGAAGAGTATGCATTGACGGTGTCCCGGTCGGGCCAGCGTTCTAAGGATAAAGAGGTTACGATGACGGAATTAAATGAGTTAACGGTATTGAATATCGGGAAATCGATGTGCAACGCAGAGCAGGAGCGGAGAGTCGGCACGAACGGCCATACGTTTTCAGGCCATGTAATAGGCGGGCTTCGTGACAATCCTATCCTATTCAGGGAAGCGATCAGAATGCTGGACGAAGTGCGTGCCTAAAGTTTCCATTGAACCCCTCACCGATCCATCCGGTTGGACCGGTCCCGCGACGGCCGTAAGGAACTCCGGGTTCCGGCAGTTCAGCGCGTCATTCCTGGCCGACAATCTAATATTCGAACTACTTGATACCGAGATCGCCGTCAAGTCATTCGCCGCCGTCGACGTGACCGATTTCCCTCATCTGGCCTTGAACCTTGCGGCCGTCGGAACTGAACCGGTCGACAAGCGGACGGCCGCCGACTTTCGTGCAAGGATAAGGTTCATCGACTCGTCCGGGCCAACGACGCTCGAGTACTTCCTTCCGCTCACCAATAGGTCACTTGACCAAGTACGATTCGAGAACACGCTAACGTCCATCGACAGTATAGAGATCGAGGCTCTGGCGGATATTACGTTCTTCGCGTCGGAGGTTATAGCGTACCGGGACGAGCTGCCTCTTGACATTTATTCGGCGATGACCGCGCTCATGGAGAAGGCAAGGGGCGAGCTTGATCTGACTCCCGGGTTCAAGGTGAAGGCCGGCACCATAACGGGATCCGGATCGACGTTCACGATAACCGGCGGATTGTTCCTGGACAAGGACGTCGTTGTCACCTTCGGAGGCGAGACCCATCGGATCAAATCGGTCGGCGGCTCCGTAAAATTCGACGAGAATTATTTCGACGGCGCGACGATAGGCGGTCCTTTCACTGACGAGCAAATGTTCCTGTTCATTCCCATAAACACCAAGCCGGGTGAGGAAGATGTTCAGTTGCCCTCCGTGGGAATGGAGGGCGGGTTCACGTCGGAATCGGCGCCGGTGCACGAATCGGCCACGCCACAACTCGACTCGTATCTTTTGGACCTCACAGTCAGGACAAGCTTTCCTGACGACTACAGAAAGTACACCATCGATCTGGAGGGTATCGCGCGCACGGGAGAACCTTTGGAGAAGGTCGGGACACTTCTGGAAAAATCATTCGAGCGTCGCAGCGTTATCTGGATAAACGGACGACGCCACGAGGTGGGCGAGTTGGACTTGGTTCTCGATGACTTCGGCGATGCGACGGAAATAGTTCCCAGGGTTTCGGGATCAGTCGAAGTGACGGCGGCGCGCGAGGCGGTTGAGTACGAACGCCAGAAAATCGCCGTGACCGTGACGACGACGGTGACCAGCCAGCCGCCTCCGGTTTAGAGGTCCTTTCCTTCGTGATTTTATAAATTTCCTTTAGTGTGCAAATTTGCCGGCTTTGCTTGACGGGCCGATACAAGGAACAATTCTGCCAACATGAGAATTATAACCATACACTGAAGAGATATCCGCCGTGAGACTTATCGCGGAACCGGTAAGGGCGGGCAGAACCGAAATAAGCGTGATACGTGTGTGCGCCTTACCCACATACCTACGGAAGTCGTTGCGCATTGCTGCGATCAGCGCACGCAGGGTCAAAACGAGAAAATCGCAACAGAACGCCTCCAAGGAAAGCTTGAGAAATATTACAAAGTTGATCCGGTGCGCCATTCTGATAACAGAGTTGTAAGAACATATAATCAGCCGGATAATCGCGTTGTGGACCATGGATCGGGTAAATCATTCTCATGGAGCGCGACGGTGGGTAGGCAGGATCTGTCGGGACCTATACTCGCGCGTTTTCGATCTGCCGGGGATACGGCATCAACCGGCAGGGAAACAGGTCTGTCCGGTTAGGTTGTGAACGACTTTTTTTCCTTGCATTCCAACGTGACATAATTCCATGTGCGTCCAATGGGTTTAAGAACCAGGGGCGTCCGCGGCAGGCAGGGAAGGTCGGAAGTCGGCAGTGTCGTACAGCCGGCCGACTTCGAGCTGGCCGGTATCCACGGCAGATTCGCCCGTGGCATCGATGAAATAGTAGAGCTCTTCAGCTCCGATGAAATAAACGTCAAGCTCGGGCCCTACCGGGCGGGGTTTCTCGGACGGTACTCAGCCGAGTCCTTCTTCACCAACCTCCAGGGACAGCGCGGACGCTTGCTTGTAAAGCCGTTCGTCGCCTCCGACGCGGTCCAGGCGACCGACACCCTCCAGTCAACCGGCGGAGCGCCCGCCGACACGCTCACAATCCAGGCGGCCTTCCGAACCAAGGTCGACAAGTCACTGGACGGAAATTCATCCGGGTACACCATCGCGGCGGCCGACCGCGTAACCACAACGACGGCGTCATCCGAGATCTCGGGAGCGACTTCTGTAACACTTTCGGCGGTCGGCCAGATACGGGTCGGCGATATATTGGCGTTCGACTCCAGCCCCACCCACTTCGCGAAGGTTTCAGCAATTGATGAGTCGCTGAAACTTATTACCATGAGCGCGACCACCGAAGCGATCACTTCCGGCAATGTTGCGAGAGCGATTGGATTCATACTAACGACATTCCGCAAGAATGCAACCGGTGCGAATGTGAAAGTCGCCACGCCCGAGAATGACGTCGTGCTATCGATGGAGCCGGAGAACACCGAGTTCTATGTCCAAAACGCATTCGCCAACCATCCGTATTTTGAACTGGTGGACGACGCCAGCGGCGAAGCCTTCGACGAGGTCATCCCGGCGGACGTCACGGTGGTCGCATTCCTGACATCCGGCGCGGACGGCACCGCACCGACGTCGACTGACTGGGATTACTCGGCCTTTGATGCGAAGAAAATAGTTCTACTCCATAACCCGGATGATGATTCAGCCGTCGCGAACAACGCAGGCGAAGCGTACGGCGTCGGCCACAATGACGAGCCAATTTGGATTTACAACATCCCCGACAAGACCACCGTCCAGACTTTCATCGACGAAGGCGCCCAGTACCAGAGATCCGATAGAGTGCTTGGCGTGATGGTTGCCGGAACGCTGCCGGTGACCGATCCGATAGGGGTCGGCTTGAATCCGACCATTGACCTGCCGGTCGGCGGCGGCGTGATGGGGAATTGGTTCCGGTCATTTCGCACGCGCGGGTTTCACAAGGTCCCCGCGGGGTCCAGGGTTCCGCTTGCCGGATTCGTGCAGGTCTCGGACCGCGAAGAAGACACGTTCACCGACGTTCAGCGTACGCGAATACTGGAGGTTGGACTGAACATCATTCAAATCAACAAGGGTTACATCATCCAGGAATTCAGAACACCGTCAACGGATCTCGGCGAGTTGTTCGGCAATTACCTGTTCATGAAGAACTTTATAATTCAGAGCATCATAACCAGCCCGTCAATTCTCGCAGTGAAGAACGAGCCCAACCGGATCACTGCGATACAGGCGGTTGCGGATGACGTGCTCGATTTCGGACAGAAGCTGTTCAACGGATCATTCCCGTTCGAGAAGGATCCGGAAGGCGCGTTTCTTAAGTTCACGCGGCAGGACGGCGAACCGTCGACATTCGCCGACGTTTTCATAGTCGAAGACGTGAGGACGACAACGACGCAGGCCGAGCTTGTAAACGGCGAAGCATTCATCGTCGTCAAATTCGTTCCTCCGGCTCCGAACGAGTTGCTGGATTTCACGGTCAAGACCCGGATACCGTTGTTTTGAGGTAGAACATGCAGACAGGCATATTAACAGACAGGCGCGTTGTCGAAGTCGGCGGGACATCCCTTGAAGGGCTGTTCAAGATGAGCGAGTTCGGCACCGAGGTCGACTCCATCGAGGTTGCCGAATCAAAAAAACTTCGCCTGATTGGCAGCGGAACCGAAAAGATTCTGCCGGTAACGTTTACGTTCAAGATATTGCGCAACAGCGCGACGTTTGAATTTTATCTGGAGTGGCGTGAAGCTGAAGACAACCGCGACGTTGTTATTTTCATGACCGACAAGACGGAGCGCCCTGAGAATGCATGGGCCCGGATACTGCTGGCGGACTCCGAGACGGGCGGATTGAAGTTCCCTGAATATGATCCGGCCACGCCGGATGTCGCGCAATTTGAATTTCCCGCGTACCCATCCGACATTGATATTCGACAGGTGGGATGAAACTACCGGTTCCCACAAAAGCCGGGCTTAAAAAAGTCAGCCTTCCGCGCCCCAAGACCAGCCGCTATCTTGAATGCTTTCGCCTCTGCCAACAGGGCAAGGTCAGTGCGGGTCTTCTCGAATTGCTCGTCGGAACCAAGGCGGGGGACCGCAAGCTTGACAAATCTGAGCTGCGCCTGATACCGCACGCATCGATCGAGGTGATGGTGCTCCAGGTGCTGAAGAACGCGGTCACGGAACAAAAACTGTCCGGAGTCTACACCTGCCCCGAGTGCAACACGCCTCATGTATTGCGCAACGAAAAGGACGGCGAAGACAACCGGATCGATTTGTCTGAAATAGACATATTGTACGCGGACAGCTACGATGACGCGAAAGTCATTCTGGACATCGAGAAAAAATCGGACCAGGTACTGCTGCCGTTCAAGCAGAACGAGGAAGCCGGAAGGATAAGCGGCTGGACCTTTGATGTTTTCACTCTTGCCGACCATATCGCCGTCGAAAACGATCAGTCATTGAGGGACGACCCTTTTAGAATAACCGCGAGATTGCTTTTCATGAATCTGGAGAATTTGCGCGGTGACTACACCGAGTCGCACCCCGGAACCCTGACGGATGCGATGAAGAACAGATACAAGCACGAGGTGATGGATTTCCCGAACATCCGCCACAGGTTCGATGTCATGGAGGGCGCGAAGAGATACGGGCTCGATGCGTGGACGCCGGAACTGTATTGCGGGAATTGCGCCTATGTCTGGCGCGAGCCGATAGACTTCACCAATTTTTTCGTTTCGGCGCTCCGTTCGATATCGGAGGGGACGGCGCGCCTGAATGGCCATCCGACCCGCGCCGACGCGAAAGCATGAACAGCTTCTTCGATTGCGCGCGGTTCTTCAGCATCGGACCCAATGTCATTTATCCGATGCTGTTTAACATATGGCAGCATTCAAAAGCGACGATGACGGAACTCCTGGCGATGCGGTTCGACGAGTTGGAATCCCTGGAGGAAATCGCCCTGGATATGACCAAAAAACACAACGCGGAAATGAATAAAAGTTGAGCGGGGGCTTGTTGTTTGCCCCCGCTCCATGACTTCACAATACACTAAAACCCGGAGTGGCTACCCGGTTAGAATAGGACGATGGCGGCTCGCAATAAAGACGTCAAGAAAAAATGGCGACCACGGCTGAAAAAGTAAACTTTGAATTCCTGTTCACGATGGCGACCGCAACCCGGTCGACACTTAGAAATCTGAACAAGGGCTTCGGAACCGTAAACAAGCAGATGGACAGCGTCGGAAGCCGTGCAACGGTCATAGGGCGCAGCCTGGGCGGCGGCGTGGCCCGTGGCGCGAAGTCGGCGGCCATCGGAATGAAAAACATGCTGGTCTCCGGTCTGGCGTTAGCCGGAGTATCATCCATCTTCTCGGGACTGGTCAGCACCGTCCCCGCCTTGGGCATAGCCTTGCGGACGGCGGGCGAGACGATCCAGAGGAATTTGATCGCGCCAATCGGTAGGGCCCTGATACCGGTTCTCATACGTCTGACCAATTTCGTATCGGCCAACCGGACCAAATTTCTCGCCCTGGGCGCCGTTATTCTCAACGTCTTCCGGGTGCTCGCGGGTCTTGCGAAGAACGTCGTCAGCCTGGTGTCCAAGTTGTTCTCGTCGTTCTTCGACGGGATCGGACTCAAGGCGAAACTGACGTTCAATAATCTTGTTCAGTTCTTCAACTTCATACTACTCAAGATTGCTTTTCTGTTCGCGTTCATTTCCGGTCTGGTGGAGCCGGTCATCAAGGGGATCGGAAAGCTCTTCGCGGCGGTTTTCAACAATATCATAAAACCGTTCCTGACCGGGCTGGCCAAGGGATTCGGAGACGGCGTGGGATTGATGACGTCCTTCCGCGACGCGGTGCAGGCGGTGGTCGGGGTTTTCACGCAGCTTGTCAAGACATCGGGCGTCAAGGAGTTCTTCAGTTTCCTCGGGCGTGTGATTGGAACCGTACTAAAGGAGAGCCTGCAAAGGGTGGTGACGCTCATAAAGATATTCGCGAAGATTGCGTCGGCGTTGTTCAGCGGCATTGCCAGCGGGTTGAAGGCGGCCCTGGGCGCGAAGGGATTCAAGGGCATGGAGAAGATTCTGAAACGGGTTATGAAGGTTGCGAAGATACTTTTCTCGAAAGTAATAATTCCGGCATTCAAGTTCATGATCCCGGCCGCGAAACTCCTGGGGTTCATCATAGGGAAGTCGCTGGGCGGCGCGTTCATAATTCTCGGTGGGATTGTCAGCGGCGTGATAAGGACTTTGGAGTTCTTCACGGTCGATCTACCCAGGCAGTTCCGCGCCGACGTGCGGGCGGTCCAGGCTCTGTTTCAGGCTTTCAAGCAGGGGGCGGTGGGACTGTTCTTCACGGTGATCACACCAATCAAGAAAATAGCCAGCGTGATCGGCGCTATATTCTCGGCCCTCGTGTTGCTGATGAAGGATTTCATCGCGCGCAATGTAGCCCCGCTGGTAAAAAGCCTGTCTGACATACCGGGCATAAGCCGGCTGCCGGGATTCAAATCGATCCAGAAATTCACGACGGAATTGGGCGGTGAACGCAGCAGAAAGGAGAGGGGTATCCAGGCACGCGAGCTGATCAACCGCGGGAACGTCCCAACGTTTCTTGAGAGGCGCTTGGAGACCATCGCTCCGCGCGACGAGACCAGTAGCCTTGCACCCGGAAACAACACGATAACCATTGGATCCCTCACAATAACGGCCCAGGACAGTGAAGGCGTCATCCGTGAGATCCAGGGACTCCCGGCGAGATTCGCACGGATTCAGGCACAAGCCGGCAATGCCTGACCAAGCCGGCAAATTTGCACACTAATCTGATTTTATAAAATGCCTAAAATAAGAGACATTGCATCGGCGTCCGTGCCATGGTTCATGATTGATTTCACGACCGGCCAGATCATCACTTCGAAGACAATACCGAAGACGATGACCGATAACAAACAGATATTGTACGCGCCGGATCCGGTGCCGGGGCTGGGGTTCGAACCGCTCAATCCGAACAGAATGGGGAACCGTAAGATCGGATTCACAATCGACATCATTGATAGAAGAGGCAGCCAAGGGAATCAGTTGCTCATGAATCAGTTCGAACTGCTGCGAAACCAGGTCAGCTTCATACGTTCGCCGCAGGGATTGACGGAGGGACTTCAGTTCTCCGAGTTCCCGAGGGTTGTTTATTCGGGATGGGGCACGCATTCGTTTCCACAGAATTGCTTCGTCACAAAATGTGACTTCACGCCGCGAACGGATCAAACGAACAGACTCGGAATTTCAACGTTGACACAAGTTGCGATGGAGCTCCAGGTTGACGAAAACAATGCTCTCTGGAGAGCATGGCGGTTCTACGTACAGTACAGCGGCGCGATTCTCGGGAGCAGTTCGTCGGTCGCATCGGTCACCGGATTCGGATCGCGTCCTTATTGATAAACTAACTAAGTTAATATGCGAAGCGTGGTTGACGAAAACAATGGACGCGAAAACAGTACACCCAACACTGCGACGTTGTCGGCCGTCTTGTCTGAAAACAATTATTATGATCGTTTGTGCAGGCGGGGTAGCGGGAAACGTCGGCGTAGTCTTGGAGGAACGCAATGAGGATAATAATGAATATAACGATTAGGGGATTGGATATAAAGTCAGAACGCATGCGTGATCAGATACTCGAATATTATAATTCCGGTGGCTTAGTGACCGATGTTGATGGGAATGAAATCGGCAAGGGAATATCCGCAACACGTCGCGGAACTGAAGTGCATGCAACGATAGGTCTCAACGAGGCGGGAAAGGAAAAGCTATATGACATGATTAGAATCCCATTGGATTTTTCGATTAAAGGCACGGTATCAGTTGGCTCTTGAATGGTCGCAAGTGGAGGAGACAACCTTCGTCAACGCCGCCGGTGTAGAGACGCGGATAAAGCTGGTCCATGAGTTCGCCCTGGACCAGCCGTTCCGCGAGCGGGACTTCGACAACCGCGACATCGACGAAGCCGCCTTCGACGAGATGGGATCGGAGCACGAGAGCCTGAGGTTGATGGAGGCGAACATGGTCGCACTGGTGGAGAACGATTTCGATTTGTCGAAACTGAAGACGATAAAGGTTCCGCTATGAAAAACAGGATGCACAATAAGCCAAAAAACGGAAAATTCTGGTGTTGGCATTTTTGGGAAGTTACCGAAGAAGTCGCAGGGAATTGGGATACTCTATACCGTGTATATCTGCCGTGCGCCTGCACTAAATGCGGCAAACGAAAAAGAATCAGAAACAGTCGGATCGAATCAGTGCCAGACCATCTGGTCAATGATAGATTGCAATATCGTCCGTGAAAATAATACCGCGCAATCCCTCCCTGTTCGCCGACTCCGTACCATTCTTTACGATTGAGCACACACGCTCAAAGGACAAGATCGGCTTGGGCGATAAAGTCCTTTCCTTCAAGGTGGAGGAGAAGCTGTTCTCGCTGCCCATGATGGACCTGCAGGTCCACGACGACAGCATGGTACTGGGGAAACTCTACAGGTTCGGCGAACGTGTAGAGATAACATGGGGGTACTTGAGGACGCCGGGCCTTGCACTGTTCGGCCAGGGCTGCCGCGGC
>SDBT01005162.1_pt1 | contig 22029 bp, 25 predicted proteins | sample 2277101 | NCBI WGS metagenome assembly SDBT01 (sample SAMN10404973, study PRJNA504765) | marine sediment metagenome | isolation source: marine sediment core GS10_PC15, 103 cmbsf | place: Arctic Ocean: Southern Knipovich Ridge | collected 2010 | reverse complement strand
TTGAGCGCTGCAAAATAGATCTCGACCTTGGCTACATCGGCGAGGCGAATGGCAGCGGCTTTTTTTTGCGGCTGACCATGCAGGCGAAAAATACCAGATAAGGTTTTTTTAACCAGATCGTGCGGGGTGGGATCCTCATGGCCTTGAAACTTATGCCTCTTACGAATCCCGATCATGCGGCGACGGATGGTGTTGGGATTGAGCGTTTCTGCGCAGTCACGTAAATAGCTTGTGATGCACTCAGGTGTTGCGGGCAAAGTGCCCCCTGCCGCTAGAAAATGATTGATGTCGGATTGGTAGGCCAACCGGGTGTTATCACTGGTGGCGGCGTGCACATAATCGTCGATCACGACCGGTGTTTGTTTTTTCTGATCGAGAATTAATAAGTTTGGTCTTTTTTTATCCATCTTAGGCATACGCCCACCCTTTTCTTTTCACCGGTAATTTTTGGCTCATATTTGAGCAGAGTTGACGATTCTATCGAAATGATCCTCAATATACCATAACTTCCCATATTGGACCTTACCAAGATAGATTAGAATCCCATGTTTCATGATCCAAACAAAGCATGTTACACTAAGCTCATGAATTATCAGCAAACATTTGATGTTATTATCGTTGGGGGTGGCCATGCGGGCACTGAGGCTGCTTTGGCAGCTGCGCGTATGGGCTCTAACACCTTGTTATTAACACATAATATTGAAACATTGGGGCAGATGTCGTGTAACCCGGCGATTGGAGGCATAGGCAAAGGCCACTTGGTTAAAGAGATTGATGCGTTAGGCGGTGTCATGGCGGTTGCAGCTGATCAGGCGGGTATCCAGTTTCGAACTTTAAATGCTAGTAAGGGTCCAGCGGTGAGGGCCACTCGTGCACAAGCAGACCGAGCCTTATATAAAAGTGTGATACGCAGCTTGTTGGAAAACCAATCTAACTTATCTTTATTCCAGCAAGGCGTGGATGACTTGATTATTGAGAATGACGGCGTTGTTGGTGTTGTAACGCAAATGGGCCTGAAATTTTATGCTAAAACAGTGGTGTTGACCGTTGGCACATTTTTAGGTGGTAAAATTCATATTGGTATGAGCAATTATCGTGGAGGCAGAGCTGGTGATCCACCGGCAATTGCTTTGGCAAACCGGCTTCGTGAACTGCCATTTAACGTTGAACGTTTAAAAACCGGCACGCCACCACGTATTGATGCGCGCAGTGTGGATTTTTCTAAATTACAAGAACAAAAAAGTGATACACCGTTACCCGTATTTTCGTTTATGGGAAAAGTTGAAGATCACCCGGAACAAATTTCTTGTTATATTACCCAGACTAATAAAAAAACTCACGATATTATTCGTGCTGCCTTTGATCAATCGCCTATGTTTACAGGTGCGATTGAGGGTACAGGGCCACGTTACTGTCCATCGATTGAGGATAAAGTACAGCGTTTTGCTGAGCGCGATGCGCACCAAATTTTTGTTGAGCCCGAAGGTTTGACTAGTAATGAAATTTATCCTAACGGTATTTCAACGAGTTTGCCATTTGATGTGCAAGTTGAGTTTGTGCGTAGTATGCAGGGTTTTGAACAAGCACATATCACGCGTCCCGGGTATGCGATTGAATATGACTATTTTGATCCGCGTGATTTGCAACCTTGGCTGGAAACAAAATATATAAAAGGATTATTTTTTGCAGGACAAATCAATGGCACTACCGGTTATGAAGAAGCTGCGGCGCAAGGTTTGATTGCAGGGTTAAATGCGGCTTTAAAGGCGCAGGAAAAAGAGCAGTGGTATCCGGGACGTGATCAAGCCTATATGGGCGTATTAATTGATGATTTAATTACGCGGGGCACGCAAGAGCCCTATCGCATGTTCACTAGCCGCGCTGAGTATCGATTATTGCTGCGTGAAGATAACGCTGATATGCGTTTAACAGAAATTGGTTTTAAGCTAGGGTTGATCGGTGAAAAACGCATGCGAGCATTTGGTGAAAAGCGTGAACAGGTTGTTAAAGAGATTGAGCGCTTAAAAAGCACATGGATACAGCCTAATTCTGCGGCTGCAAAAAAAATAGAACAACATTTCGAAAAACCACTTGAGCATGAATATTCTGCTTTAGATCTATTAAAACGCCCCGAATCTAATTATCAACGCATTGCAGAGCTAGACGGTGTTGGTGATGTGGGGTTGGATGCTAAAGTCACGGAGCAAGTTGAAATACAAACGCGTTATGATGGCTATATTAAGCGTCAAATGGAAGAAATTGAAAGGCAACGCCGCCATGAAGATGCTATTATGCCAGAACACATTGATTATGATCAGGTGAATGGATTGTCGAATGAAGTGCGTGAAAAATTAAAAAATATAAAACCCATTAATTTAGGACAAGCGGGTCGAATTCCTGGTATGACTCCGGCGGCAATATCTTTGCTTATGGTGTATTTGAAAAAAATGGCGTAATTCTTAGAGTGATGTTTAATGCAACAATTAAGTCGTGGAATACAAGATCTTGAATTAAACCTCACGGGTCTGCAGCAAAAAGTATTAATTGATTATTTGGAAATATTGGTTAAGTGGAACAAGGCTTATAATTTAACTGCCATTAAAAACCTCGATGAGATGGTCACTCATCATTTGTTGGACAGCCTCTCAATTGCAAGATTCATTAAAGGGAAAAATATTCTTGATGTTGGAACGGGTGCGGGATTTCCGGGCATTCCATTAGCCGTGTGTTTTCCTGATAAGCAATTTGTACTGTTAGACAGCAATGGCAAAAAAATTCGTTTTATTACACAAGCGAGCTATCAGCTAACGATTACTAATGTCAAATTAGTCCAAGACCGGATTGAAAATTATAAGCCAAATGATTGTTTTAATACCATTACGACTCGAGCATTTGCGGATCTCAACACCTGTATCAATAGTACAAGACACCTACTTTGCGATAATGGCCAATTACTGATGCAGAAAGGAATGCTGCCCGAAGACGAAATTGCCGAATACCAAGGTAGCATCATATCGCACAGCCTGTCAGTGCCAGGCATGCAAAAACAGCGACATTTGTGCATATTCAATGCACAATGCTCTCTCTAATGATATTATCACGCCTATGACTAAAATTATTGCAGTAACTAACCAAAAAGGTGGCGTGGGGAAAACCACGACTTGCGTCAATCTCGCGGCCAGCTTGGCAGCAATCAAGCGCCATGTGCTGTTGATTGATATGGACCCGCAAGGCAATGCGACTGTTGGCAGTGGTGTGGATAAATCAACATTGCAAGCAACAGTGAAAGATATATTGCTGAACCAAGTCGATCCCGCTAGCGTTATCGTTAAGGGCGAAGGTGATGTGGATATTTTGCCGGCAGATAATAGCCTGACAGTAGCCGAAGTGCGCTTGCTGCAGATGCCGGAGCGTGAGTATATCTTGCGTCGTGCGCTGCAAGGCATTAGCTATCAATATGACTACATTTTTATTGATTGCCCACCCGCACTGAATATTTTAACCATTAATGCATTGATTGCATCTGATTCTGTGCTAATCCCACTGCAGTGTGAATATTACGCTCTGGAGGGCTTGACGGCATTGTTAAGTTCAGTGGATAGACTGCGCCAAACAGCCAATCCCACGCTGAAACTAGAGGGTATTTTGCGCACCATGTATGATGGGCGAAACCGCTTAACGCAAGAAGTCTCAGCGCAAATTCAGCAACATTTTAAAGATAGTGTGTTTCATACGATGATACCGCGCAATGTGCGCTTAGCCGAAGCACCCAGCCATGGGTTACCGGCATTACTTTATGATAAACACTCCCAAGGTGCAGCGGCTTATTTGGCATTGGCCGGTGAAATCACTCGTCGCCAAAACCAGGCTTCTGCGCCAGAGGTATCGACAATCACAGATGGAGGGCAAACTGATGCAATCGAATAAAAAACGTGGCTTGGGTCGTGGCTTAAACGACATGGGTATCAATGAGCTGTTAACGGGGTTTGATAGCCATCCTGTTACTAATGCAAAACCTGTGTCGAGTGGCGAGTTACGCTATGTTTCGACCGACATGCTACAGCCAGGGCGCTACCAACCGCGCAAAAATATTGATAGTGAAGCCTTGCAAGATTTAGCAAATTCCATACGCGCACAAGGTATTATTCAGCCGATTGTTGTTAGACGACTAAATAATGGCTTTTTTGAGATTATTGCCGGAGAACGACGTTGGCGCGCATCACAATTAGCTGAACTTGCAGAAGTACCGGTTGTCATTCGTGAAATTAATGATGAAGCGGCTGTCGCCATGGCCTTGATTGAAAATATTCAGCGTGAAGATCTAAATCCAGTCGAAGAAGCCACTGCTCTACAACGTTTGATCGATGAGTTTCAATTGACGCAGCAAGAGATCGCCAAAGCGATAGGCAAGTCGCGTACCACCGTCACTAATTTATTACGTTTGCTGGTATTGCCAACTGATGTTCGCACCATGCTTGAGCGAGGTGATTTAGATATGGGCCACGCCAAGGTTATTATGACACTGCCGGAGCAAGATCAGCTGCAAATTGCTAGGACCATTACATCTAAAGGGCTGTCGGTGCGCGAAACAGAAAAGCTGGCACAGCGTATCAAAGCACCGCATGAGACAGTCACGAAAACAGTGGTAGACCCACATATTCAGCAGCTACAAACTCGAATATCCGAAAAACTGGCTGCGACTGTCGCTATTCAGCACTCAGCCAAGGGTAAAGGTAAGCTGGTTATTCAGTATCATAACTTGGATGAGCTCGATGGAATCTTACGCCATATTGGTATCGAGCAAATTTGAACTGACATAAACCGCGCCACGCCAAGCAAAATCGGGTGTTTCACAAATTAAGAGCCGCTGTATTTTCGGGTGTGGGTAAAGAAGTCGATGGTAAGCTATTACTAAAGCGAGGGGTAATTGTGCAGCACCGACTGAGCCTAAAGCTAGACTAGGATTTATTTCTTCGGGTTGATGAACCTCGCTTAATACCAGCGTTTCACTGGTTTGACTGCTTTCAATCGCTCGTTGTTGTTCACGACTCACTTGATAGGGCCAAAGTGCCGTTTTAGTCTGATGCCATTCGAACTCATAAGGAAGCTCAGCTGGAATCGGCGCCACAATAGCATCCACATTATGCAGTGATATATCCGCTTTGCGCAAACAGATGTCAACGGCGCTCAGCAAACCATCAAGTGTGTTATTTTCTGCTAGATTGTGTCGAATTTCTGGGGACGTGCCCAAACTCTGGATAATGACCGACTGCTCGAATGGATCTTGGTTTGTCATGCGCACAAATGCACTCGCTTCACTCTTGCCTAAGTGCGTTAAAGAATCTACACCGCCGAATATTAACGTGTCGCCATTTTGTTGCTCGAGTTTTTCTAAAGCACAATCAAGCGCATCGGTGGCACAAGTGGTCATGGTTTGAATTTTTATTTGTGCAGGCTTTAATGCTGGAAACATCTCACTGATCAGTGCAGTTAACCAATCTATTGGCAGCCCACGGGGGAGCAAAATCAAAAAGTGAGTTTTCACATTGATAACCTTGTTCTTTATTATATTCGTTAGCCCGGTAATGCAGAGCTCAGCAATTCGTGCGTATAAAGGAAGGTCGCCAAGTTGTCTAATGCTCTGTTGTGCGCCGTTGCTTTGTTGACGCATGATGTTAGCGAATACTTGATAGGAATCCTGGCCCGCAGTGGAATGGAGGCTTACGGCATCAATTTTCATTTTAAAACGACTGGACATAATGTAAAAGCATGGCAGTGTAGGTTGCTCAATACAATACCGTAAAAAACACGGTATAAAAAGAGTGGGTCAGCAAAGTCTGGCAGAGCTGTAATCAAGCTTTTCGTGCGAAAATAAACAATTTGCCACACACTGGATGGTCGGCGACAACTGGATGTGGAATTTTTAGCCAATAGGTATTATCATGCCTGTAATTATTAAGAAAATTGGAAAATAAGTGTCTCATCTGTCTGTTAACCTTAAAAAACTTCTTGAAAATAGTGCTGTTTCACCCAGCACCTTATCCAAACACAGTGGGGTTGATAAGCCGCGGATTAGTCGCTTACTTTCTGGTAAAACCACCAATCCACAGATCGACACATTAAGACCCATTGCTAAATTTTTGGGTGTCACAATAAATCAATTGATTGGGGATTCGCCTTTACCCAGCGATGAAGGTTATGATGTGGTGGTACCCATTAATCGATTGCTCGTACCGCTCATTGCCTGGAAGCTTGCGCCACACTGGTTGGCAATCAAGTCACAATTTGAACCTGAGCACACAATTTACGTCAGATCAAAAGCATCCACAGATGCATATGCGTTGCGTGTGGATATGGATCAAAGTAAGCTTAAATTTCCTCGTGGCACTGTGATTATTGTTGATCCAAACTTAATGCCGCAAAGTCGTGATTATATCGTGATTAAAAAGGGTGACACTGTGGCGTTAAGGCAGATAATTATAGAAAAAGGTAGTACGTTTTTTAAAACATTATGCACGCCAATAACCATGGAAGCAGTTGAGCAACCATTAACACATTTTGGTGTGGTTATCGAATCACACATTGAATTTTCACGAACCTAGACAATACAGAATGGAACTGGCACATAAATTAACACCCCAATATAAATATTTCACCCCATTTGCGCTCGCTCTTATAATAGATTAATAGCGCCAAGCTAGAGATATATTTAACGTCTTCTTTGCTGAAATTAAATAAAATGCTGTTGTCATTGTAAATTTCAGACACGCTAACCTCTTTGACGATATCGGAGAATTCGTGGAAAAGTTTATTGGCAAAAGTTTGCAGCCTTTTTTGAGTTCCTTTTAGCATGGCCATGCTCTATAAAATAGGCAACTATTACATAATACTTATTGACGATTAGCGACAGTGGATAATGTCAAATAATTGCTCAAGATTTGACCCGTAAAGTTGATGGATACTCTGGTTAGGTTGATCAATGCCGATGTCTGGCGCGCTTGTACCCGCTCGATTTGTTGCTAACTGTCCAACAGCTTGCTTAAGTGGGGCAGGGGGCGTGTTACGATTGTTTGATAGCATGCGATCTTTATCACGTACAGCTGGAATACCTTCAATAAGAATGTTCGGTGAGGCGGATATAAACTCTGCTTTGCCTTGAATTGTTCCTGATTGTTGACCTTTTTGATCGCCCGCTTCATCGCCGGTGCTTTTGCTAAATACAGATTTTTTATGGCAGATAGGGTGGCCGTTTACAAAAACAGAATGTGCAGTTTGTGCAGCATCTTTTGATTTAGCAATATTATGATAAGTCACAGGCTTGCGCTTTTTGCCGGTTAAGCATACATCTTTAGTTTTTAATATTCCTTGACTGGCTGCATGGACTGCACTGCGCCCATTAAATAATACGATGCTCATGACATCTATCCTCAGCTTGATTACATGGAGCTTAGCAGTTATGAATATTGGGTCAACCCCGTGTTTTATGCAGTATTGACTTTCTGATCTTTAACGTTTTCATTGTAGAATTCCGTCAGCTCTAAGCGCCAACTAATTGTCGGTTAGCAATCGATCAAGAAATGCATTCATATAACCGTTAGGGGTGGCAAAATCTGCGCCTAAGATTTGTTCTGTTGGTTGAATAAATGGACCTGGTGCATGCTGATCCTGATAGCTGTCAATAATGGCTTGCGTGTCAGGTTGGGTGAGTTCGAGGTGGCACTGAAAACCGTAAACATTGTGTTTGTAGCGGATAATTTGTCTCGGGCAGCCTGCGCTTTTGGCGAGTACAACGGCGTTGGGTGTTAAACCCGGCATCTCTGCATGCCAATGCATGGCAGATAATGTATCTGGAAAAACGTGAAGATTTTTATCTTGCTTTGCCAGAGGGGTCATGTGAATAGGATAGTGCCCTATTTCAGGCTTTGGACTTTTTTCTACTGGGGCACCTTCAGCCACGCCGATTAATTGCGCGCCTAAGCAAATACCAAGAACCGGAATATCTTGCTTGATGGTGTGTTGAATAAACCGAATTTCCTCTTGTAAATAAGGGTATTTTCCAATCTCCATAGCACTTTGTGGGCCGCCTAATATAATTAAGCAATCGAAGTCAGTTTGCTTGGGTGGCGGCTCACCTTTCAGTGAGTTAGTTTCATGTAATTGATGTCGATTTGTTTCTGCCCAGCCCCGAATGGCGCCCAGCTTTTCAAATTCCGCATGGATAATATAGTGAATTCTCATCTTTCTTACTAATATGGCTAAAAAATGTATTATATCAGTCATTTGGGCCTTTTGGCCAGTATAGTTAATATTTCCTTACAGAGATTAATGCGAAGTTTATAAGTTTTGGTCGGCGAACGCTTTTCTCAACTAATTTTGCACACCAATTAAGCTGGGCTTTTATAGATTTAAAAAAAACAAAAGACTCAACCAGACTGCTGAGTTGTCATCTAGCATTATGTGCTGTTATAAAGATGTCATGAAAATGCAGCCGCAAGAAGTTGTCTTTGCGGCAAAGTATACTAAATAAAATTGTGCCCCAATAGCACAAGCCCCATCGCCAACAGTGCGAAAGCAATCACCAAGCGCATTGTTCGTTCAGAAACAATTTTTCCTATCCAATAACCAATATATACGCCTGGCAATGAGCCTAACAACAACCATGCAATCAGTTTATAATCCATGGTGGTTATAAACATATGCCCGAGACTCGCAATTGCAGTTAATATGACAGCGTGAACTAAATCAGTGCCGACAATGGCGGTAGCTTTAAGTCTTGGGTAAAAGAAAAATAAAAATATGATGACGACAACACCTGCACCTAGCGATGTGATTGTGACTAAAATGCCAACAAAAATACCACAAAGGACGGTTAACACATATTCATGAGGCCGCAATGGGCGGTGAAGTTTGTGATGAGCGTCGTGGTTAGTGGAAATGAACCTTTTATTAACCAATAGTAGCATTGCAGTAGCAACTACAGTAATGCCAATAACTAAGCGAATGGTATTATCGCCAATTGCGTTTGCAAATTCTTTCAAGAAGAGCGCGGTAATTATGCTGGCGGGGATACTGCCTAAACACAATAAGCCAACGAGTTGCCAGTTAATGCGTTTGCGTTTGCTGTATAAGGCAATGGCAACAACTTTGGTTACAAATGAAAATAATAGACCTGTGCTCACTGCGACGATCGGGGCGATATTGGTTAGTAACAATAGTGGTGTCATCAGCGTTGTGCCACCAACACCCGTGATACCAACGGCAATGCCTACAATTAATCCCAAAAAAGGATAGATCATTTTTTATTATGTCCTTATTACCAGGGCAGAGTTTCGCCTAGATAGTTCCTAAATGTTCCAGAGTCGCTCAGTTGACTGCTTGCAATCAAATCACGCAAATATTGCACACTTTCTTCTATAGTTAGTGTCGCCTGGCTGCCACCCATATCTGTCTGTACCCAGCCAGGGTGAAATAGAAGCACGGTGATGCTCTCATCTTTTAGTGCGACAGCTGCAGTTTTCATCAAACTATTTACAGCGGCCTTGCTGGCGCGATATGCATAACTTCGACCGGTGTCTGTATCACCGATACTGCCCATACGGCTAGTGATAGTGGCAATTTTTTTCAATTCGCCCCGGCGAATATTTTCTAATAGGGCGTCAGCTAATATGATAGGGCCAGTAGAATTAATTGCAAAGCATTGTTGATAGTTTGCATAATCCATTTGCCCGAATTGAATGCCGGTGATGCCGCCGGTGCCAGCATTGTTTATCAACACATCAATGGGCTGACCATCAAGTTTCTCGCCGAGCTGTGTAATTGACTCGGCACTAGCCATGTCTAAAGCGTGAATGGCAATGTTTTTATATTTATCAACAGCTTGGTTTAGCTGTTGCGCTTCATCTGGATTGCGGCAACAAGCAATGATATCCCAGTCATCTTGTGCATATTGCTGGACAAACATCAGGCCAAGACCGCGGTTAGCGCCGGTGACTAATACTGTTGGCATAAAAATTCCTTCTTTGATCAGCAAAATAGCTGGCCATTACACCAAATCTTAGACCAGGAGTCCATTGCGGCGCAGCGGAAAAATCATTATACTGCCCAAGGCTTTGATTTGTAGGCATTTAGAATTGGTAGGAGTTAGCTTTGATGAGCACTGACATTAGCAAGACAACGCGCAAATATGCCTACCAGCTAATAGTGATACAAAGTGGTGTCGTTTTGCTCGTAGCTATCGTCTTCCTAATGTGGCATGGTGTGGTGGCGGGTAAATCAGCGTTGTATGGTGGGCTGGCTTGGGTCATACCTAGCTTGGGTTTTGCTAGATGGGTATTTGCCAAAACGAGTCCACGGGCGACAAAACAAATCATGGTCAATTTTATGTTGGCAGAATGTGCCAAATTGATTTTGGCTGGCGTCTTGTTTGTGGTTATCGCAAAATACGCTAGCGTTGTTTATTTACCGCTTGTTGCAGGTTTTGCTGCGGCATTGGTGGCCGTTTGGGTGGCACCGTTAGTATTAATGAAAACATGGGTAAATACGTGAGCGTAAGCAATACAGTCACAACAGCAGATTACGTCCAGCACCATTTGGATTACCTGCGCCTCGACTTACACACTATGACCTTGGGTAATGGTGGTTTTTGGACGCTTAATCTTGATACATTCGGCGTCTCATTAGTCTGTGGTGTCATGTTCTTAGGTGTTTTCTATGCTGTGGCGCGCAAAGCAACCAGCGGCGTACCTGGGCGTATGCAAAACTTTGTTGAAATCATCGTAAGCTTTGTCGCAGATTTAGTAAAAGAATCTTTCCATGGCCGCAGTAAGCTGATTGCCCCCTTAGCCCTGACCATTTTTGTCTGGGTCTTCTTGATGAATTTTATGGATTTAATCCCGGTTGATCTGTTACCGCGATTGATGGCCTGGATGGGCCTGCCGTATTTTAGGGCAGTTCCAACCGCCGACCCTAACCTAACGTTTGCGTTATCGATCACCGTGTTTGCGCTAATTGTATTTTATAACTTCAAGATCAAAGGCGTGTTTGGTCTCGGTAAAGAAATGTTAGTCTCGCCATTTGGTCCCTACTTATTCCCGATTAACGTTGCTTTTCGACTCTTAGAAGAATTAGTCAAACCCCTATCGTTGGCTCTTCGTTTATTTGGTAATATGTTTGCCGGTGAGCTGATTTTTATCTTGATTGCACTGATGCCATGGTGGATTCAGTGGACAGTGGGTGGCGTTTGGGCTATTTTTCATATTCTGATTATAACCATCCAGGCGTTTATTTTTATGATGTTGACGATTGTGTACTTATCCATGGCGCATGAATCACATTAATTTTATTTAATACTAACGAGGAGACATTATGGATTTCACACAAGCAATCGCAACGGTTCAAGGCTCAAGCGCTATCGCCGCCGCTCTAATGATTGGCTTAGCTGCCATGGGTACGGCTATTGGTTTTGGTGTGTTGGGCGGTAAATTTTTAGAAGGTGTTGCTCGCCAGCCAGAACTGACGCCCATGTTGATGTTACGTATGTTCTTGATGGCAGGTTTGGTTGACGCGTTTGCGGCGATTTCCATCGTGATGGGGTTGTATTTGTTCTTCGCAAAAAACCCGTTCCTCAGCGACGTCGTGCAAGCTGCTGGAAAAACATTAAGCTAATTATTGGTCGAAGAGGTAAGCAACTGTGGATATCAACGCAACGCTAATAGGTCAAATGATCACATTTATCGTGTTCATCGCCTTCACCATGAAATATGTGTGGCCCGCGATAACCAAGGCGATGGATGATCGTGAAAAAACCATTGCAGATGGTTTGGCAGCGGCAGAAAAAGGTCAGCGCGACCTGGAGCTTGCACAGCATAAGTCAGTGGAAATTCTTCAAGAAGCGAAGCTTGAGGCGACACGCTTGATTGATCAGGCGAATAAACGCGCTAATCGGATAGTCGAAGAATCTAAAGATGATGCGCGGGTTGAAAATGAGCGGATATTGGCGCGAGCACAAGAAGAAGTAGAGCAGTTGATCATCAAAACCCAAGTTCAGCTGAAAGATCAAACTGCTGGCATCGCTTTAGGCATAGCAGAGAAAATCGTTGAGCGCGATATTGATCCTAAAACGCACCAACAATTGCTCGATAAAATGTTAGCAGAGATTTAAACCGATGGCCGAAATGAGTAAATTTGCCAGACCTTACGCGAAAGCGGCATTTGACTATGCGAATGCGCATAATCAGCTTGCCCAGTGGTCTGAAATACTCAGCCTATTAGCGGCGATCGTAAGCCAAGAGTTAGTGAGCCAGTTTTTGCAAAACCCAGCATACAGTCTGGATCAACACGTGGACATTTGTATCGCGCTAGGCGGTGATCATCTTGATCAACACGCGAAGAACTTTGTGCGAGAATTAGGCGAAAACCGCAAGTTACAAACGTTGCCGACTGTGTTGAAACTGTATCAAGAGTTTATGCAGACCAAGGCGCAAGCCATACAAGCTAAAGTCACTTCGGTGATACCGTTAACAGAGGCGTTTCAACAACAGCTTTGCCAAACGCTTGCGCAAAAGCTGGGTCGCCAAGTGTCATTGGATTGTGAAATCGATCCAACATTAATCGGCGGCATGGTTGTTCGTGCAGGTGATGTAGTAATAGACAATTCCGTCTCAAGGCAGCTTGCCCGGCTGCAAGAAACATTGATGGCATAGAGAGGTTAGACATGCAATTAAGTTCAGCTGAAATAAGTGAAATTATCAAACAACGCATCGCCGATTTTGATACTGGCCCAGAAGTGCGTACAGAAGGCACCATCGTCAGTTTAAAAGATGGCATTGTGCGGATTTACGGCCTGACAGACGTGATGCAAGGTGAAATGATTGAGTTCCCTGGCAATGTCTATGGGCTTGCGCTGAACTTGGAGCGTGATTCAGTTGGTGCTGTTGTGCTTGGTCCCTATGAACATTTGGAAGAAGGCCAAACAGTCAAATGTACCGGTCGTATTTTAGAAGTGCCGGTGGGTGAGGCGCTGCTGGGTCGTGTGGTTGATGCATTAGGCAACCCGGTGGATGGCAAAGGTGCTATCGACAGCAAACAAAATTCACCCATAGAAAAAGTGGCTCCCGGTGTCATTAGTCGTCAATCTGTTAGTCAGCCGTTGCATACAGGGCTGAAATCGATAGACTCATTAGTGCCAATTGGCCGTGGTCAGCGTGAATTAATCATTGGTGACCGCCAAACGGGTAAAACGGCAATCGCAATTGACACCATCATTAACCAAAAAGACACCGGCGTAAAATGCATTTACGTTGCGATCGGACAAAAAGCCTCATCGGTTGCCAGTGTGGTGCGAAAATTGGAAGAACACGGCGCGATGGCACATACCACGATCATTGCAGCCACGGCAGCAGAACCTGCAGCACTACAATTTATTGCGCCTTATGCTGGCTGCTCAATGGGCGAGTATTTTCGTGATAAAGGCGAAGATGCGTTAATAATTTATGACGATTTAACTAAACAAGCTTGGGCATATCGCCAAATTTCATTGTTACTACGTCGTCCACCCGGTCGTGAAGCCTACCCGGGTGATGTGTTTTATTTGCATTCACGTTTATTAGAGCGTGCTTCGCGAGTGAATGCAGACTATGTTGAACGTATCACGGACGGTAAAGTTAAAGGCAAAACGGGTTCGCTTACTGCATTACCCATTATTGAAACACAAGCTGGTGACGTGTCTGCGTTTGTGCCAACTAACGTAATTTCGATTACCGACGGTCAAATTTATTTGGATGCGGATTTGTTTAATTCGGGTATTCGCCCAGCCATTAATGCGGGTTTATCCGTGTCACGGGTGGGGGGTGCAGCACAAACGAAAGTGATTAAACGCTTTGGTGGTCGTATGCGTTTGGCATTAGCCCAATACCGTGAACTCGAAGCATTTTCGCAATTTGCATCAGACTTAGATGATGCCACGCGCAAACAATTAGAGCGTGGCCAACGTTTAACCGAAATTTTAAAACAAAAACAATATAGCCCTGAATCTGTCGCTGAAATTGCCGTGAGTTTGTTTACTGGTGATCAAGGTTATCTAGACGACGTTGAAGCTGATAAAGTTGTCAACTTCGAATTAGAATTGCTCGGTTTTATGCATGATAAATATCAAGCAATATTGGATGAGATTAATCAAAATCCAGTTCTGGGTGAAGAGATAGAAACCAAACTTCGAGCTGCGATAGATGAATTTAAAAAAACTCAAACTTGGTAATAGTTGATGTCAACAGGTCGCGAAATACGTACTAAAATAGGCAGTATTAAAAACACGCAAAAAATCACGCGTGCGATGGAGCTCGTTGCTGCTAGCAAAATGCGCAAAGCCCAACAGCGTATGTTTGCGTCGAGGCCTTATGCAACGAAAATTCGCCAGGTGATCAGCCATGTTGCAAACAGCCATAGTGAATTTCATCACCCGTATTTAATAGCGCGTGATGAAATTAAACGTGTTGGATTTATTGTGATTTCAACTGATCGTGGCTTGTGTGGTGGCTTGAATGTGAATTTATTCCGCATGCTTGCGAATACAATGCAAGAGTGGAAACAAAAAGAAGTTGGGATTGATCTTTGCTTAATTGGCACTAAAGCAGAAAGCTTTTTTAATCGCTTCGGCGGCAGTGTTTTGGCAACTGCGAATCATTTGGGTGATAAACCCAGCATTACCGACTTAATCGGCGTCGTAAAAGTTATGCTCGATGCGTACGATGAAGGAAAAATCGATGCACTGCATGTTTGTTATAATGAATTTGTTAACTCCATGCTGCAGAATCCAACAACAACTCAATTATTGCCACTAGTGGTCGCAGATGATGATACGCAAGTCGGTTATTGGGATTATATTTATGAACCAGATTCACGTAGCTTATTAACGAAACTATTGGTTCGTTATATTGAAACACAAGTTTATCATGCTGTTGTGGAAAATATTGCATGCGAGCAAGCGGCGCGAATGGTCGCCATGAAGAGTGCAACGGATAATGCGGGTGATTTAATTGATGAGTTGCAACTAATTTATAATAAAGCACGCCAAGCGGCAATTACACAAGAAATTTCAGAAATTGTCGGTGGTGCGGCAGCTGTTTAATGAGGAATAGAGATATGTCAGAACAAACGAATGAAAATGTAATGGGGAAGGTGGTTGAAGTTATTGGCGCCGTTGTTGATGCTGAATTTCCGCGTGATGCCGTGCCAAAAATATACGACGCTTTAGTGGTGGTTGATAATGACTTAACCCTAGAAGTACAGCAGCAATTGGGCGATGGTGTAGTGCGCACAATTGCGATGGGCACGACCGAAGGTTTGCGCCGTGGGCTATTAGTAAAAGATACAGGTAAACCAATTACAGTGCCGGTGGGGCAAAAAACCTTGGGACGAATTATGGATGTGCTTGGCAGGCCCATCGATGAGGCAGGTCCTATCGACACCGAAGAAAAATTACCTATCCATCGTGAACCACCCAGTTTTGTTGAGCTATCTTCTAGCACCGAATTATTAGAAACAGGCATTAAAGTTATCGATTTATTATGTCCATTTGCTAAAGGCGGCAAGGTCGGATTGTTCGGTGGTGCTGGTGTGGGCAAAACAGTTAATATGCTTGAATTAATTCGAAATATTGCCTTAGAGCACTCAGGTTACTCTGTGTTTGCCGGTGTGGGTGAGCGTACACGTGAAGGCAATGACTTTTATCATGAAATGAAAGATTCTAATGTGTTGGATAAAGTATCATTGGTTTATGGCCAAATGAATGAGCCGCCGGGTAGTCGTTTGCGTGTAGCGTTAACAGGTTTAACCGTAGCTGAAAGTTTTCGCGATGAAGGCCGTGATGTCTTATTATTCATTGATAATATTTATCGCTACACTTTGGCCGGTACCGAAGTATCCGCGCTGTTAGGTCGGATGCCATCAGCTGTGGGTTATCAGCCTACATTGGCTGAGGAAATGGGTATTTTACAAGAGCGGATTACCTCGACAAAAACAGGCTCAATTACCTCTGTGCAAGCAGTTTATGTGCCTGCAGACGATTTAACTGATCCGTCACCAGCAACAACATTTGCTCACTTGGATGCAACGGTTGTATTGTCACGACAAATTGCAGAGCTGGGTATTTATCCTGCTATTGATCCACTTGATTCCACCTCGAGACAGTTGGATGCATCAATCATTGGTCAAGATCACTATGATACAGCGCGCGCAGTACAAGGCACTTTGCAGCGCTATAAAGAGTTAAAAGACATTATCGCAATTTTAGGGATGGACGAACTGTCTGATGAAGATAAGTTAACCGTTAAAAGAGCGCGTAAAATCCAGCGCTTTTTATCGCAACCTTTCTTTGTTGCTGAAGTATTCACTGGGCAGAAAGGTGCTTATGTTTCACTAGATGACACCATTCATGGATTTAAAGCAATTCTTGCGGGCGAATATGATCACTTGCCGGAACAAGCTTTTTACATGATTGGTAAAATTGAAGAAGCCACAGAAAAAGCGAAAGCGCTTTAAAGGTAATCATTATGGCAGCAATGAGTGTACATCTAGATATCGTCAGCGCCGAGTCTGAATTATTTTCGGGTTTGGCTGAAATGATCGTGGCTTCTGGTGAAGTGGGTGAGTTAGGTATTTTCCCAGGTCACACGCCCTTATTAACGTCATTAAAACCAGGCTTAATTCGTGTTGTTAAACAAGGTGGCGTAGAGGAAGTTATTTATATTTCAGGCGGCATGTTAGAAGTGCAGCCAGACCTTGTCACTGTGCTTGCAGATACGGCCATTCGGGCTGGTGATTTAGATGAAGCAGCCGCTCTTGAAGCAAAAGAGAAGGCTGAAAGAGCACTGGCTGAACGCAAATCCGACTTTGAATACTCAGCTGCTGTTAGTGAGCTCGCTGAAGCTGTTGCACAAATTCGTGCGATTAGGCAGTTACGTAACAAAGCTAAACGATAAGGTGTTTTTATGAGCTTAAACATCGTCATACTCGCTGCAGGAAGTGGCAATCGCATGCAATCCAACTTACCCAAAGTGTTACACCGGCTCGCTGGTGTTTCAATGCTTGAGCGGGTGGTAAATGTCGCTAAAGAATTTGAACCAAAAAATATTTATGTGGTTTATGGTAATGGCGGAAAACAAGTCACCGAATGCATGCAGCATTTACCGGTAAAATGGGTTGAGCAAAAACACATGTTAGGTACTGGCCACGCTTTGCAGCAAGTGCTGCCACACCTAAAAGATCGTGACCAAGTATTGGTGTTATATGCTGATGTGCCATTGATTTCGAAAAAAACCTTGGCAGCATTATTAAAAAGCACACCAAAAAATGCCTTGGGTTTGATTGTTGCAGAGTTTGATGACCCAACGGGTTTTGGCCGCATCGTGCGTTCTGAAGGTGGCAATATTGTTTCCATTGTTGAGCATAAGGACGCAACCAAACAACAATTAAAAATTAAAGAAATCAACACGGGTATATTGACTACCACGGTGCAGCATCTTAAAGAGTGGTTGCCACGCTTAAAGAACAAAAATGCACAAAAAGAATATTATTTAACTGACATTTTCGCCATGGCGGTTGAAGCAGGATTTTATGTGGGTGGGGTATTAGCACATTGCCAACAAGAAGTGCGTGGTGTAAACAACCTGCATGAATTATCACAACTTGAACGTTATTATCAGCAGCAAAAAGCCATAGAGCTAATGCGCCGAGGTGTCACGATAATGGACCCCTCCCGCTTTGATTTGCGCGGTGACCTACAAATTGGTAAAGATGTGATTATCGATATTAACACAGTGATAGAAGGTGACGTGAGTATTGGTGCCAATACAGTGATTGGTCCGAATGTTATTTTACGTAATGCTAAGATTGGGAAGAATGTCACAATTAAATCAAATTGCGTATTAGAAAATTGCACAGTGCATGCAGAGAGTATTATTGGACCTTTTGCGCGCATACGCCCTGGCAGTATTATTAAACAAAATGCCCATGTTGGCAATTTTGTCGAGATAAAAAATGCAACATTGGGTGAAGGCAGTAAAGCTAATCATCTAAGCTATTTGGGCGATGCTATTATTGGTAAAAACGTTAATATTGGTGCGGGTACAATTACCTGTAATTATGATGGCGCCAATAAACATAGAACCACCATTAAAGATGGCGCATTTATTGGCTCTAACACAGAATTGGTCGCGCCAATTACCATCGGTGAAAAAGCCACTATTGGTGCAGGCTCAACCATCACTGCGGATGCTCCAGCTGATCAATTAACGATTTCTCGCAGTAAACAAACATCCATCACTGATTGGCAACGGCCGACTAAGAATAAGTCGGTTTAACACAATTTTTTACACGCCCTCTAATAGACACCCACTAGCGGCCTCTACGGATCTGCTATACTGTATAGTATTAACAAAGGAGGGTGTTATGAAACTGATCTATTTGATTCTTACCTGTCTAATTCTTTCGACAGTATCTTTGGGTTTAACTGGCTGTAATACGGTTGCAGGTTTTGGTCAAGATGTGCAAAAGACCGGCTCGGCTATTCAAAGGGCAGCTGACTAGCACTGTAAATAGAAAGATGAGCCAGCTAAATTGGTAAAGGGGCACTGTTGCAAAAAAAACGCTTGTGCTTGCTAAGCGTGTTCAACCTTCGTCAAGTCAAAGGACCTATTTTATGTGGGGCCACACATTAGCGCTCAATTATGCTACAATCCCGCATCTTTTCGCATCAAGGCCGCGCCGATGGACGGTGATTTTAACCAATCCAAACTAAATAAAATCTTTTACACGTTTTTAATGATCCAGATAGTCGTCTGGACAATTACCCCCTACTTAATTCGTTACACTGTTGGCCACGATACCATAGAAGCCTTTGTGTGGACGCAGCATATGCAATGGGGCTACGATAAAAATCCTTGGGTTGTCGGTTGGCTCGCAAAGCTTGGTGTTTTGTTAGGTGGCACCAGCGCGATTGGTTATTATTTTATTCAGCAATTGTTAATGGCTTTATGCATCTGGTCGGTATGGAAGTTGGCGCAAAGATTTGTGACGCCAGTTCAGGCACTAATTGGGGCGATGGCGCTTGAAGGCTGTTTATATTTTACCGCTTACGTTAATCTAAATAATGACAACTATGCCCTAATGGGTTTTTGTTATTTAGGGATTTATTTATTTTACCTTGCCTGTGATACACAATTAACCCGCTTTTGGATACTGTCTGCTAGTGCAATGGCCCTTGGCATGATGGCAAAGTATTCCGCGGTGTTTTTTCTAATACCCATGGCGTTATATCTCGTTTTTAGCGTTAAAGGGCGACTATCATTTAAACATCCCGGAATCTATCTTGGTGTACTTGTCGCCGCGCTAATTTGTCTGCCTAACCTTATCTGGTTAAGCCACAACCAGTACGTTTCACTTAACTATGCAGTGCAGAGAACAGGTGCTGATTATACGGGTTGGTTTGCTAGGCATTTGAGCTATTCATGGTTTTTAATTACTGGGATGATACAAAACTTCTTAATTGTTTTGGCGCTCATTTTAGCCGTTCTTCCTTTTAAGCGAAGCAATGTGTTGGCTGACAATACGGACAACAAGTTGTTTCTATTGTTGATGGGCGTGCTTCCATTTGCTGGCGTGATCGTGATCGCGATTATTTTTAAATTACATTTATATTATGAATGGGGTGTGCCATTTATCGCTTTATGGGGAATTGTGTTTGTCTTGTGGTTACGCCCGCAGGTCACCAAGTCAGGCTTAACTCGCTTCGTGGCCGCTGTTTATCTTATTATGGCTGTTTCATCGGTTACTACTTATGTCATTTCTAATGTTATACATCCAGGCGATTATCCTGCACGAAAAATTGCGAATTATTTAACGAATTATTGGCACAAGCAATATAACACGCCATTAAAATTTATCGGCGGCTCTGTGTATACTGGTGGATACGCAGCATTTTATTCTAAAGACAAACCCAAAGTGTTTGCGCGATGGAATCGACTTTATGGTCCTGGCGTTAATTCTGCTGAAGTGAAAAAATATGGTGCGATTTTTGTTCAAGACAGATTTCAAGGAAAAGACAGTTATCACTTTCCTGATGATGTATTAAAAAAATATCCACGCTTGAATGTATTGCCGTTGATGAAGTTTAAATACCATAAAGCAAACAAAGATGTAACTCTGTTGGTTGGTATACTACCACCGCAACTCGAGACTATACCGTCCAGTGCCAAAAGCAATGACATAAAATAGGGCGCCAATGATGGCTAGGTTTTTCATGAAACTATCCATTTGATTCTGGATTATGGATGGCTCGAATGCCCAGAATGGATGAAAAATAAATGTCACGAATAGTGTGAAGAGTAATAATAGAATTGCGCCGATGCGTGGTTTCCAGCCAATTAAAATCATGAATGCACCGCCTACCTCAATTAGAATTGATATAGCTGCGCCGACATCACTCAAGGGTAGTCCTTTGCTGGCAATAAATGCTGCAGTGCCAGCAAAATTGAAAAGTTTATGGAAACCGGCAGCAATAAATACAGCTGAAATTAATATTCGGCCAATGAGCAATAGAATGGATTGTGCTTTGGTTCCTTCCATAGTTACAACCAATACACAAATACAAACATGGCAATCCATAAGAAATCAATAAAATGCCAATACCAAGAGGTAGCGGCTAACGCAAAGCCGTGTTGCGGATCAAAATGACCTTTAATCGTGCGAATTAACATCACAAAGACCATAATAATGCCGACTATCACGTGTGTGGCGTGAACGCCAGTTAGCATGAAAAAGGTTGAGCCATAAATACCAGAGCTCAAGAAAAGATCTTTTGAGTTGAATGCGTCACCATATTCCAGAACTTGCAAATAGATAAAGATACAAGCACAGATGAGAGTGATAATTTGCCCGGCAATCATTTGCCCGCGACGATTTTTCAATAATGACCAATAAGCCCAGGTCATGGAAATATCACTGGCGATGATCATCAATGTATTTAATGCAGGAATGCGCCAAGGGTCGAACGCACCTTTGGCTCCAACAAATTTAGACGGATCTGGGGGGTTAAGCACGGGCCAAATGTCTTGGAAATTAGGCCACAGCACTATATGTGTGATTAACCCGCTGCCTTCACCGGCAAGCCATGGCACCGATAAAACTCGCGCATAAAATAACGCACCAAAAAATGCCGCAAAAAACATGATTTCCGAGATAATAAACCAGAACATACCCCAACGAAATAAACCTCGAGTTTGCTCATCGTCATAAAGCACGGTGCGGTTTTCTTTAATCACTTCCGCAAACCAGCCCCAGAGCATATATGACAAAATTAACGAGCCAGCAAAAAAGAAATAGGTGCCGGTGCGATTGTCGTGCAGCCAACTGATGATACCGATGGCGATAAAAAACAAAGCGATTGATCCAATAATAGGCCATTTGCTTGCTTCAGGTATTGCACTGGGTGCATGATCGCTCATGATAGTCGTCCTGTTTGTTTGACTTTAGATTTTTTCGCATTCTTTGTCACATCGAATAATGTATAAGACAAGGTGACCACGCGAATGTTTTTGGGTATATCCCTATCAAGATGAAAAATGAGAGGCATCTCCATGGACTCTTTATTTTTCAATGTTTGCTGATTAAAACAGAAGCATTCTGTTTTCTTCAAATAGTTTGCTGCAAGACCCGGCGTCACACTTGGGATGGCTTGCACGGTCATGGTTCTGCCGGAAATATTTTCTGCAAAATATGCAATGCGTTTACTTTCACCAGGGTGTATCTTGACAGTTTTATTTATAGGATAAAATTTCCAAGGCAGATTTTTACCATTGTTTGCAATAAATTGTACGGTGATGGTCCGTGATTTATCAATCGGCAGAACGCTAGCGGATACTTGGCCACCTGTTTTTCCATTGATCCCGAGCGCGTCACATAGCACGTCATATAATGGAACCATTAAGTAGCCGAAACCAAACATTGCAATCGCCGCTGCAAATAAAATGATCCCAA
>SDBT01005161.1_pt1 | contig 22030 bp, 24 predicted proteins | sample 2277101 | NCBI WGS metagenome assembly SDBT01 (sample SAMN10404973, study PRJNA504765) | marine sediment metagenome | isolation source: marine sediment core GS10_PC15, 103 cmbsf | place: Arctic Ocean: Southern Knipovich Ridge | collected 2010 | reverse complement strand
GCTGGTGGATGACCTCCCGCGGTTTAAAGCTTACTGCACGCGCCTGGGGCTGCGGCCTCGGTGCGTCAAGATCGACTACAGCGGCGACCAGGGCGAACCGCCGGAGAGCGTACGGCGTCTCTCAATGCGTGGCAATTATAACACGGAATTCCAGTCACTTCCCGCGCGGCTGACGCATCTCACACTCGGGTACAACTACAACCAGCCGCTGCCCAATCCATTGCCCCGGGGGCTGATGCATCTCACACTCGGGCACTACTACACCCAGCCGCTACCCGATCCATTGCCCCCGGGGCTGACGCATCTCGCGCTCGGGAACGAGTACACCCACCCGCTGCTCAATCCATTGCCGTCGGGGCTGACGCATCTCATGCTCGGGTACAGGTACAACCACCCGCTGCCCGATCCATTGCCCCGGGGGCTGACGCATCTCACACCCGGGGACAACTACAACCAGCCGCTGCCCAGTCCATTGCCCGGCGGGCTGACGCATCTCACGCTCAGGTACTACTACAACCAGCCGCTGCCCTGCCCATTGCCCGGCGGGCTGACGCATCTCACGCTCGGGTACAAGTACACCCAGCCGCTACCCAATTCATTGCCCCAGGGGCTGACGAATCTCACGCTCGAGCGGAAGTACAACCAGCCGCTGCCCAATCCATTGCCCTGTGGAATGACACTCGTCGTACACTAACGAACTGCCCATGCCAGTGCAAGCGTCTAGGGTTCTTATTACAATCTGCGCTGCAGTGTTTCTCCCCCCCGCAGATTCTTTACTTTGTAACTTGGGTCTGTGCTGACGTGAACCACCTGCGCGCACCCGTGCTGCTTGGCGTACTGGATGAATGGTCGCACGCATGATGCAAACGGCACCGCGGCGTCCACCACATAGCACACGCCCGGTCGCATCGTTTTTATCCAGGCGCGCATCCGGCACTCGGTGTTGGTTAGAATGCTTGCGCCGGGCGGCACCACGTCCGGCATCATCCACTCGCCGCAGTGCGCGCAACGATGCTCGCCGATCGCGTACGCAATGTGCTCACTGTCGTAGCACGCGGTGCACGTTGCGGTGTGCATGTTACCGCGCATCTCCACCACCTCGCACGCCGGTAAGTCCACCAGTGCCCGCGCGGTGACGCCGTCGGTTTCTTGCGTCGCCACAAGGACGCGCGCGGCACCCGCTGCGAGTTCAAGTAAATGCACGTCGGCGACCTCTGGCGCCCGCTTGCATTCGTCGATCCCCTCCCACAGTTTTTCCATTTCATATGGCGCGACAACTGCCGTCTCCTCGGTGGCGCCAGCACCGCCCACGAGCACAAGAATCGTCTGTGCTTCCATTTGCGTATCTAGGGGGCAAAGTAAACCGTGCATCTATATACACGTCATGGCGCGTCCTGTGATATATGAGTCGCAAAGACGGCTATCAGCCCCCGGGCGACAAGCGGGCCACGTCGCACCAGCTGCTCACGCGGCAGCTTCATGCGATGTACTACACAAACGCGGTGCTCACGGCGTTGCTCATAACGCTGATTGTCGTCGTGATTGTTGCCGCGGTGAACGCAGTGCCTGTCAAGAACGTCGTGGAGGACATACACGCGCGCATGGTGACCATGGACAATGGTCTCCGCGGTGTGATTGACCCCGTCACGCGCCTCGCTAGCCATCTGGTGGGCAAGTTTCCAGACACACAGCCGGAGCAAACGACGCGGGACTTTGTAAGCAGCATAGAGTACAGTCGGCAGGTGCTGGCGCTGCTGCACACGCTGATGGAGAACCTCGACACGGAGAACCTCAACGCGGTACTCGCGGGCGCCGCTCGCCTCAGCAACACCATGACATCAAATGACATTACGGTGATCAAGGCGCACATCATGGGCATGACCGAAAAGGCGGACGAGCTGCTTGGGCCCGTAAAGAGCGAGGACCTCGCGGCCGTGATGCACGTCATGGGGACCCTCAAGGCGGAGCTGATCAACGCCGCGCTGCAGCGCGTAGAGACACTGCATCGCTTGACGATAAACATCTAGACGAAATTCCCGCATGAGGTGCATCTGTTCTGTTCGTCCGCATTACATACGCAAAAGAGGCACGCGAAACACCAGACATGGACTGCGCAAATCCCGTGTGCACTTTGGATGCGTCCGCCCTCGTGTGCGGTGGCACGTGCGCCGCGACGCACTACTGCAGTAACGAGTGCCATGCCGCCCACTGGGAAGAGCACCGCGCGCTCACCGGGTGCCGCGTCGATGGCGCCGTGTCGCGTATCAAGTGGTTTGCAATCCTGCGCAGCGAGGGCCAGCGCAACAAACTGATGAGAAAGCTGCGCCGTGGCAGTGGCGGGTACACGGCGGCGCAACTGGAGGAGCTCTTGGGGGTGCTCGAGGGCTACGGGTATCGACGCAAGCGCAAGTACAACGCGATTCGCCTCACTGTGCGCGAGGCGCTCGGCGACGCGCAGCGAGAGGACGAGCAAGGGGAAGAGTAAAGAGCGCCTGTTTATACGATGGGCCGAAAGATGTCCTCGATGGGCGCCCTACAGAGCGGGCATGTCTTTTTCTGGTCGTCCCTCTCCATCACCTCGACGGCGCAGTCGCGGCACGCGCACTGGTGCTGGCACGGTGAAAACATCGTCGTCGGCGGCGCCGATAGACATATGCAGCAGGTGGGCGACGACTCGTCCTCGCTGTCGTCGGCGACGCCGGGGTCGGGCACCCGCAGCCGCTTTTGGTACGTGTCGTTGAGGGAAGTGCGCTCCGGTATGCGTGTGCGTGGCGCAGTGCGTGGTCCAGTGCCCTCCATTGCATCTACGAAGTGCAAAAGTTCCATAGCCAAGATGCCTTCTACCGGGGACGCGATTGCGCCGGCGTCGCCCTCGCACGGAACAAACCGTCCGATCCCCATGACGTCGCCCATGCTCGTGCAAAACCACTGGCGCGGGGTGAGGCTGCGGCTGTATTCAAGCGTGGTCGCCGATGGCATGCCCGGACACAGCAACAGCGCGGTGGTGGTTGCCGCGTCGAGCGGAAGCGCGGCGGTGATGTCATTCACCAGGCGAATGTATGCTTCCACCGATGGTATACCACACACGTTAACTGCGGTGTGGTAAATGTGCGTGTCCACGGCGGCGCCCTCGGGGAGTATCGTAAGATAACACCTAAACGGATCGCACGGGACCGCCACGCTGGACGCATTGCTGCGGCGTTGAATAAATTCTTTGACCATGGCGGCGTCCTGGGCACGACTCACGATCAACATTGTGTATTGTTCGATCTGCCCCTCTAATATTCCAAACTGTCACTGTCGCCGCGGCCGCCGTCGACCGCGCCGAGAATCGCCATCGCCTCCATCGACACGGCGGCGTTGTTGCTGAGCGAGAGGCCGTCGATGATGTTCATGGCGTCAGTTTCCTCCAGCGCGTGCATGTACGCTCGGCGCGCGGCGGGGTCGCCCCGCGTCTGTGAAAGTAGCCGCGAGATTGCCCGAAGCGTCACAATGGCATACATTGCGTCGTGCGCCGATGTGTGCAGCGCGTCTGTGAGCACGGGCATGACATGCGCAACGCCATCGGCTGGCGATAGCCACGTGCGGGCAACCGCCGCCAGTTTCGACAGCACGGTGACAATGTGCATGCGCAGCAGCGCCACGTACTTTGCGTCGTACAGCGCATGCAGGCGAAGGCAAAGCATGACGCTCGGGTGCATCAGCGCTGCCATGGCCGTGGCGTCGCCAGCGTCGATGATGGCGCCGATGCTCCACAGGCCGCCGGCGATGGTCTTGACCCGTCGCTCGTCAAAGCTGCACGCGCAGATGAAGCGCAGCAGCGCCGGGAATACGGCCATTGCGACGAGCCGCGTCCCGGGCAGCGGCAGCATGTTTTTGACGAGAGAGATTGCGTTGCCCGTGACATCTGCGCGTGTGGAAAACTGCGCCATTGCGGACAGAATGCTGTCCATGAGCCGCGGGCTGACGAGCGAGTCCGTGCCGCGGTATCCTTTGATGAGCGAGGTGTAGATGCGCATAAAGATGCACAGCAGCGCCGGGTCCGACGCCAGGTGATAGTACGCGTTCTCCACCGCCGGAAGCAGCGCGTGCATGCTCGGGCACGTCGCGGCGTCTGGGCGCGGACGTGCCTGCACCATGCGGCGCACGATCCGCACGATGCTCTCGGGGTGAAACCGGCTCGGGGTCTGGACGCACGCGCCCAACAATGTGCAGAGCACCGGCACGATGCCCTTGCTGATGACGTTGGCGCGCTGCTCGACGCCGAGCATGATGTAGTTGCAAATCATGTCGCAGTAGACGTCGCGCACGTCCGGGTGAACCGTGGCCTCCCACACACGGTGAATCATGCCGTCGATCAGACCGTCGTTCTCGAGCGCAATGACCCACCGCGGGTCGGGGTGCCCGCTGATGTTGCACAGACAGAGCGCGGCGCGGAGGGCAAGATCGTAGTTGTCATGGTCCGTGGCATATTTCAAACACTCCATCAGCCCGGGCACCACGAGCGTATTTCCAAACAAAAAATCAAAGTGCGGGTCCGCGCCGGTGTTGTCGTTGTGCATCAACAGCGACTGCAGCCGTGTCAACGCGGCGCGCAGCGCGGCGGCGCTCGCCGGCTGACGCACAACCGCCGGGCACTCGGCGACCCACGCCTGGAGCTCCGCCTGAAAATCGACGCACGGCGGCGCCCCGGCAATGCTGTCGCTGCCGCCCGCGGTGGACGCCGCCGCTCTCTTGAGTGCGAGCTTGGTGTCGCGCTTGCGTCGGATGCTCACGGTGCGCTGATCAAGTTGAGTGTCGATCAAATTTCGCCGAGTGCCAAAGTTCGGTTTCGCGACGCGCCCCTCCATCTCGCCACAAATTGCCAGGGCTGCGGGGTTCGTGAATATTTTTTATCTTTGTCAAGATGCTTCTCTTTCCATCCGGGTTGATATTTAATAGTGCAGCCGCGTGCTGCGCGCGTCCGGGCTGCACGCGGTGCGGCGACGGCGACGCGGCGACGCTGGATGTTGAAAAGTGGGCGCGCGACTTTTACTTTATTTATTTGGATTTTTCCATCGCCGCCGCGGAGCTTTTGATCGACGAGGCACTTGCGCTCGGGCTGTACTGGTGCAGCTCGACGTGCGCGCGCCGCGCTGGACGCGTCGTCGACGGGCGCCGCGTGGCCGGCCGCGCCAGGCGACTCACGCGAGAAATCAAAAAGCACCACGGCGGCCTCGCGTGGGTGAGCGTGCGCGCGCTTTTTCGGTACGCCGCCACCGCCAACGCGCTGCCCATCCAGGCATGGGAGCCGCAGCTGTACACAGACACGGCGGGGCGCGTCGGGTTCTTGGTGACGGCGCGAACGGACCTGGCGACGCATGCGTTTCTGCGCGACGTCAAGGACGTGCACCTCCGCGTGCTCGCGACCATGCAATATCTGTGCGGGTTCTTTGAGGGCGTCATGGCGGGCGTGCCGCAGGTGCCGCCGGGCGCAGGCGTCATGGTTCACCGGGCCTCCTTTCACACCAAGCACCAGCGCTTCGCGGTGTCACCAGTGGGCGCGTATGCCATGCTGGACCCCGTCGACGATTACGAGGACGCGGTTGCACTCGCCGTGGGCGAGGTGGACCTGCTGCTCGCGAGCCATGAGCGCCTCGACGGTGCCGTCGATGGCATGCTGCGCGCGTACACTACGAGTTGCATAGACAACCCCTTTTACGCCGCACACGTCGTCGCATACATCCAAGCAGCCGTGGCCCCGCCGTGCCCAGTAAACATTTACACGCGGACTCTCGCCGACATCAACCCACAGCCGCCATGCAAGCGACCACGCACCAGCAGCAGCATCTGAATGCAATCGCCGCGCCTCCTGTGGATTTTTTCCCGGCGGCCGACTACAGCCACCACGCGCTTGTCGACCATGCAGCGGTGACCGTCGCGATGTGCAACAACAACGGCCAGTTCAGCCGCGTGCGGGATCTCATTGCCAAGCACGTCCCGTCGTTCAGCAAGCTCCACAGCGGCAAGCCCATGCCGGGGGCACCGGACGGCGCGACGTTTCGCCAGCATCGCCAGCTAGAGGTCGCACGCAAAACCATCGTGTGCATGCCTGTGTGCACATCGCCCGTGCTGTTGATGATGGCGTCGGATCCGGCCAGGCAGTCCCCGATGTGGATGTCGTCGTATCACGCGATCGACCGACTGACCACGGTGCTGCAGATGTTGGCCATGTGTACCACGCTGCCCGTGTGCATAACACAGAAGCGCGCAATCGCCGCTGCCGTGGCCGCGTACAAAACGTTGACCAAGCGCATCGGCGACGACCTCGAGGCGCGCATGGTGCCGCTGTATCGCTGTGTGCACGACAAGCTGATTTCAGAGGCGAGCGCCACGGAGACACTGTACACGCTGATCGTGCGCCACACCTACGACGTCATTCACTGCCTGGAGACGACGCTATATGACATCTTTAAGTCGTTGGTGACGGCGCCATCCACGTCGGCGCAGTTCCTCACGCCCGCCAATGTCTACCCAACGCTGGCCGAGTTCGGGCGATGCGCTCGCATTGACGTATTTCACAAGACCGTCGCAAACTACCTGCGCAACAAGAGCACACTTGGCAACAAAGCCCTGGCGGACAACAGTGTCGCGACCCGTCAGTGGTTTGACTTTGACGCCATTGACACACGCCGTCCCCTGACACACGGGCCGCGCTGGTGGATGCACCCGGACACGGCGCGAGAGTTTTTTCGGTGTATGGATCTCGAGTGTCTGCTGTGATTTCATTGGTTTATCGTCGCTCCATAAACATCGCCTTGAAGTCAGCGAGGGTGGTGGTCTTGTCGATTTCAATGGTTCCCTGTTGTCCGGTCGCAGGGTCAATAAAGTCCATCTTCGTCTTGACTGGCTCTATTTCGACACGTTTAGGCAGCACAACTGCGGCATCGTCCATCGCTGACGCACTCGTACGCGGTGGGTGCATCGCACCCCCCCGGTCCAGCAACATGCCCCGAGTGAACTATATGATATCCATCCCATGGCGTGTCCCTCATCGGGGTGGTGCTTGTTAAGACCAGCGATAATACTCATTAGACCCCCCTTGTCTCTAGTGTGATAGGTGGAGTTTAATGTATCACTCTGCCCATGAACACTCAAAGCACGCGTCATAGCTCATCTCCTCGGTGCACGCAGTGCTTCTACAGTAGTATCTAACGTCCGGTATATAGTCGTCGCCTTCGCCGCTCCCGATAAATTGAGCTCCGTGGTATCGGTCAGGGCCAAGTTTGGAGCCACACGCGGCGCAGTTGCGCTGATGTGTGGTCTGCTTGAGATCCACGCGTTCCTTGCGTTGCGCCATGCGCTCCTTGATGATCGCGCGCTGATCCGCGTCCAGCACGCTTATAATGTCATTTATGATGTCATTTAGGTCGCGTTCATACTGGTCACGTTCATGCTGTTTAAGCAACTCAATCACCCGCGTGAAGCTCATGGCGACCCTCTAGTACGTAAAGATGATAGGCACACTTCATTTACTCGTTGAATTCCTCGGAACGGGATACGTGAGACCATGCGCGATACTCGGCATATTCGAACGTAGTCACCCCGAGCACTGTGAGAAGGGTCATGGCCACGATGAAGGAAAGCGGGTGGGTCTCAATGTTCCATGTGTCGTATATCATCGCATATCCAGTCGCCAGGACGATCGCAATGGGTAGATACACCGCAAGCATCTTGATGAATACGATCCAAACGCGTCTAAGATCCACGTTCCGCGCCGCACACTTGGTGTCATATTCGCGTTGCTCGATGTCCGCGCGTTCCTTGCGTTTGGCCTTGTACCCCTTGATGGTCGCGCGCTGTTCCTCACTCAGCACGCTTCTGACGTCAGCGAGATCACGTCCATGCTTCTCAAGCAACTCAACCAGTGGCGACAACCGACTCATGGCAGCCCCTCGCGTGTATAAAGACGACAGCGAGTGAATAAATCTTCATTCATTCAATCGAGAGAGTGCTCTCATCGGCGACTGCCCTTCCGCCGTTGGCTCCGCTGCCTTTGCCCTTGCCTTTGCGTTGGCTTCAACCGTGTCTTGCATGTGCTGGATGAAATTGTTCTGGCGGTGCACCAGCGCCTTTAGTCGCTGGTTTTCCTCCTCCAGCGCCACCAGCACCTTGCCGTCCCGCGATAGCAGCAGCTGCGCCTCGGCGTTTGCGCAGCGGCGATCGGCGGTCGCAATCATACCCAGCATGACACGGGTCGCGGTCGACGATTGATTATTATCTGTCATTTATCTCGGCGCCGCGTGCAATCTTGGCCGCCTGGAGGTCTAGATACGGCGAGAGCCCGGCGCAGCACGCCACGATCCCCTGGCACTCCCCGATGCATGCCCGGATGCGCGCCACTGTGAAGTCTGGCGGCGGCGCATGCTGTAGCGTGTGCATCCTGTCGATGACGTCGGCCAGCATGACAAGCTTGGCGCCGCGCGGGGCCGACGCCGTCCGCATCAGCCGCTGTCGGTGCCCCTTGGTTGTTGTCGGTTCCTTGTAATCCGCGAGGGTCGCCACCAGCAACGAGACACCCGGGCCAAACATCGCCATGATCTGCGCCTGTCCGGCCGCGGTGGTTGCCACCACGTCGCACAGCACGGCGGCGCTCATTACACGCAGATCCACGATCCCCGCATCCGACAGCAGATCCACGCGACGCAGCAGCCGCGACACGGATTCGTCGTCGCCGTCCTCCCCGTGCGCTTTGGTGGCAAAGGCGACTGCCCGCGCGAACGCCGCCTGTGATACCTGTGGTGTCTGGAATACAGAGTACGATGGGTTCATTTTATCCCTTTGCGTGCACGGTCAAGCGTCAAGCCCGGTCTTCATTGTGCACCATTGCCCTCTGCTGCTTCTTGGACCAGGTGGCGCAACTGTCCCTGTGCCTCGCGTTCTTCCTCTGTGGGGCGGGCTGCCGGGTATAGGATAACATCCTTGATGGTGCCAGTGTCTGTGAGGAACATCACCAGGCGGTCGATGCCCATGCCCCACCCCCCTGTGGGAGGTAGCCCATACTCCATGGCGCGGCAATATCCTTCGTCGGTGACCATTGCCTCGTCGTCCCCGGCGTCGCGGTCGGCACTCTGGTCGGCAAACAGCCTTCGCTGGATCTTGGGGTCGTTGAGCTCCGTGTATGCGTTGCATAGCTCCAGTCCGCCTACAAAGAGCTCAAAGCGCTCCGTGAGGCGCGGGTCGTCCCTGTGGTACTTGGCCAACGGGCACATGATCTGTGGGTGGTCGGTGATAAACGTGGGATTCACCAATTCTGGTTCGATGTAGTGTCCCACCAGGGCGTCGAGCATGCGCACGGTGGTGCGGGGCGCGGGGCACTCCACGCGCGAGGCGACAAGAATAGCGTCTAGGGCCACCGGGTCGTCCAGTGGGATGGATGTACCCACGCGTGCTTCCAGAGTTGGCATCATGGGCACACGCGCAAAGGGAGGGGAGAAGTCGATCTTCTTTCCCTGGTAGGTGATGATGTGGCTATCGCACAGGGCCATCACCATGCCAGAGAGCAGCTGCTCGGTGGTTAGCATCCAGTCGCGGTAGTCTGCGTATGCCTCGTACGCCTCGATGGCCGTGAACTCCGGGTTGTGCGTGGCGTCAAAGCCCTCGTTGCGATAGTTGCGCCCGATCTCATACACCCTGTCCATGCCACCGACGATCAGCTGCTTGAGAAAGAGCTCTGGCGCCACGCGCATAAACATGCTCATCTTGAGGTCGTTGTGGTAGGTCACAAAGGGCTTGGCGGATGCTCCGCCCGGCAGCAGGCTCATGGTGGGCGTCTCCACTTCCAGGTAGTGTCGGTCGTTGAAGAAATTCCTGATGTGTGCAAGAATCTCCGAGCGGATGCGAAAGACCTTGGTGCCGTTGACGATCAAGTCGAGGTGGCGCTCGCGTTGGCGCGTTTCGTCGTTGTCCAGCTTGCCAGGCATCGGCAGCATCCTGAGGCACGGCGCGAGGAGTGCGATCTCGGTTGCAATCACACTGAGCTCGCCGGATTTGCTGGTGCCAATGTGTCCGGTGACACCGATGATGTCACCTCGACGCAGTGTGCCTTCGTGAAAATCCACCCAGGACTCTATGTCGCCGCCCGTGGTGCAGAGACGGAAATTGGCCAGGATCTGCACACTTGCGCCGTTCTGCTCGACGTCGTAGAAGATCAGCTTTTTGGACGACGCGCGCTTGCGTGTGATGCGCCCGGCGACCGATAGCAACGCAACCCCGTGCGACCCGGGTGGGTACTGGCCAGAGTAAGTGTCCACGCAGTGTGTCACTGTCTCGGTGACATTGAATTTGTGCGGGTACACCGTGTCCCCGCGCGCCTCGAGTTCAGAGACCCGCGCGAGCCGGGTGTGATAGTAGGCCACGCCCTCCGCCTGTTGCTGGTTTTCCATGCTGGATAAAATAATATACACGAGACCCTCTTGCGGTGTTCGTGTTGCAGAGTGGACCGGCGACGCGAATAAATCAATCAATCGCCCTGTTATGATATCGACCCAACTCTGTGTACCCATAGGGGCGGTTGTGCATTTGAGACGCATCGATGTCAAAGGGGCTTATCGCAAAAAACATGGAAAGGAAAAAAAGAGACGGCGATAGACCACCCCACACGAGCACGGCCTGGATTGCATTTGCGAGTGGGATCGCGGCGGGCGCCACTGACACCATCATCAACTACCCGCCCTATGCGCTCCATTATCGCGTCCAGCGCGGCACCAACGTCTGGAGGTGGCGCTACTGGGCACCCAGGGAGTTGTACCGAGGAGTCGTCGCGTATTCCGCAATCATACCCGTCACGTGCATCATGGACGGCGTCAGCGGATTCCTTCGAGACACATGTGACGTCAACGAAGCCATCGCGCCCATCATATCCGGGATGCTCGCGGCACTCCTGGTGTCCGCACCGATCGGCAACACTATTGTAACAGATCAACGCCTGGCAGAGTCCAAGCGCCCCGCCGGTCTAACCCATGCACTGTCTGACATTCAAAAACGGCGCGGCCTTCGCGGGTACTACGTGGGGCTGCCTCCTTTGCTGTGCAGAGAGGGGATTTATTCTTGGTCCGTGTTCTATGCCAAGGGCGCCGCCAAGGATGCGCTGGGGTGTGGAGATATTGTCGCGTCCGCGGTGGCCGGTACCATGGCAACCTTAATGTCCCAACCCATGGACACAATGGCCACATTCATGCAAAATCAAACCACCCCCGTCACCGTCAAGAGTGCCATGCGTCGCATGTACGCAGAAAATGGTATCAGGCGTTTCTACCGAGGATTTTTCTACCGCTGCTATGCTGTGATCGCGGGCGTGTATGTGATGGATCAAGTCACAACATACGTCAAACGTCAACTGAGAGATTAAAATCCCCCGTGTTTTGACGATGCCGATAGACCGCGACCCAAAGTCAACGCACGGTCAACAGTACGGGATTACGGGATTACGGGATTACGGGATTGCGGGATAACGTCCGGGCTCTATAAATATAGAAACACGATGACTTCATGTACGATGCAATCATGATGGACTTGCTATACCCCGACGCCGCACAGGCGCCAGGCAGGCGGCACAGGCGCGGGCCCGACCGTCGCGCCGCCGATGTCAAGCCGTCGCCGCCGGCCGTGTCCTGGCTGTGGGCCACCGCGCTTGTTGGGTTTGCGCTTGGCGGCGCGGCGCTCGGTGTTTCGATCGCTGCCTTTGTGCGTGCCTCTGCGCCGAGCATGGTCATATCCTTTGGCGCCGAAACCAGGCTGCGCGTCGTGTCAGAAGAGTGCCCGTTCGGCGGCATCGAGCTGATTCAGTGTCGCGACCTCAACAGAAACAACAGATGCGACCGCGGCGACCTGGTTCTGTCGCGCCATATCCTCTGCACCAACGAAGAGCTGGCCCCCGCGATGGAGGAAATCACCGACGGCCGTGGCATCATCGGCGACAGACTGACCGCCATCAACGCCACGCTGGCCGGGCGCGTCGACGCCATCAACAACACACAGCTCGTCATCCATGCACAGACCAGAGTGCACGGCGCGACGCTCGTGAATCTCGACACTGAAAAAACAATCATGCGCGCCGACGTGGGAGAGAACACGGTCCGCATCGACTCGGTGGACAGCGCGCTGGTGCAAGAGTCCGCGGCGTGGGTGCAGTCCGTGGCCGCCCTCGCCGTGGCGCAGGGCACAGTGGCGAATCGCGTGAGCGTCCTCGAGGGCAAGGACCTCCTCAAGTCGTATCGCATCAACGACGCGGACGCGGCGATCGGCGCGGTGTCCGTGCGCCTGATGAACTCGGAGGCGCGCATCATTGCCATAGAGGCAAACGCCACGGCCGCCAACGAAATGTCAATCGAGGAGCTCAGCTCCATCCTCGCGCTGGAGATGCGCGCCAACGCCACCGAGCTTGCACTCTACGCGTCGAGCGCCGCCGCCGCCGCCAGGGACGACACGTTGGTGGCGCTCGGTGTGAATGTGACGGGCCTGTATGCGCGCGGCGATGCGTCCGACGCGGCGATTGGCGTGGTCGCCGCGCACCTCGAAGTCACCGACGCCAACGCCACGCACCACCGCGCGCACTTGGACGACCTCGTGCGAGAGATCCAGATCCTGTACCAGGCCGACGTCACCATCTGGGGCACCATTGGCCACCTACAGGGAAACGCCACGTCGATCTCAACCGAGGTCACGGAGCACCACCTGGTGCTGCAAAACACCATCATGTCGCTGAGCCACGTCAACCAAACAGCCACGGCGACCGCGCTGGGGCTAGCTGACATGAGCGCCTTTGTGTTGATCAAGATCGGAGAATTTGCCACCGCCCAGACCCAGATGCTGGTCGCCATTCACAGCATCGGCATCCTCCAAACCACGATGGACGCCGTGCTGTTTGCGGATGCACACCACGCGCTCGGCATCGACAACGTGACGCAGCGCATCCTCCACGCCGAGCAGCGGCTCGACGCACTATCCGCCATTGGCCTGCTCGCCAACGCAACCGACCAGGCGCTCACCGATGCAGTCACCGCCGCGCTGTCTCTCTCCAACCAGGTGAGTAACATTACATCGCGGATGGCCATCATGGAGGCGGCGCACCTCGAGGACCACCTAGAGCTCGTGCACGATCGCATCGTGCTCGACGCCCTCGTGACTGCAAGTGCGAGCCACGCCGACTCGATCGGAGTCAACGACCACAACATCACGGCGCTGTCCATCGCACTGGCGGCACTCGAGACCACCACAGGCACCTCGCGCGCCGTCGTCGTGGATCAGCTGTACGACTTGTTCAATCGCACCGCGGCCGCGAGCACGGACGTGGATCTGGCACGGGCCATCGCAGACAGCAACGCGGCCGCCGTCGCGCTGCTAAACACGCATTACTCCATCCTGGACAGCCACGTCGTTCTGCTCATGGCCGCAATGGACGCGGCGGAAGCGGCACTCGAACACGTCACCGAAAACGCGACTGCGAATGCGGCGGCGGTCGCGTATGCAACCGCGCACATCGCAACCGTCGAGACCGAGGTCGCCCGCGTGGCCCTCGAGTCCGCCGAGTCCCAGCCGCGCCTCGAGGCACTCGAGGCATTTCGCGCGCTCAGCGAGCCGCGCCTGGACACCATGCAGGCGGGCATTGCGCACCTCATGCATCTTCAGTGGGGCAGCAACGCGTCCGCCGTGAGCAACGAGGAAGCCATCGCCGAACTTGAAATCAACGCGACCGTGTCGCGGTTGCGCGCCGACGCCAACCAGGCCGCGGTCGCGCTGGCCGCCGGCAGGCTAACCGTGCTGAATGCAAGTCACGCGGTCCTCGATGCGGCACGGGCGAGCGCCGACGCGGCCATCGGCGGAGCGGTCACTCGCATCGCCGCGCTCGAGGCGTCGCTGTCGGGGTACTCCATAACGGTGCAGAGCAAAACAGTAATGGTGGCGTGCGCGAGCGGCCAGGTGGACGAGATCGGGTCGGCGGGCGTGATACACAACGCCATCGTCGTGCGCATCGCCGTGGGGCGCTACACCGTCGTACTGCAGCCGCCGATGGCGAGCGCAGACTACCCGGTGCTGATAAGCATGGACGGACTGAGCAGCGCCGATAGCACAGAGTACATTGACGCAGTGGTGACGCCGGGCACACGCACGAGCAACGGCTTCTCGGTGGAGATAATCAACCACAAGGAGAAAAAAGCAAACAAGGCCCCGCGCGACATGCCCTTTAACTTTAACGTGATGTGCGAGCAAACGCTCGTCACCGGCGTGACAATGACCAATGTATAAAAAATTCATTCACGGCGGTTATCTCGGCGACAGGTTCCCCTCGAGGTCGCAGGCAGTCAGTCCATGCAGTGGATCCCACAGCGGCATCTGCACCGGCTCCCATGGCGGTTCCTGCCGCGGGCGGTGCGCGTACAGCAACGGGTCCCGCGCCGCGTCTTCGAATGCATCCTCCAGTCTTCGCGGTTGCAGCTGCGCCATTACGTAAAAAAAAAAGAACGCGACCCTGTCGTCTCTCAGGTTAAAATGAAGAGTGTCGAAACAGATCGACCCAAAAACTCACCAGTCCAACTTAAGTGGTCAGAGGGGTGTTTATTTTCTAGCTTCTTCATGTCCACTTCTAAAGCGTATCATGGCGACATTTATGAATTCCACGGGCGCGCCGTCTCAAGTTTAATGAAATCAGAGCTCGAAAAGTGCGCCGTGTGTCACGCCAAGTGCATCACGGTGGGTGCGCCAGAGATACCGATTGACAAGTACGGCTCGCGAAGTTTCATCGTAGTTGCACTGTACGGCAACGACACCATCAACACAAGGGCCATGCGGATGAGAGTGCTACCTGAGAGTGTGATACGCACAGGCGCCGCTAAGACCATGGTCCAATTGAAACGTGCCGTCTACAATCACGACCCAACCACACACATACCCGTGTCTATTTCCATTGCGAACGAGGGGCATTTCATCGACTTGGTTTTTCTCCTCGAGCGAGAAATCCAACATAGGGACATCACATTTGCATCACTGTACAGGATCCGCGGCGGGCCAAACGCGAGAATATGTCGCCACTGTCGAGTATACGGAAGGTTTCTCAAGTGCGGGGGATGCAAACGCACTTACTATTGCAGCAAAGAACATCAAAGGCTACACTGGATCACTGGCCACAAGGAGGAATGCGAAACGCTGAAGGGTCTATAAATTGGCCGCACTGCTTGCTTGATGAGTAAACGAGACAAGCCCCGCGGGCCATCGGCTCTCGAGTACGCGCACCGCGAGTGCGCGCGCGTGGTGATGCGTCATATCGCGCTGAGTGCACTGATGCGAGAGTCGGCGCAGACGACGCAGCTGCGCGCCGAGCTCGCGGATGCGCATGCGTACATTGACCAGGTGCACGCCGAGGCGGCCCGCATAAACAGGACCCTCGAAGTGTGGCTGCGCGGCGTGCACGAGGCCAAGGCCATGGTCTTTGACGCCGAGCAGGCGGCGGTCGCACTGGACGAGATCAACATTGGCACAGTGTCGGACGCGGCGCGCACACTCAAGCGGCGAGGCAGAAAGAGAAAACGCCGTCGGCCCCATGAACGCGGGACGGGGCTTTGACGACGCGTGGGACGCATACACGGGCATCACGGGCGCCGCGGGCAGCGACGCGCCCATTGAATCCGGTCGCACCCCTCCCAATCTAGAGGACACGTCGCAGCCGGTGTCGTACCAAAAGGACGATGGCATCGCCTACATTACACTCATACTGGACATGATCGCGGTGCATGCCCATGTGCATCGCGGCGAGCCACTGGACGACGTCATCAAGAAAACCGAGACGGGAGACAGCTACAATGTCAAGTTTGTAGAATAGAGAGTAAACAGACAAAATGCTCGCAGTGTCCGTGCACGTTCTACATCACATTCTATCGGAGGGTACCACCGCAGTGGATGACATACCGCGCATCAAACGCGCGATTGAAAATGGCGCCCTCTATGACAAAAAGATCCCGTCCAGCGCCTCGCTGCCAAACGTCATCGCGTTGCTGGGCGTCGGCGACGACATGAGGCTGTCGCGTGTCGTGTGCGCGTACGCCGTCGCGCCGACGAGTGACACGCCGCTCTTTGACCTGGCCCTGACGTTTATGCGCGACTGCGCAGCACTAAAGTCAAACGTGGGTGCCATTTTGAGCATCAGCGGCTCGATGCACAGCGACGCGACGTCGACGCTTGCACTGGTGGGTAACATTCAAGAGGGGCGCTATCTTTTGGTTGACGTCGCCACCGGCACCGTCGTACCGCTGTCCCATCCGATGCGAGAGCTGCCCGTGGCAATCAAGAAAGCGGCCGCCGTGCGCGCCTTTGTGGTTACCGTCTACACATACTGCACACCCTCCACCGTGGTGGTGGCCGCAGAACCAGAGCCAGAGGCAGCGCCAGCGCCAGAGCCCGAGGCGGGGCCAGAGGAAGGGGAAATAGCACAAGACAAAAAGCAACCCCCCGTCAAGCCCAAGGCCAGGGCCGCCAAGACCCGGGCCAAGCCAAAAGCCAAGGCCAAACCCAAAGCAAAAAAGGCCAAGGTCGCCGCCGGTGCCACCGACGCGCCCACCGAGCCACAGCCGAAATGACCCCGCGTAGAGATAAATTTTTGATTTTGAGATGCAATGACGACGACGACGACGGTGGTGGTTTAGTGTTTTGTTAATTCCTCTCCATCAGTCTGTCAGGGGGCTCGGCCCGAGCGTTGTGATTATCGACGAGGCGGCATGGGTCTCGGACGATCTGCTGTACAAGGCCATCCTGCCCATGCTTCAAGCAAAAGGCAGCGTGATGGTGGCACTGTCGTCGCCCCAGGGCAACGGCAACTCGTATTCCCGCATGCTGAGCTGGCGAGACAAGACGGGCGAGAGCTTTTTTCGCATCATCGAATGCCACATGGTATGCGTAGACTGTCGCGCGCTGCCCGTTGACAAGCAGGTGGACTGCGACCACATCAAGCCCCCGCCGTGGCTCGACGCAAACAAGCTGGGCCGCCTGAAGAAAATCACCGCCGCCGGCATGGGCAACGCCACCGTGATACAGGAGTTCGCCGGGCGCGTCGAGGACGATTTCCCCTCCCTGTTTGATCGTGTGATGGTCAGCGAGACATTTAATCTGCCTCTTGTGATTGAAGCGGCGCCGCCGCCCATCATCTACACCGCCGTGGACCCCAGCGGCGGCGGCATGTCAGAGCTCGCGCTGTGCTCGGGTTACTATCAGCCCAACGGCGAAACGTTCGTGGTAAGTGCCAGTCGCCCGCACATGTACATGGAGCGGCAGTTGGAAATGACAGACGAGAAGAACCGCGAGACGTTTTCCTTGTTGTATGCCATCTGCGTCACCATGTTCTCCATGTATCCGTCGAGGTACATCATGAAGTTTTTAAAGTGATAACGGCCGTCCGCGCCAAACGGGCCCGCATTGCCGGGCGTCTCGTCGTACATTGCCTCAAAGACGTCGCGCAGCGGCAGGCTGAGGCGAAAGAGCGCCATTACGGCAAAGACGCGCTCCGCGGTCTGCGACGGCGTGTCGTCCCCGTAGCACAGCGCGTCGAGCACGCGGGTGTTGCTTTTGCGCGTGCGCAGCCCGAGGCCGTATTTCTTGTCGGCCATGCCAATGGCGGCGCGCGCGCATGTGCTTATGAACGGCTCGGCGTTGTTGGGGTCGGTGGGCGTGCGGGGGAAAAAGAGCAGATGGTACATGGGGTCCGCGGCGCAGCGGCGCGCGTGCAGGTCGGCGGCGGCGGGGTACGCGCGAGTGAATTCCGTGTGCGCGGCGCGCGACATCTCGGGGGACATGACGTCGGTGGGGCGATAGAGACGCTCCTTTTGGCTGCTCATTGTTTTTGTGTGTTTGCTGCCAGGTGATTGGACTCGACAGCGTGCGCGTGCACAGCAACTATGACCGCATCAAGATTGTGCTGGCGCAGCACTACGCGCGACTGCAGCGCAACCGCATGTACGCGCAGAGCAGGCTGGTGTTTATTCCAGAAAACAACCTCGCGAACGAGGCGACCACAATGTGTCACATGCTCAAGGAACTCAACATCAACGTACAGGTGTACTATGACCGCGCCGAGACACTCAAGCCGGGCATCCGCAAGGACGCGTCCACCATCGGAAACTACCGCCTCACCATCATCAACAAGATGACGAGCAACGACGTTCGATTTTCGTCGGACGGCTTTTCGTCCAGCGGCGACGCGAGCTTCTCCGGGATGCGCGTGTTTCTCATGGAGCAGATGCACCGCTTCCACATCGAGACCAAAATCACGCCGGGGTTCGTGACGCGCGAGAGGGTCAAGATGACGGGCAAAAGTGGCTCCAATCAGGACGACTTGGCAATTGCTTTTATGCAGTGCGTGTACTATGGACGCAGGGACCGCGCACGCCGACTGCGCACGCCCCACTCGTTCATGTGATGTGATTGTTGATGCGGATAAACTCCATGAATGCGTCCATCAGCCCGCGCAGCTCTGCGATGTGGATTACAATCTGCGGCAGCTTCTTTTCCCCGATCGGGTACGTGTCAATGTGCGCCTCGTGCCACTGGTCTCCCATGATGCGACGCCACGCCGCGTCCGGGTCCGAGCCCGGGGAATCCACAATCTCATCGGGGATGATGCTGGTCACCAGCGCCTGCGTGTAGTCGTTAAAGTGCATCAGGTTGTGATAGAACCGACACAGATTCCGCCACTTTGTGTCCATGCAGACGCCGAACGGCGCCATGCCGCTGCCGGTGGCGGGGTTGATGATGACGCTGACCACAATCATCTGCTGCTCGCTCGGCGCCTTGACAAAATCGCCGCGCCGGGGCTTCCCGTCGAATGCCTTGATGCTGATCACATCGCCGGTGCGCGCGTCCCGCATCACGGAGCGCACGCCGCCGCTGTGCACGTAGTACGAAGTGCGGTGGCAATCGTCCCAGGCGCGAGGGTCGATCACACACTTGGAAAGTACCGTGAGCGTTGGCGCGCCAAACAGCAGCTTGCCCGTCACGATGCTTCTGATCTCCAGCTGCTCGTCTCCAAAGTGCGTCTTGGTCTTGCTCTTGGCGGGGTTGACGCGGGAGTGGCGCTCGTGCATCTCCGGCTCGCGCTCGAGGTGGCGGAAAAACAGCCCGAGGTTGTGCTTTTGGTCGGCCCCGAGGTTGGAGGCGTTGCGGATGGCGCGGGTGACGGTGCGCTTCACCTCTTGCTGCATGGTGGTGAGGGTGTTTTGAAAATGAAAGTGGTCCCTGCGCAGCTCGTCTGGAAGTATCGCCTGCGCCGCTTTCGCTCGCCGCCGCTTGGCCTCCGGCACCCGCACAGCGTACACGTTGACGCGCGCCATCGCCTTGGCGGTGCAAAATATATAGTGCAGCGCGGCGTACTTTATGCTGCTGAGCATGAGCTCGCGCCTGCTTTTTTGTGTCGTCTCAAATAGCGCGTCGATCTTCATTTCGTCCTCCATGATGAAAAGAAAAATATGAACACGCAGGTGCCCCTCTTAACACTCAACCGCGCCGAGAGCGACAGCCCGGCCGAGGAGGCGACCAACGCCGTCATATATGCCATCCAGCGCACGCACGCCGACATGCTTGACTTTTCCAACCTGATGGCCGCCCGCGCCAAGCAGCCGCAAAAGTACATGCGCGCGCTGTCGCGCCGCCTCAAGCACATGGAGGCCACCGTGGCCGGCATCATGCCGCTGATCCGCAAACACACCAAGGAAACCGCCAACCGCATGGACCAGTACGTGCTGATGGGCAAGCGGTCGAAAAACAGCACCGACGCGACGCGCAAGCGCAAGCGCGTATTCGTCCCGCCGTGGCTGCCCGTGAAGGAGCGCAAGGAGATACGCGAGCGCGCGCGCCTCGAGGAAGCGGCGGCCGCCAACAAGGCAGCCGGGGTGCCCGTCGCGGCGGGCGCCGACGGCGGCGCCGGCGCCAGTGACCCCAAATCCAGAAGAAAACGCACGCGGGCATAACAGCACCGGCTGCGTATTAAACTGCGGCTGGGCCGTTTACACTTTAGACGAGAGGAGACAAAAATGAATGAATATTCGCGCGATCCCAGTGGTGCCGGGCTCTTCTCCGGAAACCCCAGCAACAGCATGGAGCCATACTTTGGCGTGCAGACGATGGACCCCCCTATCGATCCCTACGGGGATACCCCCAACGAGATCCAGGACATGTCCACCCTCTACAAGGGCAAGAGCGGCTACGTAGCCAACACCATCCTGGAAAAGACGTACGAAGACCGTGACTTTTTGTTTCGCCGCATCCTGCCCATCGAGTACTCCACCCAGATCCATTGGAACTGGACCGAGGAGGTCTTCCCCGCCGCGCTCCTCGAGCTCAACGCCTACCAGACCCCCGCCGCGCTGGTGACGAGCCACAAGCGCGAGCGCAAAATGTCCAGCGTGCGCATTGGCATCCAGCACATGACTGAGAACGGCTTTCTGCGTCGCCCCGGAGGCATCGATCACCTCTTTAAGACCTGGGAGCAAATCAGCACAGCGGCCAATCTCACCCTTTCGCTGATGGCCGTGCGCGCCCTGCTGTTTACCCACCAAGAGAACCAGTACAGGATGCAAAAGATGGGCGTGCTGAGCCGCAACGACATCCGCGCCTACCAGCGCCGCAGGACCGAGCAGATGTTTTGCGTCCAAAAGACAGAGAACTGCATGGCGTGGATCGGCACCATTGCAAACAAGGACCTCCGGCGCATCGGGGGAACCGCCGACAACTGGATCGTCACTGGCGACATTGGGTCCTTTCTCGAGACCAGGCCCCGGCACATGATCAACTTCGACAAGGCGGGACCCCGGGGCCCCGGCCGCGTCAACGAAAGACCCGCCGACGCCAACAAGCGAGACTCGCCGGACCAACTCGCCACCACCGGCGAGGCGGTGTATGTCATGCGCAGCGTCCCCATCGACGGCGTCGAGCTCAACGACATGATGGCCACCAGCATCCAGTGCGGAGGCTACTTTAAGATGTTCTACGAGGAGGGCGATCCCAAGGACTACAACAAGGCCGACCGCACCATCGAGATGTACGACGAGGGAGGCGATAGATACATGCCCATCACACTGGAGGCCGCCATTGACAACGCCAATTGCTGGGGCATCACCGCCGGTGGTGCGACTCCTGTTCTCGCCGTGGACACATACGGCGACGGGGATCTCACCGCCGAGGCCAAGGACGACTTTTTGATGCGAGTCACCCCCGACGGTGCGGCGCCCGTGGTCACCAGCCCAGTGGCGTACTTTGGTGACATCTCGCCGGTTTACCTGCCAATGTCCGCTCTCATCTACACCGCTTCTGTCATTGAAGCCCGCATGCCTGAATCGCTGACGGTCGCGCGCGGAGGCAATCTGGTCATTGCCGCGTACAGGACAATGGATACCCTGGCGACGCGTACGAGCGAGGCCGGCAAGTACCTCAGAAGTGTTCTTGGCGATTTCGACGCGCTTGGCGTCAATGCTCTTGGCGTCGATGCGAGCATCGGTGAACGGATGTACACCAACTTTATGGTGCACAACGCGGTCCCCGTGGTTGGGGATGCACCCGACGCCACCAGTGTTCAGAGCAAAGCCATCAAGAAGCTCTTTTTGGACATGGCGCCCAACAAGACAAAGGGCAAGGAGATTGCGTCCATCCTCAACGACTCTGACGATGGCACCCTCGCGTCGCGCATCGACACACGCGTCCGCGCCGCACTATCGGGCTACATCCAAGGCCGCGTGTCTGGCATCGACAGCAGCATGCCTGGCATGACTGTGAGTGACGTCAACCAGAACATCGACGCCGTGCTGGCGGACTTTACATCAGAGTCCAAATCGACAAAAAAGGTCATCGGGTACACTGCGCCCGGCAGAGACCTGACCGGCACTGGCATGTCCTACCTCTACGACAAGGCGCCCATGTCGTATTCCCGCGTGTCGTCAAGCGGGCGCGCCATCTCCGCCGACCAGTTGTTGGCATACCGCTGCCATGTGGACGCCAAGCATCAGCGCGACGCGGA
>SDBT01005160.1_pt1 | contig 22032 bp, 28 predicted proteins | sample 2277101 | NCBI WGS metagenome assembly SDBT01 (sample SAMN10404973, study PRJNA504765) | marine sediment metagenome | isolation source: marine sediment core GS10_PC15, 103 cmbsf | place: Arctic Ocean: Southern Knipovich Ridge | collected 2010 | reverse complement strand
GCGGAAACTATCTCGTGGTATATCACGATCGGGCAACCCTGGCTTGGAATAAGGCTCGGAGCTCTTGCAAAACGAGTTGCGGTTTTGGTTTGGAATCTAGCTCTTTGACTGCGCATATATACTAATTTTGTTCGATTAAGTTTCTTCATCATCATGTCTGACGATTTATCCTTGGATGAACAAGAAGCCACGCGCGCTCTGACCGCTCTCTCTGATATCAGCCTAGAAGTGCCTGTTGTTGTGAACATAGACATTACTGACGTGAAAGTATTGGCTGCACAGGTGAACGTTCTGGATGCGATGAACAGTGCCGAATGTCAGTTGGGGAAGCAAGCCAGTGGCATACTCTTACTCTGTTATACTCTTCACGACCGTGCCAAATGCAAGCATTTGGCACGAACGACAGTTCAAAAAATACGATCTGCACAACAAGTCGGAAAGAAGTACATTACCCTCGAGAATTGTTGCGATTGGCCCCGGGATCGATGTGCAACGATTTTACTACAGAAAAACGTGGTCGATTATTTCAGAGTGCAAACTGTCTCAAACGGCCGGCACTAAATAAAGTCAAACAGTATCTGTTCGATTGATTGTATTTTTTTTCCACCATGTCTGACGAGTTTTTGTTGAATGAACGACAATTTGTATACGCTCTAAACGCCCTCAACGAGATCAGCAAAACTGGTCCTATTATCAACACTGTCGAAATAGATATTACGAATGTGAAATTGTTGGCGACGCATATGAACTACGTGGATGCAATGAACAGTGGCATACAACAGCTGAAGCAAGAAGAAAAAGATAAATATGATATCGCTGGAAGTTACGACTGCAAGCATTTGGCTCAAACGGCAATTCAAAAGGTACAATCTGCACAGCAGACTGGACAACGACAGATTACGCTCGAAAATCGATGCTGTTCCTCGAATCGATGTCCAAAGATTTTACTGCAGCAATACGTGGTCGATTATTTCAGAGTGCAAACGGACAACTTGTAATTCTGCGTTTTTCTGTGTGTTCCTTTCATATCAATTTCAGTGGATTCTTTACGCCAGCTCAGCTAGAAGAGTCGGTGAACGTCAGTGAAAAAAAATGGAAAAGTTGCTGTTATTAACTGCCTGTATTGTGGTGGCCATCCATTCGCTAGAGATGTGTAAATTGCAGTTGTCGGAGTCTCGACATTTTATTATCGCTGTCCGTCGACAGGATTGCCTGGACAAGCAGTGGAACCCCGCATTTAATGTGCATGGTTATTGTGTTAAAGACTTCGCATACGAAGAAATGAATTTCGAGGATTGTGCCAACGGAAGTGCAATTCAAAATCGATTTGTCGGTTATAACCAATGTGAAGACGACGACGCTCTTTTGGCACACGATGTTTACGATTCAATGTTAGATATTATACACGAGTAATTTTAGGACACACAATTTTCGAGTTTCTTGTGCAAACTCAATCAATTCGCAGATTAAAACGGTCATCGTCGACACGATCATATCGTACGCCGACGTATTTGTCGGAGTGTGCACCGCAGCTGTAATGTGGACAACAGTACGTCCAATTGAAGGCCGTGTCACCAGTGAGTCTCATCTCGACGAAACGTGTTCCATTTTCCTCGATTTCATTCATATATATTGCCAACGTACCATCATCATGATCATACGATGTAGTTGTGACGCAATCGAATGAACAACCAACGGGATTGAACCATCTAAACTCGAGAATCATACCGACGTCCACGCATGCAGTACGACATTCACTAGGAAAGGAAACAGGTATAGACATTTGCCATAGAAACAATACAAACCCAACGAGTTGCAATATGACAACTGCAATGCTTTTCCAACAGTTCATATTGACGGATGTGAAAAATTCGGTGTCTCTCTTTACAAAAAAAAATGTCAGATACAATCGCCTTCGTCATATGTTTTTCGAAATTGAATTAAATGAAAAAACAAACAAACAGGTTCACGAAACGAACGTTTAGATATCGGGATCGATAGTCACCAACTGGGTAGCGAGCGTGTAATACGCAACTTTCAAAGCAGTTTTACGGAAGCGATCGCCTTCCTTTTCAGCATCATTTAGCAAGGCGGTCTTATAACGCGCATCTTCTCTACCGATAGCAACCTTGACTGCACGAAGGTGTTTTTTTTGAAGGTAAGCAGCCAACTGACTAGCCTCGCGACTATCGAACGAAAGTGCGTTGTACTTGTCCTTCAATGTTGGCCATCCAAGCTCGCCCTCAGCCACTTGAGAACTTAGTCTTTGCTCGTACAGACCGACACGCCCATCGAACTGAGTATACCAGTCAGGTTCCTTAGCTTTCTTGGGTGGTTTGGGCACACGATCTTTGCCCTTGCTGGCAGCAGCGCCACTGCGCTTCTTTTTCGGTTGCGGGTCATCAGCCAAGAAATCCTCCGCCACAAAGTCACGCTTCTGTTGTTCTTGACGCTTGATCGCTTTTTCAGCAGCTGGACGACGAGGTTTCTTGCGGACACGCATGTCCTCTTCTTCTTCTTCGCCAATCAAATCGTCAAGATCATTGTCGTCATCTTCTTCTTCTTCTTCTCCATCTTCATCGTCGTAGGTGCCAACTTCAAGAGCTTCCGTATCCGTGAAATCTCTAGCACGGGACATCAATGCTTGTTTTCTTTTTTTGTAAACGTTGTTCTCTTGCTTGTCCGATAAATCATTGGGACCAGATTTTCTTGGTGTTGGAGATGCCTTCAGTGCCTCTTGCATGAGATCGAAATCGTGATCGAGGCTGCGATTCGACATAATTTAACACGAACAAAAATATAAACGAAAACTTAAAAAGAAAAAAAAAGAATAGAAACTTGAGAATAGATGCGAATACGTTTTCACTGTTGCTTCGCGTGACTACTGCCTGTCAATTTTCTTATGTAGGAGTACAATTTAATTGCTGTAGTTGCCTTGAAATAACCGGCTGCGATGCCAATAAACCAGAAAAACGTGGCGAGGATTGATATTGAACTTAACCCGTTGGTGATAACAACTAATAATATGACGTTGATGGTTCCGAGTATCAACGTTATAACAGCATCTGCGAAGAATATCCAAGCGAGTCGTCCGTTGTAAGTGCGAGACGATTTTGTCACCAGTCTCAGATGCCAACTCAATCCGAAACTAATGACTCCCCAGAGTTGAATAGCGATCAAGAGCACGGTCACATTCGAAAACACCGGAAGTAAAGACACGAGAGTGAATAAAATGTATTGCTGTCGCAATGACAACGGCACGACTGATTCTTCTGTGAGTTTTTCGGGTGTTTGTGCGTAATCCGCCAAGAGAATTTGCACAATGGCTAATATTAGTAACGCGGCCAATACCCAAAACACAGACGTAATCAAACTATCGGACGTGAACAATGGCAAAAATGCCAGAATCAAAATGCTCAACAAGAAAGTGAACCAATGGAATTTCACGTGCGGTTTTAACAAAACCCAATTGGCTTTGGCGGCAAATGCGACACTAATGGAAAAAATCCACGCCAGTAATTGTAATACGAACACAAATCGAATGGCTAATTCAAAGAAAAAATTATCGATCGTATCTTGAATGGTATGCACTGCTATCAACGCGATTGACAAGAAGAACCCGACGACACCGGGCATCAAATGTGTGAACAATAGCACGTCTTCCATGCTTGTGTATCTCGTCGTCGATTTTTCTATTTTCTTTATATGGATAGCAAAGAAGATAACAACAACTATCTCAAAGTGGCGATCGCTGTTTTGCCTGCTTTGACGACTGACCCCTCGCGTACCAATAACTTTGATACTGACGGTATATATAACTCAGCCAGCGATCCTATCACAATTTCTCCAAGCAATTGATCGCGTTCGATAGTGCGCCCAGTTGTCAAAACCGCCTCCAAACGAATAGTGTCGGTAATATAGGGCGGGATGCCGACTTCTACTAAGAATTCGTATTTGATGTGCGTCGACGTTTCACGGATTGTCACGACGAGTTGTCCGGTATGAGTCTCGGTGGCTTGAAAGAAAGGACGGACAAAAATGCCTTGGTGAAATTGCACGTCGGTGATCATGCCATTGCTTGGAGCTCGAATTTCGTGATTGTCGTTCGGCGCAATATAAATCGTAACGATTGTTTCGTTGAGTGGCGTGACTTTGATTTGACGTACGACACCGTGAGTGGGACTCGCAACAATCACGTCGATAGTGTTTTGTCTCGAGTCAGTTGCTCCCATTCCTTGGGTTTTCTTTTCTCGGCGATTTTTTCTCTTTATATGAATAGCAAAGAGGATAACAACGAGTCTTATATTACTAGGAAGCGGAAGCAATCTGAAATCGAGTCTCCCTCTGAAAACAAGCGAGAAAGCCCTTTCGATATCGCTGTACGCTTGGATGTCCTATATCGTGATCGTGATGTAAGGCTTTACTTACGCGAAGCAGACCATAAGTATCTTGTCGACGACAAAAGAGCGCTTTTGATGGGCGCAAACGAATGCATCGATGCACTGTGGCTGCCTCCATATGGTGCAGAAAAAAGATTGTTGGCTATGACAGCCGAACAACGACGACAATCATGGTATGGCACATCGAATTTGGATATATGTCGTCATAAAATGAACGAACCAGCACAACTTGGCACGTCACTGCATTTCGCTATTGAACAACACCTAAAACAACAATGGCCACGAGCGGCTGCTTCTCTACTTTGGCAACGACTCCCCGAGTGGCAACAATTTTTACAGACTGAAGCGCAATTGGCAAAGGAAGGCTGGCATTTCGTACGCAGCGAATGGGCGGTCTTTGACGAAGAAATTCAATTGGCTGGATCAATCGACGCATTAATGGTCCGAATCAGAGATAAAGTGGAATTCATGATCGTAGATTTCAAGCGAACGGGCCCACTGAAGCAAGAACCTCGAGAAGCGAAAATTAAACACATGGGTCGTAATGCGGCGAGCGATATTTGTCATACCTTTCGCGACGCGAAAGGTAGCGAATGGCATATCTCGTTTGCGCGCTATCAATTGGCACTGTGTATTTACGCTGGTATTTTACAGCGATGCTATCCTGATGTGGGAGCGCGTTTGACGCGGATGATACTGCTGCGTTATCAAGATCCTGCCCACAAAAGTCAGCAGTGGGAACGTGCTCCACCTGTGCCTGAAACAATATTAGTACCCATCGATCAACCGCTCATCGATAGTCTCTTTGCTGATCGCAAACAACTCCTCGATTTGCAAATCAAGATTCGCGATGCTCCAACATCTTTGATGAGTGTGCCAGATGTTAAGCGATATCACGAGTTGATTAGTACCGACGGTATGCCTCTCAATGATTTCGACATCATCCAAAAAACGATGTCTATAAACGCAGGGACCTTTTTCTGATTATTCGCCCTTTCTCTTTGAATATCACTCTTGAAATATGGCTCCTGCAAAGAAGCCTCTTGCAAAGAAGCCTCCTGCAAAGAAGCCTCCTGCGAAGAAACCTCCTGCAAAGAAGCCTCCTGCGAAGAAACCTCCTGCAAAGAAGCCTGCTGCAAAGAAACAGGCTCCTGCGAAGGAGAAGCCTCGTGTGAACAGGAAGCGCACACGTACACTCTCCACGGCTGCAACGACATCGCCGGCGAAGCGTGCTCGCACTTCGTTTGAAAGCTATGAAATGACAATCCACCTTGTCTCTCAATGAATGCAGGCACTTTTTTTTTGTGATATTATACGTTTAATAAATCTTCATTCTCCTAGTTACTAATGTCGCCGACCATGTCACAATACTGCGTATTTTGTATCGCTGAACAAGCGACTCATCGTTTAAAAACTTGCAAAGTCGTCGCTGTTTGTTCTGCGTCGAGTTGTCGTACTCGCGCAAATGCCGTCATCATGATCAACGCAGAACAAGAGATCGTGCTTACTGATTTCCCCCCTGAAATCTTACTCAGCATCCTGATGAACCTTCAAGACGACATTGGAAGTCTCAGAAGCGTCGCCGAGACGAACTCGTATCTCTTTCAACTTGTCAGTCGCTCACCGGAGTTTTGGCGACTAATTGATGTTACATATTTAACATCACAACAACGCCAAGCATACAAAGAGTACCCAATGCTATACGTTGCTACGGTCTTTCGAGTACAATACCGACGAAGCCTGGAAGAAATCCCGCGTAGGAAACCAGAAACACGCGCTGCTATCAAAGAGCACAAGCAACTGGCCTTGATACATTCGATACGAGAATTCATGGAGGCAGGGCATCTCGGTCTCGCGCAATACACAAATGCATTACGCGATCGTGATGCATTTTTGGACGAGTACCTATCCGATGAATTATTGCGTGGTATTTTTAACATTGTCAACGAAAGTAGTGGCGATGAAATAAGATCTATGTTACCAGTGATACCCTGGGCCCTCAGCATAGCTAAGCAGGAACGCTTTGGTTTTGTAGTGGATGAGCGTGTTTGGGCGAGTTCACTGGAAGACTATATCGGCGCGATCGCTATTGCTCTTTGGACTGCAGATCTCGATATTGCTGAGACATTATTAAATGGATTGGTGGATCCATCAATGCAACTCACATCCACAGTTTTCGTCACCACGCCACACGACGTTGCTAAACCTTTGATAAAATGGAGAAAATACTCAGCAGTTTTGTTGCAGTATTTTCCGTGGACCGATCTGTTAAATCAGATAGTGGAGGAGATTGAAGAATTGTCGCCGGAACAGGAGAAAGCGATGGCAAAGCTTTTATTCCGTTATTTGCCATTACCACGGGACGAGGATGATTGGCATCCTCGAGTAGTCATAGCAATCACGCAAATGATCGAGAAACGGCGTTGGGTCATGCTTAGTGAGTTACTACGACGAGAGGAAATATTGCCAAGACACTTTGATTTTGAACAGCGCGAAATCATCGAGTTGCAAGCACCCGCCGAAGTACGACAGTTATTCCAACAGGTCTTGACTCGCTGAACATGTATTACTCAATGATCTCGACATCTATAAACACACGTATCTCCGCTCAAAACCCAATGGTCCATTTTATGTCTTTGTATAATTGCTTCTTTGTTATGCCCGGTGTTTCATTGGCAATTACATCAAACATTCCGTCGATGCCATCAAAGCTCTCATAGACACCACAAAACGCCAGCAAAATCTCGCGGATCTGATCAACATTGAGTGTGATATTTCTGAGTTTTTTCGGTACCTTGAAGTAGTACCAACTGCGTTCCGAGTGTTGCAAAAGGCTAATGCGATCATAGTACTTGTCATCATCACCACTGTAATGTTGTGCAATGAATGGCTTTTCATTGACTACGTCTAAGCAATTGGCTATGCCCTTGAACATACTATATTCCGTGTCCAGTGCAATCGATGTATAGCCTTCTTCGCTCAAATAGTAAAAAAGCTTGCCAATGGTAAGAGACATGAGAGAGAGAGAACGAAAAGTAAAATTGTGTCGTGAAAGAGGCTATAAAATTAAAACAGTCGAAGACAAACGATGATCGTCTTGTGCATGACATGCAGTGTGTGTGTTGTTTCCATCGGCCAGCGACACAGCGGCTCAAGTCGTCACCACATATCGCCACCTGTGATTTTGAAGAGTGTGTCAATACAATCTTCACGCAAAATGGTCTTGAGTTACCTGATTTAACGCCAGAAATATTACTGCACATCTTGTTGAATTTCATTGACGATAAACGCGAACTGTTGCGCATCAGTCAGACGAATAAGTATTTGAACGCGCTTGTTGCCGGGTCGCCAGAATTGTGGACCGGACTCAATCCGGAAGCGCTCAGTGAAGGCGATCGTGAACGCTTTCGTACCGAACCACGGACAGTATCACGCGACCAATTCATTGCTATATACAATCAAGCAAAGATCGATGCAGCACCGTCGTCCAGTCGATCAAATATTCTCATATTTGTAGTCACCCGCGCCTTGACTCTAGGACATCTAGGGTTGGCACGTTACGCTGATTCTATCCGTGAACGTCCGCCGATCGCCGACATCGATATATCGTTTCAAGCTGAGCTCAGTTTTACGTTTCTCACTTTCGTCGGTATCACACCTTTGAATGATTACATGCGGGAAGCTTTCGTTTGGGCACTGGATAATTTTTCGCAGAGAATGTTAGGCGGCAGAATATCCGTAGGCTTTGTGTCATATTTGCGAGCGCTCGTTACATCATTAAGTACTGGCATCGAAGATACAAGTCGAATAATGTTGGATCATCTGGATGATCCAACATTGCAATTGAGTAGTCGTTTGAGTATAACACAACTGGGAGCAACCCCATTGTTCATCAATGCACGTACACTGACGTTAAGCGCAGCATTGCACGCCAGAACAAACGCTGCTGCAATCACAACTTTGTTGTTACGCTACTGGCGCATTCCAATTGGCGATCCACTCACGTTACCGGTGATTGTACAATCGATTTATGATGCAGTCAGAGAGCAAGAGGGGCTTGATCATACTGGCGTAGAGGCATTGTTACGTGATCCGCGGCTCCGCAAAGCACACGTCACACGTTTGCGTGAATTTGATCATATCAGACGTGACGGTCGTTTACTGTCGCTTATCGAAGAGATTGAAGCTCGCCCTGAAATTTTTTTGTTCTGAAAATTATTGTAGCACGTTTTTGACTATATGTTTTGTTAAGAAAATGGCTGAAATTCGAACTTGCACTCGTTGTCAGCAACCGCTGCCATCCTCTGCATACAGCCAACGACAATGGACGAAAAAGAGCCCGAAATGTCAGACATGTATGCCTGGAACGAACCAACAACAAGAACATGCTCTCACCAAATATATCAGCGATCTTTTTTGTTTCGAATGTAGAAACATATTGCCACGTGATGCTTTTGGGCGTTCACTTCGCGTTTGTCGTCGCTGTAATAGTGAGATCAATGAAACACTGCGTCAACAGAAAGCGCGGATACAACGAAATATGGAAAAGTTTGATGTCTAGCATTTAGCTTGCTTGCTTGCTGTCTCTTTCATTTTTAATTTAACGAAATAAACAAACATGGATATTTTTGACTACAAATTTGAATGGAATATTGAAAACCTTTGTAAGACATTCCAGAAAATTCTCGATGTTGTTTCCAGAGAAAATGATCAGCGTCAAGAAGCGGTCAGTCGTTTCTATGAGTTCGAAGAGGCAGGCTATGAATATGCGCACACGTCTACTGGCTGTAATGGTACACATGCTAAATGGATGAAGTTCTCGATTTCGGAGCACAGCGCCGATCTACTGGCAGCCAAAGTTTATGAGGCAACGCACGATTGGCCTGGATGGCGATGTTTAGCTGTAAATGTAAATGCTTTCGATGGTAACGGGACGATCTCATGTGAACTCGATGGAGGCAACTTCGACCTAGTATATGGTAAAGAGTATGACATAGTTCGCGATCTAGATGGCAACGGTCACAAACTCGTTTGCAAAAATTGATTTGATTTGATTCTTGTATAAAAAGATACACACACAAAGAACTCATTTCATACCAACTGGATGACGAATGTCCAAGCCTGCTTGTTTAGAGATGTCAATTATATTGACCAAGGTGTCATCACAATCCTGTTTATGAGTTTGCCAATGTGCTTTTTGACATTCCGCATTGCAATAGTTGACACTTTTACACTTGGCACATCGTTTCTTTGCATTCGACTGCTTGCAGTACGCACAAACATGCATTGAGGACGTTACATGTCTACGACGAATCGTGACTTGATCGTGAGGATTTTCATTGTTGTACTTTTCAATACTAGCTAGAAAATGTCGTTCAGACATTTTCAAGAGATAAGACACGACGTTTCGTTAAGGTGCAATCACGCGTCGACGCACGTTATGCGCTCCTACGATATTGGCCACAGGTGTGTGTGGCGATTTGACTAAATCCACGAGTTGCTCATATTCATCTGGCGCCAAATCTCGTGACCACTTTTCGAGCCACAGCGCCAACTGGCGCTCCTGCGGTCCATCTCTGATATTGTATTCTAACATGTACCAAAAACCGAGCCCAACACACACAGTGCCACAAATGATATTCATGAAGACAAAAATGAGAGTGAGAGTTATGTCGAATGGCGACGCTCCGAAAAACTGCAACTCCTCGATCACAATAACATATACGACTGACATGACGATGAGTACCACGCTGTACGCCCACCATTTAGCGAAAAACAGCACGAGGATGCAATTTGCGACACCGATTGCCGCGAAGTAACTTATCAATGCCACAACTTCAAGCATGCCTAGCTGGTTCTTCGTCAAGGGGGCAGCAGTTTTTGTAACAACATATTCGCCAGTAGGCCAATCAGTGAAGATAACTGGCACACTGATACAGACGATGATTGTTATGAAGAGCACGATGTAATTCATTTTTTCAATAATAATGAAAGACAAAAGAGTTGTATTCACTTTTTATATTTTTGCTGGCTTGCTCGTGTCAATTTTTTCCCGAAATGAACGCTGCTAGAAATCTAGTATTGAAGAATCTTAACGATGAAGCCAAACGCTCTCACATAAATCTCATTGAGCTGCCGGCGGAAATCACAACGTGCATTCTTCAATGGTTGTCTAGTGATGACTTGTTTAACTTACGAGCTACGTGCCATACCTTCAAAGCCTGCTGTGACAATCTTCCTGAATCGTTCCTATATGACAAGATTTTTGCATCACGAATCAAATCTACCTATTTTGTGGACATGTTCCGAAATGCTGCTGTTGTTGAAAACAACGACGCTTACGCGAAGTTGGTGTCATGCATCATTACTCATTACGCTAACGAGTCCAATTTCGATCGTCTATTTGGCATATTACTATTCGCGGGAATTCACATTGTCAAGATTTCACACGGAGTTGATCCTTGTCCCCTCCACGGTTTTTACTGCTTATGTAGAATGCCAGTATATCGTGACGAAACCGGTAAGACAAACAGTACGATTACTGCATTCCTGCCTTTGCGTCAGAATAATGTGAAATTGAGGGAGTTTTGCGCTATCAATCCTAATGTATTGGGGTTGACTGAAGTAGTAGATCTCAGCTGCCTAGAAGGGAATCAATGTGCATTTCGCAACGTCACTTTGTTGTTGAACGACCGGAAAGATAGAGCGTGTATGGTAGGCGCTCCGCTTTTACAATGTGTTCGTTGTGGTGAGCCTCTTCTCATTGGAACAGAGCGTTTGAGTACATGTGCAACATGTCATCGATCATTTTGTAAGAGCTGTGTTCGTCGTTGCTATCGAGGAGGCAACCATGCTCACTGTCGAGATTGTCAAGTCAAAAATCCTTGCGCCGGTGGAAGTCACAAAAATAACTGTGACCGCTGCGACTGCTCTCTCTTTGCAACAGTCATCGAAGATTTCATATCAGAAAAACTTTATGATCGAGCACGTTGCCCACGTTGTTTTGATGTTGTTTGTCATCGATGCGGCTACTGGTCATTTCGTTGTGACGATTGTCATTTGCTCCGTCGTGTGTGCAACAAGTGTCACGATGGCATCTGGCCACACACTGACATATGCCAATGGTGCTATGAAGTCAAACCCATTGCTACATTGAAGGATGTACCTCGAAGAAATCTACGATGTATTACTGAATTTTTCCACGCAAAATAAAGCACAAGCTGAAATGAATAAGTTAATCAGTCGATGTCTGAAAATCTACGTATTGATAGATGCCACGTGCGATGTGTTGACCGCCGAGATCACTCGGTTCGACACCAGCTACATACAGGGCGTGATCGTGCGGGTCCAGAAAATCAAACAATCGCAAACGCTTCAAGGATCGATCTTGTAACACCAAGTTATCAAATACCGAACGCAACGCTTGTTGTGCAATCCATGGATGGTCATGGTAACGCAACGCATGTAAGACTCGCTTGGACCAACCATTCTGAGGAATCTCGCATGGATAATATGGCGCACACAGTATCATATTGGCACTACTCCCGTTGTCGCCGCGCAACTGTGTAAGATACGACTTCAAATGTTCTTCGTAATATTGACGTAGACTCGAAATTCCAGGTGCCCAGCCAAACAAACTCGGTAGCCACCAACCAAAAACGCCTGACCAGAGCAATGCAACACCAACGCTGGCAGCGAGACCTGCGTCTGGACCGAGCAAAATGTCATTGCCACCGATGCTTACGACAAAAACGTCTTTCTCTGAGTCGAAATTGTCACGTGCGAACGCCTCTTGGTCTGAGAGCCCATGCTGCGCTCGTGTTACCAATTTGGCTTCTTCGGCTGCGCAACACAAACACAGCCATCTTTCGGGCAACAATTTATTCACGTGATAAGCCACGTCGGGCAGCAGCAACGAGTTCGATTCGATAATGGCTCGTTCGTACAAAGTCGTGTCTGTGTGTGGACGTAGACATTGATCCTCACGCACCCACGCCTTGTTATCGAGTGAACTATCACCAACAAGCCAAATGACATGCGGTCGTTCATTATTGCTGATGTCAGTGGCTCGCAATAGAATATCACGTAAACTCTCGACGTCATAACCGAACCATTGACTGTATATTGAATTGACTCGAGACATAAAAGAACGATAAATACTGTCAAGTTTTTTTTTCAGACAACACTATACAAAAAAAGATCGATCGCTGTTGATACAACGATGAAAAGACTCGCTGCGTGCAGCGAGCAACGAGAAAAAGGCATCTTTCAAGCTGCGCGCCGGCACTGAAACAATAGCACACACAATGGGATAAATGTCTGATATTTCCTTAAAAGTGTTCCAGTGATTGTTGTTGTCACAGTGTTGCAGACATCGCATCTCGTCGTGGCTCAGATTCATTCGTTGCTGCATTATTGTCAATTGGTGAACTCGACTTTGCTGATCGAGTGTATAAACGATACATGCGATGGCCAAGAAGGAAACGATAACAACAAAGATAGACAAGATACGAAATTTAATGGCATCCGGCATTTTGCTAACAGTGCCACACGAGCTTGGTACGCACCGAGATAGTAATGCAAAGAACGCTGCTTCGTGTTTAGAAGCTGTTTTTAAAAGACGACTCGGTGTTGCGATATATATGCACGTCGGTGATGAAAGTCGTGATATATGCGATCTCAATCGAAGTGCTTGTCGAGAGCGACCTTTCCGTCAACGCATTCGTAATTCGTTACGTGCCTTGCCACGACCAGCTCTCCTTGTCGATGTGCATTCCTTCCCGGCGCCAACAGACTTAGTCGAAATATTTTTCTTGAGTGAGCAAGGTCACGAACCGCAAGCGTGGGTTTTGGCTCTGACAAGGTTTCTGTTAGCAGCAGGTGTACGCCTAGCAGCACGACACGGTGGTGAGAATGACATCATTGGTGAGGCAATACACAATTTTGGTGCCTATGCTACGCTGATCGAATTCAACGAGGGGCTTACCGACACGCGACTGAACGAGATTTGTCAGTATATCGGCGATTGGCTGCAACAACAATTTTTTCGTGCAACAACACCAGCCCGTTGTAGTCTCATGTGAGAGTTATGCAATCAGTGTCATCGTCTCTTCGTGCAATGCTACAAAAAAAGTTGGCAGAATTCGATGTGAGCGAGCGAGCGATCAAACGTGTTCTTTTCGTCGTTATTCACATGCTAACAAAGGTACAACGTTTCGATGAAATCAGTGCGCTAGCTTGCTTAGCTTTGGCTGGCAAGTTTGTCCTGGATGATCTTCCAATCGAACGAGATCAAGAAGGAGTTCGTCAGTTAGTCAAGCGCATTTTTCAAACCGGAGGCGACAGTGTTCGCAGCAGTGAGCTTGCAATCATCGAGGAAACCAACGCTTGTTTTGAGTATCCACTGTTGTATGACTCGCTGAAAAAAGTTCCGATTCCGCCAAACATAAGGACCGTCGCCACAATAAAAGAGTGTCTGCGAATAGGTGAATACACATCAAGCATAGTCGACGCTGTCTATCTGCGAAAATCCAGTTTACTCGAATTGCACACAGCTGACGAGATTTGTGACGCCGCCTTTTTCGCAGCGGCGACTTTTGTCTTGCGCAACAACGATATATTCTCACGTCGTCGTTCTATTTCTCCGCTTGTGAAAATACTGTGTACTATTTGGTCTCCGTCCAAAAATGATACATATCCTTGATTTCCCTAACGAACTGCTCAATTTAATATTCGAACAAAACGTCTTCGATGCTCGAGATCTATTGAATGCGAGTCATACTTGTCATCAAATTCGTGAGGTGATCGAGGCAATGTCGAATGCTCGTATGCCGCGCATTCTCGATCGAGACATCTTCGAATCGGCATTACAGATGCGTCTAATGACCGAGCACTTACAGACCTTCACTTTTTTGTCTGGCTTTTCGTGCTCATGGCAGCAAGTCCGTTTGAAGCTGTCTATTCACGAGAACTTGTATAGCTACAAGGCGAGTTTCCTAGCGCGTAGTTTTGTACGGTGGCTACACGAAGGCGCCAAGCATTGGCCACTTGCAGTACGAGCACGCCGCATCGGACACGAGAAAATCATGTTCCAGGAAGAAAGTAACATCACGGTAATCGAAACGATGGATGATGGCACTATAGATATCATCGTGGGCGGCACAATTAAAACGCATTCATGGCGCCGTAAGCAATTATTACGCGACGTCATCTTGCCTATAGATCTATGCTCGGACAACATCGATCATAAGTTCTTCATTCGCTGGTGCCCTGGTGGGGGATTGCTACATCACGATGTGAATTTCGATAGCTTCAAGAAAATAGTGCGTTCTGGCAATAGTTTTCAGCAAGTGCGAGCATTGCTCGGTGGGAACGACCTAGTAATGTTCACAGAACTTTTTGCGCGTGAAGTTCTGTGTCTGGACGCTTAGTGTTTTTCTCTTTCTCTCTTTTTTCGTTAATGATATGCAACGTTTGATCTCCATTCAAGGATGGCTGACAACAGAGACAATGCGTTTGCTTATGTGTCCAGGAGAACCACAAGCTGTCCTCTTTGAATTGAGTGAACCACAACATAATATCACACATGTTTGGTTACCATTGCACTTTGAACTGCCAAGCTCGTGTCCTTATTATTTGCAATATGAACTGGATGTGGCGAGTGACGATGGAATTTTCTGGCATGTGACTCGAATTCATCGTTGTTGGCAACAACAACGATCACAAGTCTTGTTGCCAAACGAGCATCCATGCCTCGAAGATGCATTTCCTAGCACTGTGAAGGATACAGTGACATATTTTCGATGGCTGCGTGTTTTCCACGCAGAGGTTCTGCGAAACGATCCAGACCTATTGAGTTATCTGGCAACAGATAACGCCGTTACGAGCGATCTCTTCTTGTGGCTTTACGAACACGGCAAACTACCTGACACTCCTGTACTGTGGCTCGAGTTCGGAAGGCGACTAATACACCCTGAGGGTTCCTTTGCAACGACGTTTTTTTCGCCGTTATTACCATTGCCAAACGATGTCGCATTGCATACGCATTTTGGTAGTGAACCCGGTGCTTTGATTCAGAAAATGAATCATCTCGTCGATCGACGTCTCGGCAATCTACCTTACAGTCAAGTATTGCCACCGCTACACATGTTGGAACCTTCTCAAATTGCCTTTGCCGAGCGTATCGTTGGTCTGCCACTCGTCACCATCTTCTCCGAATGGACTTTGGACTCGGCCATTCGTCGTCTTCCAAACGAGTGTATCAACTACGGACAATCACCGAAACTCGTGGCATGCTCGACATGGGCTCTTGCAACGTATGTGTCGCGTTTATGGCCACGTCTACGTGTAGTACTCATTACTTCACGTGAATGTCGTTCCTTCGACGACGATGGACTAATGCTCGTGATCGATTGCGACAGAATTCCGGCGCGCGTCGTGCACGACTATCCGTGGTATCAAAAGACAAGTACTGCGATTGTGTGGTACACGGTGTTACATCAAGCTATGCATTCGGAATTGGCGCCCAACTGGCCGAGTAATGGTGGTGACACCTTGGCACATGTTCTGAGAACAAGCACGTTCGCTTCACGCATCCGACCGCCTTTGCTATCCAAAGCTAGCATACATATGCAACGCATGTTGCACGAAGGTGATCTATTACCACTGCCGAAGAAGACAATACGCACGGTGCCACAACTCATCAACACGATTGTACCTCGACGAAACAACAAACAAAAGAAACAACGCGACGAGCACACGGTAGTCTTTGCGCGTACACAAGCCGACGTTCAAACAATCTCTCGAAAAGCCAAATTACCAACACACGGCGAAAGTTGGTTCGCAGTGGGTGACATTGTGCAAGATTGGCGAAGTGGTCGATTCGCACGAATCGACTCTCTTTTTCATGGAGAAACACGTTTAACGACGAATGCGCGCTACGACTTTCGTAGCTATGCCAAATTACACGTTGCGTTGACGTGGATGGACGATCCAGACGAAGACAGCGTCGAGTTCGTGTTTGATCATAATTTGTGCGAACAGGCTTGGCTGCAACACTCGACGATTCATCTGGTCGAACAGTATACCGGCGGTCCCGGCACGACTGTCATTGCACTGTTAATAGGAGATGTGGATGCGCCTCTCGCACAGTGTGAAGTTGACTTTCTACTGAGACTTTGTGCGTTCTTGACTGCCGACGGTGTGCTTATAGTAGGAGTATTACCACGAAATCTGTGACGACACGATGTTTGAATGCGTCACCTATTCTCTTGTTACTAATTGCTTAATTTTCGCACTGGCACTACAATGCTTCTTCGGCCCATGCGCGATCCTCATGGAGACGGCCTCGATCGGTGAACAGCATATCTACGAGCACGGATTGGATTGTGAGTGCGACTTTGACGGCCGTGGAATGATGACGCTCGGGCAATGCTGCCGTTTCTATATCTTCGGTTGGCTGTTGTTATCATTCATTTCCTTAATAGTCAGCAATTTGCTGTATTCTTGTCAATGAAACTTTGTGCGAATATTACCACGAAATCTGTGAGCAGAGCAGAGCAGACAACCGTTTCACGCACGTTCTCTCTCTCGTATATTTTTTATCATTATGCTAGCACAAATCACGTCGTTTGACGTATTGAATGGATATAGGACGTCATCTCCCTTGTGTCTTGGGCGCTTTTTCTTTTCCCTCCAATAACGCGACATAACTTCCTGTCCCTCATTTTCATTGCCAGCACAAATTCAATTTACAATGACGAACCCTTCGGCACGATCCGAGTAATGATTGTTTCCGATATGGACAGTTTGCAGCCAACTATTGTCATGAAGTAACATGTGTATCAATAAAGTTGAATACTATCGTCCTGTAATCATTTCTCGTGTCAGCACAAATCAATTGTCCTATTCAGGCAAGGTTTTTGCTTTCCAATGTCGTCGCTGCGTATATACCAATAAGTCTTTCCTTCGAAGCTTTGCCATATGTCGAAGAATTCAAGCAATTTTTCTGCCTCTCCTATTACGTCATTAAATGTCAGCACAGACTATTCGCTCTTTTTTCATGTCGATCGCAGTCGTTACGAATGTAGAGTCCGCAGAACCGGATGCTTGAATTAACGTTTCTTTTTTTTGCCAGCACAAATCCATCAAGCAACGACCAACCCTCTTAAGTGTATCCTTTCTTCTTTTCATGACGGTTGTTAGCGAATACTTTCGTTGGTGGAGAGTTGCTGATCTGTTATTTTGGCCAACACGCGTTTTCTCTTGTTAGAGGGTCTTTTCTGCAGGCTTTTTGGGTAACTCGTTCTCGGAGGAATGGGTCTTCGTCCATGTTTGTTGCCAGCACAAACATCATCATCATCATCATCATCATCATCCTTGTACGATCGGTGGTCAGCATTTACTCCACGATTCGTTCTTCTTCCAGGCCAATTAGGAACCAATCATCATGCGTTTTCCACACCTCCTTCATTATTTCTTGTGCCAGCACAGACTAATCGCTCTTTTTCGTATCGCTTCTATTCGACGGCAGCATTCTGAATACACCTGGCTTATTGTTTCAGGAACACGTTCTATTGACAGTGCCGTTTGCGTAAGGATCCTGTCAGTGTATTAAGTGCCAGCACAAATTTTCTCTTTCTCATTCGTTCGTCTTTGTAATGTTCGTTTGATCTTTCTTTTCTGTAATAATGATGAGTATCGTCACCGTGTCAAAATCAGGATACCGCTCATTTTCTATCGTCTTTCATGCCAACACAAATTATAGTAGTTTGTCAATGTTGATTCATTGTCATCCCTCTTCTTTTTACATGATCACAATGAATCCGTTGATCTCTTTATTATTTCGTTCGCCAGCACAAATCGTTTTTTACTTTACACTGTATTTTTCACAGCAAACAAAACAAAACAAGACGTTTAATCGGACTTTGCCGATGTCTCATCGACAACGACTTCATGATACTTTTTGTACTGATACTTACAAAATATCATGCTACCCACGATTTCGAAAAATGTGATCACATTCCAGATCAGTGGGGGTACCATGGGCTGAATACTGAAATTGAAGAGGCAGATGCACATAGCGATCAATGCAATTTTTAAATCTTTCCAATGGTGTACAATGAACGATTGCAACCATTTATCAAACTCCTTACGCCACAGAGATTCCTCATACACAAAACGTTCATGTGGTAAAATAGTATCCAACACGACACACGGAATAGTCCACACGATGAGGCCTAACCCTATCGCTAACACCACAGCATCGCTTGTGACATCAATGTCCCGAGTATACAAAAACAGACCGGAAGCATATGAACACATCAAACTTCCGATCATTGTCAATACACCATTGGGCGTAATCGACGACTTGCGAAACTCCGTTGTATCGGAAACAGAATATGCGGTGAATATACATTGGAAGAAAACGAAAGACACGAACAAAAACAGTTGCCCGGCAACATGCCTTTGTGAATGTATGTGATAATGAATGTCTTCTTGTGACGCATTGCAAAAGCTCAAGATAGGCACGATCAGACACAAATAACTCAGTTGAAGAAATGCTCGTAGCACTGAGTCCCACACATCATGAGGCCTATTCTTACAAAATAGCGCGAAACAGGATAAAGTTGCGAAGGCAATAAATTGAAAATAGAACGAAAACCAATGCATGTTTAATCAATCAATCAGAGAGACACGTGTCCAAACTGACATGCTCTTCTTCATTACCATCAGTTTTGAAAGACTCAGCAATTACTCGTTGTTTCTTTCTCTCTCTGTGTGCATACTTGCTTGCTGAATACGGCACAGACAGTTCGACTCCATAGATCGGAGCATGAAAGTGTACGATTTCATCATCGTCATCATCATCTTCGATTTCAAGTCGTGCTCGTTTCTTAGAAATCGCACTTTTTTCTACTGCGATACGTGAAGCATAGTCAGCGGCAACCGCCTCTAGGATATCAATCTCTCGGCGAAGGTATTGTTCACGCAAATCCACACTGTAAAATACTTGATGAGCTGCCAATTCACACAGCGATCGATCACTGTCTGATCGTTTCGGAGCATGCGCATCGAATCTGTCCGAAAAGTAGTAACCACGCGCCCATTCTTCGCACTTCTGTTCGATCATACATGATTCGAGCAGCTTGATAGCCCCGCGAAGTCGTTCGCTGCCAAAAGGCAAATGTTTCGTGACTTCATTTGAAAGTACTCGATCATTGATCGCTTTGTGACAATTGTAATGGACCAAGCTGATATACCGATTGAATGATATGCAATGACAACCATATACGCATTTGCAGATTGTGTAAGGCGGGATAAACACATGCACTGTACGATGAGGGGCTTGTTTGTTAACTTCAATTGTTCGCCGTCGTGCACTGGACGTAGTAAAACGTTTGATTTCCTCCGAACAAGGCTTGGGGTCGTGTGTTATTACCATTGAGAAGCAACCATCTGCGTTGTCGTTGAGCACGACTGTCGCGTCATTCGACGTGACGAAGAGCGCTCTCAATGTCAGAGAATATAGCCATGATCTCAAATGTTCAGACCTATGGTCGTTCATATGCTTCGTCCATGTATCCTCGAGAACTTCACGAAAACCACTGAGAAGTTTTGTTGCTACACTTTCGAGAGCTGGATTAAAGTGCGTACATTTAGAAGTAAAAGCGTGTAATACAGCATTTTCTGTCATCATTATGTGATTTTACGACGATGAGAAGAAACAGTTGTTATTAGCCCACGAGCTTACTCCACATGCTCTGCTTGGCTCGGGTCACATCCATGAAACATCGATACACTTCATACGCATCATGCGTATTGCAGTAATCCGACAGCCAAAAAAACGCAATCATCGTCATACTTCCTATGAAATAACACAGCAATAAACAATACATGCAAGACATGAATCGCGAAGGTTTTTGACGTTCTGCAATGCGATGGATGTCGTCTGCGATGCGATCACAGTTCTTGATTAGACTTAGGAGGAGCTCGTCTTTGGTTTTCTCTTCTTCTTCTTCTTCTTTTGAGGGAGGCTCGTTGTTCATGAAGTCTCACAGATTAATAGATAGTCTCGACGGTGCGCAATGCACAAAGTCAGAAGAGCACGCATCTGTCGCGGTGAGACGCGCCGACGGGTTTAATCGTAATAGTGCGCATATGTACTCGGTCGTGCCTATCGGTACAGATCGGCTATCGAAAAGGCTTGCCAATACATCACCTTCTTGAGCACTCGGACTTGGCGTGCCACATAGCGCACGTATTTGTTTGAGTTGATCGACCTCGTCGAGACTGGGGAAAAGCCTAACGCCACGGAGCATTATCTCTGCGATGGTACAACCGGCACTCCAAATATCGACAGACTCGTCGTAGTAATAGCATGGCGTTGCTCTTAATAATTCGGGCGCACGATATTCCAATGCCATCACGGGTAGAGTGATGTCCAGAGGCGCGTTGATCACACAGCTCAAACCGAAGTCGGCGACTTTCAAAAGACCATCAGCATGTATCAAGATATTAGCAGGATGGATGTCACGATGCATTATGCCCTCTGAGTGAATGTAGCGAAGAGCTTGCATCAATTGCAGTGTGCAGCACCGCATTTCCTCGAATGACAGCTGTGAACCATGTACGGCGAGGAAGCAGTGAAGATCTGTCATACACAGTTCAAGACACAACACGATTGCGCCCTCTTGAAAACTATGCGATAGCAACCGTAAAACATTACGATGACGATGCAATCGACTGTAAGCGTGCTGTTCTCGTTTTGCTGAGTCGTGAGCACCTTCACGGTCGCAGCGAATTCGTTTCAACGCGATGACATCGTTGGAATTCAAATCTTGAGCTTTGAAGACCGTTGCAAAGGTACCTTTGCCGAGCCATGAGATAAATCTGAATTGTTTGTGCTGAATAGACATCGAGCATGTATGTATGTATCAACGATCGAAAAACTCACGTTTATCACAGCCGTTTACAGAGACAAGGACGCGCGCCCGTTAAGAAGCCTGTGTAAGTGTCACGCTTGGCGTGTTCCAACGCTGCTTCAAATAGTAAACCTTGCCATAGCGGTTCGTAGCCTGTATATCGGTCTAAAATTCGTTTCCATCGTAAGGCACAGATGTTGCACATCTTACCAGATATCCCCTTTACGTAGCGCCACATCGTGGTATTTGCTGTCTTACAACAAGCACAGTACGGCATACTCTAAATAGGGAATGATTATTAAGAGATTAAAAAGAAAAGATTTTATTGTAGACAACAACAGGTCACAACAGCTCCGTGATCTCGTTACAGTGAAAAGTAAAGGACTGGCCAAACTGTGGATTTTTCGATTCGATTGTTTCGTTTCGACATTCTCCCATAAAAGAGGCAGCGTCCTTCTTGATCTCAAATACTTCTACGCAGAGTAATTCGCCGTGTCGCAGAACTGTGAGTACATCACCAACTTGAATGGCCTTGAGTTGCTCAGAGGGAATAGCTCGTAAATTATAATTCATACTCTCTTGATTTAACGACGACGAAAAACAGCAGTATCTCCCCAGCCGTTACTAACTGGTGTAGTGAAAACACTGTTTGTGTCAGACGGGATGTTTTGTGGGTCCTGCGCTCGTATTACCGTATCGAACTTCCAACC
>SDBT01005159.1_pt1 | contig 22033 bp, 23 predicted proteins | sample 2277101 | NCBI WGS metagenome assembly SDBT01 (sample SAMN10404973, study PRJNA504765) | marine sediment metagenome | isolation source: marine sediment core GS10_PC15, 103 cmbsf | place: Arctic Ocean: Southern Knipovich Ridge | collected 2010 | reverse complement strand
AAAAGGCCTTTAAATTGATAATTTTTTAAAGTTTTCATTTTGTCTTTAGGGCTAAGTTTTTTTTCTGCCAAAGCCAGGACCCGCAGGCCTTTAGAAGAAAGGTAATCATTAATTTTGTTAAATTTATCTTTGTCTTTCGCGCTTAAGCGGCACATGTTTAAAACTACTTCCGGCGCGCCTTTGACAATGGCTAAGGAGGAATGATCTTTTTTAACAGCAACCGACATAAATTTGCTGGCTGAGTCAAAAGGAATTTCGTCTAGGCGAGGGTATTGTTTTTTCAGACTATCTTCTTCTAAATTGATTTTACGCAGAGCCACCACCAAAGCTCTTTCCGTGGGGTCGCCAAAATCTAAAGTGGCGTCAGAGGCCAAGACTGAAGAAGCGATCAATTCTTTTATTTGTGGTTTGGCTTCTTTTTGAGTGCCTTTGTAGCCAAAATTTTTACATTTATTCCAGTCGCAGGCCACTTTGCCTTCAATGTTGTAGCCGCTGCCGGAAATTTCAAAAAAACCTACTTGAGGCACAAAAACAGCATTGACGGTCATTTGATTGTGGGTAATAGTGCCGGTTTTGTCAGAACAGATCACGTCAGTGCCGCCCAAAGATTCAGCCGTGGAAAGCTTGCGGATGATGACATTAACTTTAACCATGCGTCTGATGCCCAAAGCCAAGGTAATGGTGACCACAATGGGTAGCCCTTCAGGGATAGCCGAAACTGCCAAAGATACAGCCATCATGGACATTTCCAGCCAATTGCGGCCAGTTACCAAGCCCAAAATAAGACCAGGTACAGCTACACCCAGGCAGACAAAACCCAAGATTTTACCTAGTTTGTCCAAGGCTTTTTGTAAAGGTGTTTGTTCTTTGGGAGTGTTTTGAATTTCTTCAGCAATTTTGCCGATTTCAGTTTGCATAGCGGTTTTAATGACTATTGCTTGGGCTCGGCCTTTGGTAATCACCGCTCCAGAAAAGACCATATTTTTCCGATCCGCTAAGGCAGTTTTTTCCGGTAATTTGTCTGCGTGTTTGGAAACGGGTAGAGATTCACCGGTGAGCATGGATTCATCTGACTGGAAGGAGTGGGCTTCCAAAATCCGGGCATCAGCGGGAATTTTTTCGCCTTCGTACAAAGCAATAATATCTCCGGGAACAATGTTTTCCGCGGTAATGGTTTTTTCTTCACTGTCTCGGATCACCCGAGCTTCTAAAGTTTCCATCTTTTTTAAAGCTTCCAAAGATTTTTCCGCTTTAAATTCCTGGAGAAAACCCAAAACACCGTTGACTAAAATAATGGTAAAAATGGCAATAGCGTCGATCATTTCGCCAATAAAAAAAGAAAATCCTCCGGCGGCCAGGAGGATAAGGATCAAAAAGTCGGTAAATTGGCTGACGATAAGATTAAGGACAGAAAAACTCTTTTTTTCTTTGAGTTTATTGGGGCCAAAATCCAAAAGCCGGTTTTTAGCTTGGGTTTCAGTTAATCCAGAGGTTTGGGTTTTTAGGGCAGCAAGAGATTGGTCAACCGTCAAATTATGAGGTTTAATTTGGGCAATCTTTGATAAAGATAGTGTTGAGTTGGTCATTTAAAAAAAATAAAATCACCAAAATTACTGGATGTACTTCTGATGAAGATTTTATATAATATATAAATTATGTCAAGAATGAAAATTACTAAAACCAGCAATCTTTTAAAACTGGTGCAAGAATACCCCCACTTAGCTTCAGTCTTGTTTGAAAAATTCGGCCTTCATTGCATCGGCTGTATGGCTGCGCCTTTTGAGACTTTAGAGCAAGGCGCCAAAACCCATGGTCTGAGTGAAAAAGAAATTGCCAAAATGGTCAAAGAACTTAACAGGCAAGCCCCCCTTGACAAATAGAGCTGAATTAGCCTAAACTTGAGGCGTAAGTTAAAAAAGAAAAATTTTGTCTACTAAAAAGGAGGTGAGTAAACAATGGCCTTTTCCTATACCAATAAAAAGGGAGTTAAATATTTCCTTCACAGTAAAGACGTCACTCTAAGAGGTGGTCGTCAACAAACCATCTATTTTTTTGCCCGCGATGTGCGTGATGGTTCTTTAGATGCAGTTCCCGCTGGTTACGAAGTAATGGAAACCGAGAGAACAGGTATGCCAGTTTTGAAAAAAGCATAAAAAAGAGATTAGAAATCATAAAACCAATCAGATTCAGTCTGGTTGGTTTTGTTTTGAGGTAGTTTGCAGCTGGTCTAAAACCGCTTGTTTTTCTTCTCCTTCAAGTAATTCTGGTTGGTTATAGTCAGAAATGAAGACAGGAAAGATTTGTACATCGACGATTTTCTTTTGATAAAAAGTAGTTTGGGCCACAAAACCGGTTTTGGTTTGATCACTCCATTCCTGATCAAAGATAAAATTAGCGTGAGCGTAAAAAATAATTTTATCCTGGTAAATTTCAATTGGCTGAATCCAATGAGGATGATTGCCGACTACCAAATCCGCGCCGGCTTGAATCATCTGGCGAGCCAAAAACCGGGTAGAAGCAGCAGGCAAAGCTTGATATTCAGCTCCCCAATGAGCAGAGACTATTAAAAGGTCAACTTGGTTTTTAGCTTGTTTAATAATAGTCAAAGTTTCTTGGGGATCAAAATCAGGGAGAAAATCCCAGCCTAAAAAACCGATTTTAATATTTTTAACTTCTTTAATACTAATTTGATTTAAAGGAAACCCGCAACTAGTAATTTGTTGTTTTTGTAAAAGATTAATGGTTTCCTGTAAGCCTTCAACTCCCCAATTTAAAGCGTGATTGTTGGCGAGGTTAACTACATCAATGTTTGCAAATTGAAGACCTTCAACAAAACGTTGATTGCCGCAAAATATCATGCCTTCGTTGGTAATGGGACAATTTGGGATCAAGGGCGCTTCCAGGTTAATCAGGGTCAGATCAGCTTGGCGGAGTAAACTTGCAGTTTTTAAAAAAGGATGGGTGAAATCATTATAAATAGTCATTTTATAATTAACGCTCCGGGCCGGAATTACATCGCCGGTAGTGATCAAGGTTAGAGTTTGTTCTGGAGGCAGTTTTTCTAGCCAAGAGTGATCAGGATTAAATATAGTATCAAGACTGAGCGGGGGGATTGGGATAGAAGTGGTTGGCACTGGCGGTGGAGGTTGGAGGGATGAAGAGGGGTTTTTAGTAGTAAGTAGTAAGTAGTAAGTAGTAAGGGAAAAGGAGAAGATGATAATTAAAGAAACAAAAATAACCAAAAGATTTTGTTTATTCATCTTAATTTATTTTAGCACGCTCAGCGTGACAGCAAAGTGGTAAAATTAACACAATGATGGGCATAAAGGTTGAGAAACTATTATTAAAAGATTTAGATCAATTTTGGGAATTGTTTAGCCAAACAATCAGGAATGATTTTCCTGGTTATAGCCAGCAGGCAATTGCTTATTTTTTAACCAGAATGTACAGCCAATATAATTTTCAGCAATGGTTGATGACTGGCTGGAAAATAATTTTGGCGGCCAGAGTAGAGCGTCTGATGGTGGGTTTTGCGGTTTTGGACAAACCTTATGGTGGGGTTTGTTTTTTGCGCTGGTTGGGAGTGCGGCCAGAATATAGAAAAAAAGGCGTGGGTAAAAAGTTAATCTCCGAGTGGGAAAAATACAGCCGGGGCGATGGTTGTCATAAAATAGAAGCAGCCAGTCAGTCGGAGGCCAAAAAATTTTATCAAAAGGCGGGGTTAAAGTTGGAAGGCAAAAGAAGACAGAGCTATTTTGGCATTGATCAGTATATTTTTGGCAAAGTGATTGGTAGACCTGATGATGCAATAATGACAAAGGATTGACAAAAAAGGCTGGATTTAATAGACTAAATCTACCTGTCTTTAAGACAGGTTTTTATTTGAAAGGGGGTGGAATAAATTGGCAAAAGCAAATATAGAGAAAAAAAGCAACGTTTTTTTTGGTTTAGGCATAATTTTACTGGTATTGGCCGGTATTTTTTATCTGAGGGGTAGGAAAGCAGGAACCCAGCTGCCTTTAAAACTGGAAGAGACTTTGATCCAGCAAGAAGGGGCGGTGAGGAAATTAGGAGAAGAGGTAGAAGTTTTAAGCGAAGCAGAGTTAGCCCAGATGAAAGCAGAGGTTGATGGAGTATTGGAGGTGAGTGGGGAGACCGCCATTTTAGAAGATCAAATCGGCGCTGGCATTGCGGGAGAAGCTAAAAGAGCTTTTTCTGACGGCAAGTTTTATTTACGCATGGAAACTTCTGGTTTAATTCTGCCGGAAAAAGGCTATTTTTATGAAGGTTGGCTGCAGCAAGCTAGTGATTATCTTTCTTTAGGCAGGATGGAAGCAAGCGCGGCCGGAGCAGCTAGACTTTATTATACTGTTTCTGAAGATAGGTCTTTGTATGATAAGGTTTTATTAACCCTGGAACCAGAAGATGGTAATCAAGCCCCAGCTAGGGTAATGATGCAGGCGATATTTGAATAGTCTTTATTGAAATCAGGCGTGATTTGATGTTATACTGAATTTGATGGCATTGATTAAAAATGTGGCTTTTTTAGGTTCTTCAGAGGTTAAAAAAAAAGATAAGCTTTATCAAACTGTTTTTGAGACGGCCAAACTTTTGGCTCAAAAAGGCTATGTGATTGTTAATGGCGGCGGTCCAGGAGTCATGGCCGCTTCCACTCAGGGGGCAGAAGCAGCTAATGGTGAAACTCTGTCCATTACTTTTTATCCTCAAGACGCTCCTGGTTTTGAAGGCCGGTACCCGCAAAATATTACTGATAAGGAAATTAAGACCGGTAATTATATTGAACGGACTTTTAAGCTTTTGGAGCACGGAGACATTTATATTATTTTCAAAGGCGGCACGGGCACTTTTTCTGAATTTAGTATGGCTTGGTGTTTGGCTCGGCTTTATTTTGGTGTCCACAAGCCTTTTATTTTATACGGTGACTTTTGGCACGAAATTGTGGCTTGTTTTAACAAGTATATGTTTGTCCGGGGAGAAGAAGGAAAAATTTTTAAAATTGTTAACCGGACGGATCAAATTTTGCCTGCCATTGAAAGTTTTGAAAAAGAATTTACCGGCAGGATCAAAAGATTAATTCGTTCTAAAGAAGAAAGAGTTTTTACTCTTGGTTATCGAGGGCCAGAGTATAAAATTACAGGATAATAGTCAGAATTGTAGTTAGAAAGGAGGACTAGTATGTTATTTATTGGCGCTGATCATGGTGGTTGGAATTTAAAAGAAACAATTAAAAAATGGTTGACCCAGAAAAAAATGGAATTTGAAGATGTAGGAGCTAAAGTTTTAGTACAGGATGATGATTACCCGGCTTTTGCTTTAACCTTGGCCAAAAAAGTGGCTCGGGCAAAAACCAATATGGGTATTTTAGTGGGCCGGAGCGGTATTGAAATGACTTTTAGCGCAGACAAAATTAAAGGGGTTAGAGCCGCTTTATGCAGCCAGTTAGGCCAGGCAATTACAGCCCGGGCTCATAATAACTGTAACGTTTTAACCCTAGGAGCAGATTTTATTGAGGAAGAGCAAGCCTTAAAGATCGTCGATATGTTTTTGAAAGCAGAATTTTCCCAGGAAGGCAGATATTTAAGAAGATTAAAAGAGGTAGAAAAAGTAGAAAAATAAGGAGGCATTATGATCAAAGTTGGCATTAATGGTTTTGGCCGCATTGGTCGTTTAGCAGCCAGGACCATTTTACAAAAATACAAAGATAAATTAGAACTGGTTTGTATTAATACTTCAGGCCGGATGGAAACTGAAGGTTGGGCTCATCTTTTTGAATATGACTCTACTTACGGTAAATACCGGGGTGAAGTTTCAGTGGAGGGTGAGGAAATGGTCGTCGATGGTTTGAGAATTCCCATTTTAGGAGAACAGGATCCTGGTCGGGTGCCTTGGGGTAAATATGCGGTTGAAATAGTGATTGAGTCAACTGGGATTTTTCGGCAAACAGAGCAAGCCAAAAAACACCTAAGAGATTCGGTTAAAAGAGTGATTATTGCTGCTCCGCCTAAAGATGAGCAAACAGCCATGTTTGTTTTGGGAGTTAATCAAGAAAAACTAGGTCATCATAAAGTTTTTTCCGCCGCTTCCTGTACTACCAATTGTGTGGCGCCAATAGTTAAAGTTGTGGACCAAGAGTTTGGCATTGACAAAGCGCTGATGACAACAATTCATGCTTATACGGCTGACCAACAGCTTTTGGATGGATCGCATAAAGATTTGCGCCGAGCCAGGTCTGCGGCCATTAATATTGTGCCCACCAGCACGGGTGCCGCCCAGGCTACTGCCAAAGTTTATCCTCCAGTAGAGAAAAAGTTTGATGGTTTGGCCATCCGGGTGCCGGTCAAAACAGGTTCTTTAACTGATTTTACTTTTGTGACTAAAACTAAAACTTCAGTAGAAGAAGTTAATAATGTTTTTAAAAAAGTCAGTTTGGGAGATTTAAAAGGAATTTTGGGAGTCACCAACAAACCCTTGGTTTCTACTGATGTGATTGGTTTAGAAGTATCTGCTTTGATTGATTTATCTTTAACTCAAGTGATGGGAGGAAATTTAGTCAAAGTTATTGCTTGGTATGATAATGAATGGGGTTATGTGCAGCGTTTAGTAGAAGAAGTTTTGTTGTGCCAATCTTAAGGAAAAAAGACCAACTAGCGCCCAGATATCAAGGCAGCCGCCGGAGCATCTTCTTTTTATTATTTATTACAGTTTTACTTTCTTTGGCTTTTTGGTTTAAATCTGAAGCAGGGTTGATTTGGGAAAAAATCACCCGGCCCAAAGTTTTTACTATTAAAAAAGAGCAGGAACAAGAGTTGACAGAATTTCTAGGGTTTAAACCCAATTTAAAAGACATCAGCGGGTTAGAGCAATCATTAGAGCTTCTATTATCCGGGCTGCAAGGGAAATATGGGATTTATTTTAGCAGTTTAGCCCAAAAACAAGAGTTAGGTATTAATCAAGATGAGGTATTTATTGCTGCCTCGGTCAATAAAATTCCGATTATGATCGCTTTTTTCCAAGCAGTAGAACAAGGCACCGCCAAAGAAGATGAAGTTTATGTTTTAAAAGAAGCAGATCTTCAAGATTATGGCACCGGTAGTATGCGCTACCAAGAAATAGGAACTAAGTATAGCTTCAGCCAGCTGATAGAGCTGGTCGGTAAAGAGTCTGATAATACCGCGGCTTATGTTTTATGGAATCGAGCTAGTGACAAGACAAAGGTATTACTCAATGATTGGCAAATGATAAACACTTCGATTGGGGAAAACACGACTACTGCTTTGGAAATAGGTCAACTTTTAGCACAACTTTATCAAGATAAACTTTTGAAAGCAGTAAACAAGGATAAGATTTTATTGGCTTTAACTGATACTGATTTTGAGGACCGGATTCCGGCCGGCGTGCCAGACTATATTAAAGTGGCTCATAAAATCGGTAATGAAGTAGGGGTGTTGAATGACTGCGGCATTATTCTTTCCAGCCAGCCTTATGTTTTGTGTATTTTAAGCCAAGATGCTTTAGAAGAAGAGGCTGTGGCAGTAATGCCTAAAATCTCCCGGCTTTTCTGGGAGTTTAGCCGCCGGTAATTAATTTTCTGTCGAAACTCCTTCTAAAATTTGATCTTCACTTTTTTTCTTTTTCTCTTCTTCAATTTTTTTCATTTGTTCACTAGAACAATGTTGGGTGGGTTCAGTGCCGGGTAAAAAGTATTCTTCCCTGGTAGGACAGCTGGGGCAAGGAAGTAAAGAATTGTAAATACAAATAGGTATTTTGATCAGATTATCAGGGGTTTTAAATTGATGTTTTTCTTGGTTTTTAAGCAATTCAGTCATAATTTGATGCCAGATAGGAGAAGCGCCGGTAATACCTGAGGCGACGGCGCTCATCGGACTGTTGTCATTGTTGCCTACCCAAGAAGCGACTAAAAAGTCATGAGTATAACCAATGGTCCAATTGTCCCTTTTATCATTGGTGGTGCCTGTTTTAACGGCCACTTCCTGATCAGGGATTTTAAGAAGGGAATTGGAGCCAAAAGCAGGGATTCTAGCTTGATTGTCTTTTAAAATATCAGTGATCAGATAAGCCACTTGTGGTTCTAAAACTTTTTGAAAGGGAGTTTGAAAGTCGTTTAATTCTTGACCATGAGAATCCACTATTTTTAAAATAGGCTGTAATGCTTGCTTGTGGCCTAAGTTGGCCAAAGTACCGTAGACTACGGCTAGATCGGTCATCTTGACTTCAGCTGAGCCCAAAGTAGTGGATAGACCATAAAACTCACCTTCAGGCCAGGTGGTAATACCCATTTTGCGGCCCAAGTCTACCATTTTGTCTGCGCCTAAGTAGGCTAAAACTTTAACTGCCGGTACATTGTAGGAACTAGCTAAGGCAGTTCTCAAAGAGACATTGCCGTGAAAACGATTGTCGTAGTTGCGGGGTGAATAAGGTTCAGCTCCAGGGGAATAATAAGTGATAGGTGAATCAGGTAAAATGGTGGCGGGAGTAAAATTATTAGCCAAAGCTAAGGCATAAGTAATAACTTTAATGCTGCTGCCCGGCTGGCGAGGTCGAAGACAAACATTGACATTGCCATCAATAGTTTGATCAAAATAGTTTTGGGAGCCGACCATGGCCAGAATTTCACCGGTTTGAGGATTGGTGACCAAGGCCGCGCCGTTACTGACTCGGAGTTGGGCCAACCTAGCTATTTCTTGTTTGACTTTTTCTTCAGCCATTTGCTGAATTTTTAAGTCTAAAGAAGTAGTGACTTTAAGGCCGCCTTGTTCTACAACCCGGCTGCCGTACTTTTCCACTAAAAGATTTTTAACATACATGACAAAATGAGGGGCTTTAATATTGGCTTGCCGGGGAGCTAAAATAATTTTTTCTTTTTTAGCTGTTTCCAATTGGTCGGGAAGAATATAACCGGCCTGCAGCATTTTGTTTAAGACCTGGTGTTGGCGCAACATGGTTTTTCGTGGATCACTGCTAAAAGGAGAATATTTACTGGGCGCGACTGGTAAACCAGCCAGCAAAGCTGCTTGGGCCAGACTCACATCCTTGATAGATTTGCCTAAATAGGTTTGAGCTGCTTCTTCAATACCATAAGCAGTGCCGCCGTAAGCGACTTCATTTAAATACATTTGCAGGATTTCATCTTTGGAAAAAATCAGTTCTGCCTCAATACTTAAAATAACTTCTTTAACCTTGCGTTTTAAAGTTTTTTCCGGGGTTAAGAGGGTGTTTTTGATTAACTGTTGAGTAATGGTAGAACCGCCTTGGACATTTTGAGAAGCCGTATTTCTGATAATGGCCCGGAAAATGCCCTGCAGAGAAAAACCAGTGTGCTTGTAAAAATCTTTGTCTTCAATGGCAATGGTGGCTTGTTTGACATAATCAGGGATTTCCTCTAATTTGACCAAAGTTCTTTTTTCGCTGCCGTCAAAAAAAGTATAAAGCAGTTGGCCAGTACGGTCGTAAATTTTGCTGGCCACCGGTGATTGGTGCTGAATTAATCTATTGGGATCAGGCAAGTCTTTTAAAATAATCAGGTAAAAATAAATGGATACCACTAGAGAGGGGATGAGGAAGCATAAAATAGTCAGTTTCCTGCGGGAGAGCTGAAGAATAAAGCGGAAAAATAAAAAGATCAGCTTGAACAAAAAAAAGAGCAGTTTGTAAACTAATCTGCCCAGTTGGGTAAGAAAAAAAACTGATTTTCCTGTCCTCAAATGCTGCATGAGCGTATTATAGGATAACCAATTTTAATAAGCAAATTAATCTGATCAAGACGGATAGGCTTAAGGGGTTTTAGGAGTAATATTGGTGGGCATCAGGTTTTCATCTAATTTAGCGGTGGTGTTTTTTTCTCCCTCATGAGGACAGGAAAGACAATAGTCTTTAACAAAAGGATCAAAACCCACAATATGTTCTCTTAATTCCAGGTTATCAGTTTTACCTTCCTCTGGTGGTCGGTTGGTTTCTTTGTCAATCCAGACTTCTTTTTTTTCTACCCAAGCATAAGGAGACTGTCTTGTTTCAGTGCCTTTGACAAATAATTCTTGGCGGCCGGTACAGTTAGTGGGTGCTACAGCGGCTGTTTCTCCTTCTGGGGTTGCTGGTTGTTCCCAATTGCAAGTAGGAGCTTGAATAATGGAAGCTGGTTGATTCCAGACCTCATTCTCCTTATCCTTGAGTATAAAACTGATAATTTTGTTCCAGATGGGGCCAGCGCCGGTGACACCAGAAACTAAATAAGGGTTCATAGAGCTATTATTATTATTACCCACCCAGACAGCGGCAAGATAAGAGGGAGTGTAGCCAATAGTCCAATTATCTCTGGGGCCGCGAGGATGATCAGTGGTGCCGGTTTTAACCGCCACGGTATGACCGGGAATATAAAGTTGGGAGCGGGAGCCGAACATAGGAGAGCGAGCAGAGTTGTCTGATAAGATGTCGTTGATGAGAAAACTGACTGCCGGAGAAAGAACCAGGCTAGTTTCTTTTTCTTCCGGGTTAAATATCTGGTAAAGCTTTCCTTGATAATCAGTTACTTTCAAAATAGGAGTGAGTTCCATCTTTTTACCCATGTTGCTAAAAACCCCAAAAGCGACGGCCATTTGAGTCATTTTGATCTCGCCGCCGCCCAAAGTCAAAGACAAACCATAATGAGCTGAGTTTTCATCCCAAGTAGTAATGCCCATTATTTTGGCCGTAGCCATAAAAGACTGGATGCCGTTAATTGAGAGCATTTTCACCGCCGGGATATTGTAGGAATTGGCTAAAGCAGAGCGGAGCGTCACTGGGCCATGGAATTTACCATCATAGTTATGGGGGCAATAAAGTTGAGGTTGGCCCGGAGCCGTAAAGCAGGTAGGCGTGTCTAAGAATAAAGTGGCGGGAGTGTGACCATTGATTAAGCCAGTAGCATAGTTTAAGGGCTTGATGGAAGAACCGGGTTGACGCAAGCTGGTGGTGAGGTTAACATTGCCGTCGATGTCTTGAGAAAAATAATCTTTAGAGCCAACCATAGCCAGAATTTCTCCGGTTTGAGGCAGAGTCACTAAAGCGGCGCCATTGGAAACATTCATGTTTTTTAATTTGGCTGTTTCTGAAGCGACGGCCTGTTGGCTATATTTCTGTAAAGGCCAGTCTAAAGAAGTAGTTACTCTTAGGCCGCCTTGTTCCACCAGTTGACTGCCATATTTTTCTACTAAAAGGTTTTTTACATACATGACAAAGTGAGGGGCTTTAATGTTGGTGGTTTGAGGAGCATAATTAAGGGATTCAGTTAAAGCTTGATCAGCTTCAGCCTGGTTAACATAACCATCTTCTACCATCCTTTTTAAAACTAGATTTTGTCTTTCTTTGGCTAAAAGCGGGTCCGGGCCAAAAGGAGAATATTTAGTCGGAGCGGCCGGCAGACCGGTGAGCAAGGCTGCTTCAGCTAAATTTAAGTCTTTAGCAGATTTGGCAAAATAAAGTTTAGCCGCTTGTTCAATGCCATAAGCAGTGCCGCCGTAAGGAATATGGTTAAGATACATTTGTAAAAGATCATCTTTTTTGTAAATAATCTCGGCTAGGCTGGCTAAAATAGCTTCTTTAACTTTTCTTTTTAAAGTTCTTTCAGGGGTTAAAAGGGCGGTTTTAACCAATTGCTGAGTAATCGTAGAGCCGCCTTGAAGTTCTTTATTAAAAATTGTTTTATAAATAGCTCGAGTAATCCCCCGAAAAGCCAGGCCATGGTGTTTGTAAAAATCTTTATCCTCAATGGCAATAGTCGCTTGGAGCAGATATAAAGGCAATTGTTCCAGTTCTACGGGAGTCCGGTTTTGGTCAGCGTAGATTTCATACAAAAGCGTGCCATGACGATCAAAAATCTGGGTGGAAGTAGGAAATTGTCCAGAAGAAAGCTTGGTAGGAGAGGGTAGATCTTTGAGAAAATAAATTAATAAAGCTAATGAAGTTAGCAAAGCCAGAGAAATTAAAATAATTAAAATTTTCAGCCGAGGCTTACCTTGTTGATATTTAGTTTGCAGTTTTTTAGCCTGGTTTATCCAATAACCGGCTTTTTTGCTTAAAGCCTTTTTTCTTTTTTCCAGTAGTTTATAGCCAGGGTTTGACATTAGGACAATAGGATAATAGGATAATAATTAATAATCAAATGTTTGCCAAACAAAATTGGTTTAACCAGCTTAATTTTACCCAAAAACAACTGATAAAACAAAGTTTCTATCTTTTAGATTGGGCGAAGAGTAATAAAAAACAATTATTTGATTATTCTTTTGTGGTGATGCCGGCGGCCAAAGCTTATGAAGGGTTTTTAAAAGATTGGTTTTTTCAGATGGGCTTGATTAATGAAGATGATCTTAAAGATGATAAATTCAGGATTGGCAAAGCTTTAAATCCCCATTTAGAGCGGATTCCTCATTTAAAAAAAGAATGTTTGTATCAGGAGATTAGTCAGAAAACCGGTCAGGAAACAGCTCAGCTTTTGTGGCAAACCTGGAAACAAAGCCGCAATCGGATTTTTCACTACTTTCATAAGCTTCAGCAAGTATTTACCGTAGACCAGGCAGAAGAGAAATTAAATAAGATCGTGGTAGCCATCAAAGCCACCGGGAAAACTCCCTAAATTACTTCTTGACACCATCGCTACATACTGAGTAAAATAGACTATGGTTGAGTTTAATAACCCAACTTTTTTTATTCTTAAGACAGATTTTAAAAAACAAACGGCTTTTTACGGCCGTTTTTTGTTAGATTAAAATGCATGAATCTGAAAGAGGATTAGCCAGAAGAGAGGCAGAAGTTGCTTTACCACGGAACATTGTTTATGCGGGATCAAGTGATAAAAGGGCAGCTGTGTTATCAATGTTGTTAGAAAAGAGCGGCACAGTCTTGCAAACTCTTCCTTTTCCCTTTGAGCCTAACGTCCCCGTAACTGAAGTGGCAGAATATAAGATAAGCACTGCTTTAAATCAACTGGATTTACTTTCCAGTGAGGCTTTGATAATTGCAGCTGATACTCAGACCTGTGTTGTTTTAGGAGACGGTTCATTAAGAGCAAGAAATAAACCTAAGAACAAGGCAGAGATAAGAGCGAACTTTGCAGAAATGAGTTTTTCTGCTACTTATGAGGTGCAGGCGGCTACTGTTTTTTCAAATAACGGCACTCGAATGAAAGATTTGTTACATTGTAGAGTTGGTCTGCGCCCCGATACCTTGGTTGAGATTCAGACAGAGGAGGGTTTTGCTAGATATTGTGATGTGACTCAACGATTCTATGCAGAACCTCCTTATTCTACAAATGGATTTCCTCCAATGGAACTACAAGATATGTCAGGAGGAATTTCTCTGCCAGTATTGAGAATGATGAATGGAATTGAGGTAATTAATGGGAAACGTTTAGATGAATTAGAAAGGCAAGAATTAGGAGATGTTATTAAAGAAGCATTGTTTACAGTGGCCGTTGGTTTTTCACCTGTGTTATTGGAAAAAATTAACCCAAGAGCTAGAGCAATAATATATAATTGGCCTTGGTTGGTGGAAACTACCGACAAACTTGTTGCAGGAAATCATGCTTAAAACAAAATCACTACAACTCAAAAAAAATAAAAATGATGGTATAAGAATTTGTGTAATGAGGAGGATAAAATCAAGCTATGATTTTGATTTGTGGTTCTCTAAGGTAGCTCCTTCAGAAAGATTATTAAGACAATATATAATTAAAAAAGAAATTAGTTGGAAAGAGTTTAAACCTAAATTTTTGCGTTCTTTAAAAAGAAGCCGCAAATATATTAAATTTTTAATTAATCTAGCCGAAGATCAAGACGTGACGCTTCTTTGTTGGGAGAAAAGTCCCAAACAATGCCACCGGCGCTTAGTGGCAGAAGAGTGTAAAAAGATTAATTATAAATTAAAAGTAATTATTAAATAAGCTAAAAATAAATAAAAAGAGTATAAAAATTGAACATAAAAGTAGACACCTAGAAGCAATGTTTTGATTAGTGTATGATATGACTACCAAGCCGCCGGCAACGATGGAATGGGAATAAAAAATCAAAAATCAAATATTAAATATCAAAATTAGGAGGAAGAATGAACAGATTTGATCAAGCCCTGGAAGGGCAAAAAACCAAAAATCTTTTAATTGTTTTATCTGGACCCTCGTGCTCAGGTAAAGATAGTGTCATGCGCCAGCTTTTAAAGAAAAATGGCAACAAAAAAAGGCTGGTGACCACTAACTCCCGGATGAAAAGAGCGGATGAAAAAGAAGGAGTTGATTACTTTTTTGTTTCCAAAAAAGAATTTGAAAAAATCATTGCTGATGAAGGTTTTTATGAATGGGTGGAATATCGAGGAACTTACAGGGGAACGCAAAAAAAACATGTCCAGCAAGCTTTGGCAACTGGTAAAGACGTGATTTGGAGGATTGATGTGAGAGGAGTAAAAAATGTTTATGAGCGGGTCAAAAAAGAAGTGCCTAACTCAGTTTTTATCTTTTTGGCAGAGTCTTTGGCGATTTTGGAACAAAGGATGAAAAAAAGAGCGACCGAAACCAAAAAAGAATTTGACTGGAGCTTGAACCGAGCCAGATGGGAATTAAATCAGTATCACAATTTTGACTATTTGGTGCACAATCTTCAAGGCAAACTCAATCAGGCGGTAGAACAGGTAGCGCATATTATTGAAGGAGAAAAGTTGAAGTTGGAGTAAAGGAATGGACAAGAAAAAGATAGCGGCGCTAATTAGAAAAATCGTTAAAAAAGAACTAGGCAATGAATCTTCAGGTCATGATTTTTTCCATTGTCAAAGAGTAGTGGATTTAGCTTTAAAAATCGGCCAAAAAGAAAAAGCAGATTTGTGGGTTTTGCAACTGGCTGGTTGGCTGCATGATTTGGGCGCGGCCCAAGGCAGGAAAAACCATGAGATTAGAAGCGCTAAAAAAGCCAAAAAGATTTTAACCGGCTTTGGTTTGGACCAGAAATTAATAGATAGGGTAGTTAATTGCATCAGAAATCACCGTTACAGTACCGGTAAAGCAGTAACTTTAGAAGATAAAGTGTTGCGGGATGCGGATAAGCTGGATGTGATGGGCGCTATTGGTATTGGTCGGCTGTTTGCCTGCTGTGGAAAGTTTAAAAGGATTAAGTTTTTTGATGGCAAACTTAATCCTGATCCAGCAAGATACAAGCGGACGGGTTGGTCGCCGCATATTCTGGATCATATTTATGAGAAGGTTTTCCTACTGCCGGACTTGCTTAATACTCAAGTAGCCAAAAAGATCGGTCAGCAAAGGATTAAATTTGTGCATCAGTTTGTGGAGCAATTTTTAAAAGAATGGGAAAGTAAAGATTGTTAAAAAATATTAACTATTATGTTGAGACTTTTTAAAGCGATTAAAAGATATAAACAGGGGCATAAGCCCTTGTATCGCTTTTCCCTAGTAATTTTATTTTGGGCTTTGGCTGATGGGGTGGTTTCTTTTGCTCTGCCGATTTACATGGAGCAGAGTTTAAAAGACCTAGCTTTAGTGGGTTTGGTTTTTGGTTCTTCTTCGGTCTTTGGAGCTATGGGTTCTATCTTTTTTGGTTTTGAGCAAAAAGGGAGGACCTTTAAACCTTATTTTTTAGTCGCGATGGTGATGGCCGCCGCCGCTTATTTATTGGCTTTAAAAGCCCAATCATGGAGCGCTTTTTTAGTGATTATGGCTTTATGGGGGTTTTATTATGAAGGCATTAATTTTTGCTGGATGGACTTTTTAGGCCGTTACACCCAAAAAACAGAGCATTCAGGAGCGGCCGGGGTGATGCAGATGTTTAATGCTTTAGGTTATCTTTTGGGACCATTGCTGGCCGGCTGGTTTATTTTTCGGGGCAGGTGGGCAATGGCGCTGGCCTTACTTTTTCTTTTTTTATCTTGGTTGTTATTTATGGCTTTTTTTGGCCGAAAAAAAATTGATCCAGATGTACCCCAAAGGAAATTAAGATTTCTCGCCGAGTTAAAAACTTGGATGAGAGTCGGTAAAAGATCGTTTTGGGCGGTTCTGGCCAATTTTTTGCAAACCACTTTGTGGGAGAGTTTAATCTGGAGTATGGGGCCGATTTTATTAATAAAGACTTTAGGCAGCAAATCTTTTTTGGTGATGGCGCTTTTTTTAATCCCCAGTGTTTTTTTGCGCGGTTTTAGCGGCCGCTGGGCCGACCGCAAAGGTAAAAAAGACTTTGTTATTCTTGGTCTAGTCGTAGCCGGTTTGTTTTTAAGTTTATTTGGTTTGTCCAATAGCTTGCTTTTAAAATCATTAACTGCTTTTCTTTCTGCCTGCGGCATTTGTTTGTTTTCGCCAGCCGCAGATGGCCTTTTTATTGATTTAGTAGATGGTTATAGTAAGGATAATGAAGAAGAAGTGGCCGGAGTCAGAGGTTTAGCTAATAACTTGGGGTATGTGGTGGGTCCGATAATGGCTGGTTTTTTAAGTCAGGCGTTAGGATTAAATACTACTTTTATGATTTACGGGATATTTTTAATCTTAGGCGCAGGAATGATTAAGATATTTTGGAGGAAATAATGGAAATTAAAATAAAAAATCTAAAGATTTAGTTTAAATTTGCATTAGAATCAAAGAAGAGATAGAATAACAAACTAGAATTAACCTAATTATTTTAATTGACCTAATTGGTCTAAAAAGGGGATAGTATGCAAAAATTGAAAAACTTTCTTTTAGTTTCTTTTAGCTTACTTTTAGGTTTGAGCATTGTGTCTTTTTCTGCTTTTCAGGTAGGTAAGGCAGAAGTAAGAGCTGAGGGAGAAGATGAATTTGAAATGGAACTTATTGATCTAGGGAGAGAGCCAGAGGAGTCTTCAGAATCACAGCAAAGAGAGATTTCTCCCAAGGAGATGAAGCAGCTGGAAATTGCTGGCGAAGAACCCAGGGAAAAAGAAAATAAAGTCGATTATTATCTCGCTTACCCGGGAATTTTACCCGATCATCCTTTGTACTGGCTCAAGATGCTGCGCGATAAAGTATCACTATTTTTAACTAAGAAACCCTTGGTTAAGTTTGAGCGACTACTGCTTTATGCTGATAAAAGAATAGGCGCAGCTGAAGCTTTGATCGAAGGCAATAAAATGGAGCTGGGTGTAACTACCGCTGACAAGGCAGAGAAATATTTAGAGCAAGCACTGGTGGAATTTGAAGGGTTGGCTAAAAAGGGTGAAGCGCAACCAGAGCTTTATGATCGTTTGGATAAAGCGTTTTTAAAACATCAAGAAGTTTTAGTTAGTCTTTTGGATAAAGTTCCTGATCAATCTAGGGCCACTTTAGACCAAGCTTTAGATAAATCAGAACAAAATTACCAGAAGATAAAAAACAAGTTTGATTAACTATTAGTTTAATTCCGAACAATATTTTTATTCTTTCCCCCGGCTTTGAGCCGGGGGTTTTATCTTCCCTTGTCGCAGTTAATCGTAAAAGCAATTTTTCTTTTACCAAACCTGCCATTTTTACAGATAAAATTATCCAAAATTGATATAGTTTGATATTTTTATTACTAGTTGACAAACTAGTCTTAGTGTATCAATATTACTTTGGACGCTAAATATAGTGTCCGCGTAAATTTAAATATTACATTTTTATTTTTGCATTTTAATCTAATTATGTTTTGTCCATACTGTTTAAGCGACCAGACTTCAGTTTTAGAATCGCGTGAAAGCGAGGACGGGACAGTAACTCGCCGGAGAAGAGAGTGTAATAAGTGTACCAAAAGATTTACTACCTATGAACGAGTAGAAGTGATTGATCTTAAAGTGGTGAAAAAGGATGGTAGTAAAGAGGGTTTTAATCGGGAAAAAATAAAAGAGGGGATTAAACTGGCTTGCGAAAAAAGAGATTGCGATGAAGAAGAAGTTGAAAACATTGTTGATGAGATTGAAATGAGACTTTTAAATCGCAAATCAACCGAGATTTCCAGTTCTGATATTGGCCGGATGGCGCTGACGAGATTAAAAAAGATGGATGAAGTTGCTTATTTGCGCTTTGCCAGCGTCTTTTTAGAGTTTAAAGACGTAGATGAATTTAAAAAGATTATAAGAGAGAAAAGATTATAAGAGAGATAAGCTAAAATGGCCAGACCTAAAACTAAAAGCGAGATTAGTAAGATCAAAAAACGCGATGGTCGAGTGGAAGCTTTTGATATTAAAAAAATTGAAAGAGCTATTTGGCTGGCAGCCAAGGCGGCCGGGGGCAAAAACAAGAACAAGGCTAGATATCTGGCCGGGTTAGTAGCCAAAGAACTGGAAAAAAGGTTTAACAAGACCATTATTCCGGAAGTGGAACAAGTACAGAATATTGTAGAAAAAACTTTGCTGAAAAAAGGTCATGAGCGCACCTATAAAGCTTTTGTGCTTTACCGGGATTTGCACGGCAAACTGAGAGATATTTCTTCTTTGGTTGATTCTGATGAGTTGATTGAGAAATATTTGGCTAAAGCCTCTTGGCTGGTCAAAGAAAACGCCAACATGACCTATTCTCTCCAGGGATTGAATAATCATGTGGCTTCAATTATTTCTTCTAATTTTTGGATGAACAAAATTTATCCCAGAAGAGTGAGAAAAGCCCATCTTTATGGAGAATTACATATTCACGATTTGCCTTCTTTGTCAGCCTATTGTACGGGTTGGGACTTAAAAGACCTTTTAATTAAAGGTTTTGGCGGGGTTTCTGGTAAAGTTCATTCTGCGCCACCCAAACACTTTAATACTGCTTTAGGTCAGCTGGTTAACTTTTTCTACACCTTACAAGGAGAAGTGGCTGGAGCCGTAGCCGTAGCAAACTTTGACACTTATTTAGCCCCATTTATCAGGTATGACAAATTAACCTACAAACAAATCAAGCAGGCCATGCAAGAGTTTTTATATAACATGAATGTGCCTACCAGGGTAGGTTTTCAAACTCCTTTTACTAATGTGACTTTGGATTTAATTCCACCTAAAAACGTAGGCGAAGAACCAGTAATTATTGGGGGTAAGCCAGTTAATGCCCAATACAAAAATTTCCAAAAAGAAATGGACCTATTTAACAAAGCTTTTGCTGAAGTCATGGGTCAGGGAGACGCTCATGGCAGAGTTTTTACTTTCCCCATTCCTACTTATTCGGTGACTCGCAACTTTGATTGGGATAATCCGGTCCTAGAGCCAATTTTTGAAATGACCCGTAAATATGGGATTCCTTATTTTGCCAATTATGTTAATTCTGACATGGATCCCTCGGATGCTCGGAGTATGTGTTGTCGACTGCGGATTAATAATAAAGTTTTGAGAAAAAGAGGTGGTTTATTTGCGGCCAATCCTCTTACGGGGAGCTTAGGAGTGGTAACTATTAACTTGCCTAGGATTGGCTTTTTAGCGGAAAACAGATCTGATTTTTTCCGCCGCTTAAGCAAGTTGATGCGGATTGCCAAGGACTCTCTTTTGATCAAAAGACAAACGGTGGAAAAGTTCACTAAAAAAGGCCTTTACCCTTATTGCCAATATTACCTGGAAGATGTTTATAAAAGAGCTAGTCATTACTGGGATAATCATTTTAATACTATTGGGATTAACGGCATGAATGAGGCAGTTTTAAACTTCCTGGGTCAAAATATCTCCAGCCAAGAGGGAAGAAAATTCGCCGAAGAGATTATGGATTTTATGCGCAAGAGAATATTGCAATATCAAAAACAGACAGGTCAATTATTTAATTTAGAGGCATCGCCGGCAGAAGGGACTAGTTACCGTTTTGCCCGGATCGATAAAGAAAAGTATCCTCAGATTCAAGTGGCCAATGAAAAGGACCTGACTAAAGACGGCATCCAGCCTTTTTATACTAATTCTACTCATTTAGCCGTTGATTATACTGGTGATCTTTTTGAAGCCTTAGATAATCAGGATAGCTTGCAGACTAGATACAACGGAGGAACTGTTTTCCATGCTTTTTTAGGAGAGAGCCTGCCTGATACGAATTCAGTTAAAAACTTGATTAAAAAAATTGCCGTTAATTATCGTTTACCCTATTTTAGCATTACCCCTACTTTTTCCATTTGCCCCAAGCACGGTTATTTATCTGGAGAACATAAGTATTGTCCGAAGTGTGACGAAGAAATCGGCCGGAAGCCGAGTAATTAAGTAATTAGTAAATAGTAATTAAGGTAATTTTTCCTAAAAGGAGGAGAAAATGAAAAGTAAAAAAGCCTTTGAGAGTAAACGGACTTTGTGTGAAGTTTATTCTCGCATAGTTGGATATTTGCGCCCGGTGAGCCAATGGAACCCAGGAAAGGAAGCAGAATTTTATAAGCGCAAAACTTATAAGGTAAAATAAGCCCATGTTAATTGGTGGGTTGCAAAAAACTACTCTCATTGATTTTCCCGGCAGAGTGGCATGTACGGTTTTTACTGTAGGCTGTAACTTCAGATGTCCTTTTTGCCACAACAAGGACTTAGTGACTCTAGATAATTTCCGCAAATCAGGGTTAGAACGCATGAGCGAACAGTCTTTTTTTGAGTTTCTTGATAAAAGGAAAAAGATTTTAGACGGAGTTTGTATTACTGGTGGTGAACCAACTCTTTGGCAAGACCTATATTCTATTTGTCAAAAGATTAAAGATTTAGGTCTAGAGGTAAAATTAGATAGCAATGGCAGCAATCCCAAGATTTTAAAAAGATTAATTGATAAAAAATTAATTGATTTTATTGCGATGGACGTAAAAACTGCTTTTGGCGATTACGCCAAAGCGATTTTAAAATTCAAAACTAAAAATGCAAAATTAATTACAAATATTAAAAGATCAATAAGGTTAATTTTAAAATCAAGAGTTGAATATGAATTTAGGACTACAGTTGTGCCCGGCATTCATTCTCAGAAGAATTTAGTAAAGCTGGCTAAACAATTAAAAACTTTTAACCCGCAAATTATCTGGGTTTTACAAAAGTTTAGACCGCAGAATTGCCTGGATCCACAATATTTAAAAATCAAGTCTTATTCTGACCAGCAAATAGATGATATGCTTAAGGCAATCAGAAAAATACTGCCCCAGACTAAATTAAGAGGGAAAAGTTAGTGAAAATAATTCTAGCTTCAGCTTCAAAGAGAAGAAAAGCAATACTTCAATCCCTGGGTTTAGACTTTAAGATAATCCCTAGTCAATTAGATGAAGAAAAATTCAAACAAAGAATTCAAAACCCCAAAAAGCTGGTTTTAAAATTGGCCGCAGCTAAAGCTTCGGAGGTGAAAAACAAGCTCAATTTAAGAGAATTTTTGATTATTAGCGCTGATACTTTTATAGTTTTGGGCAAGAAGATAATCAATAAACCTAAAAACAGGCAAGAAGCAGAAAAAATGCTTTGGCAATTAAGTGGGAAAGTCCACCAGGTGTTAACAGGACTGGTTTTATTGAATCATAAGGGGAAGCAAAAAAAAGCACTGGTGATAACCAAAGTGCGGTTTAATTCGCTCACAGATGAAAAAATAAAAAAGTATTTAGATACAAGGGTCTTTAGGGATAGGGCCGGAGCCTATGGAATTCAAGACAATAAATGTGATTTTGTCAAAAGCTATAAAGGCAGCTATACTAATATTGTGGGATTACCAATAGAAACATTGAAAAAACTTTTAAAGGGGGTGATTAGTGATGACAGGTAAAAAAGCTGGCTTTGGAGTAAGGTTTGTAGCCGCTCTCATTGATGGAATTGTGATCGCCATTGCCTCGAGTTTATTAACAAGGGTTATGCCTTTTATGAAACGACCTATTTTAAGCAGTATCCCTGGTGCTTTATACTCAATTTTACTTTGGGTTAATTGGCAGGGTCAGACCATTGGCAAGCGGGCCATGGGAATTAAAGTGGTGCGAGCTGATGGCAAGGCTTTAGACTATGCCGAAGCAGTGGTCAGATACTTGGGTTATATTATTTCTGCTATTCCTTTTGGCCTAGGTTTTTTATGGGTGATTTGGGACAAAAAAAAGCAGGGTTGGCACGACAAGATTGC
>SDBT01005158.1_pt1 | contig 22033 bp, 18 predicted proteins | sample 2277101 | NCBI WGS metagenome assembly SDBT01 (sample SAMN10404973, study PRJNA504765) | marine sediment metagenome | isolation source: marine sediment core GS10_PC15, 103 cmbsf | place: Arctic Ocean: Southern Knipovich Ridge | collected 2010 | reverse complement strand
GTCTTCGAGCGAGCGGATCGGGTACTTGTCGCACCAGCTCGCCCAGATGTCGATCATCTCGTCGCTGGTCGCGATGCGATCGGGATCGCTCTTGAAGAAGCGATAGCCTTCCTTGCCGATTGCGCGGGCTTCGTTGACCATTTCGCTGGCGGCCGGGTCGAGCGCCAGCCAGATGTCCTCGCCTGGCTTGTAACCGGCGGCTTCAATCGCCTGGCAGATCAGTTCGGGCGCTTCGTCGTTGGTCTTGAGGCTGGGGGCATATCCGCCTTCGTCGCCGACCGAGGTGTTGTAGCCCTTGGCCTTGAGCACCTTCTTGAGTGCGTGGAAAACTTCCGTACCCATCCGCAGGCCTTCGGAGAAGGTGCTTGCGCCCCAGGGCTGAACCATGAATTCCTGGAAGTCGACGGTCCCGTCGGCGTGCTTTCCGCCGTTGAGGATGTTCATCATCGGGACGGGCAGCGTTACCGCGTCGTCGCCGCCGATGTACTCGAACAGTTCCTGTCCGGCGTCGTTGGCGGCCGCTCTTGCAACTGCCAGCGACACGCCGAGAATCGCGTTAGCGCCGAAGTTGGCTTTGTTCTCGGTTCCGTCGGCATCGATCATTGCCTGGTCGATGCCTGCCTGGTCGGCTGCGTCTTTACCGGCGATCAATGCCTTGATCTCGCCGTTGACTGCGGCGACCGCCTTGGTCACGCCCTTACCGAGGTACACGCTGGCGTCGCCGTCGCGGAGTTCGACGGCTTCGTTTTCGCCGGTCGATGCGCCCGAGGGCACAGCCGCTCGGCCGAGTACGCCGTTATCCAGCAGCACGTCCACCTCGACGGTGGGGTTGCCGCGCGAATCGAGAATCTGTCGTCCTGTGATATCCTTGATCTTAGCTGCCATTAGGTGTTCCTTCTTGTATTTATCGGACCTATGCCGCGATTGTCTTTAAGGTGGGGCGTCCGGCTTTGTCCTACGGGCTACGCCGTGACAGGTCCGCAGGATGCCTTCGGTGCCCGTCCTGAACCTACGTCATGTACTCCCAGCCGGCGGGAGTAATCGAACCGCCCATCATACGCACCAATCGACCATTTTCAAGGCTGAAAGGCAGGGACGAGGGATTTGGGATCAGGGACGGGGACCAGCCTGCGGTGAGCTTGTCGAACCGGGGCTGGAGCCAATCGGCAGGGGATCAGGCGTGGGTGGAATTGTGACGCTACGTGGGTTGATTCTCAGGGAAGGTGAGGTAAGACTCACCGGCGCGGCGGATCGGGAGACCCGCCGCGCTGAGTTTGTCGATTAAGGCTGCTGTTTCACTCCTGGCCGGTGTCTATTCCGTCCATGATCGCTTTGATGTACGCCTTGAAGTGTCTGGACGAGTTCTTGCCGGGCGAGTTCCGCGTTGTGGCGATGATGAGCTTCTTTTCCGGGTCGATAACCAGCCCCGATCCCGATCCGCCGCCATGGCCCCAGGCGCTGTCGGAGAATCCCTTGATACTGGTGGTCAGTTGAGCCCCGATGCCTCGATCGACCAGCGCGCCGCCGGGCACTCTGATAGGGGGCTTGGGCGGCAGCATCTTGCGGGCGGTCTGCTCGCTGAAGTATCGCGAGTTGTCATAGGCTCCGCCGTTGAGATGCATCTGTGCAAACTTGGCCATGTCCAAAGGCGTGGAGCGGGCGTCGTAGGACGTTCCGTTGAGCGTCGTGTTGGCGCAGCCCAGCGGATCGATAAGATGTTCGAAGTAGAACTGCGGGACGGCCTGGCCGGTGATCGTCTCGACGATCTTTCCGCCCAGCGCCAGGCCCACGCCATTGTACCCGTACCGCTGGCCGACCGGAAGGTGGGGGTAGTAGGCAGCTAGGATCTCCTCCATATCGTTGTCGTGGTCGCCCCAGTGTCCCTGCAGGCCGCTTGTGTGCGTGTAGAGATGGCGGATGTTCAAGCGAATGGGCACCTCGGCCTTTTGCAGCGCGGGCAGGTATTTGTCGGCCTCGTCGTCCAGATTGACCAAGCCCTGATCGACGAGCATCATCATAGTCGTACCGGCGAACAGCTTGGTCACCGACGCCAGATGGCTCGGAGTTTCGGTGGTCATCGGCTTACCGTCGCGCATTCCGTAGGCCTTGTGCAGCACGATTACGCCGTTGCGCACGATGCAGACTGCCAGGCCCTCATCGACGTCCTTGCCCCACTCTTTGCACACGGCGTCGATCTTCTCGGCGGCGTCCGGCTTCATGCCGGCTTCTGCGAGCGTGCCTTCGCGGACAACTTGCGCGGGCTCACCTCCAATGGGCTTGGGGCAGACGAAGGGCTTGTCGAAGCGTGTGTCCGTGCCGTAGATCTTTCGCTTGAGCGTCACCCAATACTGCCTGTCTCTCGCCCATGCGTCGTTGAAGCGAGTGTAAGTCCTTGGCCCGGAGGCCGTGGCCATGGAGGAGGCCGTCTCGTACAACCCGGCAAGGAGCACGGCGGCGGAGTTGGTCTCAAGAATCCAATCGCGAAACATGTTCTTCTGCGACATTTCCGCGCTGGGGCCTTGCCTGGCGAATGCTCCGGTGGGGAATCCAAGCTGGGAGGGCATCTCCAGCGATATATTGCCGTCCATGCTCCACCAGCGTGGAAGTCCAGCTTTTATACGGCAGATTGTGCGGAATCGGTAGAAGGGCTCGCCTGCGGCAGGGGTGACTTTCACGACCGCACCGTAGCGCCCGACCTTCTCAGCCGTCGTGACCGGGTTGAACTCCGCATCGTAATACGTGATGTCGATTTCGTACGGGCCGAGCAGTCGCTCAGCCAGCAACGGCTGGGCGAAATCGCCAGCCGGCAGCCGTTTGGAAGCGAAGCAGTAAGGATCGAACCGGATTTCCTGAGCCATTGTCGCCTTGGCGCGGGCGAAGGCGGTCGGCGGCAGGGGGGCGAAACTCACCCGCTTGCCGTCGATGAGCACGTCGACAGCCGTCCACTGCTCGCCGAGCGGCGGCAGCAGGAATCTGGTTGTCGCTGCCGATCTGCCGTCCGCTTCGTTCAGGACAGCCGAGCCAAGCGTTCTATCGCCGTGGACGATTGTGACCTTCCTGCCGGCTAACTCCGCAGATGCGACAATAGTCGATTTGAAATAAGCATCATCCAATCGCATCGATGCATGCATCGTCCACGGTGCGGTCGGCTTGCTGCCCAGCCGGATGCGGTGCATCGAGGAAGAGTCCTCGGAAGTGTTGTCGCGGGGGAACCAGATCGTCGACAGCGGGCCTTCGCCTTCGGCATCGGAATCGTTGATGTAGACCTGGAAGCCCAGCTCCATGCCCATGTGCGGCCGAATGCCTAGGTTCTCCCACGGTAGGGCGACTTCCATCACGTATCCGTCAGCCGTCTTCGCTACGGCGACCTCAACTTTCAGCTTGGCCATGGTGTCCGCCTTCTGGCGGTAATCGAACAGTTTTTGCTGCCGCTCCTTTCTCGGGTCCAGGCCGGGCGTGGCGATCAGTTGATAGGTGTTGGCTGATCCCACGGCGTCGGCGATGAACAACTCGACCGAGTCGGCTTCATACAGCGAATTGCCTCCGCCCTCTACGCCCGTGTCGTCTCTGACCGTCGCTAGTACGAACAGGGCGTCGTCGTTCCAGGCCAGGCGGAACTTCGGGTCGAAGTCTTGCGGCGCGATCGCCTTGCCGCGCTTATCGGCCATGATGTCTACGCGGAAACCGGCTTCGCCCCAGTCGGATGCGGCACCGTCTGCAGACAGGCCTTCGATGCGAGGAACCGCGAACACATGGCTGTCGTTATCTGCGCACCAGCCGACAGCAACCAAACCAAGAACAACAAACACACAGGCGCACATACGAAGTGAAAGTCTTGATACTGAAGACATGTAACTCCCTTTCATCGCTGTAATCAAAAACCCCATCAAGATCATGAACAGATGCCGCTCCATGGCGATCTGCCCAAATACCAACGAACCGTCAATCAACCGTCAATCATACGGTGTCTCCCGGTGTTTGCAAGTCGCAGGTTGTGGCGACACCCGACCTTTGTTTTCTGGCTTGCTCTCGCCGTTACCTCCCGCAGGGACAGGTCCGTTCCCTCAGTTCGACAAGCTCACTACAGGCCGCTGCACAACTTTTTGTGTCCTTTGTGATCTTTGGGGCAGATCTGTTCAATTTCCGCTTAACGTGGGCGAGTTGATGGGGGCGGGATTCGGACATAGCATTGAGTAGGCGTGGAAGCTGATCGGCGAGGGTGATCGCCGAGGATAAGCGCCGAGGCTAATCGACGATGATGATGAACACTGAGGATGCGTGCATAGTCTCGACGGGCGCAGAAGGAGGCGCTATGCGTTATCTGAGTGTTATGACGCTGGTTATTGCGACGGCTGGCACGTGTGCGTCGGCCGATGTCGTCGGGGCCATTGACCGCTGGCCTGACCTCTATGGCCCGATCGGCCGATTGCCCCCCAGTAATGCCATCGCTGACATCGCCTGGTATCGAGATCAGTTGGAAGCATCAGCCAGGCTATCCGAACGCACGGCAGAGTTGGAGCCTGAGCCGATGGATCTCGGCCCCGTGGATCTCGGCCTCGAGTCGGATGCAATCCCGGCCGGGCGCTCGGCTGCGGCGCTGGTGTTCGATGCCGACGGATTCGCCACCGCATATTACAGGCTCGAAGCTGGAGCCATCGAAGCGCGGCTGTACCGTGAGTACGTTCGGTCTGCCGGCGCAGTATTTGATGATACCGCCGACAGCCAAGCGAGGCTATTCACAGCCTTGATGCAAGCTGGCGGCCCGGCGGATATGATCGAAGATACCGGGACTTACCGGGACGGGCATATCATTCCCGAACCGTCGGCCGGACTGCTGTTGATCGCCGGCGGATTTGCATTGCTTCGCCGCCGCTCCCGTCGGGTCTGAGCCTCAGGATCGACGACAGCGGCATCGTGGTTGAGTCGTCCCGAGCACACCTCGTGACTCCGAACATTGCGCGGCGGGTCTCCCGACCCGACGCGGAAACCAGGCAATGTCCCTGGCAAGCAGGTAGTGGGTCAGGTCCGCAGGATGCCCTCGGTGAGACCCACCACCCCTGATTGCGTGCGGGTCTGTCCCGTTGGGGACGAAGCGGGATCTTTCCCTTCGGGGAACCTTCGGTTTCGCTTCGCGGACCTACGGTTTCGCTTCGCGGACCTTCGGTTTCGCTTCGCGGACCTACGGTTTCGCTTCGCGGACCTTCGGTTTCGCTTCGCGGACCTTCGGTTTCGCTTCGCGGACCTTCGGTTTCGCTTCGCGGACCTTCGGTTTCGCTTCGCGGACCTTCGGTTTGTGGCAAACGCCGTTGCGTGCCGTTTGCGCGCGCCCTTCGACCGACTCAGGACTTGCTTAACTCCCCAAAATAACTTTTTTAAATCCCCGTTGCTGAATGTGTTGCCGAAGGGGGATGAATATTATCGGCACCATCTGCGCGCGCAAACGGTACCGATGGGCTAAGGGTAGAGACCGCTGCGCGCGGCCGATGACCGAATGACGATCCGGCTTCGCCCGGCGAACTACGCCGTGACAGGTTGCCGAATGACGATTTACGAATTCCGATTGAACAGATAACGACGATGGCAAATAACAAAAAACAGCAGACAGGAAGAGGCAATGACGCTAACAGTAATGCAGCATGCATGTTACCCCAAATAGGGCCGGGGCGTTTGGGGGCAATCCGGGCCATAGGCGCAACGGCAGGTCACAGCCGGCACGCAGCGGCCGCCACGGATGCAGGCTGGAACGAATCGGCCCGCGAGATTACATTGGGTGATTTCAAGATCAGGACGGATCAGAGAGAGACATACACGCGGCCGGAATCGGGAATGAAATCATCGCTGGCGTGCAACGAATGCGGCGTGTGCGAGGGTTAATGTCCCCAGAAACTCCCCATTCACCAGAAACTCAAAGACGCCCACGCGGCACTGGCCGACGAGGGCGGCGAGCAATGACTTACGCGGCCGAGCGACCGGCGGTGATGACTTTTAAGAGCCGCTGTCGCACATCTTTAAGAGCTTCCAACTGCTTCTGGCGGATGCGCTCGATATCGTCTCTGGTGGGCGGGGCGGCCGTTGATGCGAGATTGTCCAATTCGTATTCCAGCATATCGTGATTCTCCTTCATCACTAATATCGGCATTCCAAACCGCAGCGATGAGTGAATTATGCTTCCCCGAGCAGGCCCAGCGGCGGGCGATGCGAATCAGCCGTAGCCGTAGCGGCGCAGGTCGTCCTCGTTCATACCGAAATGATGGCCGAGTTCGTGAAGCACCGTGCGGCGAATTTCGCTTTGGAGAATCACTTCGTCAATCCGGTCGTGCTGGTCGGTGGCCGAGAGGCAGATACCCAGGCGGTAGATGGTGATGACGGTCGGAAGGCGGGTGTTGTGGCGGACCGACCGGCGGGTGAGCGGAACGCCGGTGTGCAGTCCGCGGAGATACTCCGGCCGTTCGATGCCGAGACTGGCGAGCATTTCGCTGGACGGTTCATCTTCGACGACCAGCGGTATCTCGTCGAAGTGTCGCCTCACCTCGCCCGGCAGATCGGCCAGCACGTCGTCGAGCAGTTCGTCGAAGCATTGCACCATGGCGGGCGTGAGTGTGAATCGTCGCGTCATTGGCTGTCCAGCTTCAGGTCGCGGTAGTAGTAGGGGATGTCATGGCGAGTCACCTCCGCCCACAGGCCGATGCGTTTCCTCTGTGCGGCGTTCTGCAGCCGGCGAAACTCGGCCTTGTGCGCGTGGCCGAATCGCGGGTCGGCATAGCCGTAGCCCTCGGCGACAATCCGGCGATTCAGCATTGTCCCATCGCCCAAGTGCACGTACGCCAGCAGGCGGCCGTGCTTGCCGCGAGTATCGCTCGGGTCGAGCTCAAGCGTAACGGTCTTGCCCAGGCACGCTCGCTTTGCGAAGTTCGTAGCCTCCGGCCCGAAGTGCTGGATGGGCGTGTTGTCCTTTTTGGTCTCGGGCGTATCGACGCCCCATAGCCTGACGCGAGTGGTCTTGTAATCGGCCGTCTGATCGGGCGTGTCGATGTCGATAGTATCGCCGTCGACGATTTTGACGACGGTGAAGGTATTGCGATGGTACTTCTCGAAATCACCCGCAGGCCGCCGGCCGAACACGCCGAAGTGACTGCCCGCCAGCAACGCCGCCACGATTATCCCCAGCGTTATCGCCCAGCGCAGGCGCCGCAGGCGGTAATGCCTTCTCCGCTGGGCGTCGGTCATTTTGTTGTTGTGGCGTTTGGACATGATTGACTCGCGCAGGACATCATACAAAGAAAACCCACGGAAGGCATTCCGTGGGCTTTGAAATTACTCTGTCGACTCGCATTGGAATCAGCAGCGGTCCGAGGGCGGTGTTACTTCTTCGCCTTCTTCTTTGTTTTCTTCTTTGCGGTCTTTTTGCGGGCGGTCTTCTTTGCGGGCTTTCTTGCCGAAAGCTTGCTGCCGAGTTCGAACGCGTCATGCACCAATCGCAGTGCCTGCTTGCCCTGCGTGCGGTCGATCAGGCAGGAGATTTTGATCTCGCTGGTGGTGATGTTCTGGATATTGATCTTCGCCTTGGCCAGCACGGCGAACATTTTTTCGGCGACGCCGGTATGTATCCGCATTCCCATCCCGACGACCGAGACCTTGGCCAGGTGTTCTTCGAACTTCACCTTGCACTTGATGCTCTTGCAGAGCTTGGCGATGACGGGCTTGGCGTCCTTGAGATCGCCCAGTTCAATCGTGAACGATATCGTAGCCCGGTGCGAGCCTGCGATGGTCTGGATGATGTCATCGACCACGATTTCATTCGTCGCGATGATGTGGAAGACCTTGGCCGCTATGCCCGGATGGTCCGGAACGTCCGTCAGTGTGATACGGGCCAGCTTGTCCTTGAGGGCAGCTCCGCTGACCACGATTCTTTCCATGGTGTCTGTCTCAGCCACGATCATGGTTCCTTTTCTGTTGTGCAGCGAACTTCGCACGTGGATAGGTACGTTGTATTTCTTGGCGAACTCGACGGCCCGGTTGTGCAGCACGCTGGCGCCGAGGCTTGCCAGTTCGAGCATTTCGTCGTAACTGATCTTTTCGATCTTGCGGGCGTTGGGCACGATCCGCGGATCGGCCGTGAAGATACCGTCAACGTCGGTGTAGTTCTCGCAGACTTCGGCGTTGAGGGCAGCCGCTATCGCCACCAGCGAAACGTTACTGCCGCCGCGACCGAGAGTGGTAACGTGGCCTTGCTCGGTCACGCCCTGGAAACCGGCGACGATGACGATGCGACCTGCATCGAGTTGCTGTTCGATACGGCGGACGTCGATCTTCTTGATCTGCGCCTTGGAGTGGGCGTCGTTGGTGATCATTCCGATTTGGCCAGCCGTGAAGCTGATGGCCTTTACGCCCATCGCATCCAGCGCCATCGCCATCAGCGAGATGGTTACCTGCTCGCCTGTCGAGAGCAGTTGGTCCATTTCGCGTTTGGGCGGATCGGATGAAAGCTGATCGGCCAGGTCCACCAGGTGGTCGGTGGTCTTGCCCATAGCCGAGACTACCATGACGACTCGGTGGCCGGCTTTTTGCGTGCGGATCGCGCGGCGGGCCGCTGCGCGTATCTTGCTGACGTCCGCTACCGATGTTCCACCGAATTTCATTACAACTACGCTCATGTTTCAGTTCTCTGCAGGCCGGGTCTTGAAGGGCAATAAGATACGCGAAATCCGCGATTTTGCCAAGGGGATGTTGGGGATTGGATTATTCCGCGTGCAACAAGTAGCACGCCCTACGGATTCCCTGTTCCGGGATTACCTAACCGTCAGGAAGTATTCCATGAGCTCGCAGCCGCGTGCTATCTGCAGGTCGCTCTTGGCGGCGGTTTCTTCGGTGAACGGTTCGTCGACGAGCGATTCTATTTGCTTACCGGCGATAGCGAACGGTACCGGGTCGGACGTGTGCGTGCGGATGGTGCACGGTGTGGGGTGGTCGGGCAATACCATCATTCGCCAGTCATCGCCCTCGGACTTGAGCCTCTTGAGAACCGGGCCGACGATGTGCTCGTCGATCTGCTCCAGTGCGCGGACCTTTCCGGCGACGTCGGCATTGTGTCCGGCTTCGTCGGTGGCTTCAACGTGTACGCAGACGATATCGTAATCGTCGATCGCGCGGACGGCTGCAGTGCCTTTGCCCGCGTAGTTGGTGTCCACGTATCCGGTAGCGCCTTGGACCTCAATCAGATCCCAGCCGATAAGCTTGGAAATTCCGCGCACCAGGTCAACCGCGGTAATCGCAACGGCGCTCTTGCCGTATCGCTCGGCGAAGGGCTTGAGCGTGGGCATCTTGCCCTCGCCCCACAGCCAGATGCTGGTAACGGGGTTCTCGCCAAGGTCGCGGCGGACGATGTTGATATCGCTCTGAGCGAGCAGTTGCTGGCTGCCTTCCATCAACTCGCGGAGCTTGTCGGAACCTTTGCCCTTGGGCAGGTACTTTTCAATAGTTTGCCCCAGTATGTCGTGCGGCGGGGTGGTGCGGACCTTGAATTCACCCTTGTGCACCAGGAGGTGTCGATAGCCCACGCCCGGATAGAACTTCGCGTCCCCGCCGGCCAGTTCGGTATTGATCTCCTCGATTATCTTCGCGCCTTCTTCGGTGGAGATATGCCCGCCGGAATAGTCTTCCATCACGCGGTCGATGATGGTCACGAGGTTGCAGCGGAATACCCATTCGTCGTCGGCGATCTGCAGGTTCTGGGCGGCGGCTTCCAGGGGCGCTCTGCCGGTGTAGCACTTTTCCGGGTCGTAACCGAATAGCGAGAGGATGGCTACGTCGGACCCCGGCGCCATTCCCTTGGGGACGTTGGAAACCATTCCGCATTTGCCTTCGATGGCGAGCGAGTCGATGTTGGGGATGTTGGCGGCTTGTAGCGGCGTGCGCCCGTCGAGTTCGTCCAGCGGCTGATCTGCCGCTCCATCCGGTATTACAATTGCGTACTTCATTTTGGTAACCAATTCCTCTGTTGAGCTACACGGTTTGGTAAGTCCCGGCGCGCCGGGATGCCACCCGTCATTTGTCAGTCTAATGCTTCGGGGTATTCCTCGACGATATCGATGCAGACTGTCTTTGCTTTGGTGGTGTTCATCGCGTCGATCTGTTCGATCGCCTTGCGGACGTTGCCTTCGATCGCCTCGTGCGTGGTGATGACCACGGGCACGGCGTCGCCGCAGGGTGATGTAAGCTCGTGCTGCAGCACGGAGCGAATCGAAATATCGTTATCGCCGAGCACTGTCGCCATTTTGGCCAGCACGCCTGGCGTGTCCTCGACCGTGACGCGGATGTAGTAGCGGCTGCGAATCTCATCGCTGGTAAGCTGGTTTGCCTGCTGCGAGAGGTCCGGCCATATTCTTAGCTGTGTGAAGGTCGCCTGGGCGGTTCCCATCGCGATTGCCGCGATGTCTGAGACGACTGCCGATGCGGTGGGCATCCCGCCTGCCCCGCGGCCGTAGTACATCGTGTGTCCGGCTGCGTGACCGAAAACGCTCACCGCGTTGAACGGTCCGGAGACCCACGCCAGCGGATGGCTCATCGGCAAAAAGGCCGGGCGGACGCGCAGCGAAACACCGCCGGTTTGGTGCTCGGCGATTGCGAGCAGTTTGACGACGTATCCGAGTTCGCGGCCGTACTGCACGTCGCAGAGTTCCAGCGAGTCTATGCCCGCGACGGGAATTGAATCGAAATCGATTTTCCGCCCGAAAGCCAGCGCGGCCATGATCGTGAGCTTATGCGCCGAGTCGCCGCCACCGACGTCCAGCGTCGGGTCCGCTTCGGCGAGTCCGTCTGCCTTGGCCTCGGCGAGTGCGTCGGCGTAGGACTGGCCCTTCTGCGTCATCTCGGTGAGGATGTAATTGCACGTTCCGTTGACGATTCCGTACAGGGCGTCGATGCGGTTGGATACAAGCCCGTCGCAGATGGCGCGGATGATCGGAATCCCTCCGGCGCAGCTCGCCTCGAACCCGATGCAGACGCCGTTGTCGCGTGCCAGTGCGTAAAGCTCGTCGCCGTGATACGCCAGCAGCGCCTTGTTGGCCGTCACCACGTGCTTGCCCGCACGGACGGCGCGTTCGACAACTTCCTTGGCGAACGTCACGCCGCCGACAAGCTCGACGATCACGCCGACTGAATCGTCTGCGAGTGCCTTGTCCAGATCGTCGCAAAAGAGCGATTCGTCGAGGCCGCAATTGCGAGCGACTGCGAAGTCAATATCGACGATGTACTTCAACTCCAGCTCTGGTACCAGACGTTCCCGCAGGATGCCCGCGTCTCGCGAAAGAATTGTTGCGGTCGCTCCGCCGACGGTGCCGCAGCCGACGATTGCGACTCCCAGTTTCATTTGCTCATCTGCCATCTTAAATCTCCGATTAACTTGCTGAGAGAATCGTAAGTTCTATCGGCGTCAAGTTCAAGATCGTGCTAAGCGCGGAGAGACGGCAAGGATCGCCCCGGCCGAGCAGATAATGAACAGCGGGGCGATGCCGAGCAGCATTCCGTAGGCATCATTTCCGAACAGATCGGACAGTCCGCTGCCCAGCAAACCCGCCAGAGGGCCTAGCACCAGGCCCAGCCCGATGAGCGATTCGTGCTGCCCGCCGGCGTGGACAGACGCGTTCTTGGCGACCATCCCGTAGTACAAAGCCGAGTAATAGACGGTCCCGGCGGCTATTCCGAACAGGACTTCGCCCGCGATGACGGCTGGCAAGTTTCCGCTAAATAGCACCAGAAAGAAGCCGATCGGCATGGCGACGATCGACAGCCAGAGTATCGAGAGCTTACCCTGCCAGCCAACCCAGGCGAGCATTACGGCGAATACGATCAGCCGCAGCCACTCCAGCACGCTTGAAAGGGCGGGCGATGCGACCACGCCGAAGCCGAGCGATTTGAAGATTTCGGGCATGAGCGGCGCCAACACGAACGCCGAACCATACGACGCGAACAGCAGCCAGCGATTGGCGCGAGTAAGTCCGAGCAGGCGGCGCATCGAGTCTTCGTCCGGCCGCTCGGGATGATCGTGCGGCAGATGACTCGGCCGGGCAGGAAGCGAGAACGACATCCAGACGCTGAACGTGCTCAGCACCGCACCGAGAAGGAACAGCGACGGCGGCCAGTATTCGATCAACGGACCGACGGACATCAATGCGATAGGGACCGAGCAAGCCCATGTGAGGCAAAACAAACCGATCGCACGCGAAGCTTGCTTGGGAGTCCATCCGGCCGAGACGTAGCTTTCCACGACCGGCCATTTCATTCCGTTCATCGCGCCGAGCAGGGCATTGCCGATGAACATCGCAACGCTAAACGGACAGATAGCCAGCGAGACAAACACTATCGCCTGACCGATTATGGCGGCGATCATCAGACGCTTTTCGCCGAAACGCTCGGCGAGTTTGTGGCTGACAAATGCAGCCGGTACGTACGCCGCGCCGAACGCGATGGCGAGCCATAAATTCGCCACGTCGGAAAAGCCCAGCCTCTCGTCGGTGAAGAAAAAGAGACCCCGCTGCACCAGCGTGCATGCGAAGCTTTCGAGCAGTGTGATCAATATGACGCGCCCGGTGCGATTCATGAGCGAGCGAGTCTAGCGGCCCCCATGCATCGCTTCAAGCGACAAGCCGCTCAGTGTTCTGATTCTTCATCGGAGACGGGCTCGCAGGTGCACTCGTCTGATGGTAGTTGGCATCCTTCGCAGAATTCGTCCTCAATTTCCCGCCCGCATACTTCACAAGGTGAGCATCCGCATGTCTGGCACATAAGTCAGTTCCCTTTCAATTGGTCGGTCCGGTCGGAGACTCCTGACCGTCGAAATTCTAGGCGCTCAGAGCCACGTTTTGGGAAAGAATGATGTACAAAACTGGCCCATCTTAGCCACTTTTCGCTTGAAAAAATGGGGTTTTGTGGTACGATGGCTGTTGCTCAGCGAGAGAGGGTTCTCGTCCCAGCCAACGCTCGAATCACCAACGGAGAGAGACTCATCAGTTTTGCGCCGATTGAGGCCGCCTGTTTCAGATGGTGCCTACAATCGGACGATACCTCATCTATATTACAGGTTCCTCCAAGAGGACCATGCGGCGCTCGCTCTTAGTCATAGTCGCAAAAGGAGATGACGCAAATGCTCAAGCTCAGCTCGCCAGGTGCGCGTTTTTTCGCGGCTGCTCTTACAATTGTGGTTTCTGCCTCGCTCGCGTTTTCAGGCATGACCGATCTGACCACGGTAGGTTCTTCCGACATAATAAACGGCGCGGAGTTCCTCCAATTCGATCCCGACAGCGCCACCGGTACCGGGCTGATTAATTCGTTCGTCCGCTTGCAGGCCAAAGGCACTGAGAGCGGGTACAACACCGGCGGCGATCTGGAGTTCGATACCAAGGGCGGTGCGTTCACGCACTCGTTGGCGCTCCAATACGTTCCGGAAGTTGATTTCGGCGGAGTCATCTTCCGCGAGTTCCTGCTGGATATCAACGAAGGCGGCGGGCCGAACAGGCTGATCTCGCTGGACGAACTGAAGATATATGTTGAAGACGCCCCCGACCAGAGCGGATACCCAGGAGCATTCGGCACGGCGATCTACGATATGGACGCTGGTGGCGACAACTGGGTGAAACTCGACGCCTCGCTCAACAGCGGATCAGGCAGCGGCGACATGATCGTTCTGATTCCCAGCGATTGGTTTGGCGATGACGATTCGAAGTACGTCTATCTCTATTCGACCTTCGGCGAGAACGAATCGTCCGAAGGCGGGTTCGAGGAATGGGCCGTCGGCGAAGAGGGCTTATCCGTCGAGGCCCCCGAACCGGCAACGCTTCTTGTCATGATGGCTGCAGGCCTTCCTGTTCTGTTGAAGCGACGGCGAAGACACTTGCTCCGCAAACGCAAGTAGCAGTAGTAGGGTCGGCAAGTTGCCAACCTTACCGCCTGCCATTGACGCAATTACAGGCGGGTCCTTTGAGAAGAAGGCCCGCCTTTTTCATGCGCCTTGATCAGCTAGCCGCGAGTGGAAGCGAGCGGACAACCTGCTCAATCCGAGGCGAGACTCAAACCCATCCGCTTCCTCCCGGTCGCGGCTAGCCCTCATGCTTGGCGGGCAGGTCGGTTTGCAGGGCGTACACATGACGGCCGTTTTTTGTTCTAATGGCTCCATGAAGTACGAACTGATCGGAATCGACGTTGACGGAACGCTGCTAGGACCGGACCACAAGTTGGACGCTGCCACCATCGCGGCGATTGGCGATGCGCGGGCGGCTGGTTTGAAGGTCTGCCTCGCTACCGGCAGGTCGTTCAACGAGACCATAAACGTCTGGTCCGAATTGAATCTCTCCGGGCCATTTGAGCCCATGGTGCTCATAGGCGGGGCGCTGGTATCAGAACCGGATACCGGCAGGACGCTGTATCACAAAACGATTCCCGCCGGGTTGGCGTGCGAATTCGCCGACGCCCTCGGCAGGGCAGGGTACTCTGCGATGGCGATCGTCGATGAGTGGCGTCACGGCTGGGATTACATCCTGTGTGAGACGGGCAACGTCCATGCCGCACAGCGCGACTGGTTCGCCAAGATGGACGTGGAGATCAGGCACGTCAAACGTCTTTCCGACGCCGATCACCTGCCCAGCCCGCTACGAATCAATGCGGTCGCTGACGCGGCAGAGGCCCAGGAACTGGCCGCGCAGATGGCTGCGAAGTTTGCCGGGCGTCTCAACGTTCACGCCATCGTAGCACCGAACTACGACGTGACAATCGTCGAAGGTTTCGCGCTCGATGCCGATAAGTTCACCGCACTTCGCTATATCGCCCAGGCCCATCGCATAGCGCCTGGCAAGATCGCAGCCGTCGGCGACGACGTGAACGATCTTTCCATGATCCGCGGGGCCGGACTGGGCGTTGCAATGCCCAACGCCTCGGCCGACGTGCTCGAAGCAGCCGACGTCGTAGCTCAAGGGCCCCTGGCCGAATTCCTGCCACGCCTCACTGCCGGCGAGTTCGACTGACTCGCCCCGGTTGCTCAATAATTCTCAGTCTCGTCCGGAATCTGCAACTGCCCTCACAAACCGGCTGCATTGGCGCAACTACTTCTGCAAGCGGCTGGTGGGGCGATGTTGGCAGCAGGGAGTCAGTCCTCGCCGAGCCCCAGGGCATGCACAATCCTGGCCTGCGTCAGCGTAATGCGTTCGGTGGTGTCATACCATTTAGTAGTTGAGAAACTGGCTCAGCAGGACAAAAACTGGTGATTAGGGAGGCTAGCTATGAGAGCGATCATCCCAATTGGACTAGTGGCGCTTATGCTGCTGTCGCAAGCCGGCTGTAACGAGCCTGCCGCTCTGGGAACGGTAGGTCCCGCCCGAACGCTGGGTGTCGGCCAGAAGGCACCCGACATGCCGTTCAGGACTCTTGAAGGCAAAGAGACCACGTTTAATGCGGCTCGTGAGCAAATTGCTATCGTCGTGTTCTTCGCGCCCGGCCAGGGCGCATGCTGCATGCTCGATCCGAGGCTGGTCGATCTGTATGACCGGTTCGAGACGCTCCCGGTGACAGTCGCGCAGATTTCGCTGCCGAGCAAAGACTGCCCCCACGGTCCGGGCTGTTCCCAGGCGTGCGGAATCGGCACGATGACGGTAGTCGGACTGTGCGACAAGGACTTGGTGGCACACAAAAGCTACGGCGAGCCAAAGCTGGGTACGGCGTATCTGGTTGATGATCTCAACAGGATTGTCGCCATCTCCACAATCGACAATCTTGGTCCGCTTGCAGACCGGGCCTATGAGCTTGCCAGAGATATCCAGCAGGAGCACGTGGGCGAAGAGATAGGTTTTGTGGGCTACTGATGCGTTGGGCTTCATTGAGCGTGCGATAGTTCTTGCTAAGGCGGCGGATCGAAAGGAATCCGCCGCAAGGGGAGTTTCTGGGCATGTTCGAATCGAAGGTCGGGGCTGCGGATGCGAAAGTGCTTGAAAACCAGGCGGCAGAATGTATCCTGCTGTCTTGGTGTTTCGCTTGCACCCGTAGCTCAATGGATAGAGCATCGGTTTTCGGAACCGAGGGTTGGAGGTTCGAATCCTCTCGGGTGTGTTAGAGGCTTTGTAAGGCCGGCCGATTAGGAGCCGGTCTTTTCTCTGCGCCAGCGGCAGGGTACTAGGATTGGGGGTCTTGCGACTTGGCCTCGGCGGTTTGGTCGCCGGGTGCCGGATCGGGATCGCTCAATCGAGTGATGGCCGTTTCGATGCTTGCCAGCCGGCGGGTCATCATGTTCACGCGGAACTCGATCGTGTTAAGAATCCAGAACTGAAAATGATCCACCTTTGTCTGCATGTGGATCATCCAGATGATTTTGAGCGATACCAGAAGGACCGCGGCTTCCAGCAGGAGAAAGGGCGGAATGGCTGCTATCTTCCAGTCGAAAACATGTCGCCCCAAATCAAAAAGAAACGCACCCAGAACCACTACCAGAAAGATGATGTTGAGTCTATTGTGCCACTTGCGACTCGTCTGTCCGCCGATCTGTCCGACAACGTCACGAATCTGATCCTTCTCGGATTTATACTGCTCCAGTTCCGCTCGCAGTGTGTCCAATTCATCCATGACTCATCTCCAGCATCAGTTCACCTAGAAGGGGCTTCCGGAAAGTCGTGAAACCATCTGCTCGGACAGTACAACAATGTCTTCGCTGCAGAAAAACGATTCTATGTTTTCCGGGAACAACATCGTAGCCGACGACCCGAACTCTTCGTCCGGAGCGTGCCATATTATTCTCGCCGTCACAAGTGGAAAAGGTTTGAGGTCAAACGCCAGGTCGCCGGCTTGGAGGTATTGCGCGCCCAGGGCGTCGGCACCGGTGCGAAGTGTCTGTTCGTCGCGGCCTGCTGTAGCACACAGCCTGCCGGTTACTCGCTTGTTGTAGATGCCTGCATAACTTCGGGCGCCAGAAAGATCTGCGAAGGTCACTTTCGGGTCAAGCTGTTTAGGCTTGGCGGTAATGCATAGGTAGTGGAGCACCAATATTCGCCACGACGGACAGATATCAGCACCGGTATCTGTAGTGACCTGACCTGTTTCAAGATTGACGCTCAACTCGGCGTCAAGAACCTTCAGGCGCACTTGGCCGTCTTCAATCCGCGCGCCGAGCCAGTCCAACTGTTCGGCCGACTGGTTGCGGAGCGACTCCATCGCGTTGTCAGTCGCCGTCTGCAGATTATGCTGCTCCGGCAGGTCGAACCGTTTCGATATGCTTTTCGGCTGTTCTGCCATCTGCGGGTTTCCTGCTCTATCCCTGAATGGCGGCTTCTAGATACGAATCGCAGTAGATCATCTTCTCTGTGAGCAGATCTGCGGTGGTTCCGGCACTGACGAGTTCGGTGTCCATCGGATCGAGAATCGCCGCGTCCAGGCCGTGTGAAATGGCCATAGCCAGATAGGTTCGGTTGATGAGGCTTCTGTTGTTGCATCGCTGTGAGACGTTGGACAGGCCGATGACGGTGTGCGGCGGCGGATCGGCAAACGCCCTGATTTGCGAGATGGCCTCGAGGCAGAAGGCCGGAATCTTGGGTGCGACGTTCACCGGAAGGACGATCGGGTCGATGAATAATTGGTCCATGGTCAACCCGCCTTCCATGGCGAGGGTGATGAGCTGGGCACCCAACTCCACTCGCTTCTCGACGTTGCTGGGCACTCCGTCTGCGTCTATGGTCAGCCCGATCAAGCTGCCACCGCATTCGGCGGCAAGGCCAACGTACTGGCTGGCTATCTCGGGATCGGCTTTGGAAGAGTTGAGTATGACTTCGCCGGGAACTTGTGGGACGACCGCTGCCATTACGTCCCACTTGGCGGTATCTATTGCAAGGGGGATGTCAGTTACTTCACGAACGGCTTCGACGAGCCACTTCATTGCACCTTCGGCGTCGCTGGCAGCCGGTCCGACGTTGATGTCCAACGCGCTGGCGCCGCACTTGACCTGCCTGAGCGCGAGGTCTTTGATGACTTGTGCATCTTTTTCCTGGATGGCGTTTTTGACATCCGTGAACATTCCGTTAATGCGTTCAGCAATGATATACATAATCGCGTTAATCCTTTCCTGTGTCTATTGTGCCGAAGCCGGCATATATCGTCCGATAGCTTTTTTGACCTGTTCTATGGCCTGGGGGTGTCTCATGACGAGCACTTCAGCACCGGCCTGGAGCAGGAAGGTAGCCGTCGCGGCTTCCCACATCACGCCCCATTGGTCCAGCGTGTCTTCAGTAACGCATGGGAATGGTGGGTTTCTTGCTTCTTTGGCGCGCCAGGCTTCGAAACCGACGTCGCAGATTACCGGCTGTGCCATAAGCTTATCGCCGCCCAGACCGGCGAGTCTGCCGCGTTCCTGAATGCTGTACACGTACTCGATACCGTAGCCCAACGCTCCGGTAGTCGGATAGATCACGATATCTTCGACGGGGAAGCCAGCATCCTGGCAGAGGATGTTCATTTGCTTGGCGATGTTGATATCGCAGGGACTTTCGGAGATGAGTTTGTGCTTATCGGCAAGGCAGACGGCTACTACTGTTCGGTAGTTGGCCTCGCGGGCCGTGCCGATCAGGCAGTTCTCGCCCTTGGCCGCGGTCGAGACCACCGGGAGAACTTGATTATCTTTCTCGTCGATGCCGCAGCCCCAGATTATAAGCGGGACGCCAACGGCTACCAGAACGTCCTTGACGGTCTGGGCACATTCCTCCGGGCTGCGGTCGCCACTGTCCGGATGCGCGCCCATCAGGCGGAGGCAGATCATATCCGCACCGAGCTCGACGGCCTTTTTGGCCCATTCGGCGGGGGAGTTCATCGCGTCGCCGTAAGCATCTTTTAACTGCTCGGGCCACTTCTCTGTACCGGCATCCCACACCTCGACGGCAATGGCGGGGATGTTTCCGGGGGATCCTTCGAAGTCCAGAAAAGGCAACGACCCGGCTCCGCCTATCGTGACGGTGCTGGTTCGGGTACCACCGTTTTCGGCGGTCGCACCGATTGTGATGCTGCTGATCTGTCCACTCCATTTCTCTGAAATGTCAGGTATGCTCATGTTGCGGAGTCCTTTACAGTAGTGCCGGCCTCGCTCGAAGTAATTCCCAGACACAATCTGGTGATCTCCTCGATGGCGGGCCTGGCTTCGTCTGCTGATGATAGGTCAATGGGTTCGCCACGGATACAGCGATTTGCTACATCGCTGTCGAAAGGTATCTGTATTGTTTTTTCCAGGCCCGGTACATCCGGACTGGTGCGCGGCGGATCTTCGGGCGGGCAGTGCGACATCCTGGAATTCAGCGCCAGGATTTTTCGCTTCACCCGTATCGGCAGCGTGTCGGCCAGTTGCGAGATACGCTCGACGGTAATTTTACCGATGGGTGAATCCTGTGCGACCAATACGAGGGTTTCGACTTCGTCGACGACCAGGCGGGAGAGATATTCCATGCCCGCTTCGCAGTCGACCAGCACATAGGCGTAGTTTTCTCGCAGGAGGCTCAGATAGCGGCGCAGCAGGCCGTTAACGTAGCAGTAGCATTTGGGTCCTTCAGGGCGGCCCATCGTCAGAAGGTCATACCCGATCTGCTCGGAGAGCAGTTCGGCCAGCCACGCATCGAGCAGGCGTTCCTTGGATATTTCGCTGGGATTCTGGGCGGCCTCGCCCATCTTGTCGCGCAAATCGGCGATTGTCTCGGGCACTTCAACGCCCAGGGTAAGGGCGAGTGTTGCATTGGGGTCCGCATCAACGGCCAGAACAGGTTTCTTGCCCATGCGAATAAGCTCTTGCAGCACCAGCGATGAAATGGTGGTCTTGCCCGAGCCGCCCTTGCCTCCGAAAACTATGATCTTACCTGGCATGTGGGTGGGTCTCCTGGTTGCGCAGCGTCTCCATCACGGTGGGGAAAAGCTCGACTTTTGTGTGTGGGAAGAAGCAGGCCGAGACGAATTCATCCATAAAGGTTGGATCGGTGCTCAACTCGTAGTAGGTCGTTGATGAAGCGATCTTCGACATGTCGGCGTAGCAGTTGCTTCGCAGAGCGGCCAGTTTTGCTCCGGCGAGTGACGTGTTTCCGACAAATATGAGCTTCTCGGCTGGCAGGTCCGGCAGCAAACCGATGAAGATCGTGTTTTTGATGTTAAGGAAGTTACCGAAGCCTCCGGCAACCATGACGCGCGAGAGGTCGGAAAACTTCATATCGAGGGCATTAAGCAGAACCGCAGCCGCGGCGAAGATAGCGCCCTTGGCGCGGAGGATATTATTGATATCGCCCTGTGATATGACGATATCCTTCCCGTCGCCTGACTGGTCTGCGGGGATTATTACATATTCGAGCTCGCCGTCAGTCTGCGGGCGCACGCGTTTGGATGCTTGGGCCTGGATCGTGCCCGTCTTGTCAATAACGCCCACGCGCAACATCTCGGCGATGATATCCACATAAGCCGTCCCGCAGAGTCCGATCGGCGGCGCCGATGCGATAGTGGAGTAGGCCTCCACGTTATCCGGATCGGCGAGCTTGATGTGGTCCAGTGCGCCCTGGGTAGCTCGCATTCCGTCGGTGCATTCGGCACCTTCAAAGGCCGGTCCGGCCGATGCACTCGCGCATACCAGAAACTCGCTGCTGCCGATTACGATTTCACCGTTAGTCCCGATGTCGATAAGCATCTGAACTTCGTCGGTGCGGGTCTGTGCGGTGGCAAAAATACCGGCGACGATATCTGCTCCGACGAATCCGGCTACGCACGGCAGGCAGTAAAGCAGCCCGCGTGGATGAATATGTATACCGATTTCGGCGGCGCGGAAGGGCGGCAGATGGTAGGTGACGCCCACGTAAGGTGTTTTGCGGATGTTTTCGGAGGGGAGTCCAAGCAGCAGATGAATCATTGCAGTGTTACCCGCTACGGATATCAGCGAGATATCTTTAGTGTTCACGCTAAGCTTGGTGATTAACTCGTGGATCAGTTCGTTGAGATCGTCAACCAGAGCGCCTTGCAGAGCTCTGCGATTGGATTCCGATTTCGAAGCATGAATGATGCGGCGTATTACGTCCCCGCCATAGCTGATCTGGGAGTTGTACTTCGACTCTTGGCCGAGCGTCTGGTTGTTGGTTAAGTCCACAAGCTGGCAGGATATGGTAGTAGTTCCGATATCCACTGCGGCGCACAGGTTGGTCCCGGACGTGTCGCCCGGTTCAACGTCTATTATCTCGGTTACCGTTCCGCGATGTCCGGTGACGGCAGTCACTTTCCAGTCAGCTTCCCTCAGAACGTGGGGTAACCGACGAGTGACCTTCAAACCCATCTGGAAAGATTGGCCGGGAAGCTCCTGCCCCAATGCCTGCTCAAGTCGTTGCAAGTCGGACAGATTGTTGTCCAGCGTCGGGAGAGGCAGTTCCAGATAGGTCTTTCGCACGAGCGGCGACGGTTTTGCGTACTGCAGAAGCTTGTTCAGGTCTGTAAGGTAGGGTGCCTGGTTTTCGACGAAGCTGATCCCCGCGCTAAGACAGGGCTCGGGAGGGATTTCGACTGAGATGTCCGATTCGATCCGCGCTTCGCAGGCGAGAATGTGCCCATGCTGGATTTCCTCGTGTGTGAACTCGTCGGTCGAGCCACCGGCGACGCTGCCTTCGTGAACGATGACGCGGCAACGCCCGCAAACACCGTCGCCTCCGCACAGAGAGTCTATGAAAACGCCTGCCTTGTTGGCGGCGGTGAGTATCGTGGTGCTCGCCGGAACCTCTACTGATACATTGTCCGGTTTGAATGAAACTGTACACGTCTTAGGCATAGGGATCTTTCATGTCTCCCCGACTACCTCAAGCTCCGATTGTCCTTGAAACGCCGGCGTAATATCCAGGTACTTGCAGTCTACGCGGCATTCCATTCGTTCTTGAGATAAGGTCCGATACCGGAGGCCTCTTTTGGTCCGACCAGCACATTCCAGCCTGACTCTTCGGCCAGTTGGGATGCGATAACGGCTACGTGACCGGGAATGACAATTTTATGGTGCTGGATCTGTTCGTCG